>OHLN01000029.1_pt1 | contig 83270 bp, 60 predicted proteins | sample 1569071 | NCBI WGS metagenome assembly OHLN01 (sample SAMEA3879594, study PRJEB24766) | human gut metagenome | biome: human-associated habitat; feature: feces | place: USA | collected 1985/1987
GCCTGATGAGCCAGGCCATGCGCAAGCTGACCAGCGTCATCGGCAAGACCAACACCGTCTGCATCTTCATCAACCAGCTGCGTGAAAAGGTCGGCGTGGTCTACGGCAACCCCGAGGTCACCACCGGCGGCCGCGCGCTGAAGTATTTCTCCAGTGTGCGCATCGACGTGCGCCGCATCGAGGGCCTGAAGGACTCCACCGGCGCGTTCATCGGCAACCGCACCCGCGCCAAGGTCGTGAAGAACAAGATGGCTCCACCTTTCAAGAAAGCGGAGTTCGACATCGTCTATGGTGAGGGCATCTCACATACCGGCGAGATTGTGGACCTCGGTGTCGAATACGGCATTATCGGAAAGAGCGGTTCATGGTTCAGCTACGGCGACCAGAAACTTGCTCAGGGACGTGAAGCCACCAAGCAGCTTATCGCTGACAATGCCGAGCTCAGTGAAGAAATCGAGGGCAAGATCCGCGAAGCTCTGAAACACGTTTCAGACTAGTTTTCAGCAACATTTTTGAGGACTTGCTCAATACGGCAGCGCGACAGTCTGGCTGCAGCTGCATCATCCAATATCCCCGCATTCCGAAGACCTTCCACGGTCCAGAGTTCGCGGGGATTATTGTCCCTGTACAGTACTATTGCATTGGCAGTCTTCCAGTTACGGATATAGGGGTGCAGTTTCAATGAATCCGCCGGCATGGTCCACAGACGGAAAGGCCTGGACTCCCCTACTGATATGAGGTCGCAGAATCTACTGTATTTTTCATTGTCCAGATGATAGATTTCCATCAGCTGCTCCTTGCAGGAATAGCCGCCTAACCGCGACCTGTACTCTACCATCTTCGCCGCGAAATATCCGCCGATTCCCGGGAGCGCGTCGAATTCCGCCGAATCCGCCCTGTTTATGTCCAGAAGAGGTATGTCAATGTATTTTTCCAGTCTGCGATATACGGAATCGGCCACCACATAGGATTTGGCAAAATCTTCTTTACGTCTGAACCTGCCGCCTTTTTTCCTGTAATTGTCGATGGATTCCGCCTGCTTGAGAGAAAAGCCGAGACGCCTCAAATCATTGACAGACACGACATTGGGATTAAACCTGAAATTTTCATAAGTGCGTGGGACGATGGCGGCGGCAACTGCAGCGGCTGCTTCCGGTCGGACACCTTGCTTCCGTGCTATGACGGTCTTTTTGACAGGGACCTGCTGCCGGGCGTTTCCTGCCGATACGGATTTCTCTGGCAGCCGCCGCACATCGGATTTCCCTGACACTGGAACTTCACTGGCGACGGTCTGACCTGAAGCAGCAAAAGCCTCATCTACAGCTACATAGACAGTATCAGGCACAGTTTCGTCCGACAGAATCTTGAGCGCAGCCGCTCTATGCACGAAAAGCGCTGTCTGATAGCCGACAGCAAGAAATGCCAGCGCGATGGCGCCGGTCACGAAAGAGGGAGAGAGTTTACGTCCCTTTTTATTATCATTCATCTATTTTAGAACCACCTGCCACGATGTTTCTAATCCTCAGCGTCGTCCTCTCTACGCTTGGTTTTCTGGCACCCGGCCACCACTATCACGATTTCACCTTTCGGTTCGTGTTCGCGGAACCAGGCTGCAACTTCCTCAAGAGTACCCCTGCGATGTTCCTCATGCAGTTTGGAAATCTCTCTGGCCACGGAACATTCCCTGTCAGGGCCGAAATAACCGGCAAACTGCTCCAATGTCTTCACAAGCCGGTAAGGAGACTCGTAGAACACCATTGTCCTCGGCTCTGTGGCCAATGTCGTCAGCAATGTCTGACGGCCTTTCTTCACAGGCAGGAAGCCCTCGAAGCAGAACCTGTCGCAAGGCAGGCCGGATGACACGACTGCCGGAATGCAGGCTGTCGCCCCAGGAAGAGTCTGTATTTCAATGCCTTCCGCAGCACAAGTACGCACGAGCAGAAAGCCCGGGTCTGATATTCCCGGTGTTCCCGCGTCGCTTATCAGCGCGACATTGAGCCCGGCCAATATCCTGTCCTTGATGACGGAAGCAGTCTGGTGCTCATTGAATTTGTGATGGGACTGCAGTTTTCCGTGGATGTCATAGTGTTTCAGAAGCACAGAACTTGTCCTCGTGTCCTCCGCGAGAATAAGGTCCGCTTCCTTCAGGACTTTCACTGCCCTGTAAGTCATATCTTCAAGATTCCCGACGGGTGTCGGGACTATATACAGTTTGCCTTGGGTTTCCATCGGTTACCTGATTTTTCTTCTTACGGACATCATGAACCTGTAAACAAGTTCCGAATCCATATCCCACTCCGGGAAGTTTTCCTTAAGATACTGCACAGCCTTTTCGAGCGTGGTCAGGGCATTGATCTTATTGATGACATCCTGGAACAGCATCGAATCGTCGCGGAACAGCGTGCTGATGAACATCACCCTGTCATTGAGTGAAATGGCGCTGCGGACGTCCTTCACTTCCGGGCCCGGCATATCTTTTCTCCAGGCTTCGTTTCCGTATTTCTGGTCCGCTATCACCTTATGACCCGAATACTGTCTGTGCTCTGACGGCGCTTTCGTCTTTCTTGACTTAGGCTCCTCTTCTTCTGCCATTCCGCCGAATAATGAGAATCCGTCCTCCTCCGGAAGGTCTTCCGGCGCAGGTCCTGCTACCTGTTCAGGCTCCACCTCAGGTTCAGTTCCTGCTACCTGTTCAGACTCTGCTTCAGTCTCAGGTCCAGCATGTATTTCCTTTCCGGGAACAGCTTCCGGCAAGTCTTCAGACTCCTGTTCCACCTCCTGTGCAGGTTCCTGTTCCACCTCCGGCTCAGATTCCGGAAGGTCTTCAGTCTCCGGTTCCGCCTCAGGCTCAGATTCGGACTCAGCCTCAGGCTCAGATTCGGACTCCGGCTCAGGGATGTCGTCCGGAACGCTTTCCCCGACATTCTCTCCGGCATTGTCAGCAAACACGTCCGCAGGCATGTCGTCAGCAACCTCATCAGGCACATTCTCTGCAGGAATGTCCTCCGGAACTGCATCCGCTATATCATACAGATAGTCAGCTGTCCCCAAGTCCAGCGGCTCAGCAGGTTCCAAATCCAGTTCATTGCGGAGCTGCTCCACTTTTTTTTCGATCTCACCGACTCTGGCCTTCAGGGCGGAAAGCTCCGCGTCAAGTTCTGCCAATATTTCTTTCGGGCTCTTGTCCATAAGGTTTCAAGATTATTGGAAGTCGTTTTATCATTTGAAAACAACTTCTTTCATTTGAGTATTGCACAAATGTACATTTAAATTACTAAATTCGCAATCCATTTCAACCAATGATTATGTATCCAGAAACACCAAACAAGCCCGGCTGCATCGAAGTCATCTGCGGCTCAATGTTCTCCGGCAAGACAGAAGAACTCATAAGACGACTGAAAAGAGCTCAGTTCGCAAACCAGAAAATAGAAATCTTCAAACCGGCGATCGACAAACGCTATTCTGATGTTGACGTGGTTTCCCACGACCTGCACAGCATTCCGTGCACCCCGATCAAGGAGGCCTCAAAGATGCTGAACGCCGCTGAAGACACCCAGGTAATCGGTGTGGACGAAGCGCAGTTCTTCGACGAAAGCCTCATACAGGTCGCTCAGGAGCTGGCCGACAAGGGAAAACGAGTTATAATAGCAGGTCTTGACACAGACTACATGGGCAAGCCGTTCGGCCCTATTCCTGGACTTATGGCCATAGCTGAAGACGTGCAGAAAGTCCATGCCATCTGCGTAAAATGCGGAAACCTGGCAAACCACTCACACAGGCTCACCAAGAGCCACAAACTCGTGGTGCTCGGAGAGAAAGACGTATATGAGCCTCTCTGCCGTCAGTGTTTCAATGAAGCATTGGCACAAGAAAAAAACAACGCCGAATAACAGCTTTTCTATCTGACCAGGCCGGCATCCACGTTCCAGGACAATGTCTTGTAGAACTCGTTCAGAGTGGCATTGCCGTCTGACGGAAGATACATGCTCAGGCCGCAGAAAGTTTTGATAGTGAAATCCAGGAGGAAGTTGACGGATGCATTTTTATAGAGAATGCATCCGCTCATTGCATTTCTGAAGTCCTTCAGGTCGCTTTCCGGAATACGGGCCTTCACAAGAATGTCCTCGAGGTCATAGAACCAATGTTTGCTGAAGCGGAAATATCCCTGCACGTCATCCGGCCACACGGACATGATTTCAGACTGATGCTCTGAAAACAGTTTTCTGCAGGCTTCAGCGAGAGGTGACAATCTGGTGCAGTCAACCATTGAAATGGTCAGAGAGCGGCGCCATTCCACCGACTGGGAAGAATAGAGCTCCCATGAATCAGAACAGATTCCCAGCAAGTCAGGCTCACTGCTGAGCAACAGCCTCTTGGCCACCGTGTGGTAATCGCAGAGTCCGTCCGCAAGCACCTCAGCCTGAGAGAATACCAGCTTGTCGCATTTGTTTCTCAGCGCATAGGCCACTTCCACGCCGCCCATCAGGCAGGCATCGATAATCATATAATCCAACTTCATCGGTATCGCAGCAGCGAAGTCCTCGATGTTCATTTCATATGCTTCGCTGGAATTGATGTTGTCAGCACCTATGCTCTTGACCTTGATCTGGTCATCGCCGTGAAACTCCCTATAGGGCACTGGAACCAAGTCATAGTTCAGACCTTCTGAAGGTGACAATGCCGTAGCGATATTGGTGATCGTACCTGAAGAATAATAGCCGGAAGGCAGCCAGCCGGTGCCATGCGAAGAGAAAATCATCCCGTAATCAGCATTGGGATAAAGTTCCTTGACAGACGTAAGCACTTCATTGACAGCCTTTACTGAAGCCGCAACCATTTCCTTCGGCCAAGTCTTCAGCGTATCGCGGAAAACATTGCCATAGGCGTCTCTCGAAAGTCGGATCAGATAGGAAGGAGCGGGGTCGGTATATCGTCTGGATTCGGTAAGTCTGCGCGAATAGACCAGAACGGATGCGGCTGCTGAATTGCGGAGCGGCAGGTAACCTGAAACCATGTCGTCCACATCCGCCTCCAGTTGGCTGCACAGGCTGTTGAACCCGGCCGAATAAAGCAGCAGCACCTTGCATTTGGCAGGCACCTCTGTTCTTCTGGTGCCGGCATCTTTTATTACCGGCTCGTCATATTTGGTACAGGAAGCGACAGCCAGGACAATGAAAAGCACTGTCCCGAGCAGCTTTCCCACTATGTTTTTCGCGTGAATCATAATCCTACAAAGATAAGTATTTTACATAAAAATAAAAATTTGCCTCAGATTAAGAGCAGATTTTCGAGGTTACTTCATAGGATGATGTTCGATGATGTTCTTCTGCCAGGTTTCACTGTCAATGTGGGTGTATATCTCTGTTGTCAATACGCTTTCATGCCCCAACATTTCCTGGACTGCCCTCAGGTCGGCACCGCCTTCTATCAGGTGGGTCGCAAACGAATGGCGGAACGTATGTGGAGAGATCTCCTTATGGATACCGGCTGCCATAGCCTGTTTCTTCACCATATTGAAAACCGAAATTCTGCTGATTGCCGCACCTGACTTGTTCAGGAACAGTGTATCAGCAAACTTCGGAGAAGACGGTTCGGGACGCACCGGCAGGTAGTTGTTCACGGCCATCACGGCAGGCTCGTCCATAGGGACCACCCTTTCCTTGTTTCCCTTTCCCACTACCCTTACGAAGCCTTCCTCCAGAAACACATCAGAAATCTTGAGTGCGGACGCTTCAGACACACGGAGTCCGGAACCGTACAGCATTTCCAGTATCGCCCTGTCCCTCAACCCGTTCCATTTGGTAAGGTCCACCGAATCCATGATTGCCTCGACCTCTTCGACAGACAGGACAGAAGGCAGATACCGTCCTATTTTCGGTGAACTGATGCCGTCACACGGATTTTCCTCGATCTCGCCTTCCATCACCAGCCAGCCGAAAAATGACCTCAACGAGCTCAATAGCCTCGCCTGGGTGCGCTTGGAGACAGGTTCGTCACTGTTGGCGCGGCTTTCCACATAGCCGGTCAGCTCCTCTTTCGTTATGCTTAGCGGGCTCAAGTCCTGCACTTCCCTGACCTTGCATATTGACAAGAACATTTCGCGAACGTCCGAACAATACGCCTCATAAGAATTCGAGGACATATTCCGCTCGACACGGAGATATGTCCTGAATCCTTTGAGATATTCTTCTGATGTGCTGTAACGCATGGTTACAATGTAGAGTACTTATGGCAGTACTGGAGCATCTGACCGAGATAGTCGTCAGGGTATTCCACCTTGTAATCCACGATCACGCCGTCCTTTTCCACCGGCACGATCTCAGGATTGACAAAACCGCCGTAAGGCTTGAGGCCGAGAGCCGCATACCTGTCCCTTACCTCCTTGTGAAGTTCCGGGTCAATGTCCATCGCATATTTCTGAATCAGTTCCTTGCCGGCCTGGTAGTCACCCTCTGACTTGATACGCTGTATTTCAGCGAGAAGTTTTCCGAAGAGGGCACGGAGAGCCTCGAAATCATTGACCACAAAATAGGTCTTGCCGTTCTTCACTTTCTTCTCGATGACATTGTCCTGAAGTCCCTGCTCATAGCACCATGCAGCGATCAGCTGTCTGTTCTGCATATGCGCCTCGGTAATCTGGCGGCCAAGTTCGATTCTGTTCGTCTGGACCATCATGCCGTTGCGTATGTAGTTGGAATACTGGGCCTTATAAGCCTCAGGGTCTGAAAGGATGCCGAGTTCCACCAGCTTAGGATCTGCAATGTAGTAAAGTCCGAACAGGTCAGCCCTTGCCTCTTCCAATGCAGATGCATACTCGCCCATCGCTGTTCCTGACACGCCAGGAAGCAACTGTCCTGAGCCGTGTCCGAGGCATTCGTGCAGGTCAGTGTGGATTTCATCATCGTAAGAACCGTATTTCTTCTGCATTGCCTTTTCCTCCTCGGAGTAAGCGAACTCCTCAAGCACTGATTTCGGGGACTCATTGGCCGCAGCATCATAGGCGTGGGTGATATTGGCAATGGTCACTGACTTGGAGCCGTATTCCTTGCGGATCCAGTCCGCATTCGGAAGATTGATGCCGATAGGGGTGGCAGGATAGCATCCGCCGCCGAGACAAGTAGCGTCTATCACCTTGGCACTCACGCCCTTGACACTCTTTTTCTTGAAACGCGGATCAATCGGCGCATTGTCCTCAAACCACTGGGCATTGGCACTGAGCAGTTCGGTGCGCGCTGAAGCGGCGGAGTCCTTCACATTGACCAAAGCCTCCCAATAAGCCTTGCGGCCGAGCGGGTCATTGTAATCCTCGACGAAACCGTTCGTGAAATCGATTGTGCCGAGCGTATCAGTTACCCAAGTGATGTTGTATTTGTCCCAAAGTTTGAGGTCACCGGTCCTGTAATACTCCTGAAGTTCGGAAATCTCCTTCTTCTGGGTATCGTTCTCAGCCACAGCCTTGGCCTTCTCGAGTTCCTCGCAGATCTTCTCGATTGCCGGACCGTAGATGCCGCCGACTTTCCATTTTTCTTCACGGATCACACCGTCCGCACCCTTTACCACCTTGGTATTCAAGCCATAAGAAATAGGCTCAGGATCGTTCGGGTCAATGATGCCCGCATAATATTTTTCGACTTCGTCTCTGGTGACTCCCTCATAGAAATTCACTGAAGAAAGCGCCACGATATCGCCATCGGCCGATGAAGAACGCCTCTGCGCATAAAGTTCAGGCGAATAGATGACCGGCAGCAAGGCCTCGCATTTGTCCGTATCGCCCACTGACTCCATCAATGCACGGAAATACTCCTGGCTGCACTGCGGGAAGAACTTGTCCTCAGCATAATGATGATGGATGCCGCTGCTGAAGAATACGCGTTTCGCATAGACGAGGAACTGGTTGTATTCCTTGCAGGTACGGTCGCCCTTGTAATTTTCAATGATGTTCTGCAGCACCTTTCTCACTGCGAGATTGTCCTTGCAGTTCTGGTCCCAGTAAATGTCCCAGCCGAATTTTGCGGCCTCGCTCAGGTGATAGACATACTCTTTCTGTTTCAATGTCAGTTTTTCCCACCCTGGAATCTGATACCGCATGATCTTGATATCAGCAAACTCATCCACGAGGTACTTGAAATCGCCTTTCTTCTTGTTATTGCAGTCCGCGCAGGACGCCACAGCAGCAACTGATGCCAATGTCAACAACATTTTTCCTATATTTTTCATAACTATCAAATATTTCGATGGTCAATCCTTGCAAAAATAAGCTTTTAGCATTACATTTGCAATCCATTTCGTTCGGAGAGGAGCGAATTGCCACTTTAGCTCAGTTGGTAGAGCAGCGCATTCGTAATGCGCAGGTCGAGGGTTCGAACCCCTTGAGTGGCTCCAAAAAAAATCAGACGGAAGATTTTCCGCCTGATTTTTTTTGTTATGTATGCGTAAAAAACACGTCAGTAAAGATTTGTGGAGGATTTTCGAGGATAGATTTCTTATATTACCCCTGAGCCAATCATCTCATCCCTGTCATACCACACGGCGAACTGCCCCGGCGTGATGCCTCTCTGCGGTGTTTCGAAAAGAATGAACAAACCAGACGGCCTCTTGACCAGCAGCGCATCCTGCAACGGCTGGCGATAACGGATACGCACTCTGTACCGGCGTATTTCTCCATCCTTCATACGTAAGTCCTCCCGGATCCAATGGATCTCTTCAGGCGCGACCATCAGGCAACTGCGCGAAAGGCCCTTGTGCCGGTGTCCCTCCCCTACATATATTATATTGTTTTCAATGTCAGTGGAAATCACGAAAAGCGAGTCTTTATGGCCTCCGATGTTCAGGCCCTTGCGCTGACCGATGGTATAGAACTGGGCTCCCTCGTGACGGCCTACTACAGCACCGTAAGGATTTGATTTATAACGGGTTTTCTTGACATGACGCTTACCGGAGCGGTATGTTTCAGTCTCGAATTTTATCGACTCATATGTAACCGGACGGGACAGGCGCAGAAGATCATCATCTGACAATGCACCGATACTGTCATAAGAATAGACAGACTCCGCATGGCAGCCTCCCTCATAATCCCCGGCCTGAGAATGTGCAGCCTTGTCATCTGATATATAATCAGTTATCATCTCCGCATCACCAGCCAAGCGGTTCTTCAGGATGGAAGACATAGTATCTCTGAGGAAACAGTACTGCGGAGAATCTTCATAGAAGGCGTCATACACTTCTACCACGTCACCTTCCACAGACTTGAGCTTCTGCTGGAGAAATACCGGAAGGTCCACTTTTCCAACGAAGCAGATGCCCTGGGAGTCCTTTTTCTCAGCTGAAGGCAAATCCGCTTCCGCAGCCAGTCGTCGCACTTCCGGCTTACAGATATCACCTATCGGGAACAATGCCTTGGAAAGCTGGTCTTCAGTAAGCTGACACAGGAAATAGCTCTGGTCCTTGTTCGGATCCGAACCAGCCAGGATGCGCCACACAAGCTTGCCGTCATTGACAATCTGGTTCCCTTCAGCGTCGAGCGCAGGTTCCTTACGGCAATAATGCCCGGTGGCCACCATATCCGCGCCCATTTTCTGTGCGGCCTTCAGGAAAGCGTCGAACTTTATCTCCCTGTTGCAGAGCACGTCCGGGTTCGGCGTTCTTCCCTTGGAGTATTCATCGAACATATAGTCCACCACACGCTGACGGTATTCATTGCTCAAGTCAATGAAATAGAACGGGACACCTATTTTCCTCGCGACCATTTCGGCCACGAATTTGTCTTCTTCCCATTCGCAGTCACCGTGCAATGTCCCTTCCGTGTCGTGCCAGTTCTGCATGAACATCGCAAAAACATCGTAACCCTGCTGTTTGAGCAACAGAGCGGCCACACTGGAGTCCACACCTCCGGATAATCCTACACAAACTTTCATAAATTTCTCCTCTTTTCGGGCTAAAGAACCAGATCAATAGCGCCTTGACAGCCGCAAAGATACCTAAATCAGAGAAAAATTACTATATTTGAAACGTTTGGCAGTCATTGATTCGGAACATTGTCCGATACTAGCCGCAAATTACAACACATTATGACAAACAAGAAAATAGAAATAGACTATCAGGAATTCGGTTCCGTGCAGGAACTTGAACCGCAGGACAGAGAGCTTTGCGAAGCCGCCGAAAAGGCATTGGCAGGCTCATATGCGCCATATTCCAACTTCAATGTCGGGGCTGCCGTGAGACTGTCCGACGGAAGCATTGTCACCGGAGCGAATCAGGAGAACTCTGCTTATCCGTCAGGACTTTGCGCGGAAAGGACGGCTATGTTTGCAGCTCACGCGAACCATCCGGACCTCCAGATGAGGAGCATTGCCATAACAGGGGCACAGAACGGTCTGATGAACAGCGGCATCACTGCTCCATGCGGAGCCTGCCGCCAGGTCATGGCCGAGTACCAGAAAGTCAGCGGCGGAAAGATGAGCGTCCTCTTCTACGGAAAAGACAAAATCCTGAAATTCAGTCAGGTAGATGACATTCTTCCTTTCATCTTCACCAACCTGGACTAAGAAAATAGCCGGATTGGCCTGTCAGACTTTGCAGATTTGACAAAAAGCAGTATATTTGCAGTGGGAAAGTCGTACACGACCAGCTCCCTCCAAACTCCCCCAGGGCCGGAAGGCAGCAAGGGTAGGAGGTCGTAGCGGTGCGATGTGCTAAGCTTTCCCTTTTTTCATTTATACACCTCCATGGAAAGAGACGACACGTTCAAGAGCACTATCACTCTCGCAGATGCAGCAAGGATAACCGGCCCCATATCATTCAACCTGATGATAAAGCCATGCGGTTCGCTCTGCAATCTTGACTGCAGATACTGTTACTATCTGGACAAGTCACGCCTCTACGGAGGACACGAGCCAGTGATGTCGGAGGAATTGCTGGAACTTGCGATACGCGATTATCTCTCCACCTGCGAAACCCCTGAAGTCACATTCAACTGGCACGGCGGCGAGCCGTTGATGGCAGGTCTGGATTTCTACCGGAAAGCCGTCGCTCTCGAGAAAAAATATGCTGACGGCAAGATCGTTCACAACACTCTCCAGACAAACGGCACACTCATAACCCCGGAATGGGCAGATTTTTTCACTGCGGAGAATTTCCTCATCGGACTCTCCATCGACGGCCCGGAGCACATACACGACACATATCGCAGCAGCAAGACCGGCGCCCCCTCCTTCCGGAAAGTAATCGCCGGCTTGAAGAACCTGCTCCGCTCGGGCGCTGAATTCAACACTCTGACTGCCGTTTCCAAAGCCTCGGAAGGACATGCCCTGGAGATCTACCAGTTCCTCAAATCGACAGGCAGCCGCTTCATGCAGTTTCTTCCCGTCGTCGAAAAGATAAAGTTTCAGGTCAATGCCAATGGACGTCAGATGAGGGACTTGCGTCCGTCAATGGTTCCTCCTGCCACCGACAGTGACGGCTTCGGACTATGGTCTGTGAGCGATATCGGCTACGGGAAATTCCTGTGCGAGATCTTCGACTGGTGGGTAAAGAACGATGTCGGCAGCTATTTCGTGGGAGCATTCGATGCCACATTGGCTTCATGGTGCGGTCTTTCACCAGGAACCTGCTCATTCTGTGAGACTTGCGGAGGAAATCTCGTAGTGGAACACAATGGAGACGTATATGTCTGCGATCATTTCGTCTATCCGGAATACCGCTTGGGCAACATCGCCACGTCATCATTGAAAGACCTTGCAGGGTCACAGCAGTCCGTAGCCTTCGGCATTGACAAGCGCAATTCTCTTCCTGCCCAATGCAGACGCTGCGAATGGGTCCGGCTCTGTCATGGAGAATGCCCCAAACATCGCCTGTCCACCACAAAATCCGGAGAGGCAGGGCTGAATTCGCTATGCGCCGGGCTCAGGATGTACTATGAGCACACGGCCCCCTATATGAAAAAGATGCGCAGCCTTTTAGAAGCGGGAAAGCCGGCCGCCGACATTATGGACAGAGCATTATAACCCGCTCACTTCCACATATTTGCCTTTCATTAACACTCAAATATTCGCCTCTTCACTAATTTCTTTATGACCCACGAGATTTTTATAAGTTATTCCTCCCACGATGCTGAACAAGCATTTGAAATCTGTAACCATCTTGAAAATCACAATTTTAAATGCTGGATTGCCCCGAGAGATATCGTTCCGAGCTCTTCTTATGCCAGTGAAATAGTAAAAGGCCTAAAAGAGTGTACGCTTGTGGTTCTTATATTATCTGAACACTCACTGCATTCGGAACATGTATTGAACGAGGTAGAACTTGCTATCAAATTTGGCAAAATTGTATTACCGTACATAATAACTGGACTAAATATCAATGACAAAACATATTTGCAGCTAACATCGCCAAATTCATTAATTGAAAGAATAGTTGCAAATAAGCATTTGTTCGTTAAGAAGAAATGGCTTTCCATCGTTACTGATTTTGACGGAATTGCTTATTTAAACATGTCTGTATGTTATAAGTTATCTGACAATATAGTCACAACTTTCGCGATATCTCCGAATGATAAAACTATTGTAATACAGAGTAAAGATAAAAAGTATGAATGCCTATATCATTTAAAGGACGATACCGATAATCAAATATTGAATATTAGATTTCAAGATTTAAAAAAAGATGCAATTACGTCACAAGAAATAGTAAAACAAGAAATCATTCATAAATATGATGTTGAAGAAGACTTCAAGTTTAATGAGGGTATAGCATGTATCTTTTTTAATGACCCAAACGGACTCGCAGGACATCTTAAGTTGCTCAATCTTCAGCAAGAGGTTATAACAGAACTTAAATATTCTTATGATTACTCATCATGGGCATATTCAGATGGAACAATCAGGTTAGGAGTACAGACAACAGACGATTTCTATCATATACTCTACGGATATTTATCTGTCGATGGCAAGCCTTTAATACCATTTAAATATAGGAATTGCAAACCATTCTCAGAAGGACTTGCCGCAGTTTGCACAGATGAGAAGAAATGGGGATACATAGACAAAACAGGCGCATATGCAATCCCTCCTATTTTTGATGTGTGCTTTAGCTTTCGAGAAGGGAGAGCTGTTGTAAAAATAGAAGGCAAGTATCGTATTGTTGATAAACAAGGACAATATATTTCAGATATGGAATTTGATAAAACCGGAAAATTATACAGAAACGGTTTTTTATGGGTCTGTCTTAATGATTTATATGGATTTATCAATTATAGTGGGGATATTGTTATACCTATCGAATATAGTTCCGCAAAATCTTTCAATTTAGGCCTTGCTCCTGTTAAGAAAAATGAAAAGTGGGGATATATTAATGCATCAAACGAAGTCTTAATTGATTTTCAATATGATGACGCATTTGTTTTTTCTGATATATCTGAAACTGCAATAGTCATTCAAAATCATAAACAAGGCGTAATTGACGTTAAAGGCAGTTATATTTTAAAACCAGAATACGACGAGATTTCATCTAATAATGATATACCTCATCTTATGTCCAACTATCTTTTGCTAAAAGATGGCCTATATGGACTATACTCTTACGTAAATTCTGTCCTAATTTACCCCAAATATAAAGAATTTGAAAACTCAGTTGTCTTTAATAATCTTGCAGCTGTTGCGGCTACCGAAGACGACCAATGGGTTATAATAACAAAAGATTTGACTGAAATTAAGGCCAATTCAAAGATAGACTATATAAGACCTTTTTATGATGGCAACATTACTGAATATTCAATAGATGATTACTGGGGATTGATTGATAACAAAGGGCACTTATTGACAGATGCCATCTATGATAGCATTACACTATATTCAGAAGCTCCTTTTGTTGTAACAAAGAATGGAAAGAAGGGAGCTGTAACTAAAGATGGTTTTGAATTTTTACCTTGCATATTTGAACAATTGTCCTTTCATGGCGATCTAATTATTGCCAAACTGACAGAACTTGATGATTATGTTCTCAATATTGACATGAATGGATTTTTGCTATCACCTTATTTCCTACGTATTAAGTATTCCACAATCATAAAACGGGCAAAATGTTTATATCAACAATATTTAAACGGCGAATATACATACGACGAGTATTTTAAACTGGCGAATCCAACTACTATTGTCAAATAATTATGAATGTAGATAAAATAATAGATTGTCTGATTCTATATAACGATCAGGTTGAGTCAGAAATGTCCATCGCAAAGGAAATTGCTGATTATTTAAACACAAACAGTATTGTTGCCAAAATAATTAGCGGCAACAATCCGTCCTCGGATGGTAAGGAAATAGATGGTGCACTTGTGCTCATTGTCCTATATTCAGAACAGACAAATAACTCTGAAATAATAAAAAGTTGTATAAATACGGCTTTCAACCAAAAAAAGGCAATAATCCCTTTTGTCTTAGATTCTTCATCAATGGATGACGAGTTATTTTATTATTTAAATCGTAAACATTGGATTGTCGTAGATAAGAAGATTGAAGAATCCCTTGTGCAATTGCTGTCTGCCCTGAGAGTCGTGCTGGGACACACACAATCTTATTCATCAAGTAGTTTTTTCATAAAAATATACCCAAATGAAGACACCCATATTTTCATCTGCGACGACTACAAAGGAATAGCTAAAGCATATCAATGGTTTAAGGCTCCTGTTAACGAAGGCGTTGAATATGATATTTCATTGAGAGCTGTAGAAACGTCATTATTAAGAATAGACTACAATAAAATAAAGATTATAGACGAAGATTTTGTGCTTCATTCTGATTTTTCACGCCAGAGACAGCAAATTATAGAATCAGTAGATGAGCGCATTGGGCGATTTAAACATGCAATGATATATGGTGAACACAATGGTTACCGCCGGTACGAATTGGGTGATGGATGCGGCTACATCAACAAGTACTACCAGTGCCTAACCGGAGGAAAACGTTTTCAGGGTGGCCGTGACTTCAGCGACGGGTATGCAACAGTTATAGAAAACAATCTCGAAGGATTGATCGATATTTTTGGGCGATTAATAATACCTATCAAATACAAATGTGTTTATTTTTGTTACGAGGATTTTATTCTTGTTAAAAATGACAACTGGAGAGCTGGGGTCATGAACGTTTATGGAGAGACACGTATAGAGTGTAAATATGATTCGATTTGGACAGAGTTTGAGGATTCTTGTTACTTTCGCGTAGAATTAAATAATATGCGTGGAATAATTAACAACAAGGGCGTTGAATTTTGGGACAATGAATATGGTAGATATTCATGCGTGAATGATCCTAAGATTTTATTGTTCATCCGAGAATCCGAGATAGACGTTTTAAATGAAGATGGTGAGAAATTGCACACAATAAAAAATTGTAGCGCAATCGGATCTTATTATAACGGAATAGTTTCCTTCGAAAGAAATAATAGATGGGGATTATATAGTATTTATGAACAAAAAGAAATCCAGCCAGCAATTTATCGCTGTATTTTACCAATTAGTGAAGGCATCGCGGCGGTAGTTGATGATTCGAATAAAGTTGGTTTTGTAGACATTAACGGTAACATAATAATAGATTATAGATATGATAATCCATATCCGGAAAAATTAGAAAAGCCACATGACTTATTACATCTATTGAAAAGACAAGAATATTTCATATTTAAAAATGGTTTATGCAAAGTCTACCATAAAAGATCTTCCACTCATTTTATAAATTCTGCTGGGGAAATCTGTATATAGTATGGACTATCTGGAAATGACTGCTACCATATCGTCTATTCAAAGACTATTTCTTGTTATTCGCTCTGAAATGTTCTATCGGAATCAGGGGCAAGAAATATGCTTCGAGAGGGGTTCCTTTAAAGTTCTTCATCATTATTCCTCTAAGTGCACCTACTGCTGCCATAAGGAAGGTGTCAAGAACAAGGGTATTCTGAGCGGAGAAAGTCCCATCGTCTTTTAAGATGATGATTTCTTTTATCGGAGATAGACCAAAACGCATACTGACCGCGTTCGTTGCCAGTTCAACTTCTTCATCACCATACACTAACGAAGCCTTTGCCTTGACCACGATCTGATCTTTATCCATAATAGGTTTTATGTCGTGACCAACTTGGACCTTGAGGTTCTCTGGAATAAGACCTGAATAATCGAAGTCATAATCCATTTTGAACTCGGTCTCGGCGATTGATTCCAGTCTATATTTAATTTCCATATTCTTTAAGTTTAAAGTGCGACAGAGAGTTCAAGCCGCGATGCGGACAACCATCCACTTGTTACATTCGAAGTCAAAATGTCACTCATATCATAGAGAACTGGGGTCCTCTTTTTGGCCACTTTTATTCTTGACGCGTCTTTAGAAACAGGAGCTGTACGCATGGTGGGAATGTTAAGCAAGTCAAGGCCAAGATACTTCTTAATGTCAGATAATGTATCTATGGTGAAATTACGATTACCAGAAAGCCACTCTGAGATTTCCGACTCGCTCCTGCCGGTCATCTCTGCGAATCTCTTCTGCGAGATACCTTTTGCTTTCAGAGTGTCGGCGATTTTGACGGCAACAAGCATACGGTCCCTTGTCCGACGAAGTTTGTCTTCGTCGAGGTTATTCATAATTCTTGTCAGGCTTGCTGAGGGTTTTCTTCTTGTTGTCATATTTCTAATTCAATAAATTCTGATATATCGAGATTTCCATCATCCTTAACTTTGAGATCCTTTTCTATTATCGCTTTATTTATACAGGCTGCAATCTTTTTCATTTCTTGAGCCTTAGAATCTAAAAATGGATCTTCTTGATAAGCTCTTATATCTGGCGGTTTATATCCCCCAGAACCTATAAAAATACACGCGTTATCATATCTAAGGCAATACAAACGCATCCGATTATAACTAAGAGCAACAACCCCATCCCCTGGTGCGCCCTCATTTAACTTGAAAAAATGTGCTCTACAGCCTGTGTCATTTCCCATAATATGAAGTTTTGATGCCATCTCTTCCAAATCCGCTTGATGTTCCTTTTCATTATCCTCGAAGAAATGATCCATCAAGGTCATATCGTCATCTTCGTACATAATAGAATAAATCTGAGCCTTTTGTCCAGAGAATTCTTCTATGTTGACGATGTCGAACTTCATATTGATTTACACATTACGTTCCAAATTGTGCGCAAAATTAGCGAATAATCAGGATATATCCAAACTTTTTCAAATTTTCCCAACATTCTCTTATCAATTCTTTGATTGATCCATTAATCTATGGATGAAAGCTCTGTCATGGAGAATGCCCCAAACCTCGCCTGTCCACCACAAAATCCGGAGAGGCAGGGCTGAATTCGCTATGCGCCGGGCTCAGGATGTACTATGAGCACACGGCCCCCTATATGAAAAAAGATGCGCAGCCTTTTAGAAGCAGGTAAGCCGGCTGCAGACATTATGGACGGAGCATTATAACCCGCTATCTTCCACGTATTTGCCCTTCTTGCGCCAATGCACGAAACCATAGGCTGCAGAAAGCGTATAGAACAGATACAGGGCAGCCATCCAGTAGAGGCCCTGGCAGCCGCACATCACGACGTACATCAGGTCAGCCACTATCCACAGCAGCCATTGTTCTTTATAAGAGCGTATCAGCCACCAGGTCGCAATCAGGCTCAGGACCGTAATAGCGGCATCGAGGGATGACATCGGATCGCCGAGAACTCTGAGGACACATATCAACGCCGCAGTGCCGACCGCCTGCAGCAATACGCTGACAGCCAATACTTTCAATGATATTTTACGCAAATGTATCTGCTGCGCGTCACCGGCAATGGAATCCGAATCCCGTCGCCAGCTGATGAAGCCCCAGACCGCGGTAACCACGTAATATACGTTCAATGCCGATGATGCATAAAGTCCCTGACGGCAGAACAGCACCACAGAGGCGATTCCTGTCAATATCTGCACGCCCCACATATAATTGCTCTGTCTGATTTCGAGGATAATGAAAAGGATTCCTGTTATCAGAGTGAATATTTCTATAGCATTGTCCATAATTCCGCCTGTTTGGGAATGCAAATGTACGTAAAAATGAGTTATCTTTGTCAGGATACGAAACAATGATTGATATGAAAGACGCGATAACCGAAAAGGGAAAATGGAAAGTTCTCAAGAGCGAATACCTGTTCCGCCGTCCGTGGCTGACAGTCAGAAAGGACTGCGTGGAGCTCCCTGACGGAAGGCAAAACCCTGAGTTCTACGTACTTGAATATCCAGATTGGGTCAATGTAATCGCATTGACCGATGACGGCAAATTCATTTTCGAAAGGCAGTACCGCCACGGCCTCGGCAAGACCTGCTATGAGATTCCTGCCGGCGTGATCGAACCGGGCGAAAGCCCCATGGAGGCTGCAAAACGCGAACTGATGGAAGAAACCGGCTATGGCGAAGGTGAATGGTCCGAGTTCATGACCATCTCCGCAAACCCCAGCACCACCGACAACCTTTCGCATTGTTTCCTGGCAAAAGGCGTCAAGAAAACCGGCGCCCAGCACCTTGACAGCACAGAAGACCTCGAAGTCGTGCTCCTGAACGAAGCCGACGTCCGAGATCTCCTCATCAATGACCAGCTCAAGCAGGCCCTCATGGCCGCTCCCCTCTGGAAATACTTTTATCTGCAGAAATAGTCCGCTTGACAACAGCATAACAGTATATACATCCGACTGACAACAGCATATATTAAAAAGGCATTGGAACAGATGGGGCGGAGCGCACTCTTTTTGGAGCGTAGCCACTCTGTTCCTATGCCGATTCAATAAGAAAATATTTGTCCGGAATGTCTCGACTACTTATATAGGAAGGCGAAGTGGCCGGGGATGTTGCCGGTGCGGACAGACCATTTGAGTTTGCCGGCATTGGTATAGCAGAAGAGCTTGCCGCTGGAGGTGAAGTCCGGTGAATCAGCTATGTAGATGTCGCCGTTGGACGGATTTACTGATATCGCGTACGGAGCCTTTACAGAACTGTCAGAACCATCTATGATAATCTTGTCAGATGACACCGCACCCGTATTCACATTGACCTTGGCATATGAATAAGTAGCCTTATAGTTCGCATCATATGCAGTACCAATAAGATACAGCTCACCCTTGTAATAAGCCATAGAAGAAACCGGAAAATCAATCGACGATGCAAGAGCATATTTGCCGTCCTTCGCTTTCAGGCAACTGAGCTTGCCGCTGAAAGAAGACACCCAGAGATTGCCGTTCTCATCCTCCAGCATTTTCTGCAGATTCGGAACCACATCAATAGTGTAATCCACAGACATTGACGCCAGATCCACGACAGAAACCGTATTGTCATATCCTGTACGGTAGCCGCCGGAATTGGCCACATATGCCTTTCCGCCCTTGATTACAAGCTGTTCAGGCTGGTATCCCACAGACACTTCCCCAGTAATCTTGTAAGTATTCAGGTCAATGCGATATACAGCGCCCTTCTGGTCAGGCGTCTCCAAAGGCTTCAATGCAACATAAGAAGTCACATAGGCACAGTCCCCGTCAAAAGCGATCGAACGGCAGTTAGGAATATCCACCTTGGCAATTCGCTTCACCGAATTGGCTCCGAGAATTTCCACTTTATGGGAATTGTTCACCACGACGAACAGCTTGCCGTCATAGACCTGCACATCATTTCCTGCATCACCAAGACCCTTCACGACATCCGGATTGTAGTCAGTATATATATCCCTGATATAAGACGAAGTGCGGAAATTGAAAAAGTCCAGCTGAGCCTTGTTGCTGCCAATGTTGCCTTCATTGAGCACATAAAGTCCAACAGGATTCGCTCCTGGTTCCGCCGGAGTATCCACGATTTCATAATCAGACGGCGTAATGTCAGTTCCAGGATAAACCGGAACCTCATCCTTGCGGCAGGCAGTAGCGGCCGCAACAGCAAAAGTCAGCACCAATGCCGCCTTGCCAAAAAAGTCAAATTTAGTCTTCATACGTATAAATAAGTTTAAAACAATTCATAACCAACTGTTAATCTGAAGTTTATCCCAGGCATGGGATAATTCAGCACAACCTCGTAATCCTGATTGAACACATTGTTCACTTCCGCAGTGATTTTCAGGACATTGGCCTTCAGCTTCATCTTCTTCTGCAGCGACAGGTCACTCGTGTACCACGGCTGGAGATAGTTCTTCCGGGTATTTTCCTTGTGGCTGTACCGCCCTCCCGTGTACAGGAAACTGTAGTTCAGACTCCACCCCGAGCACTCCGCGGACAAAACCGCAGAACCGCTGTGCTCAGGAGCGTACGGAATCTGATTCCTATAGTAGAACGTGGTCTTGTCCGTAATGTCTATCGCCTTCTGGAACGTGTACTGCAGCCTTGCGGACAATCTTAGCTTAGATATATCTACAGCCACGTCAGCAGACACATCCACCCCACGGATATCCACCTTTCCGAGATTCAGCATTGTCCAGCGGAACTGCTGCCCGTTGGGATATGCTATTATCTTGTCCTTCACCATGTTCCAATATGCATCGGCAGACAGGTGGACGGTGCAGAAAGAGAACCGGTCTGAGTACTCGGTCCCCAGATCCGTCTGGACTGTGCTCTCCGGCTTAAGCAGAGCATTTGCGGAATTCGTATAATAGAGGTCATTGAACGTCGGCATCCGGAATGAGCGTTTGGAGAACGTCCTTATATACAACTCCTTGTTCCTCAAGAGCTTATATGACGCATAGAATGCCGGGGACAGCTCCGAACGCTTGTCATTGACATTATCAAATTCCCTGGACTTGTCGCTGACGAACTGGCCGAATGCGCTTCCCTGCATCTTCAGCCTTCCGAAGTCGAACGAGGCGGCGAGCGAGACCATATTGGTCAGCCTGTACGGGCGGGGAAAAACAGCATTTCCTGACATGTAATTCGCGATGTCTAGGCTGTTCCACTGGAAATCATAGGACAATGAAACATCCATCCGGCTGAACGCCTGCCACATATTCGCAGTCGAGAAATACAGTTCATTCTGGCGATATGTGTTGGTGACATGCAATGAACGGCTGTCCTTGTCTTCGTAGAAAGTGTAGTCGTAGGCATATCTGGCATTGAACATTGACCTGAATTTCCGGCTCCAGACATTCACTGCCCTGCCCTGCACGAAGAAATTGTCATCACGCATACGCTCTCCGTTACGGAAGACATTGCTCACGATGGCACCGGGCACTCCCCTGTCGGAATGGTAGTTATAGGCACGGACAGACCAGTTAGCGGTCTTGGTCTTGCCATAGAGGGCTGCTTCGGAGCGTACAGAAAATATGTCTCCGTTGTGCCTGACAGCCGTAGTATCATAAGATAGGCGGCCGAGCTGGTCATATCCGCGGCACCTGAACCGATAACGCCCGGAAGCATTGGTCAGACCGGACGAAACGGTAAGCGAAATGTTGTCCGAAAGACGGAATGCGACTGACGCAGATGGATTCAGCAGGCCGAAGGAGCCTGTTTTCAATGTAGCCTTTACATTGACCTTGCGCCCTTCTGAAAATACCGGACGGGCAGACTGGAGATAGATGGACGAGGATGCGCCGAAATCCTTTGCGGGCTGGAAGATATCACTTTTCTGGCCGTTGTAAAGCGAGATTTCGCCTATTTCGTCGAGGGAGAAGCGGCCAAGGTCCACCTGACCGTTCTGCGCGTTGCCGATCTGGAGTCCGTCATAGAAAACAGCCGTATGGGCCGCACCCAACGATCTGACATTCACGGTCTTGAGTCCTGCGACTCCACCATAGTCCTTCAGCTGGACACCGGAAAAATAGCGCACCGCGTCAGCGACAGACAGGCTGTTCAGCCTTTCCAGTTCGTCTCCTGTCAATGTCTGGGCAGGTATGGTCTCACGATATTTCGGCAAGGCCGGTGCTGCCACAATCACCGATTCCTTCAGGAGACGTACCGTATCTGCCTTTTCAGACATGGATACGACAGGCTCCTGTGCCGCGACTGTAATACAGAACGCGCACAAGGCTGAAAGACATGATGAGATTCTGTTCATCGGTGACCTGACTATTCTACAAAACATCACCGATTCCGCGCCAGAAAAGGCAGCAGACATACAGAGCAACATGCGGACCGCTCACACACTCCGCACAGATGCACCAGCCGCCCGTCCTCCGCAGGCGGAACCGATGTAACAATATGCAAAGAGGCATTCTGACTTGTCTTCCGGGAAGACTTACAGTAGCGGGAACTGCCACGGATTCACACCGTGTTCCCCTCCCACGGACAGGATTCCTGTCAATGGACCTGCGGCACTGCTGTCCGCAAGGCTTTGCATACAGACTGCGAATATAGTAAAAAAACAGGCAGGATTGAAGTCCCGCCACAAAAAAACGGATGGCTTAAGTCAACCGACTCGAGCCATCCGCTATAAGAAACGTCAATCAAGACTTATTTTGCAATCTCAGAGTACTTTTCGTACTTTGTCTGATTCTCGGCAGATTCCTCACGGAAACGGTAGAATGCATTCTTGAGGTAAGAAGCGATACCTGCCTTGATGTTGGCATCCTTGGTGATTTCGAAGGCTTTCTCGAACGGAGCGATACAAGACTTCAGACTTTCCTCGAATTCCTTTACCAGTGCCATATATTTGGCATCGTCGATTTCCTCCTGAGCCTTGGTCTGGAGCTCGATTGCCCGGTTGTAGAACATTGTGCCTTCACCGATGTAGCCATACTCATATTCAGGATTGATCTTTGCACACTCTTCGTAAGCGACTACAGCCTTGTCGATCTGACCGAGCTGTGCACGGATGTTACCCTCAACATAGAAGAGAGAAGCATTGTTCGGCTCATTTGCCTTAGCCTTGTCGAGAAGGCCGAAGAGAGTCTCAGGATCCTCATTGTTCTTCAGATAGTAATTGATGAGACCGATGAGAATGCTCTGGCTCTGAGGAAATTTGCTGAAACCCTCCTCGAGGTATTTCTTGGTGTTCAATGTGTCCACCTCAGCGAGTCTTGCGAAAACCTCACCACCTTCGTAGTAGTAACCGAGGTCATAGCATCTCTTGAAGAATTTGAGCGCTCTCTCGTTGTCCTTGGCTGCCATTGCGGTGAAACCGGCATTGTAGATGACGCTTGTATCAATCTTTGAAAGCGGAGCAAGTGCCTCTACATCAGCAGCTTTCTCGAAGAGTTTGCTGGCTGTGGCAACATCGCCGAATGTGTATTTGTTGAAAGCCTCAGTAACATATTTCTGGCTGATGTTGTCAAATGCTGCAGCCACATCCTTGTCTTTGGCATGCTTCTCATCGAGCTCATAAGCTTTCTGATATGCTTTGACAGCTCTTTCGAGTGCATCTTCATAAACCGGCTTGGTCACCTCGATAATGACGAGCTGGCCGTTCTGGTTGAAATAAAGATTCTTGTCAGCATACACGTCCTTGGTGTATTTCTCGTTATTGACAGTAACCTCCTCTGATGAAACCGGTTTCTCTGAACCCATCATGAGAGTAAGCTCTGTCTTGTTTGAACCAGGAAGGATGTTTCCTGTAGGAGCGTCATAGGCCTTTACATATTCCTGACCGAGTTTCAGCCAGGTAGCTGTCTTCACAGTCTTCTTGACGTTCTGTGTTGCAGCTTCTGCAGCTTCTACAGACTTCTTGACGTCAGCAGCAGATTTTACTTGTGCATCAGCCACCTGAATAGCGGCGAACATCGCCAATGCGAGAAGAATTTTTTTCATATCTGATATTTTTTCAATGTTAGTATTCAACTATTCAGCAGATTCCGGTGCAGTCTCCGGAGCATTTCCCTCCCCGGTCTGTCCTTCATTCTGTTCCGGGACATCTTCCTCATCGCTCTTCGCAACTACTGACACGGAAGCGATGGAGTCATTGTCCCTGATGTTTATAAGTTTCACACCCTGGGTGTTACGTCCTGCAAGTTTGATATCGGAAACCGCCATCCTTATGATGAGCGCGCTCTGAGTGATGATCAGCAGGTCATTCTCTTCCGTCACATTCTTCAGAGCCACCAGCTTGCCTGTCTTGTCTGTGATGTTCATCGTGCGTACACCCTTGCTGCCACGGCTCGTCTTGCGGTACTCTTCGAAGTCCGTACGCTTTCCAAGACCTTTCTCGCCAATCACAAGAAGCGTATGCGCTGAAGCATCCTCAGCCTCAGGTTCATAGCATACCATACCGATAACATAGTCATCCTCATCAAGATTGATGCCACGCACTCCGGTAGCTGTCCTGCCGAGAGGTCTCGCATCTGATTCATCGAATCTTACGCATCGTCCGTTACGGCTGGCGATAAGCACTTCCGACTTGCCGTCAGTAAGGATAGCCTCGAGCAACTCGTCTCCCTCGCGGATATTGACAGCATTGACACCTTTCTGGCGCGGTCTCGAGTAAGCTTCGAGAGAGGTCTTCTTGATGATGCCCTCCTTGGTCGCGAGAATGATGTAATGATTGTTGATATATTCCTCGTCCGTCAATGTAGGTACATTGATGATGGCCTTGATCTTGTCATCCGGAATGCTGAGAACGTTCTGGATGGCGCGGCCCTTGGATGAACGGGAACCCTCAGGAACTTCGTAAACCTTCAGCCAGAAGCATCTGCCCTGCTCAGTGAAGAAGAGCATCGTGCTGTGCATATTGGCCACGTACAAGTGCTCGATGAAATCCTCATCCCTTGTAGCGCTGCCCTTCATGCCTACGCCTCCGCGGTTCTGGGTCTTGTACTCTGCAAGCGGAGTCCTCTTTATATATCCGAAGTGGGAAATCGTAATCACCTCATCATCATCGGCATAGAAGTCCTCAGGATTGAACTCTTCCGCGTTAGGTACGATTTCAGACCTTCTCTTGTCGCCGTATTTGGCTTTGAGTTCCTGGGTTTCGCTCTTGATGATGTCCATCTGCATTGCAGGATTTGCAAGTACGTCATTGCACCATGCAATGAATTTCTCAAGTTCGTCGTACTCTGCCTGGAGTTTTTCTCTTTCGAGTCCGGTGAGCTGACGGAGTTTCATCTCCACGATGGCTGTCGCCTGTGCGTCGGAGAATGCAAATGTACTGATCAATGTAGATTTGGCCTCTTCGACAGTCTTGGAAGCCCTGATGATTCTGATGATCTCGTCAATAACGTCGATGGCCTTGATGAGACCTTCGAGGATATGGGCTCTCTTCTGGGCTTTTTCCAGGTCGAACTTGGTCCTTCTGACTACGACTTCGTGCCTGAAGTCCACGAACACCTTTATTATATCCTTGAGGCTCAATGTCCTTGGACGGCCCTTGACGAGTGCCACATTGTTTATGGCGAAACTTGACTGGAGAGGAGTGTATTTGAACAGCGTGTTCAGGACGACATTGGAATTGGCACCCTGTTTCACTCTGAAAATCACTCTCACGCCTTCGCGGGAAGTCTCGTCGTTCATATAGGTAATGCCCTCGATCTTCTTGTCATCGACCATCTGGCCGATTCTCTCGAGCATTTCTTTCTTGTTCACCATGTACGGAATCTCGGTGACGACGATGGTCTCACGGCCGTTGTTGTCCACTTCAATCTCCGTCTTTGCGCGCATGACTACTCTTCCTCGGCCTGTCTCATAAGCTTCCCTGATGCCCTGGATGCCCTGAATGATACCTCCGGTAGGGAAATCAGGACCTTTGATGTAGTGCATCAGGCCGTCAGTGTCAATGTCAGGATTGTCAATGTATGCGCAGATGGCATCGCAGCATTCGCCCAAGTTGTGAGGGGCCATGTTGGTAGCCATACCTACCGCGATACCTGCGGAACCGTTCAGAAGCAGGAGCGGCGCCTTGGTAGGCAGAACCGTAGGCTCCAGAATCGTATCATCGAAGTTCAGCTGGAAATCGACTGTGTCCTTCTCCATATCGCCGAGCACATCGTTCGCCAATTTTTCGAGTTTCGCCTCGGTATATCGCATCGCAGCGACAGGGTCACCGTCCATTGAACCGAAGTTACCCTGACCGAATACAAGCGGGTATCTCTGGTTCCAGTCCTGAGCCAAACGGGCCATGGCGTCATAGACACTTGAGTCTCCGTGCGGATGGAACTTACCGAGCACCTCACCGACGATTCTCGCAGATTTCTTGGTCTGTCCTGAGTAGTCCAGTCCCAGTCCTTCCATTCCAAACAGCACACGGCGCTGCACAGGTTTCAGTCCGTCTCTCGCGTCAGGAAGCGCTCTGGAAACAATTACCGACATTGAATAGTCAATGTAGGCCGACCTCATCTCCTCATCAATGTTCACCTCTTCGATGATGCCCTTCATTCCTGTTCCCTCTTCCTGCGGTTCAACAGAATTCTTATTCTCCTCCATATTATCCATTTTTTCTACAAAAATTTCTTACTTGTCAATGCTTCTTGAACATAATGCCACGCTCTCCGCATTGTACTCTATAAAACGTACAAAATTACAAAATTTTTATCACCGAAACAAACTTGAATTTATACTATCATCCCTTTAGGGCCATTTTTTTGGTTTATCAGCATAAAGGATATATTTTTGCATAAGAAGTATTTTAGAAATGCAGATGGAAATAAAAATATCGGACGAACTGAACACCATTATCGGGTACGCCAGAGAGGAGGCTCTCCGGACCGGAAGTTACGGAATCGGCCCTGACCACCTTCTCCTGGGCATCATTCGGCATGCGGACAATGACGCCTGCAGGACATTGACAGGTCTGGGGGCAGATACGGACTCGATGAAAAAGTTCATTGACAGCCGCATATTCACCAACGAGCAGATTCCTTATTCGGAGATGGAGAACATCACGTTCTCCAGGGCATCGCAGAACATACTGAGCATCACCATACTTGAGTCCACAAAACTCAAGAGCAGGGAGGCCACGCCTCAGCATCTGCTTCTCGCATTGTGCAGGACCACAAGCTGTTACGGCTCGACCTACTTGAGGAATATCGGCATTGACTATGGCCGCATCCTTACCTATATGTCGAAGAACGGGATGCTGGACAGACAGAGCGAGACCAGTGACGACGGCGATGAGGTCAATGATGTTGAGCAGGCCCCGAAGAAGGAGCCAGTAAACGACATCTGTGAATTCGGCATTGACCTGACCAAAGCGGCGGCCGAAGGCAAGCTGGATCCTGTGGTGGGGCGCGACCGGGAGATTTCGAGGCTGATCGAGATTCTCGGCAGGAGGAAGAAGAACAACCCCATGCTCATTGGCGAGCCGGGCGTCGGGAAGTCCGCGATTGTGGAAGGCATTGCCCTGAGGATTGCAGAAGGCTCCATATCAAGTGTTTTGGCGAAGAAGCGGATCATTTCATTGGATATCGCGTCCGTGGTGGCGGGAACCAAATACCGCGGCGATTTCGAGCAGCGTGTGAAGTCCATCATCAAGGCGGCAAGCAGTGACCCGGACATTATCCTGTTCATCGACGAGTTCCATACGATTGTCGGTGCGGGAGGCGGCCAGGGCAGTCTTGATGCGGCCAATATGCTCAAGCCTGCGCTTGCAAGGGGGGAAATCCAATGTATCGGTGCCACGACCATGGACGAGTTCACCAAAATCGTGGAGAAGGACGGGGCGCTCGACAGGCGTTTCCAGAAAATCGTCGTGGAGCCTACTGACCTGAAAGAGTCGGTGTCCATTCTCCAGCATTTGAAGCCGAACTATGAGGAATACCACGGAATTCGCTATACCGATGAGGCGATTGAGGCTTGCGTGAGGCTGACTGACAGATATATTCCGGACCAGCAGCTGCCGGACAAGGCTATCGATGCGATGGATGAGGCCGGGTCAATGATAAGGTTGCGCTGCGGTTCCGCGAAGAAGTCCGTCAAGAGAAGCGAAGGAATTGTCAATGAGGAGGATATAGCTACTGTGGTATCCAAGATGACCGGGATTCCTGTAAATAAGGTTGCAGAATCAGAGGGGCACAGGATATTGAAAATGAAGGAACGGCTGAAGAGCCGGATCATCGGACAGGATGAGGCTATCGGTACGGTTGTCGGCGCCATCCAGCGTAACCGTGCAGGTCTTAAGGACCCTGACAGGCCTATCGGTTCGTTCCTCTTCTTCGGCCCTACCGGTGTGGGAAAGACGGAACTTGCCAAGTGCATCGCCGAGTATCTTTTTGATTCTCAGGACAATATGGTGCGAATCGACATGAGTGAATATATGGAGAAGTTCACCGTATCCAGACTGATCGGCGCGCCTCCGGGCTATGTGGGCTATGAGGAAGGCGGACAGTTGAGCGAAAAGGTGCGCAGGAAGCCTTATTGCGTGGTGCTGCTGGATGAAATCGAGAAAGCGCACCCGGACATATTCAATCTGCTGCTGCAGGTGCTCGATGACGGCCGCCTGACAGACAGTGAGGGAAGGACTGTAAGTTTCAAGAATACCATAGTGATAATGACTTCCAATGTCGGCAGCCGTGACATCCAGGAATATGGCAAGGGCGTGGGATTCAGCACGATAGGACGGAATGTTTCCGTAAACAGGCAGCTGGTATTGGAGAAGGCCGTGAAGAAGGCGTTCCCGCCGGAGTTTCTCAACCGCGTGGACGAGAAGATTTTCTTCCGCGAGCTGGAGAAGGAGGACATTTTCAGGATTATCGACATTGAACTGAATGATTTGAAGAAGAGGGCCGAGGAGGCGGGCTACCGGATCAATGTCACTCCTTCTGCCAAGAAGTTCATTGCCGAAGAGGGTTTCGATCCGAATTATGGAGCCCGTCCGCTCAAACGTGCCGTGGTGAAATATATCGAAGACCCGGTTTCCGAATTCATTATCGCGGACAGGGCGCTTGGCGTCAAGAAAAATGGACTGACTGGCATCAGAGTAAGTCTCAATGCAAAAAAAGACGGGACTGCGGCTGAACGCCAGCCTAACAAAAAGTAGAATTATGACAAAACTTGTTATTTTCGATCTGGACGGGACTTTGCTGGACACCGTAGAGGACCTCGGCAATGCCACGAACTTCGCGCTGAAGGAGTGCGGTTTCGCGGAAAGGCCTGTCAATGACTATTATACGCTCTGTGGCAGAGGCATCTACAATCTGTTCAGGGGCGCGGTGCCGCAGGGGCAGGACAATGAGGAGAACATCCGAAAGATGGCTTCATATTTTCTCTCGTACTACGACGCGCACATGTGCGACTGCACCAAGCCATACCCTGGCATTGTCGGGATGCTGAAGAAGATTACGGAGGCAGGAGTCATCCCCGCATTGGCCTCGAACAAATATCAGGAGGGCGCGGAGAAGCTTATCCGTCACTTTTTCAGCGAGTTCCGGTTCGTCAAGGTGCTGGGCCAAAGAGAGGGACAGCCGATAAAACCGGACCCGGCAATCGTGCATCAGATAATGGCGGAGGTTCCCGGCATCGGGCTCGACCAGGTGGTGTATGTCGGTGATTCTGATGTGGATATGCAGACCGGGGCCAATGCTGCCGTGCGTACTGTGGGTGTCACTTGGGGTTTCCGCTCGAGAGAGGAACTGGAAAACGGGCATCCTTGGAAAATCGCGTCGTCTGCAGAAGAGCTGGCCGATTACATTCTGCAATAAGTGGATTGCGTTCTGCAATAAACGGATTGCGTTCTGCAACAACTGGCTCAGCGGATTTTTGGATAACTGGCTTTTTTTGTATATTAGCAGATTATAACACCGCCGAGGGGCGGTCATTATTCAACTATTAAAACGATAAAGATATGAGAATACCAGAATCAGAACTTATAATCAATGATGACGGTTCAGTGTTTCACATTCATCTGAAACCTGAAGAGCTTGCCGACAAGGTGATTCTTGTGGGCGACCCTGGCCGTGTGGATATGGTCGGTGAATTCCTCGAGGAGAAGGAGTTCAGGCACGAGTCCAGAGAGTTTGTTTCCATCACAGGAAAATATCACGGGGAGCGCATCACGGTGCTGTCCACCGGTATCGGAACTGACAATATCGACATTGTCCTGACGGAACTTGACGCATTGGCGAATGTTGATTTCAAGACCCGTGAGGTAAAGCCTGAGCACAGGACGCTTACTCTGTTGCGAATCGGCACGAGTGGAGCCATCCAGCCTGACATTCCTATCGGCTCATTCATATTCTCCGAGATATCAGTCGGTTGCGACGGCCTGCTGAACTGGTACGCCGACAGGGACAAGATCAATATCTCTGAAATGGAGGATGCGTTCAAGGTGCACACACACTGGAACAGCTATCTCGGCTCTCCATATTTCGTAAAGGCCGGCGACAAGCTTATCGAGGCATTCAAAGACTGCACTGTCAGAGGCGTAACTATCTCAGCTCAAGGTTTCTACGGCCCTCAGGGAAGAGTTGTGAGACTGCCATTGGCAATGCCTGACATGCTAGACACTTTCGAGTCGTTCAGATTCGGCGATTACCGCATCACGAACTTCGAGATGGAGAGTTCTGCCGTAGCAGGTCTTGCCGCACATCTTGGTCATCAGGCCGGCACTGTCTGCTGCGCCATCGCCAACAGATACCTCAAGAACAGCAATCCTGACTACAAGCCACAGGTAAGAAAGCTGGTTGAGCTCGCCTTAGGCAAGATGGCCGCCATCAAATAGCCCGCACGCCTGTTGTGCAAGCTGCTTGGAGGTGCGCGTGAACGATCGGGACGTGCTTGACGTGTTAGAGCGTGCTGGACGTGCAGAGCGTGCTGGACGTGCAGAGTGTGCTGGACGTGTCAGGGCGTGGGAGGCTTCGGAGTGCACATGAACATGTCCACGGGCGTGCTGGGGCACAGTGAACTTGTCGGAGCACGGGAAGGATATCGCAACATGAAGCCCTTCGGGCAAAACAAGAGCAGGACGATACATTTGGCGCACCCTGTAAAGCATTAAGTATCAATGATATAGCCATTTTCAGAGTTACCGAAATTCCAACTCTGAAAATGGCTTAATCGTTGACATTCAGAGAGTTAAGCGATGCGCGCGTTGTATCGCATAAGTTCGAATCAGGCTCGATGCTGAAATTACATCATAAGATATTTCCATTTGAAGGTAAATCCCTGCAAGGTTCTTCCCGAATGTAAGTCTTCGACAATCGTTCCCGAATCGTCCAACTGCAACAGTTGAAGCAGCCTCCATGGATAACTATGTCATTGGCATCCACCATTTCAATGCGTCCTGCATAATCGGGCATCAGGGATGAAATCTGTTTGAATGCCTGCTCATCCTCATCAATGCCAAATTTAGGAAGAATCAGCACCTGTTCCGTCTGAAGCCAGTTGATGTATGACCAGCTGTGTTTGTGTGGTTTGCGGGTGCTGAAGGACAGTTCTATGACCTTTTTGAAATTTGCCTTCAGTATCCGGCGGAAGCGCTTTGCCATGTCAGGGTCAAAATCTTTATAGTTCGTCATCAGCACCCGGTCATTGCCTATGTAGCGGCAAATACCGTCTGTGTGTCCGAATTCCTCATTTACATCCCACGGCAAGATAACCAACCTCGCGCCTATTGCATTCTGGATCTGATGTATTGATGAGGCAAGTTCGATTCCCGGATTCTCCTCGAAAAGTTTGCTCGTCATAATCACACGACCGTCAGCCTTGACCACGTTGCCGCCATCGAGGGTAAGCCACCGAAGGGAGTCTTCGCAAGGAAGTCCAGCATTCTCACAAATGGTTTTTCCGTCAGTGATGGACGCCTTATCCTTTGCGCTGTGCTGGAGGTAGTCTGGGTTATAGTTGTAGGCGACAAATCTGTTCGGCCGCACCTGCAGCGGCATATAGTCCCTGCACCAGATGTCATTGGTCCCTTCGAGAAGCGACCACGGAACATCATATTTATCGAGGACTTCTGTCAGTCCCCGGAACGCTATGGGGCAGCGCTCCCTAAGCAGACTGGAAAAGAACACTCTGTTGCATTGGTTGTCTTGAATCATAATCAGGAAATTATTTCTTTGGGAAACCGCTATAGCCTTTATGGTTCCATAATTCAAACGGAATGGTGAAGCGGAACAATTTATCGTCATCTTTTATTCCCTGACGGGTAAAAGCATTAGACTTAATTTGCTCACGAACAGATGCCTCCTCGATTCTTGTTATACGTTCATTATGGGCGAAAGCATTCAAACCGTCAAATATATACCAAGAACATTTTCTTGGGCCGTTGATAAATTCTCCATCGACAGCATATGAGACAGACTTCTTGATAGACCGTATGAGAATACCTCCGTAAAATTGTTTGTTGCTTTCAAAAGCAATGTCAACGCCATTATCATGGAAGAACCATTCGCCGGCACTGGTCTCTCGTTCATAAGCAATTTTTCTGGACTCGGATTCCGTTTTTCGAAGATAAAATTCTATTTCGACGAACCTATAAACATCATCACCGTTTCTTATTTCAAAGTTCTCAAATAAAGATTCAGCAAGATATTTGAAATAGGTGTCATAGTCAGTAATTTTTGATAAGGATTCAATGCTGAATGCCTTTTCCAGTTCGATGATAGTAGTAATCTTTTCCATAATATAATGATGTTGTTTCGTAAGCGAGAGCAAAGATAAGGTTCTAATTATGAAACTGTCAAACTGACTTCCCCCACCCGCTAATGCTGTGGCTGGACTCTCCACCTCGAAGTTAGTGATGCGGTAACCGCGGAGACGCTTACCGATTATCGGGCGGAACGGGTGTTGAGTCTCTTGCCGTTTTTGTCCCATGTATAGATCCAGTTGCCGTTGCGGGAGGTGAATGTATTGCCGGCAACACCAATGACATCTCCTACACTGTTTGCGCTGAGGGTCTGGTACTTTTTCCCGGATTCGTTGTACAGATATACCCATGATCCATCGCGTTCTACGCGAGAAATCTGGTGAGATCCGGCCAATATCGCAAGGCTCAGAACCGCAATTGCCAAATACTTCATCATAGCGTCAGAAAGTTATTATGCATTATTTCCCTGTCAAGTGAAGGAATTTCAGAACTTGTTTTCTCGGAGGATTCAGAATTCCATAGATACGTAAGGTGATGGTCTTGATATCTTCATCGGTCAGATTGTCAATCGTCTGGCAATCTGAGTTGTATCCAAGTTGCTTCATGATATCAATCATTTTTACGTATTTGGAATAATCCTCATAATCCTCGTTCAAATCATATTCGGAACCCTGAGTTGATTCGATGAGCGATAAGGCGCTTTCCCAATCACTGAAGCAGGATTTCATCGAATTATAGTTCAGGAAGTTGTATCTCGATACGATATAGTCGTGAATCTGCTGCAATTCGCTTTCTTCCAGATTGCCGAATAAGTTTTCCAGCATTGTGTAGTTCAAAGGCTGGTTGCAGGAATACCTATGCTCGATAAGGTCAATGCAATGCTTAAGTTTCTTGCGACAGTGCCGCTTCATAATAACATCGGAGAATGGGTTTGGCCTGTCTTTATATGCCAATAGATTCCAGCGATATGTCAATGCGTTTCTGCACAATGATCCGGCTACCGGATTGTTGCAGATATATATGATGCAGCCGCGTAATTTTTTCAATGTGTCCTTCGCTGCCCACCCTGTCGGAGTGGTAAACAGTCTTCCGTTGCGACCATACCTCAAATTGTATTGACGAGTAAATTCTTTTTTGAATTCTGCTATTGCCTTCAGTGTATGACTGCAGCTCTTCACTTTAACAAGCAGATGGAAATGATTGAACATCAGGCAGAATGAGATCACATCCAGGTCATACTTCCTGACAATGCAGCTCAATGATGTCAGAAAAACAAGTTTGTCCTCTGTCCTATAAAAAATACCTTGTCCGTCAATGGCCTTGGAATAGAAATGAATCGGCACACCTGCCGGATAAACAGTCTTTGTCATGTGGTCTTCAATGTTTTAGTTTTCTTCGAATTTACAAAACTGCTCGCCATTGAGCAAATATTTTTTGGGTTTACGGGGCTATTTGTGGATTCGGCTGCGTGGAGCGCCGATGGGTGGTGAGAGTGGAGAGCCGGTGAACAGTGTGATTTGGAGAGTTGGTGAGTGGCGAGCGTGAAGATTGAGCGTTCTGTGTTATGTGGAAGGCTATGTGATTGATTAATGCGACATTTTTGGCGCACCCTGTAAAGTATTAAGTATCAATAATATAGCCATTTTCAGAGTTACCAAAATTCCAACTCTGAAAATGGCTTAATCGTTGATATTCAGAGAGTTAAGCGATGCGTGTGTGTCCTGACTACTTATTGTTCAACATCGTCTTTCAGGACTAGACATGCAGTAGATTCTCACGGGAGCGCAGTACGTCAATACGCAACCGAGGAGACGTTTACTAATGTTCAACATCGTCACGCAACCGCGGAGACGCTTACTATTGTTCAACATCGTTTTTCAGGACTGGACAAGCAGTAGATTCTCACGGGAGCGCAGTACGTCAATACGTAACCGCAGAGACGCTTACGTCAATACGCAAGCGCGGAGACGTTTACCAGAGCGTAGATCAGTAGATCATTTGTACAAATCGCCGAGAGTGCGGAGGGTGTTGTCAACCGGGACTGACGGGTCATCCATGCGGATGTCGGCGCTGCGGCCGGTTTTCTTTATCACTGACTGCTCGAGAAATATGAGCTGCTCAGGGAAAGTGTGATACATCAGGTCCGCGATATCGTGGGTGTGGTCCTTGTAGCGCACGATGGTGTAAGGATACCCCTTGGACTCCAGCCTCTTGGCTATTTTGGAAGAACCGAAGAGACCGATATTGAACAGTTGGATAGACTTGTAGGTCACAACCCTGTCCTTAGTTCCGTGCAGAAGAAGCTGAGGGGCAGGAGCATCGGCATATTTCACCTTGCCATGTGTGGAATAAATCGCTCCGGAAAATGAAATCACGCCGGCATATTTGAAACCTTCAGGCATTTCGGAGGCAAGAGAGGAATGGTTGCACAATTCGTACTCTGTCTGGAGAGCGATTATCGCACCTGCGGAAGAACCGGAAAGCACAAGGTTGTCGGGACTGACACCGAACTTGTCAGCATTTTTCACAATGAAGGATGTAGCAGAGAACATATCCTCAACGCCTATCTCGACGGCCCTTCTGACAGCGCCTATCATCTTGACACCCTTGGCATTGACACCCTTCAGGCCGAGACGGTAATCAATGGAAAATACCGGATAGCCATTGTCATTCAGGAGTTTGATCCACTGCTGGTAATGAGGCTTGTCCCTATGGCCACCTATGAATCCGCCACCGAAAGCGAAGATGATGGCCGGCTTCTGTTTGCCGTCAATCTCCGTATAACTGCCTTTAGAAGCAGGATAGAAATCCAGGAACAGATCACAGGTATCCCGGCCGGCGAATTTATATGTGGCAGCAGGCGAAGCCAACTCCACTCCGGAAACCGTCCATTTGTTTGACCTAGCGGAAAGAGGCATTGACACTGAAGCAAGCACCAATGCAATAAAGATTATACTTACAATCGACTTTTTCATATTTCGTAAATCTAAAAGTTATTCAAATCAAGTTCCACACCACTTCATAGCCACACGAAGCAGGATTATCCCTTATTGCCCCCGACCAGCCGTTTTATCGCCTTCACGTTGGAGAAGAAATGGACGGCGATAACCCTCGCGACCGTGTAGGCCGGAATCGCCACTAGCATTCCGAAGACACCAGCCAAGTTGCCGGCAATAAGGAGCACGATGAAAATCTCCAGAGGACTCGCCTTGATGCTGGTGGAATATATCAGCGGCTGGAAAAGGAAATTGTCCACCAGCTGAGTCACGATGAAGATTGCCAGGAGCAATGCTATGAACGCCCAGAAATGCACCTCCACACCGACAGCGCTGAATTTCAGCACCGTGGCAAGTATCGTTCCGAGCACAGTGCCTACGAGCGGTCCCACATAAGGAATTATGTTCATGATGCCGGTGATGAATGCGATACTGACTGCGGCATTGAAGCCGATACGGGCAAATGCCCAGAGGCCCAGGAAGTTAAGCAGAGCTACGCCGAGCACCTCTATCAGCAGCCCGACGAAATATCTCGACAGAAGATGTTCGATATCACCGATGGCGTCTATCACTTTGGACTCGATGCTGTCAGGCACCATTGATCCGACAATTTTTCTGAACAACATAGGGTCTTTCGTAAAAAAGAATGAAATGAACACGATAGAGAAAATGGCCACGCCGACGGATACGAATACGGAGGCCACCGATTCGATCAGGCCCGGGATGGTGTTCAGGTCAAACACGCTGCTGATGAACTTTCCGATGGAATTCTCCACTCTGAAATCCGGTCCCAACTGAGGGAGATGCGATATCAGCCAGGCATTTGTCCCATCGACGAACGAAGTGAACGCCGCCACCGGCAACGAATAGTCCGAAGCAGAAAGGTTCACTGTGATTTTCTGCACAATGCTGACCACGATAGGGATTACCTGGACAAAGATGAACAGGAACACCAGCATAATCAGACAAAGAGACAGGACCGCCGCAAGCCATTGCGGAAGCTGCCTGCCTTTGACCCTGATGCCGCTCAGAAACTTCATGACCGGTTTCGACAGCAGAGAAAGCACTGCAGCAAGCACGATATAGAGCAATACGCTCCTGAAATACCAGCAGGCCGCAAGCGCCAATGCCGCGCCCGCACTATAAATAATGTATCGGGACAATCTGTCCACTCCCCTTTCATTTTCCATAGCCCAAAGTTAGTTTTTTAATTGTGATTTTCCTATCTTCGCAGTCCGCTATCGCAGCGGCTGAATTCAGAATGAAAGTTCAATAAAACAAACTACCAAGATTATGTGGCAGAGAATACAAACATTATACCTTGCTGTATCAACGATATTGATGGCCTTTATGTTATTCAGTGTCAAGGCAGTAACCGTCGCAGGCGACGGCACGGTGATGGAAACGTACAAATATCTTACATACATTCCGTATGCGGTTCTCATCATCATTATCCTGCTGCTTGACGTGTTGGCTCTGACGACATACAAGATCAGAGTGTTCCAGTACAGGACCACCGTTCTCGTGGCATTGATAACACTCGGACTTCAGATCTGGCTCGGTATAGAATTCTTCGTGAACCTGAGTTCAGGCGATGACAGCGCGAGAATGATATACAAGCTGAATGTGGTATTCCCTATCGTATGCGTCATCTTGGATGTGCTCGCCGCACGTGGAATACTCGCGGACCAACTGCTTGTGGAAAGCACATACAGACTCAGGACCGACAAGAAAAACAGGAAGAAGCGCTCTTGACGTCTCTTCCTTCATGACTTACGATTGGGATTCATCTGATTCCTGGACTTTCATATGGCCCAGGACATTGCCGAGATACGTTTTCGTGATGGTCAGCGGCGGAATCATATCATTGTCCAGATCGAGTTCATAGCCGTCCTTCTCTTTACGGAGGACCTTGACCTTGTCCATATTGACAATATACTTCCTGTGGCAACGCACGAGACTGCTGCCCTTGAAACTTTCCTCGACCGTCTTCAGGCGGCATCTGAGCATGTATTTCTTCATTTCGCCCTTGCTGTCGGTGTACCATACCACGATGTAATTGTCATCCGACTCTATATAGTAGAGGTTGGAAAGCCTGAGCGACAGCTTCAGGACTCCGCTGTTGTCGAACAATGTGATTTTCCGCTCGTCTTTCGGAAGAATCGGCTCATCTGACACCACATTGGCATAGTTCATAAGCCTGATAGTATTGTTCTTGTCAATGATGGCGAAATACATTCCCGCTATAATATAAGGTATAATCAATGACACGAAACAGTACAGGAACGCGTTCAGGAATATGTCCACGAATGACGTATCCGCCAGTTCAATGATGCCGAGGTCATCTCCTTTCACGGAAAAAAGCGCATACAAAAGACATATCACCACGACTTCTGCCAAATTCCAGAGTACATACTCCAGATAATTCATATCCTGCATCCTTGTCGCATACATCAGACGCTTGCTGAAAATTATGACGAACAAGCCTATCACGAAAAACGCGGCTGTGAACAGGAAAGCCTGCGAGGCACCCAGTTCAAACCACACGTTATGCGAAAAAGGAATACTCACCAGCATAAAGACCAGTGAGAAAAAGGCCGTGAATGTAACTGTAGCTATCAGTTGATATTTTTGCCTGAAATAAGCGGGCAATCTATATTTGTCTGACATACTTCATTTTCTATTGCGTCTTGTAAAGGTACAAAATTCCTCAGATTTCTCCAAAGTCCGGCATTTTCAACAAAATTCAGCATGGATTTCACCACTTATTTTGGAATCTCGCCAAAATCTTGCTGCATAGCAGGCAGTTCACCACATTCATTTCAGCATTGGGATAATAAGGAATATCTTTGCACCGGTATAAAATTAGCGAATCTGAAATTTTTTAGACAGTATGAAACTTATCGGAACAGGAAGCGCACTTCCGAAAAAGAAAGTGACCAATGCGATGTTGTCGGAGTTCCTCGACACAAGTGATGAGTGGATAATTCCGCGTACCGGCATCAGAAGCAGGCACGTGATCAGTGATGAAAACCTGGAGGACCTCGGAGCAGAGGCGGCATCCAAAGCTCTCGAAATGGCCGGCCTCAAACCGGAGGATATAGATTATTTCATCTGTTCCAATGTCGTGAACGAGTATATGACACCGGGGCTCAGCTGCATCATTTCCGAGAAAATCGGATTGACCTGCCCCTGCATTGACATAAATTGCGCGTGTCCCGGATTCATCTATGCGATGGACATTGCCGAATGCAGGTTTGAAGCCGGAAAGGCGGAGAACGTGCTCATCGTCTGCGCAGAAGAGCCGACCAGGATGACTGACTGGAAAGACAGGGCGACCTGCGTACTGTTCGGCGACGGTGCCGGAGCTGCCGTATTCACCAAAGGAGACAATCTTAAGGGCATCAGACTGCATTCCCAGCCTGCTCCTGACAAGATTTGGGAAAAGCGGGTTCTCGAACCGACACCATATGTCACCAAGGAAGAGACCGGAGCTCCTCTGCAGATGAAGGGCAAGGAAGTGTTCAAGTTTGCGGTCAATGCCTCCACGACAGAAGTGGAAGCGCTGCTGTCCGAACTTGGAATGAGCAAGAGCCAGGTGAACTACTATATGGTGCACCAGGCCAACCAGAGGATTATCGACGCCATCAAGAAATATCTGGAAGAGCCGGATGAGAAATTCCCGGTAAACATTTCGGACCACGGAAACTCTTCTTCCGCGTCCTGCGCCATACTTTTGGACGAATGCAACCGCCGCGGAATGTTCCAAAAGGGAGATATTCTGGTCTTCAGCGCGTTTGGTGCAGGCCTGCTCTCCGGTGTTGCGGTACTTGAATGGTAAAAATTGCTATATTTGCAGGATAGAACATTATAATTATCAAGAATATGATCAAAAGTCCTATTTGTGATATTCTCGGAATAAAATATCCATTATTCCAGGGAGGCATGGCATGGATTGCCGATGCAAATCTCGCCGCTGCAGTTTCAAATGCAGGTGGACTCGGTCTCATCTCTTCCATAAATTTCGGAACTGAAGCTGTCAGAGCAGAGATCAGAAAATGCAGAACATTGACAGACAAACCATTCGGAGTAAACATCATGCTTGCGGCACCGAACGCTGCGGAAGTGGCCGACATGGTAATTGAAGAAGGTGTGAAAATCCTTACTACCGGTGCAGGCTCACCTGCCGCATATATGGAAAAATGGAAGGCTGCAGGTATCAAGGTCATTCCTGTAGTAGCTTCTGTCGCCTATGCATTGAAAATGCAGGAACTCGGTGCTACGGCTGTCGTGGCTGAAGGTGCTGAATCTGGCGGCCACGTAGGTGACAACCACACGATGGCCCTTGTACCTCAAGTCATTGACGCACTTGACATTCCGGTACTTGCGGCTGGCGGAATTTTCGACGGACGCGGTGCGGCTGCGGCATTTATGCTCGGGGCTGTGGGCGTGCAGGTCGGAACCCGTTTCCTCATCGCTGACGAGTGCCTCATCCATGAAAACTACAAGGAGAAGCTTCTGAAGGCTTCCGACGTGAGCACAATGGTTACAGGAAAGTCAATGGGCGATGCTGTGCGCTGCCTCAAGACTCCGTTCTCCAAGAAGTTCTTCAAGATGGAGTACGACCCTGCCGTTCCGAAGGAGGAAGTTCTCGATTTCGGCAAGGGAGCAATGCGCAAGGCAGTATTTGACGGAGACAATATGGGCAGCTACCTCGCCGGGGAAGTTGCCGGAATGATTCATAAAAAAGAAAGCGCCAAGGATATCGTGGAAGATATTATGGGCGGAGCTGAGAAGCTTCTGAAAAACGCCCCGGCGCTTGTAAAATAAAACAACAGATATGACAAAAAGAGTAGTAATAACAGGTATGGGCGTCGTTTCCCCGATCGGAAATGATGTAAACACATTCTGGAACAACCTTGTGAACGGAGTATGCGGAATCGACTACATAGAAGAATTCCCGACTGAAAATCTTCCGGTGAAAATCGCCGGCAAGATCAAGAATTTCCATCCGGAAGAATACGGTATGGACAAGCCGTTCATCAGAAAACAGGACCTCTTCACACAGTTCGGCGTGGCAGCAGCTTATCAGGCAATGCAGCAGGCAGGTCTGGTGACAGAAGGCGAAGGCAAGAACATTGATCCGTTCAGACTCGGAGTCTATGTAGGCTCAGGCATCGGCGGATTCGAAATCCAGTACAGAGAGACTGCGAAGATGATCGATGACCCGTCAGGACAGTGGGTTTCCCCGCTCTTCATCCCGACGATGATTTCCAACATTGCAGCAGGCCACATTGCGACAAAACATCACGCAGAAGGCCCTTGTATCGACGTAGTTACGGCTTGCGCCACTTCCACGAACAATATCGGTGAGGCATTCAGGGCTATCCGCCACGGTTATGCTGACGCCATCATCGCAGGAGGCTGTGAGAATGCGACAATTCCTCTCGGAATCGCCGGTTTTGCCAATGCAAAGGCACTTTCCCGTGCTGAAGACCCTAAATACGCATCTCTTCCGTTCAACGGCAACCGTGGAGGTTTCGTAATGGGCGACGGTGCAGGAATCCTGGTTCTTGAGGAACTTGAGCACGCCAAGAAGCGCGGCGCCCACATCATAGCTGAGATGGTCGGCTACGGCAACACTTGCGACGCTTACCACCCTACCGCACCAAGACCGGACGGAACCACTCAGGCAAAATGTATCGAGCTCGCATTGGAGGAAGCAGGCTTCGACAAGGAGAAGGACAATATGTACATCAATGCCCATGGCACCGGAACCAAACTGAACGATGTGGCTGAGACCAAAGCATACAAGGTTGCGCTCGGCGACTATGCATACAAGGCTCACATCAGTTCCATCAAGTCAATGACGGGACACATGTTCGGAGCAGCCGGAGCTGCAGAGGCCATCACTACAGTCCTGGCTCTGATCAATGGCATTGTACCTCCTACCATCAATCTCGATACTCCTGACCCTGAGTGCGATCTTGACTACACGCCGAACACGGCTGTCAAGACTGACCTCACCATTGGCATCTCCGACTCTTTCGGTTTCGGCGGACACGATGCATGTGTGGCATTCAGAAAGTACGAGGACTAAAAACAGACGACTAAAACCTAAATTTATAATGAACAAGGAAGATATTAAAAAGTTCCTGCCCCACAGGGAGCCGATGCTCCTCATAGATGAGGCCGTAGTGGACGAAAACAATATTGCCCATTGCAAATACACCATCAAGGAAGACGAGTTCTTCACAAGAGGACATTTTCCGGGCAATCCGATTGTCCCTGGTGTAATTCAGTGCGAGATCATGGCTCAGAGCTGCGCCATACTTGTAAAGGACGATATTCCTGGTCATCTTACACTGTACGCCGGACTTGACAAGGTCCGCTTCAAGAATCCTGTAAAGCCTGGTGACGTATGCGAAATCACGGCGAGGCTGATAGAAAAGAGAGGTTCTCTGTATTTCTGCAGTGCCAAACTTGAAGTGGGAGGCAAGCTCTGCTGCAAGGGCGAACTCACTTTCGCGCTGATACCGAAGGAATAATCAGATATCATAACTTATGGAAGTCTCACAATCCGGGTTTTCGGATTGTGAGATTTTTTAATTTATTGATAGTGAAAGCCAAAAAAAATCATATATTTGTAACCGGTTAAAACGATACAGGACGACATATACACCAATAGCACTGAACTGACATTCTGATCAACACACTAATCCAATAACAATATGAGCCTATTATCCAGACTATTGCTGACGATTGTGACTCTGACTTCATGCGTAACGATATCGTTCGCACAAGGACAGGCCCCAATCGGCAAGGACTTGACTGTGACAGTTAAGGTCACGGACAAGACGGGCGCTATGCCGGGAGCAAGCGTACTCGTAAAAGGGACTACAAACGGACAGATTACCGGCCCGGACGGTACTGCCACACTCTCCAATGTACCTGCGGACGCGACACTGGTCGTATCTTTCGTAGGGTATCAGGACGTTGAACTCCAAGTAAACGGAAAGACTTCACTCAATGCGTTGCTCAAAGACGACTCGCTCGCATTGAACGAAATCGTGGTCGTGGGTTACGGCACGCAGAAAAAGGCCAACCTCACGGGAGCCGTGGACCAGGTCGGATCCGAGACATTCGATGGCAGGGCCAATGCCAACATCACCCAAATGCTTCAGGGACAGGTCCCTAACCTCAACCTCAAGTTCACCGACGGAAGGCCTAACAGTTCTCCTTCCTACAACATCCGAGGTACCACATCCATCGGCCAGGGCGGAAGCGCTCTCGTGCTTATCGACGGCGTGGAGGGCGACCCGAGCCTTCTCAACCCTAATGACATCGAGTCGGTCTCTGTCCTGAAAGACGCGGCCTCATCATCCATCTACGGTTCGCGCGCACCTTACGGAGTGGTACTCATCACCACCAAGAGCGCTACCAAAGGCAAGCCGACGATCTCCTACCAGGCTAACTTCACGGTGGAGCAGCCAACCTCGATACCTGATTACGTATCAGACGGTTACACTTGGGCAGACCATTTCTACAAGTCGTATTACAACTACAACTTCTCCAATCCATCAGGAATCAACAAGACCATGGAGTTCTCCACCGCCTGGCTCGCAGAATACAAGAAGAGAGCAGAGGCCGAGAACTACGAAGTCCTGGTCAGCGACGGAAGCATCGGAACCGCTGGACGATGGCTGTACTACCCTAAGGGAACGGACTATATAGGAATGATCTACAAAGACCACCTGTTCAGCCAGACCCATAATCTGTCAGTCTCAGGTTCTGACGACAAGTTCGACTACTACGTTTCCGGAAGATATTATGACAACAACGGTATCTTCGACTCACAGACTAACCCGGAAACCTACAAGATCCTGAACAGCCGCATGAAGATGGGATACAAGATCACGCCGTGGCTGAAGATTTCCAACAATACCGACGTTTCATGGACCAAATACATCATGCCTCAGACCTACTCTGAAGGCAACGGAAACATCTGGAGAAACATCGCGGACGAAGGCCACCCTTGCTCGCCTATCTGGAACCCGGACGGCACCATGACCCACTCCGCAGTATATTCTGTCGGCGATTTCCTCTATGGAAACAGCAACAGGACCTACCTCAAGAGACAACTCAAGACCACGTTCTCCGCACAGGCCAAATTCTTCGAGGACAAGCTTCGTGTCAATGCAGATTTCACCTACCGCAACCACGATTTCAATACCACGGTAAAGAAAGTGAAAAGCGAATTCTCCAGATACGAAGGACAGGTGGAGACCATTTCCGGAACACAATCCTACATGAGCGAGACCCTCAGGAACTACGGCTATCTCTCTACCAATGAGTTCGTGGAATATGAGGACACCTTCGCCGGGAAACATTATTTCAAGGCACTGGTCGGCTACAACTACGAACAGCAGTATTACAAACAGACCTACGCATACAATGACGACCTCCTGACACCTGACGTGGAGAACATAAACCTCGCGATGGGCATTGACAACAAGAGCGTCACAGGTGACTGGTACAAATGGCGCACAGCAGGAGCTTTCGCCCGACTGAACTACTCTTTTGACGACAGGTATCTCATCGAATTGAACGGACGTTACGACGGAAGTTCCAAATTCCCTAAGAGACAGCGTTGGGCATTCTTCCCGTCAGTATCTGTCGGCTGGAGAATCACAGAGGAGCCTTGGTTCAAGGTCAGCAAGAACGCTGTCACGAACCTGAAAGTCAGAGCATCATACGGCTCGCTCGGAAACAGCAACGTGGGCAACTACGCTTATGACGAGACCTTCTCCTTCAGCAACGGACGTATCATCAACGGAAGCAAGGTACGTTACACAAGCGCACCTTCACCTATCCCTGAGTCATTGACCTGGGAAACCGCACAGACTCTGGACGTCGGTCTGGACATGAGTTTCCTCAGCGGAAGGCTCTCTTTCAACGGGGACTGGTACAGCCGAAAGACATTGGACATGTACACGGTCGGACCTACTCTGCCGGACGTGTTCGGTGCAAGTTCTCCTAAGGGCAACTTCGCGGAGATGTCCACAAACGGTTACGAGTTCATCATCAAATGGAATGACAGTTTCAACCTTGCAGGCAAGCCGTTCAACTACTCAGTCAGGGCATCGCTTGCAGACTATGTTTCTACCATTGACAAGTTCAACAATGCCACCAAATCACTTTCGACTTCTTCACTCAACACCAATTATTATGAAGGAATGCGCATAGGTGAAATCTGGGGCTTCGTTTCCAACGGTCTCTGGCAGAACCAGGCAGAAATCGATGTTGCAGAAGCCAAGGCACGTGAGGCTGGACAGAAGTACTACAATCCGCTCATGCAGACATCCAAGACCTACAAGCTCTATCCTGGTGACATCAAGTTTGAAGACCTCAACGGCAACGGCTACATTGACAGAGGACAGAACACGGTGGATGATCCGGGCGACCGCAAGATCATCGGCAATGCAGAGCCGAGATACATCTACAGTTTCGGTTTCGACTTCGAATGGAACGGCATCACGCTAAGCGCATTCTTCCAGGGCGTCGGAAAACAGGACTGGTATCCATCAAACGAGGCTTCGACCCTTTGGGGACAGTACAACCGTCCTTACGGCCAGATGCCTAAGTGGCATATAGGAAACTACTGGACGGAAGACAATCCTGATGCATATCTCCCGAGATACACAGGCTACTACGCTCCTTTCTACAAGGGAACCAACAATGCCAACACAAGGTATCTGATGGATGTTTCCTATATCAGACTCAAGAATGTCCAGGTCGGATATACACTTCCGGAAAAATGGACAAAGGCCATCAAGATGAAGAAGATAAGCGTATTCTTCTCAGGAGAGAACCTCTGGACATGGTCACCGATGTACAGACACACGAGGGACATTGACGTTACCGCCAACATTTACGGAACCGACTCTGTTCTGGACACCACCGGAGACGGATACAACTATCCGACAATGCGTTCCTACAGTTTCGGTATCAATCTTACATTTTAATCAGGCAAGATTATGAAAAACAATATTATAGCGCTGATTCTTTCCGCCTCAGTCCTTGTCGTTTCCTGCGACTTGGCTGAACAGCCGAAAGCCAAAGCCGGCAGAGACATGATTTTCGGTTCGGAAACCGGTCTTCTGACCTATACCAACGGGTTCTACGAGTACCTTCCGGACTATGACAATGCCCACAAGCAGAACATCACTATGGACAATGCGGCCAAAAATGCCACAGGCACATATGAAGTGGGCGCATACACTACCAACACATCCACATCATGGAGCTGGAGCAGCATCCGTAATGTGAACTATTTCCTCAAATACAACACTTCATCCAATGTGAGCGAGCCGATCCGCAACAACTACAGCGGTATCGCCAGACTCTTCAGAGCTTACCTGTATTTCAACAAACTCGTGCAGTACGGTGCAGTTCCGTGGATCGACATTCCTCTGGAGCCGGACAGCCCTGAACTCTACAAGACCCAGGACAGCCGTGACGTGATCATCAGCAAGATGATTGAGGATCTCGACTTCGCTGCAGCGAACATCACCGAGGACAAGATAACTCCTAACTCCAACAGAGTGAACAGGTGGACTGCATTGTTCTTCAAATCAAGGGTCTGCCTTTTCGAAGCTTCTTTCAGAAAGTATCACGCCACTGGAAGCAAGTACGGAAAGGATTACCTGAAGGACTGCAAGATCACTGCGGAAGAGCTTTACCGCCAGGCCGCCGACGCCGCTCAGGAAATCATTGAAAAAGGCCCTTACAGACTATACACGGGAACTCCTTATGCGAATGGACGCGGCTCCTATCGCGAGCTTTTCATCAGTGACAATGCCGTTTCTCAGGAAGTCATGCTCTCCCTCGCGCTCGATCCTGTTCTTCAGCTCGGTGAGGCCAACTGGTATTACAATTCGTCCACATATGGTCCGCACTTGTGCATGACCCACGCATTTGCGAAGACCTATCTGAATCTGGACGGCACTCCGTACAATGACAAGAAGGGCGACACCTACAAGACATTTGCAGAGGAGACCTCAGGAAGAGACTATCGCCTGAACCAGACCATCAGGGGTGCCGACTACACCTGCAAGGACAAGGAAGGCGTATTCGTTCCGACTCCTGCCAATATGACAGGCCATTCGCTTACCGGCTATCAGTTCACCAAGTACGTAATGGACGACATCTCGTTCGACGGCGGAAGGACCAACTACAATGATGTCCCTATTGCACGTTATGCGGAAGTGCTTCTGAACTACGCCGAGGCCAAAGCCGAACTCGGGACATTGACAGATGCCGACTGGGAGAAGACCATCGGCGCACTGCGCAGCAGAGCAGGCATCACAGGCGGGCTGGACAAGAAACCGACCACGGCTGACCCATATATGATGTCCATCTACACCGGCGTGACCGACCCGGTTATACTTGAAGTCAGACGCGAACGCGAAATCGAATTGATACTCGAAGGGCTCAGGCTCAATGACCTGAAACGCTGGGCTTGCGGAAAGCTCTGGGAGACAGCGGCCTGGGACGGCATCTACATTCCTGCGCTCAACACGCCTCTCGACCTCAACGGTGACGGGACCAATGATGTTTTCGTGACTGAGGACAGCAAGTACAGCGGACCTTACAAGAGCATTGCCATGTACACGGGCGACAATCTGAAGGTGGTCAAACTCGCTGATGACACCAAGGGCGGATACCGTCTCAATTATGAGATAAGCCGTGTCTGGAACGACAATATGTACATTTATCCGATTCCGGAAATCGTCATTCAGAAGAATCCTAACCTGAAGCAGAATCCGGGATGGGACAAATAAAGGAGCAGAGCAATGAAAACAATGAACAAGATATTGACGGCAGCTGCGGCATTGTCAATGCTGGCGGGCTGTCAGAAGAATGAAGTCAAGATACACGCTGACTTCACTACGGACAAGGACGTGTATGAGCTCTATGAGGACATCAGGCTCACCAATACGTCTTATGCCGAGAACGCATACGTGATGGCGAGCAAATGGGAGTGGGACGGCAATAAGGTATGGGGACACCAGCCTCAGGAGCCCATTTCTTTCGACAAGACGGGCGAATATGAAATCAGGCTGACCGTGGTGGCGGACGTGGACAACATTTCCGACATCAAGGTGAAAAAGGTGAAAGTCCAGGATACGAACAAGGCTCCGGTCGCTGATTTCAGCTGGAGTCCGGAAAGCGGAATCCGTGCCGGAGATGCCGTACAGTTCACCGACAAGTCCTCCGACCCTGACGGCTCGATCGTAGCCTGGGAATGGAAATTCGGAGCCACTCCTGTCAATGAGCAGAACCCGAAATTCACTTTCGTGGAGTTCGGTGACATACAGGTGAGCCTCACGGTTACTGACAACATGAAGAAGAAGACCACCAAGAGCGTGGTGATTCACGTGGACAAGAGTGCCTATAGTCTTGAATTGCTCTGGGCCAAGCCTTACGAGAGTGACCCTGAGGCATATATCAAGTTCTCGTCTCCGGCTGTGAGCCCGGACGGAAACACTGTCTATGCATTCTCATCAGGATATCATCTCGCAGCATTCAGCAAGGACGGAGCATCGCTCTGGACATTCGACGCCACCGCGCACAACCCGAGTCCGTACTGCAAGGACGGCACCAAGAACGGCAACTCCTGCACGCCTTCAGTGGATTCCAAGGGCAACATCTATATCGCATTGGCATATAACGAAAGGGATGCCAAGGTCGTAGGCACTTACAGTTCAGGCGTTTACTCTATCGCACCGAACGGCAAACAGAACTGGTATTTCGACTACGGAAATGCGCGGTACATCGCAGTCATTCCGGTTATTTTCGAGGACCTCGGACAGGTCATCCTGACCACCAAGGCAAATCCGACAAAGACCGATTATCCGGCCATCTGGGAAGCTTACGGAGGCCAGGACAACGGACATGCCCTCAACATCGCTGACGGCTCGTTTGCGGAAAGCCTGCAGGTAAAGCAAGGCAACTATGGCGGCTCCGTCGGCTTCAAGAACGGCACTTTCATCACCCACTGCAATGACAAGTACGGTTCGAGAATCTATTTCCGCGAGGGCAGCAAATGGAAGTATTACGGCAATGCCAACAACCAGGACAACAAGGCTCTCGGATATCACAACAGCAAGACTCTGGAGACCGGCGACTCCGGCCAGATGGCCACGTCAGCTGACGGAAAGGTATATATACTCTATACCAACAGGACCAACAGAGTGAGCACAAGCAGCGTCCTGTACTGCTATGACACCAAAAAGTATGTAAAGGATGCCACCACTGCATTCGAGCCTGACTGGGTTACTCCAATCAACGGTAAACTTGCCAGATACAATGCCCAGGGTGTCGTCTGCGGTGCGGATGGAACAATCTATGTAACTACAGGTGTCAATGGTGATGACAAGGCAAGGGTTACTGCCGTAAGTCCTGACGGTCAGTTGAAGTGGGAATCTTTTGCTGACGGCGATATCGCAGGTTCTGCGGCTGTTGACAATGAGAATTACATCTATTACAATGACTACACTCTCGGCAAACTCGTGAAACTCTCGCCTGCAGATGGCAATAAAGTGGCTGAAATCCAGCTCGCTACAGATATGAGGTCATCCCCTACCATCAGCATTGACGGAACCATCTACTGTACCGGCATGAAAGACGGAAAACCGACATTGTTCGCTGTCAAGGGCTCGGCGACGAGTTATGCTGCAGGCTGGTCACAGCTCGGCGGAAATCCGTCAAAGACTTGTGTGTTATACTAATATATTATTGTCCAACAATTTATGAAATACAGAATTTCATTGATCGCTCTTTCAGCCTTGCTTGCTTTTTCAGCCTGCAAGGCTGAGCCTGAGCGGCATTATGTCAAAAATGACAAAGACCAGGAGGAGGAAGTAATTCCTGAAGGGAACGGAAAGACCTTGCTTGCAGGCTCTTTCAATATCAGATACTTCAATACTACGGACACCTATCCGTGGTCTGTGAGGAAGGATGCCGTATTCAAGTTCATTGAAACCACCAGTCCGGACTTTCTCGGTCTGCAGGAGGTCAAAGCCACTCAGTCTCAGGATTTTGCATACAAACTATCTGGCACTTACGGATATTATGACATTGACCGTGATACCGGAAAGGGCATCAGCAGCGGCTCAGGCGAAGGTATCGGAATCCTTTACAAGAAAGGCCGCTTCGAGCTGAAGGACAAGGGATTTTTCTGGCTTGCAGATACGCCGGACAAGCTTCCTGAAAAGAATGAAGACGGCACATATTCTTCATGGAACAGCGCAAAACGCAGGGTCGTGGTATGGACGAAAGTTGAGGACAAGCTTCATAACAATCAGATTGTCTGGTTCTTCGCCACTCATTTCGACCACATCAGCGTGGAAGCCAGGACGAAGTCAAGTGCATTGACAATTTCAAAGATCAAGGAGCTTACGGGGATTGCAGATCTGTCGAAGAGTTCAGTTCCGGTTTTCCTCGTTGCGGATTTCAACTGTACTCTGAATTCTACTGAACTTGCGCCGGTCAGAGCTGCGATGGGAGATGCCAGGACATTGGCGAAGAAGACTGAAAGCGGAAGGACTTTCAATGGTTTCGGCGAGACGAAACAGTCAGTGATTGACCACATCTTCTTCGTGGGCAATGTCAATGCCGACAGATATCACATTGCCACAGAGGATTATGGCGTGAAGTACATTTCCGACCACTACCCTATCACCTTACTTTGCTCTTACAAATAAGTACTGAGTATTATATACCTGAAGCAGGCTTATAACGGCGGGCGCATCGCGTAACTCACTGGATATCAACGATTAAGCCATTTTCAGAGTTGGGATTTTGGTAACTCTGAAAATGGCTATATTATTGATACTTAATGCTTTACTGGGTGCGCAACTATTCATGTGTGGCGAAACGCTGTTCGGCCAGTTTCTCGTACTTGGTGCCCGGACGGCCGTAGTTGGCGTAGGGATAGATGGAGATGCCGCCACGTGGGGTGAAGAGGCCGGTAACCTCGATGTATTTGGGATCCATCAGTTTGATGAGGTCTTTCATGATGATGTTTACGCAGTCCTCGTGGAAGTCTCCGTGGTTTCTGAAGCTGAAAAGATAGAGCTTGAGGCTCTTGCTCTCGACCATCTTGACGTCAGGGATATAGCTGATGCGGAGCTCCGCGAAGTCCGGCTGTCCTGTAATCGGACAGAGGGTGGTGAACTCCGGGCAGTTGAAACGGACCCAGTAGTCATTGCCCTGGTGCTTATTTTCGAATGTCTCCAGCACCTCCGGTGCGTAGTCCATTCTGTATTCGGTCTTGCGGCCAAGTGACCTGAGACCTTCTTGTTCTCTTTCGTTATTGTTCATAATTTCAGATGTCCGCAATCTTAAACGGATTGTATGAAATGTTTTCGTCGAATGTGTCGATTCCTTCGTAGCGCTTGAGGGCTTTGACAACCTGAACGGTCACAGGAAGTATGACTATCTCGTAACATACTTTGAATGAGACCTGCGCCAGCATCATTGCTGCCAATGACTTGATGTCTGCACCCCAGAAGACTATCGGCATGAAGATCAATGAATCAAGGCCTTCACCTGCTATGGAGGAGAGTATTGCCCTGACAGAGAAGCCTTTGCCTTTGGATGCTATCTTCATCTTGCTCATCACGAATGCATTCATCGTGGAGCCGGCGAGGAAGGCGAGCAATGAGGCGAAAGCTACTCGCGGGGCCATGCTGAAGACGTAATTGAAATGCTCTCCGCCGTCCCAGAAGGAAGCGGCAGGCAGCCATGCGACGATCTGACCGACCAATGCGACGAAGAAGTTCATGGCAAAGGCTGTCCAGATTACGAGTCTGGCCTTACGATAGCCCCAGACTTCTGCAAAGCAGTCGTTGAGGATGTAAGAAATAGGGAAAATGATCACTGCGCCCGGCAGTGTGATGCTACCGATAGCGAATACTTTGGTAGCGAAGAGGTTGGATGCGATGAGACATACTGAAAAGAGTATGGCCATCAGCATGAACACTACTGATACTTTTTTGTTCATTTTTCTTGTTTTTTTAAGTGGTTTCCTAGAATACACTCGGCGAAGCCGACCTTTAACCTTATTTAAAAGCCGGCCTCACTCATATAAGTATTTTATTCGTCGTCGCCGGCGGCTTTGAGGCGTTCGGCGTTCTCGGCTATCTGGAGCTGGTCGATACATTCCTGGATATCACCGTCCATGAAGGCCGGGAGATTGTACATTGACCAGTTGATACGGTGGTCGGTGACGCGGGACTGCGGATAATTGTACGTTCTGATCTTGGCGGAACGGTCACCCGTCGATACCATCGTCTTACGCTTGGCTGCGATACCGTCCAGATATTTCTGGTGCTCCATATTGTACAGACGGGTACGGAGCTCTTCCAATGCCCTGTCGAAGTTCTTGAGCTGCGAACGCTCCTCCTGGCATTGGACCACGATTCCTGACGGGATATGTGTCAGCCTGACAGCAGAATACGTCGTGTTCACACCCTGTCCGCCAGGACCAGAAGAACAGAAGGTATCCTTGCGGATATCATTCATATCCAAGTCAATGTCGAACTCGTCAGCCTCCGGGAAGACAGCCACAGATGCGGCAGAAGTCTGGATACGTCCCTGAGTCTCCGTCTGAGGCACCCTCTGCACACGATGCACACCGGACTCGTATTTCATTGTCCCGTAAACACCGTCAGCGCACGAAAGCTTGAACACAATCTGCTTGAAACCGCCTGAAGTGCCCGGAGCCTGGTCCGAAACCTCGAGCTTCCAGCCCTTGCGCTCAGCAAACTTCGAATACATCCTGAACAAGTCACCTGCGAATATGGCAGCCTCATCACCACCTGTACCGCCACGGATTTCGACCATCGCATTCTTGCTGTCATCAGGATCCGAAGGAATGAGAAGCAGTTTGATGTTCTGTTCCATGTCAGGAAGTTTCGGCTCAATCTCGGCAATTTCCTCTCTTGCCATCTCCTTGAGATCGTCATCCTTCTCATTGGCCATGATATCCTTGGCGGAAGCAAGTTCATCCACCATTCTCTTGTATTCCTGTCCTGCCTTGATGATAGGCTCCAGTTCCTTGTAATCCTTGTTCAGCTGAACATATTTCTTCATGTCCGACATCACAGCCGGGTCCGAAAGCTGTTCCTGAAGAGAAATGAATTTGTCCTGAAGGCTCAGGACCTTTTCCAGCAATGTATTCTTCTCTGCCATATATTGTTGTTGTCTTCTATTTCGTATTAAACCATCAACCACATTGGTTTACAGCGCTTTGACATAGCAACGCCTGCGCATGTAAAGCTCATGTTCGTACTTGCCCCAGACGTTCACCGCACTGTTCGTCTCAATCTGAGGATTGGAAATCGCCCACATTGTCCCCACCTTCTTGTACTTTTCAGCCATCGAGCAATGGTAGATGGAGCTTACACCCTTGTTCTGCCACTGCGGCACAGCCCCGTTGAGCATAAGGTCCACACATTCATAATTGTGCATTGCCTTGAGCAGGTGGAACCAGCCGAACGGGAACAGGCGGCCTTTCGCCTTCTGCAACGCCTTCGAGATGGTCGGGAACGCGATTCCGAAAGCCACAAGTTCATTGTTCTCATCCAGGACGATACTGCTCACCTTGTCAGAAATGAACGGCATTGACACTTTCGCCTCGTGGTCTATTTCCTTCTGCGTGAACGGAATGAAATTATATACCGCAGCCGCAAAGCTCTCATTGTAAACCTTGAAGAAATAGTCCACCATCTTCTTGTCCTTCTTCAAGTTGTCTATTTTGCCGTCGTGGAGGTTATACCTTTCCTTGAGCATTCCAGCAATTCTGCTCACCTTGTCCTGAACACCCTGTGAGGCATTCATCTTGTACTGAAGCCAGTCACACTCCTTCTCGTACCCGAGAGCCGTCACCAAGTCATTGTAATACGGGAAGTTATACAGACAGTTGAACGGAGGAATGTTCTCAAAACCCTCGACCAGCATGCCCTGCTTTCCCAAAGTATTGTAATACAATGGCCCGTGCACCTCGGTCATGCCATTCTCGCGGGCCCAGGCTTCAGCCGTTCCGAGCAGAAGACGGGCGACGTCAATGTCATTGATCGTGTCAAACCATCCGAAACGCGCTCTTTTCTTGTCATACAATTCATTGTAACGCGGATTTATCATAGCGCATATGCGTCCCACGATTTTCTTTCCGTCGAACGCCAGCCACAACTTGTGCTTGCAATAATCCAACGCAGGATCTTTCGTCAGACTGAACACCTGATCAGAATGAAGAGCCGGAACATATTGCTCACAATCCTTGTACAATTCGTCAGGAAACTTGATGAACTTCTTCAGCATTCTTCTCCCGACGACTTCAACTATTGTATAATTCGCCATTTTTCTGGTTTTTAGTACAGTCTGCAAATTTAGCAATAATTTTGCAGAATATAAAAAGGTCAACACATATGGAAACTTCCGGGTGACCCGATGGAGGATCGCCCGGAAGCAATTATTTGTATTCGGTCAAAGATTATTTGGTAATCTTGATGTTGTCGAGGAAGATACGACCTGCACCGCTGACCCTGAAGTTGTACTTGTCGTTGAACTTATAAACTCCGTTTGAATCTTTGGACATGACAACACGGTACATAACTACTACGAGCCTTGTCTCTGATGTCATACCCTTGACCAAAGTTCCTGAATGAGTCCATCTGTAAGTACCCTTCTCCTGAATGACAGGGAGAATGTCACTGCACTTGGTTCCATTCTCGAACTCACCGTCACCCTCAATGACAACAACGATCTTGGCGTCATCGCAAGTTCCATCACCCTGACACATGGTCGCATGATCAAACTCAACAAACACATCAGAAGGAGATGTCAGTGCGGTAACAGCAGGCAAGCGGATTGCATTGTTATGTCCTTTTGTTTTACCAAGTTTCAGATACTGATCCTGAAGATAGATTACTTTCTCTGACGGCTGAAGGTCTTCATAACCCTGAGCCTTGAAAGCAGCCGCGAAAGATGCCTTGATTGCGTCGTCAGAATATACATTCGGAGCCTCTGTATCTTTACCGGAAGAACCTACAGTATCACCTATCTTCTTTCCTGAGTTTGCATCATTCCAAGCTGAAACCATAGGAGCGACCCAAGAGAAATCATCTGAGAATACTACAGAAGCACCTGCCTGATAAATATCAAATGTAGTCTTGTAGTCATATTCAGCATTCTCGAATGTAACTGAAAGTTTTCTAGGAGCTCCCGTATTGGCAGGGACAGGAATACTCAGATCATATGTACCGGCTTTTGCAGAAGATACAGGCAAAGTCATACCTGCAGCGGAAGCAGTAAAGTCAACATTGGAAACAATATGAACCGGTAGAGACTTGCCCTCTGACGGCACTGCATTATCAGTAGTGGTAACCTTGATAGAAGGCTCGAACTTATCCTGCTTTACAGTAAGGACTGACTCGATATCACCTTTCACAAAACGTACTGTACCAGTTCTGTCAACACCCGTAAGGTTAGCGGCAGCCTTGAATTTAAGAGGCGTCCACTCAACCTTTGCAGTTGTAGAAGGAAGGAGCTGGATCCAATCCGCGTCAATCTTGGTCTCGAATGACGTATTTGCCTGAACAGTTACCGCAAATTCAGCACCCTGACCAAGAACTTCTACAGAGTTACCCTCCTTGATGCTGATGAACGGATCAAGTTCCTGTCCTGCAGCGGACTGCACGACCTGAATCTTCCTGGATGTCACACCTGATTTGATGGTAATCTCACCCTTTCTCAAGACACTGAGTTCACTAGGATCACAAGTAACACTGACCGTCTTGGTCTCACCTGCAAGTCCGGAGCCATTCTCAATATGAAGCCAGTTGGCACTTGCAGAAACATTGAAGTCAACATCCGATGACACCTTGAATGTATAAGGAGCCTCAGGTGTCCCCTCGAATGTAATGAGGTCAGAATCAAGTCCTTCGACATTGATATTGGCCTTGACGGCCTCAGAGGCAAGCATTACCTCGATATCATCCAGATAGAACCTGTAAACGCCTTTAACCACATTGGCAGGATCGCCGAACTGGTTCGATCTGATAGTAATCGCAGTACCTGTAGTAGCACCATTGATGGTTACAGAAGCATCCTGCCAGAACATCTGTCCAGATGCCTGAGTATGAGAAATAGGATCACTGATTTTCTCTTCTTTGGCACCACTGATTTTACCAGGACCGTCGATAGCAACAACCATCTCCGTTTTATCAATAGCTCCAGAGCCCTGCATCTGAGCGCACCACCTGAACGACACGATCAGATCCTGTTCACCTGTTATCTTGAAGAGAGGAAGGGTAAGTCCTGACTGACAGTTAGTCTTGCCATATTTGAGATATGCATCCTGAAGATAAATTGTCTCGAATGCAGGATTCAGATCAGTATATCCTCTTGATCTGAGCTCACCAATAACATCACAACCATTATTAGCAAGAGTCGTATAGAGGTTTGCACATCCGTCAGCAGAAGAAGTCACTGTTCCAACGCAGTCTGAAATCTTTTTATCTTCAGACAATTTGGAATTGGCAGCATCAATATATGGAGCAAGCCAAGAGAAATCATCTCTGAAAGGAAGTTTTACGCCTACACTTTCATCCTGTCCGTTATCCACGAATGAAACAGGAACTACTGTGACATCCTTCTTGATGACACCGATGTAGTACGCAAGCACGTCCACCTTGTGAGTATTGACCTTATTGAAGGTCTCAGCATCAGCAGGAACAAGAAGCGAACATGTGGTTTTGTCTGCAAAACGAAGAGTCGAACCTATAAGAGTTCCTGTCAGCTTCACGTATGTAACCTTATCAGGAAGCACGGACGGAGCTTTGTCAATAGCCACCGGCGTAGGATAAGTCACTTCTGCTGTGGACTTTACTTCTACCTGATCAAGCACAAAAGACGGAATTCCGCTGATTTTGCTTGTCTTGCCATTGAAATCCACGACATCTCCGGCTTTAACCTCTGCTTTTCCATCAACGAACATGTTCACAGTACCATCTGTAACCACGAATCCAGTGGTAGAGACAGCCGCGACAGTAGCACTGAGCACCTTAGCCCTTGAAGCAGAATCAAGATCAGCTACCTTAGCGACATTACCTTCCGGAGCTCCAAGATAGGTATCGCCATTCTGATAAATGGTAGTGGTTACCTTATAACCACGCTTGTTCATAATCGTAATGAGACCCTGGCGGGGAGCATTCATCACTCCGCCGGTATAGTTGTCCTCTACAGTGACATTGACATTCATTGTATTGGAACCGGACATCGGATCCACGGTTATCCATGGCTCGTCCACGTCTATCATCCAATCAGAATCCGAAGCTATCCTGAAAGACTGTGACTCTTCGGCCTTGGCCTCAAATGTCAAGCTGGATTCTGACAGCAATGCACTAGGCTTGACCAGCTCTTCCTCTTTACAGCTTGTAAAAGGAGAAGCCAGCAGCAGAATCGCGCTGATTCTAAATAAGTTATTTATAATTTTCATAACAATCTAATTTAATGATCCAGATTTATTTGTCACATTGGCACTAGAAGTCCAGACCATCAGCCCAACCGTTATTCTGAGCCAGGTTAGGATTAAGTTGACGATCTCCACTTGGAATCGGGTAAAGATAATCCCTACTTTCATCAAAAGCACGTGCCTTCTTATAATGCATGGCAACATAGCCCTTGGTACCCTCGCTCAAAATTATACCGTCTGAATATGGAACATATTTTCCGTCAATTTCGATTTCCTGAATCTGGAGATATGTAAAGTTATCACCATATTGCTTCTTAACTGCATTGTCAACCTTCGCTGTAGCATAAAGATAAACGTCTGCAGTGCCGTCACCTGTCAAATCATATGCGCCAGGTCCAGGGAAATACATACCGTAAAGCGGTTCTGTCCAAGTTGCGCCTTCTTTCCATCTTACGATATCATTCCATCTTCTTCCCTCAAGAGCCATCTCGATAGTCCTTTCACGACGGACTTCAAGAATCTGCGCGAGATTAGAAGGATTAAGTTTGGCAAGGTTCTGATAACCATAAGTCTCAGAAGTCAGGAACGGATCGACTGTAAGACCTGCCAACACAAGATGCGGCATACCTACGCGGTCACGGAGCTTGTTGATGGAATTGTCAACATCCTCCTGAGTGAGGATATTCAGTTCGGCCTTAGCCTCTGCAAACATCAGATATGCCTCTCCCAAACGATATACAGGAATATCATTGAAGGACATACCTGCACGCTCAGCAGTTTCATACTGAGGATCCATCACGAATTTCTCAAGCTGGAATCCAGTAGAAGTCATGGTAAGTTCAGGACCATAAATAGTCTTCTTGGAGTTCACACGGACACTCTGAGGAAGCCTGATGATCATACCCAAACGCGGGTCCCTGTCAGCCACTTCTTCCACGAACAGCTTGGTTTCCCAATCCGGCTTGTCCGTATATCTGGTGCCGTCTTTCATCAAGAAACTGTCAATGAACTTCTTTGAAAAACCAGGGTTACCACCTGTGTTCATGGCAACATAACTTGTTGCGCTATGAGTACAGCCGATAGACTGTTCCATTCTGATGGCAAGGATATACTCATTCTGGTCAGCATCAGGTTCCCTGAACAGCTCATGATAGTCAGAAGCCAAAGAATATACTCCGGAATTCATAACCTGCTCAGCAGCCTGATAAGCGAGTTTCAAATAGTCCTCAGCAGAATGTCCCGGCAAAGAGACGTTGTGGTATTTTCTGAAAGTACCTTCATAGAGACAGAACTGGGCCTTGAGCATAAGAGCCGCCCACTTGTTTACACGGTAAACGCTCTTTCCTGAAGGAAGACTTTCAATGGCATCATCAATGTCATTCAACATGTTGCTCATAACCAGCTCACGGGAATCCCTGGCCTTATACAGACTGGAGTCACGGGAGCCAAGTTCCTTGTCATACCATGGCACATCTCCGAATCTCATGACTTTCTGGAAATAGAACTGAGTTCTGAAGAATTTTGCCAGGCCTGTATATTGTTTAGCCACTTCAGCATCTGTGCACTGATCCATATGGCCCAGCATCGTATTGATCTTACGCAGCTGGCCCCATGACCATCCTCCTGAAGCAGCTGCCTGTGGAACTTCACGGGCAGTACCGCCGAGCAGTTCATCTGATATTGTTCCCTTCTCGAACATCACATCAGACTGTTCGTCATATGGAGTCTTATCTAAAAGATTGTCATAGAACGAGTTGGAAAACATCTTAAGGTCGTTTTCTGTCTTGAAGTATGTTTCCGGAACAAGTCTGTCCTTAGGGGTCTTCTCCAAGAAACTGTCACAAGAAGAGCACCCGAGAACAATAGCAATTATTGGAAATATATATTTTTTCATTAATCTGTCCTCCCGCATTAGAATGTAATATCAACACCGAACATAAGTGTCTTCTGCCAAGGATAAGCAACAGCATCTTTGTTATCGCTGTTCTTGTATATACCGGTAGTAGAAGACTTGTCGCTATCTTTCGATGCTCTACGATATGAAGACTCAGGATCCAAGTACTTGGTATATTTCTTAATTGGAGACCAGTATGCAAGGTTCTCTCCAGAGAAATAGAAGCGTACTTTATCCAGATGGATCTTCTGGGTAAGTCTCTGAGGGACAGTATAGCCCACAGTCAGATTCTTGAATCTCAGATAACGGACATTCTGGATGTAACGGCTGTTCACAGGAGCAAGTTCACCACCAGTGGATGAATAGACTCGCGCTCTCGGGAAATAGGCGTCAGGATTCTCTTCAGACCATACGGTCTTGATGAAATCACGAGGCATGAATGCAGCGCAATATGCATAGGAATATGATCCCCAGAATGCGATGTTCATTCCTGCAGGATACCAGTAATGTGTACCTGTTCCCTGGAAGAACGCGCTCACGTCAAAGCCCATCCAGTCAAAAGCCAGAGTGAAACCGTACTGCATGCTCGGAAGTGAATTACCCAGAATCTTACGGTCACCAGGATCATCGGCAGTGTTCTTTCCGAGAGTAATCTTATTGATTCCGCCCTCACCTGAATGGTCGTTGTCGAGATCGACATATCTTAGGTCACCTGCAAGGAATCCACCCTGCATACGGTTTGTTCCTACGTATGTCAATGCATCACATACATTTGCCTGATAGTCCTTAGCTTCTTCATCAGTCTTGAACAGACCATCCACTACGAAGCCCCAGACATCACCGATACGCTGTCCTACGTAGTAGTCATTAAGACGCTTGTCAGGGTTGTTGGCATATCTGGTAATATGTGAATCGTAATCACTGAGAGAAGCCCTTACGCTGTAATTGAACGGCTTGCCTGCGAGCTTGAATGAATCTCTCCAACCTACAGAAATCTCATAACCACGAGTCCTCAAATCAGCCGAATTCTCCTTAGGGGCATCTGCACCATATACGCTCGGCAGAGCATTACCCTGAACAAGCATGTTCTTTGTGTCTCTGATGTAAGCCTCAGCGGTGAAGTCAAGTCTGCTGTTGAACAATGATGCATCCAATCCGACATTGTACTGCTGGGTGGTTTCCCAAGTAAGTTCTGATGAGTTCGGAGAAGATATGGCAGCATATTTCGCATTGGTCGAGCCCTCTCCAAAAGTAAATGCAGAGAATGCCTTCTGTGAGATGGTTCTCATATAAGAATAATCGGAAACGTTCTGATTACCGAGAGAACCGAAGGAAGCACGGAGCTTGAGGTTGTTCACGATATCTCTTGCAGGAGCAAAGAAAGGCTCTTCAGAGATACGCCATCCTCCGGACACTGACGGGAACAGGCCCCAACGGTGTCCTTTTGCAAAACGGGAAGAACCGTCATAACGGCCTGACGCCTCGATAAGGTAACGTCCTTTATAGTCGTAGTTCAATCTTCCGAAGAAACCGGCAAGAGCATATTCACTCTGGCCTCCCGCAAGAGTAGTGATGATGGCACCGGACTCATCTGGAGATACCAGGTCGAAATCGTTGAGATTCTCATCTGAAAGATTCTGTCCTTTGGCCGTCACATTCTTGTATTGGTATGTCTCGACATTGAAACCGAGCATAACCTTGAGATTGTGGGCATCCTTGAAAGTATTTTCGTAAGTTCCGAAAACGTTTCCGGTATAATAGTCATATCTTCTCGTACGTTCCTCAAGTTCATTCAAACCGGCACCTGTAGTATATGCATCGGTAACACCAGGACGAACACCAAAAGGAATATTAACCGTACGGTGCATCTCATTGCGGTTTACACGTCTGTAAGTGAAATTCGCAGTCACATTGAAATGGTCCACCGGCTTGATGACAAGCTCCGTGGTATTGGTGAAGTTGAATTTCTTGTCATAGTTCTTGTGCTTGCCCATCGCAAATACAATCTGCCTACCATTGGCTACATTATAGTTGCCGCCGATGATGAGAGGGTTGTTGTAAAGGCCGGTTCCGTCCGGATTGAAGAGAGGGAAAGAGGCAGGAGTGTGGCGCAGGTTGCGGAACACGTCCTGAATATCGCCTACACCGATCCAAGAATAATTGGAATTGTAGAATGACGTGTTGTTGGACAATGACATGATCTTGTTCAACTTGGCGTCAATCTTGGCACGGAGATTATATTTCTGGAACACATCCGGCTCTGCAGCCTTCATGATACCAGTCTGCCTGTCATAGCCGCCCGATATGAAATACCTCACGTTCTTGGTTCCGCCGCTGACGGATATATTGTGCTGCTGAACAGGATGTCTGTCCCTGAACATTTCGTGATACCAGTCGGTATTGCAGTAATATATCCACTGCTCCTTACCGTTGCGGACTTCCTTGACAACCCAAGGGCGGTCAGGATTCTCAGTCTTGTCATTGACACGGGCCAGAAGTTCCATCATGTCATGCTCGGTATAGCCCGTATAAGGGGTTCCGGCTGCCTGAGTCTTCCAGAATGTATCCAGAGTATAGACTGACCAATATCCCCTGTCCTCGTAATCTGTCGAAGTGGTCGGCTCTTCCCATCCGAATCTTCCGCTGTAGCGGATCTTGGCTTTGCCGTCATCCGAGCTGCCTTTCTTGGTGGTCACGAGGATAACTCCATAAGCTGCACGAGCACCGTAAACGGCTGCCGCAGCAGCGTCCTTGATGACGGAGATACTCTCGACATCATTAGGATTGACATCTTCGAGGTCTCCGAGCGCACCGTCAATGAGGACGATAGGATTCGCTTCATTGATGGAAGTAAATCCTCGGATGTTCAGTTTTCCGGTACTTCCAGGGTTACCTGACTGAGTCGTGATGTTCAGGCCAGGAACAGAACCCTGCAGCATGGTGACAAGGTTGTGGGATGACCTGTCCTTCAGGGCTTTGTCATCTACAACTGAAATAGCGCCTGTCAAGTTCACTTTCTTTTGAGTACCATAACCTACAACGACCGTCTCGTTCAAGGTCATGTTGTCTTCATCAAGTGTGACATTGACAGAAGACTTTGCTGCCGGAACACTCACCTTTCTGGTAATGTAACCGAGAGATGATACCTCCAGGACAACATCCCCGGAAGGAACCGACATTGAGAAACTACCGTTCACGTCAGTCGTTGTACCGGTACTTGTGCCGGAAATCAGAACCGCCGCTCCGATAAGAGGTTGCTGTTGGTTGTCCAGAACTTTTCCGGACACCGTCCTGTTCTGGGCAAAGGCACCTATGCAGGTGGCAAATGCTACCAGAAGCGTAACAGCAAGAAATTTGACTGTTCTCATAAATTTTGTATTTTGGTTTGTATTATATGGTATCAATCCATTATGAATCAATACTGTGTATAGTCAGTAAGGGTATTGAATGCCTTCGGACGCGCCATGTTTTCAGTATAGACGTTGCCGAATTCATCCTTTACTGTTATCGTCAAGTCATCCGTGGCATTGTTTGCCTTGACCTTGAAGAAATGCGGCATCTTGCTTTCTGTTATGAAAGAAGGCTCCTTGGTTATGTTCTTGTTGAATCGAGGAATCGTCAATGCCTTGATATGAAGCGGGTCATATGCGAATGTCCTGGTCCATTTCAGGTCCTTTCCATGCTCGTCAGTAACTGTGAGAGTCCATTTCGGATTCCAGTTCCACACATTGATAAGAACCTCATTGTCAGTATTTTTAGGATACGCCAGGACATACTTTGCGAACGCCAATTTCATCTCCGCGTCCTTGAGTTTAGGGACATCATCGTATGAAACACTGAAATTGTTCAGGTCATAAGAGCGGAACTGATAGTCCTCACTCTTTCCGGTCGCCTTGTATTTCCACTTGAAATCAGTACCGTCCACATCCCAGATACTGTAGCCGCCCGGAGCTCCGTCCAGACTGATGTGGACTCCCGGGGTCAATGAAGCAGACCACCACCATGATGCGCAAACCGCACCGGCATTGTGTTCCTGCAGATTTTTCGCGCCAAGTAAAGCGGTATCTTCAGGAAGTGCATTGAAAATCGTGTGAGTGTGCCCAGTCACAGCATGCACTTTGTAGCCATCCAGAACCTCAAGCAGTTCGCTCACATTGCTGAAACTGTACCCGAATCGGGAGACGTTTTTCTCTGACGGATAGAACAACTGAGCATGAGTCGTCAATACTATAGGGGTAGATGTGCTCACATACGCCAGGTCCTTCTTGAGCCAATCCAACTGATTCTGTGTCAGATTCTTGTGATATCTTCTTGAAGATGTTCCATCATATTCAGTACAGTCAATGTCGTCAATCACCACATAATGCACCTTTCCGATGTTGAAGGAATAATACTGGGGAGCAATGGTTTTGTCATACGGAAGTTTTGCATCATAACCGTTCGTCGCGAGCATATCATTGTCATGATTGCCCATTGTATGGTATATGATTATATCTGACACTCTGTCGTTTATAAGGTCCAGATAGTCTTTCAGTTCCATCTGGTTCGAGTACCAATACAGGTCCCAGGTCATGTCACCGAGGGTAATCGCATACATCTTCTCGGACTTATGCTTGTCGCGATATGTGTTCCAGTCATTGGTAAACTCAGTGAACTGAGTCCTGTCATTGTTTCTGTTGGCAAGATGCATATCTCCCAGGAAGAAGACCTTGTACTTGTCCTGGCCCTCCACTTTATTCAAGACGAAATCCACGCGCTCAGTTTTTTTCGCAGAAGATGTCAATGCGCTGTGAATCTTCGGTAATATGCCATTTACTTCAGGCTCATATCCGCTCGGAACGGACATGAACACATATTTCAGATATTTTGCCGACCTCATCTGATACACTCCGTCAGCATCAGTCTTTACCACCACATAGCCATCAGATACGACTACGTCCGGCACACCGGCTCCGTTGCATGAGATCTTTCCGTAAACGGTAGAACCGTCAGCAGGTTCCACCCCGTCGCCGTAAATGGACACCACCATCTCGCCCATAAGCTTGACCGCATTCCCACGCTTTATGGATACAGAATACTTTCCAGAAACCATTCCCGAATAAAGCGAGACTGTAAACTTGGTCGTGCTGACAGATACGATGTCGCAGGTATGTTCGACTCCTACGGGATCTTTCAGCACAATCTTGTCGGTCTCCTTCGGGGACTTCTGGAACTGCACCCTGAAATCAAGAGTTGTAGCGCTGTATTCAAGTTCTACATTTTCCGGCACACGGAACTGTACATCAATCTCGCCCCCCCCACCATTTTCTGTCTTGCTGCATGAAGCGAACGCAAAAGCAGCAAGAAAAACGATGATGGAAGCCCACACTCGTATTATTTTCATTGTATGTGATAATAGTTATTGTTTTTGTTTTGTAACGTTTCAATTTGGTATTACAATCGTTTCGAAAGCAAAAATAGCAAAAACTTGATAATTTCAAAAGCCTTAAATCATTTTTTTGCGAGAAAGCATAACTCTGGCAATGGTAAGGAGGCCATATAAAGCAGAACGAAAGTCATAACAAACTTCCGTCGATTGAAGATGTTATAACTTTCAGAACATATTATTATATACTATTTGTTGTTCGTGGAGCGGAAAACGGGGCTCGAACCCGCGACCTTCGGCTTGGGAAGCCAACGCTCTACCAGCTGAGCTATTTCCGCATTGCAGCCGTTCTCCGGATGCGACTGCAAAGATAGTAAACTCGCATAAGTTTACAAATATTTTTTGAAGGTTACTTATGGATTACCTACTCAATCACGCATTCAGAAATGTTCTTCACACCCGGAATACCGAAATACGATTCCACAATGTCGCCCTTCAGGAACACCTTCCTTTTAAGATTTGAAGGATTGGAAACGAGATTTAATGCCTCCCGGACCTTGCCTTTCAACAATTGGACTGACATACAGGACTCCTTGTCATAGACAGTGGTCCTGCCTGCGATGGCTATATTCGATTCAGACTCAAACGGCTCGTCGAATGACACGGATGAAGCAGTCAAATCACCACCCACAATATAGCCATATACCCACACGCCTTTCGCATCCAACTCGGATTTTGCCTGAGAAACGCTCAATGCGTCCTTATATGCTCCTCCGGTGGGTGCGCTGCCGGAGCCGGAGCCGATGACGTATCTGTCGCTCACCCAAGCCTTAGCAGTATCGACGGCAATGCTGATGCCTGCACCTGAAGTTCCGGCAGAGGGGGCCTGCACGCTTAAGACAAGCACCTGTTTAGGTCTTATTTTTTTAGTTGTCAACGACTTGTCCTTCCCGCCGTCATATAGGACCAGTGTCACATTTCCCGGCTGGAAATAGGCCACTCTCTTTTCGGAGTAACCGTACATGAGCTTACCGGCAGAAGACTTCAGAAAGAGCACACCGTCAGGATATGATTTCAGGAAATCGGGCGAAATCACCAGCCGGATTCCCGCATTCTGCATATCACAGTCGAGATAGACATGTGCGGTCTTCCCTTCCTGAACCACAACACACTGGTCATCTCCATATTGTGGGGATGAGAATGACGGCTTGGAGAACTCTGCGGAACGCACTGAGATATTGTAAGTTCCGGATTTCACAAGAATCTTTTCGGAAGAGTCGCCATACTTGCCGTCATATATGACATTTCCTCCGGCGTCCGTGACTTTAAGCACGAAATCACACGTGTCCGGCAAGTTTTCCGCAGTGGCTTTTGTCAGGGCATATGCCTGTTCAGAGAAGTGAATACCAAGATAACCGGAGCCCGTCTCAGTCTCAGCATCGAGTCGTCTGCAGAATGTGAACACAGGCAGGAGCAGAACCGCCAAAAATTTGATTTTCAATAGTTGTCGCATAATTCAATAAGTTTAAGCGACCGCTAAAGTATGTGAAAATTTTCCGATTTTATTTAAGAAACGTAAAAATTTCCCGACAGAAATTTTAAATTTTTCTGCCGGGCATTTAAAAAAAGTTTTAAATATCCATTCTACTCATTTACAAGGCGGATTTTCGCATACTTGAGCAGCAAAATCTTTTCTCCGAAATTGTCGAACGCGATCTTCGCCTTCAAATCGGTTCCGGTACCGGATATCTGTCTGATGACGCCGAAACCGAAACGGTTATGCTCGATCCGTTGCCCCACTTTCATATCCAGGACAGAGACAGGGGTAAAGTCAGCATCGAATGAACGCGGACTCGGAGCGGCCTGGCGCGGACTTGTGGTCGAAGACACAGGCTTCAGAGGCTTGCCGGTCACTGATGATACAGGAGGTCTGCTCTCTTTGATGACTTTCACTGGACCAGAAGTGCCATATGAACGGTTTTGCGATGAAGCGCCATAACTTCTGCGCTCTCCGGAGAACTTCGCGCCATAACCGAAGCGGGAGCCGAATCCACCGAAAGACTGCATGCCGTCTTCACGGGAGTCATCATCCTCGCGCAGTGGATTGTCAATATACCTTGTATTTATTTCCCGCACAAAACGGCTCGGCGCATTCTGTTCATGCTTTCCGTTTCTCATCCTGGTAGAGGCAAATGACAGATTCACAGCCACTTTAGCGCGTGTCAACGCCACATAAAACAGCCTTCGCTCCTCTTCGATCTCAGACGGCGACGAGAACGAACCTCCGGACGGGAATATATTCTCCTCCATTCCGGCAACATATACATAAGGGAACTCAAGGCCCTTGGAAGAATGCACCGTCATCAGGGTTATCTTGTTGGACGACTCATCATCCGTCATATCGATAGCGCTGAGCAATGATATGTCCTCCAGGAAATCCCCGAGTGTCACCAAAGGAATGTCGCTGTCCGAAATGGACTCGATATCCACAACATTCTCATCTGCAAGCATTTCCTCCTTATACTGGTTCTTCCTGTCCTCCTCGAAGCCCTGAACGCTGTTCAGGAGTTCTTCGATATTGGCCGCTCTGGACTGGCTCTCGATCGAATTGTCCATCTTGAACGACGCATACAGGCCGCATCTTGTAGAAAGTGCGGATGCTACCTGAAAAGCATCATCCTTCGCCAGAGAAGCATTGGCATTGGCAATCATATTCCTGAACTCCATTATCTTGCCTGCGGCTCCGGACTTGATTCCGGCCTTCATAAGCATTGACGGTTCACAGGCATTGAACAATGAAACTCCCGCGGCAGCGGCGACATCGACAAGAGCGCCCTCGGAAGTGGAGCCGATTCCCCTGGCCGGAGTGTTCAGCACTCTGCGAAACGACTCGTCGTCATTCGGATTGACGGCAAGCTTCAGGTATGCCATCATGTCCTTCACCTCGGCACGGTCGAAGAAGGAATTGCCGGAGACTATCATGTACGGCAGGTTGCGTTTTCTGAGCGCCTCCTCCAGCGCGCGAGACTGGGAATTCGTTCTGTACAATATCGCAAAGTCCTGATACTGACAATGGTCCTTTTCCATGCGGGACACGATGGAAGACGCGATAAGCACGGCCTCCTCCTGCTCGGTATAAGCCTTTATGAGATGTATCAAGTCGCCTTCTGGACCTTTTGAAAAACAAGTTTTCGGTATTCGGGACTCATTGTTCTCAATGACGGAATTGGCAGCATCCACGATTACCTGAGTGGATCTGTAGTTACGCTCAAGTCTAAAGAGCTTATAGTCAGGATAATCCCTTCTAAAGTTCAGGATATTCTCGATCTTGGCTCCGCGGAACGCATAGATGGACTGCGAATCATCACCGACCACACAGATGTTGTGGTGTTTCTGACTGAGCTTCTTGAGAATGAGGTACTGGGCCACATTGGTATCCTGATACTCGTCCACAAGAATATAGTCGAAGCGGGACGCCACGGAATCGAGAGCCTCGGGATTGTCCCGGAACAAGATATTCATATTCAGCAGAATATCGTCGAAATCCATCACCCCTGCCTGTCTGCATTTTTCGGCATAACGGGCGTAGATGTTGCAGATTTCCGGCTTCTTGGCGTGCGTGTCATTGATAATGGCCTGTGCATCCTTCTTGTACGCCTGAGGCGTTATCAGGTTGTTCTTGGCCATAGATATGCGGCCAAGCACATCCTTCGGCTTATAGACTTTGTCATCAAGTTTCATTTCCTTCAGGCACGACTTTATGGCGCTGATGGAATCACTTGTATCATAGATGGTGAATGAGGACGGATAGTCGAGGCTTTCCGCAAACTCCCTGAGAAACCGTATGAACACGGAATGGAAAGTGCCCATGTAGAGCCGCCGGGCCTTCTTCTCCCCCACTATTGCCGCGATTCGGGCTTTCATTTCCGCCGCAGCCTTCTTTGTGAATGTCAATGCCAATATCCTGTCGGGTTCTCCCCCGTTTTCAAGAATATAAGCGATTCTGCCGGTCAACACTCTCGTTTTTCCTGCTCCTGCGCCGGCAACTATGAGCACCGGCCCCTCTGTCTGGCAGACTGCAGCTCTCTGCTGTTCGTCCAACCCCTCCAATATAGCACTTTTGTTTTCCATAATAATGGCGAAATTACGAAAAAAATTCAGTATATTCGCGCCGGAAATCCGAAATACTATTAAAGGTTACCTATAATGTCAAACAACATCGATTTGAAAGGCGGACTGAACATTCCTATTTCAGGAACAGCAGTCCAGAAAACCAGAAAGACGATCGTACCGGACGTTATCGCTGTAAAACCTACTGATTTCAAGGGTCTTATACCAAGACTTCTTGTAAAGGAAGGCGATAAGGTTCTGGCCGGCTCCCCTGTTCTGGCAGACAAAAAGAACCCTGACATCCTCTTCTCGTCTCCGGTAAGCGGAACGGTTGCGGAAATCGTCAGAGGCGAAAAAAGAAAGTTGCTTGAGGTAAGGATCAAGGCCGACGCCCAGCAGGAATTTGTTGACTTCGGTGTCCACAAACCGGCAGAAATGCAGGCGGAAGACATCAAGGAGCTTCTCCTGAAAAGCGGATTGTGGCCATCTCTTGTACAGAGACCTTACGGCGTTCTCGCAGATCCTACTGTAAAGCCTAAAGCAATCTTCGTATCAGCATTTACAACAGCTCCTCTTGCAGCAGCGCCTGAATTCGTTTTCAAAGACGAAATCGCAAACATCCAGACGGGTGTGAACGCGCTCAACAAGCTGACTGACGGAGGCATTCACTTCTCTCTCTGCAGAGAAAACTACTCCGGAACTCCTCTTCACAAGGTAGAGAATGTAATCCAGCACGTTTTCACAGGCAAACACCCTGCAGGCAACGTCGGTGTACAGATCAGCCATATCTCGCCTATCATGAAGGGAGACACCGTATGGACAGTTTCACTTCTTCTTCTTGCAGCCATCGGAAAGCTTTTCAACACAGGAAAGTACAACATGGCCAGAAAGATTGCCGTGACAGGTCCTAAGGCTATCGAGCCTGCTTATGTAGACGCACTTCCGGGCATCGGCATGAAGGATCTCAAGGAGTTCTATGACAACTCTGCAAAAGACATGAGATTCGTGAGCGGTGATGTCCTCACAGGAACAAATGTCGGAGAAAACGGTTTCCTCGGCTTCTTCGACAACCAGGTGACACTTCTCCACGAAGGCACTGAAAGAGAAGTTCTCGGATGGGCCAAACCTTTCAGATTCGGCAAATTCAGTTCAAGCCATACATACTTCTCATGGCTCTGCCCTAAGAAGACATACGATATGGACACCAACACGAATGGCGGTCCTCGCGCATTCGTAATGTCAGACGTTTACAAGAAAGTGCTTCCTATGGACATTTTCCCTGTATTCCTGGTCAAGGCCTGCCTCGCCGGCGACATTGACAAGATGGAGAAATTCGGAATCTATGAGGTGCTTCCTGAGGATCTCGCTCTCTGCGAATACGTGGATCCTTCAAAGAATGACATTCAGGCCATCATTGAAAAAGGCATTGACCTTATGATTAAAGAAATGGCATAATCAGACGGAAGTTATGGAAGAATCAAAAAATACAACTCAGAAGCCGGGCCTTTTCGAAAGGGGCGGCAAATTTGGATTCCTTCACTCCAGCATTGACGCGTTCGATACTTTTCTCCGTGTTCCGGGAACGGTAACAAGCAAAGGTTCGCACGTCAGAGATGCCGTTGACCTGAAGAGAATCATGATCATCGTAGTAGTCGCATTGATTCCGGCAGCTCTTTTCGGCATGTGGAACGTCGGCTACCAGCACGGACTTGCGACAGGACAGAGCTTCGGACTGTTCCAGAATTTCTGGTACGGCTTCCTCAAAGTGCTCCCTCTTTATCTTGTAGCGTACATCGTAGGACTCGGTATCGAGTTCGCATCTGCGCAGATCAGAAATGAGGAAGTCAATGAGGGATACCTCGTTTCAGGTATGCTCATTCCTCTTATTGTCCCTGTGGACGTGCCGCTTTGGACACTTGCCATCGCAGTTGCGTTCGCCGTATTGTTCGGCAAGGAAGTGTTCGGCGGAACCGGTATGAACTTCTTGAATCCGGCATTGCTCTGCCGTGCATTCCTGTTCTTCGCTTATCCTAGCAAGATGTCAGGCTCGAGCGTATGGGTATCATTGAAAGGCGGCGAAAGCCTCATTGACGGTGCTACCGGCGCTACCCCGCTCGCATTCGCGACAGACGGACTCGAGGCAATGAACAATGCAGGTGTACAGTACGGAATGTCAGCTTGGGATATGTTCGCAGGTCTTGTTCCGGGTTCTGTAGGTGAAACCTCAGTAATCGCCATCCTCATCGGTGCAGTCATTCTGCTCTGGACAGGTGTAGCAAGCTGGAAGATTATGGTTTCATCCGTTGCCGGCGCTCTCTTCGTGGGCTGGCTCGGAAACTTCTTCGGAGCTACTGACGTTCCTGCTTACTACCAGCTTCTTATGGGCGGATTCGCATTCGGTACAGTATTCATGGCAACAGACCCTGTAACGTCAGCACAGACTGAGTGCGGCAAGTGGATCTACGGATTCCTTATCGGTGCTCTCTGCGTTACCGTAAGACTGTTCAACCCTGGATATGCAGAAGGCATGATGCTCGCAATCCTGCTGATGAACACATTTGCACCGCTCATTGACCACTACGTCACCGACGCTGCGATCTCAAGAAGAGCCAAGAAAGTTAAAATCGCATAATATATATAATAGGTATGAATACTAACGGAAATATATATACAGTCATCTATACGACAGTAGTCGTAGTGGTGGTAGCTGCGGTTCTTGCGTTCGTCTCTGAGACTCTCAAGCCGAAGCAGGATGCCAACGTGAAAGCTGACGCCATCAGCCAGATGCTGACTGCCAGCAAGTTATACGAGAAGAGCGAGCTCGACGCGATGAGCAATGACCAGAAGATCGACGCCTACAAGGCTGTCGCAAAATCTTCTGTTCTTGTCAATGCAGAGGGCCAGGAGTGCGGAACACTTGATCTTGCAAAGCAGGAAATCTACACCACCAGCCAGCTCAAGGCTCAGGACAAACGTGTCAAGGACCTTCTCAAGAACGGCAAAGCTGACTTGAAACTGCCTGTTTTCGTTTTCGAGAAAGACGGACAGAAAGTCACCGTAATCCCTTGCTATGGCGCAGGTCTTTGGGGACCGATCTGGGGTTACATTGCCCTCAACGAAGATTACCTCACGATTCGCGGAGCATATTTCGACCACGCGAGCGAGACTCCAGGTCTTGGTGCCAAGATCAAGGACGATCCTTCATTCAGAGCAGAATTCGAAGGCAAGAAAGTTGACTTCGAAGATGCAGAGGCATTCAGCGTAGTCAAGGGCGGCGCTCCTGAAGGAAAGGAAAACGCAGTAGATGCCATCACAGGCGCTTCCATCACCAGCCACGCACTTGGAGTTTCCATCAACAACTGGCTTCAGGCTTACAAGCCGTTCCTCAAAGCGGCTGCGGCCAATGCAGTTCAGCCATCAGAGGTGGAGAATGCAGTTGATTCACTCTGTGTTTCAGCAGATTCACTTGCAATCGCCAAATAATGAGGAGGAAATAAAATGAACGCAAAACTTAAAGAAACAATATTGAATCCGATTTTCAAGGGCAATCCTATCACTGTCCTCGTACTCGGTATCTGTTCCTCATTGGCTGTGACCGTACAGATGAAGGGAGCCTTCGTAATGGGTCTTTCCGTCATCGTTGTCACAGGACTTTCGAACTTTATCGTATCTCTGATGAGGAATTCCATTCCTAACAGAGTCCGTATCATCGTACAGCTCGTGGTTGTGTCGCTGATGGTAATCCTCGTGGACCAGTTCCTCAAGGCTTATGCATACAGCATTGAGACTCAACTCTCTGTATATGTGGGACTTATCATCACAAACTGTATCGTCATGGGCCGTATCGAGGCTTTCGGTCTCGGCAACAAGCCTATCCCGTCACTTCTCGATGGTCTTGCAAACGGAGCCGGATACGCTATGATTCTTCTTATCGTGGCATTCTTCCGTGAGCTGCTCGGTTCCGGAACCCTCTTCGGATTCCAGGTAATCCCGCAGTGCTTCTACGATGCAGGTTATATGAACAACGGACTTGTGATTCTTCCTCCTGTAGCACTCATCCTGCTCGGATGTATCGTATGGGTACAGAGAAGCATCCAGAAAGATCTTCAGGAGAAATAACAACTAACACGCAAGTAATATGGAATATATAAGCTTATTCGTAAAGTCAATTTTCGTTGACAATATGATTTTTGCATACTTCCTCGGTATGTGCTCATACCTGGCAGTATCTAAAAATGTGAAGACAGCTTCCGGACTTGGTGCGGCTGTTATCTTTGTGCTCCTGGTCACATTGCCTATCAACTACCTCCTGAACACTTACGTGCTCAGCCCTGGTGCATTGAGCTGGCTCAGTCCAAGCCTCGCAGGCGTTGACCTCAGCTTCTTGAGTTTCATCACATTCATCGCGGTCATCGCCGCTATCGTACAGCTCGTAGAGATGGTTGTCGAGAAATTCGCACCTACACTCTACTCAGAGCTCGGTATCTTCCTGCCTCTTATCGCAGTGAACTGCGCCATCCTCGGAGGTGCGCTCTTCATGCAGCAGAAAGATTTCGTCAATGTCGGTGAAGCAACCGTTTATGCTCTCGGCTCAGGTATCGGCTGGTTCCTCGCTATCGTGACACTCGCCGCCATCAGAGAGAAGATGTCATACTCGAATGTGCCTGCACCTCTCAAGGGTATCGGTATCACATTCATCACCGTAGGTCTTATGGCCATGGCATTCATGACATTTATGGGTATTTCACTTTAATAGGAGACTTGAAAGATGAATGAAATTACTCTTACAATTATAGCCTCAGTAGCAACTATCACAGTGGTTACGCTGATTCTGGTAGTCCTGCTGCTGTGGGTCAAGACAAAACTTACCCCAAGCGGTACAGTCAAGATTGACATCAACGGAGGAAACAAAGTGCTCGACGTCGCTCCAGGCAACTCGCTCATGGGCGCTCTTGCAGAAGAGAAGATTTTCCTCCCGTCAGCCTGCGGTGGCAAGGCCAACTGCGGACAGTGCAAAGTCAGAGTCCTCGAAGGCGGCGGAAACATCCTCCCTACCGAAACAGGATTCTTCAACAGAAAACAGATCAAGGACAACTGGAGACTCGGTTGCCAGGTCAAGGTCAAGGAAGACCTCAAGATCGAGGTTCCTGAGTCAGTGCTCAGTGTCAAGAAAGTGGAGTGCGAAGTCATTTCCAACCACAACGTGGCTACCTTCATCAAGGAATTCACTGTCAAGCTGCCTGAGGGTGTTCACCTCGATTTCAAATCAGGAGAGTACATCCAGATTGATATTCCTCAGGGAACATTCAATTTCAGCGACATTGACGTAGATCCTGAGTACAAGGCAGACTGGGAGCGCTACAAGTTCTTCGACCTCAAGTGCGTGAACCCTGAGCCGACCATGAGAGCATACTCTATGGCCTCTTATCCTGCTGAGGGCGACATCATCAAACTGAATGTCCGTATCGCAACTCCTCCATTTGACAGGACAGCGCCTAAGGGAAGCAACAAACTTCTCCCTGTAAACCCTGGTATCGGTTCTTCATATATCTACACACGTCACCCAGGTGACAAGGTTATGATTTCCGGTCCGTTCGGAGAGTTCCTTCTTCCTAAGGATGATCCTGATTCACAGGAATATATATTTGTCGGCGGTGGCGCAGGTATGGCTCCTCTCAGAAGCCACATCATGCACCTGTTCAAGACTCTCAAGACCAAGAAGCAGGTCAACTTCTTCTACGGTGCGCGTAGCCTGAAAGAGGCATTCTACCTCGAGGACTATGCTGAAATCGAGAAAGAGTTCCCTAACTTCCACTTCCATCTGGCTCTCGACCGTCCGGATCCGGCAGCTGATGAAGCAGGCGTAAAATATGTTGCAGGTTTCGTACACAATGTTATGTACGAGACATACCTCAAGGAGCATGACACACCGGAAGACATCAAATACTTCATGTGCGGACCTCCTATGATGGTCAAATCTGTCAACACATTGCTCGACAGTCTCGGAGTTCCTCCTGAGAATGTTCTTTATGACAATTTCGGCGGTTAACAGCCTGAAAATATTTTTTTGAAAGCGACTGGCGTCTGTCCAGCCGCTTTTTTGTGTTTTTATGTCACAAATTTGCAATCGAAAAAAAGGCATTTAAAACAAATTTTAAAGTTTAAGAATCGTAAAAATCTGCATTTGAGACGCATAAAATGGTGATTTTTTAAAAAACATCCTAATATATTTGCAGCCGGAAACGATAACAACTGCAACTCATGAAAATGAAAAATCACATAAAAAAAGACCGGCTGCATATTCATAATATTGTCGCCTTTAACTTGACCATCTACTATATTTCGGCCGTTCTGGCCGTAACCTTGCTTTTGTTGCCGGTCTTTTATTCTTGCACATCGACTGCACCTGAAACTGCCGGGACTGAGAGGAATGACAGAGAGGAAAAAACCGAACTGACATTCAAGACAGACAAGGCAGTCAAAGGTTACATTGACATACTGTACTTCAACGATGACAGACTCCGGAAGCTTGATTCCTATATGCGGGCGGAACTTGACGGAAGCGGGAGGACAGAATCCGCTTCGAGAGCGGGGAAAAAGATACTGGTAACGATTGCCAATTCCCCGCTGAACGCAGAGGAATACCGTAAAGTGCTTGCCTATGACGACCTGCAGAATCTGTATGCCGAGCTGAAGTCGGAGAACCCTGACGCACCAGTGATGTATGCGGAAAACAGTGTCAATGCTGGATATGAAAGGGAATGTGAGATAACACTCACTCCCCTGCTCGCCCGGATAACGCTGAACAGCATCAGCTGCGATTTTCACGGAAGGCCGTATGAGGGAAAGTCTCTCGAAGACGTATGTGTCTATCTTACTGATGTCTGCGGGCGGTTTCCGGTGAGCGGGAAAGCCCCGACCATACCCGAGAGCATATTGAACGCAGGAAAACTGGAACCGTCTGACACGGCCGGATTCACTTTCGGAAATCTTATATGCAGCAGAAGAATGGGAAACATCGGCGAGACAGTACGGTTCCCGGAGACGGAACTGTTCTGCTACCAGAATGAAATCAGTCAGGAGGGGCTCGGTGCAGGTTTCACCAAGCTTGTGATAGAAGGGACATTGGACGGAGAACGGACTTGGTACCCGATAGAAATCAACAGGGGGCAATGGTGCAACACGCCTGACAGTGCCGGCGTCCAGGCAGGGAAAGACTACATATTCGACATAACATTGACACGACGGGGTGTGAGTTCACCTGATATTGCGATAAACCTATCGACAGTGAATTGCAAGTTCAGCGTCAAGCCTTGGACAATAAAGGATGAAAAGACCATAACATATTGACAGTCATGCGATACGCGAAGATATTATCAGTGCTGATATTGGCACTGCTCTGCGGATGCCGTAAAGAAATATCCCCGGCATCGACAGTGGTGTCGGTGAACATAGCCGTCACGCCTGTGACAAGAACGGACGACCCGGATGAAGTCAAGATTTCCGACCTCAACATCTTCATTTTCGATGCGGGAGGCCATCTTGAAGAGTCAGCCTATATCGATTCGCATATGAACGGAGGTGAGTCCAGATACAGTTTTTCATGGATCGGGCAGACCGACTGCCGGGTATTTGCCTGCGCGAATCTGGGGTTCAGGATTACCGGCATCCGCTCGGTCGGAGAGTTGGAACAATACCGTTACCACCTGTCCTACCCGGACGAATACAGCAGAGGGCTGCCGATGACGGGAGAAAGCGGCATTGTGCACATTGACGACAAGGTCAATGACATCGATATAAATCTCGTGAGCATGATGGCGAAAGTATCCCTCTGCATTGACCGCACCAGACTTGGAAAGAACGTGAAGTTCAATGTCAAAAGTGTACAGGTGGGCGGCTGCCCCAAATCTGCCTGTCTGTTCTCGCAAAGCAAGGTGAGCGGGGGCAATGATGTGTTCGCATCAGGATATTGCAAAAGCTATGGTGAGGCTGATGACTTGAACATTGACAGGAGCGGTGGTGTAAGCCGTGAGGTAAGCGTGTACATGCTTGAAAACATGCAGGGCAGATTGCTTCCGGAGGCCAAGACGGAGAAGGACAAGGTTCTGGATATGGCAGATGCTGTGGCAGGACTATGCTCATATATCGAGATTCAGGCAGAGTACCGTTCAGATTCATTGTACACCGGTCCCGGAGAATATCTTAAATACAGGTTTTATTTGGGAGACTCCCCGTCTGATTTCGATGTCCAGCGGAACTGTCATTACCATATACGGGTAAGCCCTTCAGGGAGCGGTCTCGAGGAGGACAGCTGGAGAATCGACAAGAGCAGTCTTTTACCATACGGAAAAGCGTCCATACATCTCCATCCTGGCAATTATGTAGAAGGAAAAGTCGGCTCTGACCTGCATATATGGGCAGAGATAGAGCCGAAAGAGTCAAGGCTGTCATTTGGAGAAGAAGAGCTGGAATATGACAAAAGCCGTGGCATCTATGACTACACTATGGACAAAGACGGACACGGAGTAACCCTGCACCTGAAAAAGCCGGGAAGCGGCATCCTGTATATTGAAGGCGGGGCACCTGCGAGCGCTGCCGAGATGGTAGTTGTCACTGTCCTGGACAGCCTCCGGACAGAGAACGATCAGGTACGGTTCAGTGCCTCCGTCACCAAATCCCAGTCACCGTCCGGGAATGCAGCAAGCCCAGCCGACTTCAGCCTTTCCGCATGTCTCGGAACAGAAGGCGCAGCACATACCGACTATATGTGGAATATGAAAGTAGTGAAAAGCGATGCAGGATGGAGCAGTTCTACGCCCCTCTACTGGATGAATGACACAGACATACGGTTCTATGCGTTTTCGCCATACCCTTCACCCGACAATGGGATCAGTCCGCTCCCGGCAGGCGGGGCACCTTCGCTGCAATTCTCAGCCAAAACCAGGGCAGAGGAACAGATTGACCTTTTTGCGGCAAGTGACGTGCGGAGAGAAGGAACAGTACAACTCGCTTTCAACCACGCACTTACCGCCATACGATTCCGGAAGGGAGAAACATTCAGCGAAGATGCTGCGATTACTGGAATATCCCTGTCCGGCATCCGAGGAGACGGTATATACAATATTGAAAATGGGGAATGGTCAGGACTTTCTTCTGAAAAGACATTTACGATGTCAGATCCCTCATTTGCTTTCCTGCTGCCGCCTCAGGAGTTCGGACGCGGTTCCAAAGCCTGTCTGAACATAACAGTCACGGAAAACGGAGACTCTGAGACAGGGAGCATTCCGCTTGAAGGCCACAAGTGGGAAAAAGGCAGACTGACCACATACGCCATATCCTACAGCGGAGGGCATTTTTCAGTAAACTCCACTGAGAATCTGTTCTCTTCTGGGGATATCACCATCAATGAAACAAATGAAGACAATACCATCAATGAATTCTGATACTATGAAGACTATTGACCGCTATCCGATTATTCTATTGTTCTCAGCCGCCACCTTGTGCTGCGCCTGCAATAAAGAGGCCGGAGAACTTAATGTATCCGATGATCTGGAGTTTATCGCCACGCACATGGAACACGCTGAATGCAAGACATTTATGGGAGACAGGACTGAAGATGGACAATATCCGCTGCTTTGGTCAAGAGGAGACAGAATTGTCATTTCCTCTTCATCTTCAGTCCCTGCCTCATCTTACTTCGTCACGGAAGATGAGGGAGCAGGAAGCGCCAAATTCGTGTATGACAAGAGCGTTTCAGGAAATGCCAAAGCGAAGAAAGCAGATGAATGGCAGGCATTCTACCCTGCCTCAGGATATTCCTTTGCCGCAGGAAAGCATGTTCTGTCGCTTAAATCCACTCAGGAATATTCCGAATCAGGATTCGGAAACGGATCAATGCCGATGGCAGCATCTTCTACCACGAAAGAGCTGTCGTTCAAGAACTTGTGCGGCATCTGCAGGCTCAGGATAAGCTCGTTGAAAAAAGACGCTTATGTCAATGAAATAAAGCTTAAAGCCGACAAGAACCTGTACGGCAGCCTGTCCTGCACATCTGCATCCGACACCTGGATGATGGGGAAAGATGGAGGCAATGTGCTGACACTCAACTGCGGAAGCGGTGTAAAAATCAGTTCAGAGCCGAAAGATTTCTGCATTGTGCTTCCTCCTGAAAGCATAGGCGAACTGAAAATACAGCTGTCTCTTGTTTCCGATGGAACAGATGCGGGCAAAAAGATATACTCCCTTCCGGGCAGCATAGACATTGAACGGTCAGGTATCCTGAACATTGACCTGGACCTTGCACAGTTCAGATCAGCCGGCATTGACGACATCATCCGCGAGAATGACGAGTCTGCGATAACCGGTCTTGAGTACAGATTAGAGACGGACAGAAGCAGAGTGGAGTCATTCAGAGACGGGGGTAACGGGAAGATAAACATCACCAGCCTTTCTTCAAGTACATTCAGCGACGGGTCGGGCAAAGACCGGAACGTGTTATGGAAAATGGACTTCAGCATTGACAAGGGCGCGACCTGGAATGCGGAAACGCCTGAAATGTTCGATTCGTTCGTTCTGTCCGACGATGGCAATTCGGTTGAATACGATATTCCGGAATTCGATACGGACCGCGAATGTCTGGTAAGATTCACTCAGGAAGAGTCAGGAAAGACACAGACTGTAAGGGTAATGCAGCTCAGCAATGCCATTATTGCGGAGTATCTTGTTGCTGACCCGAGCCAGGAAGTACCGATATGCACCTCTCATCTGGACAACCTCAAGGGTATCCTATATGATGACGGTACTGAAATCAGTTTTGAGTATGATAAATATTCAAGTCCCTATAAGAGCTTTTATCACAGATTCCAAACTAAGGGCAAGCACAAAGCGATTCTATGGCTGAACCATGATGCCAAGACACTGGACCGTCTGATGCAGGACAACAGGTATATGGAAACCCACAAATACCTTATAGGAATAGACCTTTCACATCTGAATCCGCTTCCGTTTACAAGTATGGACTGTACATTCGACAATTGCCGGAAACTCGCATATGTAATCTTTCCGGAGAAGAAACTGAACACTGTCAATCTGGTCAACATCCATAAGATGTTCTATGACTGCTCTTCTCTCATCCATGTGGATATAAACAAACTGGAGACTTCGGCAGTAAAGGACATGTCCTATCTGTTCGGATGGGACACAAACCTGACCACAATAGCCCTTGACGGTTTCCGAACGGATTCCGCCGAGAACATGGAGTCAATGTTCAGCTTCTGCAGAAATCTGGAAGCACTGGACGTGACAGGATTTGACACGCGCAATGTCAAGGACATGAACAACATGTTTGGCGGATGTGAGACGATCACGTCGCTGGATGTTTCCGGATTCAAGACGGACAATGTCACCAGTATGGGAGCGATGTTCAATGGATGCAAACAGCTCAGGTCACTTGACGTCTCGAATTTCTCGACGGAAAAAGTCACAAACTTGAGCCATATGTTCTCAAGTTGCAAAGAACTCACACAGCTTGATTTGAGAAACTTCAACACCGATGCTTCCCTCTATTTTTCCGGAATGTTCAATGACTGCATCAAGCTTGAATTACTGGACATAAGCAGTTTCCGTACAGACAAGGCAACTACCATGAGCTACATGTTCTACAACTGCAAGAAGCTGAACTCTTTGGATATTTCCAGATTCAGGACGCCTCTTGTCAAGAGTATGGATTTCATGTTTGCCCGTTGTGGAGCCGAGGTTCTGGACTTGTCCGGATTTGATTTTTCAAATCTTGAAAACGGACGTGAGATGTTCCACAACTGCTTCAACGTAAGAGAACTTGCAATCGAAAACATGATATCGCCGAAACTCAAGAGCTGTTACTATATGTTCGCGAATTGCGACGCGCTCAAATCTCTGACTATCAGAAAATTCAAATGCGGACCTGACTGTATGCTGCATTCAATGTTTGAACGCTGTTATTCTCTCGAATCCTTTGTCACAGAAGATTTCGACGCAAGCGGGGTAAAAGACATGAGCTATCTGTTTCTCGAATGCTCAAAGCTGAAAACTCTGGATCTGAGCGGATTCCATACGGAAAGCGCTACTGATATGTGCATGATGTTCCAAGGATGCACTTCACTGGAAAGTATAGACGTATCATCTTTCTGCACCACGAATGTTGAAAAAATATACTCCATGTTCTGCAATACCCGCGTGGTGGATCTTGATTTGAGCAGTTTCGACTTCAGCAAGGTGACGGACATGACCTTTATGTTCGCCAGTTGCATAAATCTGAAAACTCTACGGATGGATATGACCGGCATCCAGAACGGTATCTCAATAAGCAAGCTGTTCTACAGTGTACCGGCAGGCCTTACGCTATATGCGAAAGACAATGTCGTCCCCGCGAACATCCAGTCACAACTTCCTTCATACACTAATATCATAAGCTACTGATGAAGAGACTATTATCACAATTTGCCCTAGTTCTGCTCCTGCCCGGATGCAGACAAACGGAAACCACACTGGAGGAGGCATCAATGATGTTTTCTGCAGGAATCTGTCTCCCTGCAAGCACGACTAAAGTCTGTCCGGATATGAACTCAGCCGGCGATATTCCGGTTTATTGGGAAACAGGTGACAGAATCAGGATTATGGATGACAGAGGCGAAAGCATCTATATCACAGAGGATTCCGGAACAGCTTCAGCACGGTTCTCTTTCGACAAGTCCTTAGAAGGGAACCATCGCTTGAATGCGTCTGACAGTTATCTTGGATTCTACCCTGACAGGAATTGGCTTCAAGGTGTATTCACCATGCCGGAAGAGCAGCGCAACGACAAGCTGCTGTATCCGATGGCCGCACATTCTACAGGCAACTCATTGGAGTTTTCCGGTATCTGCAGCATCGTGAGACTGCGGTTGCACTGCATTGACAAGACTGGCAAGCCGGCGACCATAAGAAATATAACTGCCGGAGCCTATAGGGATATAGGCGGGATTACCGGACAGATGGGCGCTGACGGTTCCATAACTTGGGAAAGCACAAAAAGTGACGGATTCAAGATTGGCCGGCCTCTGAAGTTGAAGTGTGCGTATGACAGCGCAGATGAGAGAACCAACACGGAAGAGAGCAGAGGCTACGCGGCTACTGGCGCACCGGTGGCCGGAAGCGGAACCGGTGAGGAGGAAAACTATTATATGGTGATGCCGCCACTTGATTATGAAGGACTTGCATTTCAGATAGAGTCTGGATCAGGGTGGTACGTTTACGCCGTTCCAGGAAACACTGCCCTGTTGCCGAACCGGATATACACATGGAATCTCCCGATGGAGGCATTTGACAGATACGATGAGCCAGTGCTTGCGGAAGGAAAGGTCTTGCCGCCTCTGACGGATATCAGTTACAGGTTGGAATGCGCACAAGACAGCATTGCCATAACCTCGTCAAACCAGTCTGGTGAAATTGACGTCTCGAGTCTAAAATACAGGAAATACTCTGACGGACAAGAGTGTACCTCAACAATAGGGTTCACCGTAGATATCAGTTCCGATGACGGAGCCACATACCATAAAGAAGCGACAGGGATTGCGGTCATCACGGACAGCACATTCCAGAACATTCGCTACGAGATCAGCATCGCCACGGGAAAGGACATTGACTCAACTGAAATCACGGAAAGCATCGCCAAGTGCAGTTACATTGTAAGACTCACGCAGTCCGTAAGCGGCAAACGCCTGTATCTCAGGTTCTCAAGCGGTTAGCCCTTCATTTTCTTGAGATACTTGGCAGTGTAGGTGCTGCCTTTGGCGGCGAGGTCTTCAGGTGTGCCCTGGAATACGACTTCACCTCCGAAGTCACCGGCGTCAGGACCGAGTTCTATTACCCAGTCGGCTGCTTTGATCACGTCCATATTGTGCTCCACAACCACTACGGAGTGGCCTTTCGCCAAGAGAGCATCGAATGACCTGAGCAATTTCTCCACATCGAAGAAGTGCAGGCCTGTGGTAGGTTCATCGAATATGAACATTATTTTCTTGGCAGACGGCTTGTCGGAAGCATCGTTCATCGAGAGGAAATATGCCAATTTGATACGTTGGCTTTCACCGCCTGACAATGTGCTGCTGCTCTGACCGAGCTTGATATAGGAGAGGCCGACGTCCACGAGAGGCTGAAGTTTCTTGGCTATGCTTTTAGCTGCAGCCTCCTTCTGCGCGCCGAAGAACGCTATGGCCTCGTCCACGCTCATATTCAGGATATCGTCGATATTCTTTCCATTGTACCTCACTTCCAGGATTTCAGGCTTGAACCGTTTGCCGCCACAAGCCTCGCAAACCATTGTCACATCAGCCATAAACTGCATTCCGATATGAACAAACCCTTCACCCTGGCACTCCGAGCATCGTCCGCCGTCCTGATTGAATGAGAAATATGACGGCGTGAAGCCATTGACCTTGGCGAACTGCTGCTCACTCATCAGCTTCCTGATGTCGTCATACACCTTCAGATAGGTGACGGCATTGGAACGGGAACTCTTCCCTATCGGGTTCTGGTCCACATATTCGATCGATGAAATCCTGTCCAGATTGCCGGTGAGATGACGGAATATGCCCGGCTGCTGACCCGTCTGGTTCAGATGCCTGTACACGGCAGGATAGAGCACATCGCCGACAAGCGAAGACTTGCCGCTACCGCTGACACCGGACACCACAGTAAGCACCCCGAGAGGAAACTTGACATTGATATCCTTCAGATTGTGCTCCATGGCGCCCTCCACACCGACATAATAGGTCCACGGACGTTTGGCACGGAGAGGCATCTTGCGGCGGCCTGTTATGTACTGCAACGTCATTGACGCAGAAATCTGCTCCTCTGTCAGGTTGTCGTCCACAGGTCCGCGGAACACGACAGAGGAGCAGATTTCTGCGT
>OHLN01000035.1_pt1 | contig 80042 bp, 81 predicted proteins | sample 1569071 | NCBI WGS metagenome assembly OHLN01 (sample SAMEA3879594, study PRJEB24766) | human gut metagenome | biome: human-associated habitat; feature: feces | place: USA | collected 1985/1987
CCCCTTTCGTTAGTTTTAATTACGGTATATTTATATTATACCGCATTGTCTAACAAAAGGGGAGCATTTCAAATTTTCTGCCGCTTGTTAAATATTTTTATTTCATTTTTCGGATTACCCCAACTATTGACAAAGAACCAAAAAAAATAACACACCCTGAAAAACCAAGGTGTGTTATTGGCGCGCTGGAAGAGACTCGAACTCCCGACCTTCTGATTCGTAGTCAGACACTCTATCCAGCTGAGCTACCAGCGCATATGCGGTTAATTATTAACCGCAAGTAGTATATTACCACATTCTTTTAGAAAAAGCAAGTGTTTTTTAAAATTTTTTAAATTTTATCATCAAAAAATGCAAAAAATGCTCTGTAAGCCATATATAAATCAATTTTTGATACGATTTCAAACGGTGCGTGCATACAAAGTACAGGCACACCGAGGTCAACTACATCAACATTCATATTGGCAACATATTTTGCGATTGTTCCGCCGCCGCCCATATCAACTTTACCGAGTTCGCCGACTTGCCACATTACATTGTTTTTCTCAAGCAAAGCTCTTACCTTGCCCATATACTCGGCAGACGCATCGGAAGTATCATACTTTCCGCCGTGACCTGTGTATTTTGAAATTACAACGCCTTCGTTAATATAGCAAGAGTTCTTTGCTTCGTAAGCGGATGCATATGTTGGGTCATAAGCTGCGCTTACATCTGCCGAAAGACAGGTGCTCTTAGACAGTGCTTTGTAGCCGTCAATACCGTCCTGCTTTGCAAGGTCATATATAAAGTAACGCAAAAAGTCGCTCTGCATACCTGTATTGCCGTCGCTGCCTGTTTCTTCTTTATCTGTAAGATAAGTAACGCAGGTCTGCTCCGGAGTTTCAACATCAAGCGAAGCCATTAATGCAGGGTAAGCGCAAACCTTATCATCGTGACCGTAACCGCCGATCATACTTGCGTCAAAGCCGATATCTCTTGCTTTGAATGACGGAATAAGACAAAGTTCTGCCGAAAGGAAATCCCCCTCAACTATGCCGTATTTCTTATTGAGAATTGACATTACATTGAGTTTTACAAGGTCTTTTTCGTCATTGCCGTCTTCGTACGGACGAGAGCCGACAAGAACATTGAGATCCTCACCTGTAAATACCTTTGCAAGCGGCTTTGAAACCTGGTCTTTAGCAAGGTGTGGGAGCAAATCAGTAACGCAAAAGCAAGATTCGTTTTCATCGTCACCCCAAGTAATGTTTACCTTTGTGCCGTCAAGTTTTACAACTGTGCCGTGGAGTGAGAGGGGAAGTGCTGTCCACTGATATTTTTTAAGACCGCCGTAGTAATGTGTTTTGAAAAGTGCGAGGTTTGTGTCCTCATAAAGTGGATTCGGCTTTAAATCAATTCGTGGTGAGTCAATGTGAGCGATTGCAAGTCTTGCACCGTTCTTTACACCGTTTTTGCCGATAACAGCAAGTGCGATTGCTTTGTCACGGTTTACATAATAAACCTTATCGCCTGCGTTATATGACGCATTTTCATCGTATTCTGTAAAGCCTGCTTTTTTCGCAAGTTCAAGTGTGTAGCTTACAGCCTCACGCTCAACGGGAGAATGGTCTAAAAACTTTTTATAGCCTACGCAGAAATCGTCTGCTTTCTTAATCTCTTCGGCATTGAGAGTTGCTGCGCCCTTGCTGCCTTTCATCATAATTTCTTCTTTAAGAAGTGTAGCTTTGCTTTTTTCGTCTGACATATTTATCTTCCTTTCATCAGATGTACCATATTATTTTATGAATAATATAACTCAATATACTTTGCTTTTGCGTCCGTTACCCGTTCAACATATTCTTTTGTTTCGGGATACGGTATATCTGTAAGCGTTACACCGTCGGTACTGTAATTCGGATCATCAAGCCAGTCCGAAACCACAAATCCTGCGTTGTACGCTGCAATAGCCGATGTTTCTGTCCCATAAAAATCAAGAAAATATTTTAAAAGATAAGAGCCATAATCTATACAGATTTCGGGGTTATACAAATCTTCTTCCGTATATTTGCCCTCGCAATCTCTTACCTGCTGCAGCCATTCAAACGAACTCGGCATAACCTGCATAATTCCGCAAGCACCCGCATCCGACTGTGCGTCTGCATTAAAGCCGCTTTCCGTACGGATAACGGCATATATGAGTGATTCGTCGAGTTCGTAATCTTTTGCGGCTTTTTGAACATATTGGCTGTAATCTCTCGGATAGCTGAGTTCGAGCAGTTGTTTTTTTGCGTTGTCATAGTAATTAAATACAAACAGTGCAAGCAAGACCGCCGTTAAAACTATGCAGCCGCCAACAATAAAATTTTTTCCCTTCTTTTTGGGTTTCTTTTTGTATCGGGGATTTGCCGCCATTAAATCACCTGCCGTATGTATCCGAATAGCCCCTCGGCTTTGTCGATAAGTTCTTGCTTTGTGCCGTTGTTTTCAAGAATAAAGTCCGAATTATCTTTAAAATAGTTTTCGGAAAGTTGAGCGTTTATACGACTTTCCGCCATTTCTTCCGAAATTCCGTCACGCTGCATTATGCGCTGTTTGCGTATGTTTTCATCAGCCGTAACGCTTATGATATAATCGCAAATTACATTTGCTTTACTCTCAAAAAGCTGCGGTGCGTCAAATACAATGAATTTTTTATCGCTGTTGACAAGTTTTTCCGTCTTTTCAAGGAAAAGGGAAAGTACAAACGGGTGGATAAGTTTGCCGAGAACGGCGGTTTTTTCTTTTGTTGCAAATGCCCTTTGAGCAAGCTTCTTTCGGTCAAGATTTTTGTTCGGCAAAATAATGTCACTGCCAAATTCAGCCGAAAGTATCTTAAGACATACCGAGTCGGGCATATAAAGTTCCGCAACAAGCTCATCGGCATTTATTACCGCTGTGCCGTTTTTTGCAAAAACTTTTGATACAGTGCTTTTGCCTGCACCCGTCTGACCTGTAAGCCCCAATATTTTATATTTTTTCAAGGTCTATCACCTCATAGCCGGCGGCCCTTATAAGTCTGTTGTAAAGTGCCATACCTACGCCATCGCAGGACGGAAGTCTTGAGTAAGCGGTGTCAATTCCGCCGACCTCGTCAACCTCTCTCAGCATATCAAAAAGTCTGTGCGCCTGCTGTGCATAGTCTTGCCTTTTGCCGAGCGAAAATGTTTTTACCTTAAGCTGCGCAATATCTTCATCACAACACAGTGCGGCGGTTTTGCCGTCATCCTTGCTGTTCACATAATTAATATATTCTTCGTCTGTGCCTTTAAGAAGTATAACTCTCGCTTTCGGCGAATAATGCTTATACTTCATACCCGGGCTTGCCGCCTTTTGATTAGGGTCAAGTTTGTCGAGTACCGCCTTGTTAAGTTCGACTTCTCCGATTGTATCTCTCAATTGTTCAAGGGTGATTCCGCCCGGTCTTAACAGGCAAGGAACTTCGCCCGCAAGAGTGATAACCGTACTTTCCACGCCGACTTCACTTGCACCGCCGTCAATAATTGCCTCAATCTTACCGTTCATATCATTCATAACATGGGTTGCGGTTGTAGGACTCGGAGAACCCGAAATGTTTGCGGACGGCGCAGCGAGCGGTGTATTTGCCGCCTTAATGAGCGCTCTTGCAACAGGGTGTGACGGACAGCGAATTGCAACGGTTTCAAGACCTGCCGACACTTCGTCAGGAATAATCTCCGATTTTTTCATTATAATTGTAAGAGGGCCCGGCATAAATTTTTCGGCAAGAATTTTTGCCTTTTGGGGAATTTCGGCGACAAGACCGAATTTTTCAATATCCCCGAACTCCGCAATATGAACAATCAGCGGATTATCCATCGGTCTGCCTTTTGCCTTAAAAATTTTGGCAACGGCTTTACCGTTCAAAGCGTCTGCCGCAAGTCCGTAAACGGTTTCGGTCGGCATACCTACAAGTCCGCCGTTTCTTAGGATTTCTCCTGCTTTATTTATATTTTCCTGTGTACTGTCGAGCAATAATGTTTGCATATTGTCACCTTGCTTATGAATTTTCCATACTTTCTTTGAGTTTTTCTGCTCTGTCTGCGGTAACAAGAGCGTCTATAACTTCATCAAGATTTCCATTTAATATATCCTCAAGTTTGTAAAGCGTAAGTCCGATTCTGTGGTCGGTCAGTCTGCCCTGTGGATAGTTGTAGGTTCTAATTCTTTCACTTCTGTCGCCCGTGCCGACCTGTGACTTACGGTTAGCGGCAATTTCACTCGCCTGCTTATCCTGCTTTTCTTTTAAAAGTCGGCTCTTGAGCACCTTGAGCGCTTTATCTTTGTTTTTGTACTGACTTCTTTCGTCCTGACACTCAACAACCGTACCTGTCGGCAAATGAGTAATACGGATAGCCGAACTTGTTTTGTTGATATGCTGACCGCCTGCGCCGCTTGAACGGAAAGTATCTATTTTTAAATCTTTAGGGTCAATTTCAAGCTCCACATCTTCCGCCTCGGGAAGAACGGCAACGGTTGTGGTAGAAGTATGCACTCTGCCCTGGCTTTCGGTTTCGGGCACACGCTGAACACGGTGTACACCGCTTTCGTATTTAAAGCGTGAGTAAGCACCCTCGCCCTCAATCATAAAAGAAATTTCTTTATAGCCGCCGAGCTCGGTTTCGTTTGCGTTTACTATTTCTACTTTATAGCCCTTTTTCTCGGCATACATACTGTACATTCTGAAAAGCACCGCACTGAACAGTGCCGACTCTTCGCCGCCTGCTCCGCCACGAATTTCCACAATAACATTTCGTTCGTCATTTGGGTCTTTCGGCAAAAGCAAAATCTTAAGCTTTTCCGAAAGCTCCTCTATGTTCTGTTTTGCCTCGTCAAGTTCAAGCTGTGCAAGTTCCTTTAAGTCGCTGTCGCCGCTCTCTTCAAGAATTTCAATGCTTTCGTCTTGAGATTTTACCGCCTGTTTGTACTCTCGGTAAGTAAGCACTATTTCTTCAATAGACTTAAGCTCTTTCATTGTTTTCTGATATTGCTCCGGATCTGCCGCAACAGACGGTTCGTAAAGTCTTTGCGAAAGTTCGGAGTATCTTTTATCAAAAATTTCTATTTTTTCAAACATATTATTTTTCCTTATCGGTTAAAATTTTTTTAATATTCTTTTCGATTTTATTTCTCGGCACCATAACTTCTCTGCCGCAGTTTGTACAACGGATCTTAAAATCCATTCCAATCCTTAATATTTCAAATTCTTTGCAACCGCACGGGTGCGGTTTTTTCATTTCAACTCTGTCACCGACATTAACCTTCATATTAACACTTCCGATTGCACAAAAGCTAAAAATATAAGTAAAACAGACGCTTTTTTCGGTTTCTCGACCATTTGTCAGCATTTTGTTTTATGCTACTATTGGTTTTTATTATATATCAATACTGCCAAAATATCAAGAGGTGGCTTTAATGACTTTTACAAAGATTACAAATAATTACAACATTATTAAAAAAATATTGCCTTTTGCGGAGCTTTGTGGTAAAATGTTCTTTGATAAACAGAAATGTAAACATAATTGACAGAAAGGAAGATTTAAATTGTTTTTTAAAAAACTCAAAAGAATTCCGGCAATGTTCTTAGTTTGTGCATTACTTTTTACCACAGTATTTTCGTATTCAATGATTGCTAATGCGTCATCGTCTTTTACACCAAGACTTGACGCACCGTCATACAGCAATGATTATTATTACAGCAATAAAAATATTTATTACCAATACGGCTATGGTATGCCAAACTGCACAGCTTATGCTTACGGCAGAGCATACGAAATTCTTGGCAGAGATCCCGGACTTTGTCACTATGACGCTTACGAGTGGTATGACTACAACGACGGCTACAGCAGAGGTCAGACTCCTAAAGTCGGCGCTGTTGCTTGTTGGGAATATTACAGAAACGGCGAAACAGGCGGTCATGTTGCCGTTGTTGAAAAGGTAGAGAACGGTACTGTTACATTTTCAAACTCTGCGTGGGGTTGGGAAAACTTCTACCTTACATATGCAGATGTTAATGACCCTACAATGGGTGAATCCGGCTGGACATTCCAGGGATTTATTTACCTTGGCGACTTTGGTAAGAACAACAATAACAATGATGATAACGGTAACGATACCATTACATACAAAACAGGTGTTTACGAGGTTGAAGTAAGCGATTATCTTAATATGAGAGAGAGCGCAACAACTTCATCAAAAACTGTTTATCAGATTAAAAACGGTACAGAGCTTTATGTTACAGATGTAAAACAGTCCGGCGGTTACACATGGGGTTATACAACTTATAAAAATGTAAAGGGTTGGGTAGCTCTTGATTATTGTAAATATCTTAGGGACAAGCCGCTTGATAACGGAAACAACTACGAGCACGGTGATATTAATATGAACGGTGCTGTAGATATTCTTGATATTACAGAACTTCAGATGTATGTATCTAAAAACGCTGATTTCACCGATACACAGTTAAAGCTTGCAGATGTTGACGGAAACGGCAAAATTGATATAAGCGATGTAACAGAATTACAGCGTATCATTTCATTAAATAAAGCATAAACAAAATTACGGTCATTCGCATAAAGTTTGCGAATGACCGTTTTTTGTCAGTGAATTTTAGGCTTTATCGAAAGTTGGGGTAAATTGAGAATTAGCTAAGCACTTTTTAACAATTATAAAAGTAAGGTCAACATTTTTAAAGGTTTGACCTAAATCTATTTATATACAAAATGATTACCTATTTTCAACCTTTCAAAAATGCAACGATTCTTTCAAACTGCATTGAGTGTGAGGCTTTTACCAAAACTGTATCACCTTTTTTGAGCAGGCTTTTTAGGTCGGGTAGGAGAGAGTCTATGTCTGCATACCACTTTCCGCCGCTGCCCTCGGCAAGTGCTTTGGCAAGTGGGCCGACTGCAATTACAAGGTCAACGCCTTTTTCTTTTGCGTGTTCGCCTGTTTTGCGGTGCATTTCAAGTTCGTTTGTGCCGAGTTCTTTCATATCGCCGAGAATTGCAACGGTTCTGCCGCTGAAATTTACAAGTGTGTCAATACTTGCCATAACGGAGGTCGGGTTTGCGTTGTAGCAGTCATCAATGATTTTGTAATCTTCGGTATTGATAACATTTGCACGGCTGCCTACGGTTTTATAAGCCTCAACACCTTTTATAAGTTGTTCGTCATTAAGTCCGCAAAGTTTGCCTACTGCCACGGCTGCAAGTGCGTTTGAAACCATATAACTGCCGATTGCAGGAATTTTTACGGAAAGTTTTGTGTCGCCGAAACAAAGGTCGGCAAGCACTCCGCCGTCCGCATTGTTTTGAATATTTTCTGCGTAATAGTCATTTTTGCGGTCAAGACCGAAGAAGATTGGCTTTTTGCCGTTTACTTCCGTTACTGTAGAAAGTTTATCATCGTCGCCGTTGAGTACAAATTCCGCATTTTCGCTTGCAAATTTAAACATTTCGGTTTTTGCCTTTAAAACGCCGTTGCGGTCGCCGAGGTTTTCAAGGTGACAACAGCCGATAATTGTAAGTACGCATACAGTCGGCTGTACCATCTGCGCAAGTCGGCTCATTTCGCCAAAGTTTGAAATACCCATTTCTATTACAGCAGCCTCGGTATCTTCGGGCATTGCAAGGAGAGTGAGCGGTACGCCGAGTTCGTTATTTAGGTTGCCTTGTGTTTTGTGAGTTTTGTATTTTTGAGAAAGTACGGCATAGAGCATCTCTTTTGTAGAAGTTTTGCCTACACTGCCGGATACGCCTACTACAGGAATATCAAATTTTTTGCGGTAGGCCATACCGATTTTTTTAACCGCCTCAAGTGTTGAGTCAACAAGAATATACGGCTTTGTCGGGTTCTGCGGCGCTTTTTCGCAAACAGCGCAGACAGCGCCGTCAGCATAGCATTTTTCAATAAAATCGTGTCCGTCAACACGCTCTCCTTTAATGGCAAGGAAAAGAGAATTTTCCTTAATGCATCTGCTGTCACGCTCAACCGATGAAATTGCGGTTGATTTTAAGTTTTCGTCGCCGACATATTTACCGCCGCAGGCAGCGGCTATTTCTTCGAGAGTAAATTTTTTCATATTAATCACACCCTGTAAAATTTTATTTGTTTTATATACTCTAAATATACCAAAAATACCTTGCTTTTGCAATAGCGGTAATATTCGGCGGTTATATAATTATATTCAATCGGTTATGCAAGTTTTGCATAACCGATTGATTTATTAATAAAATAAGAATAGCCTTATTTATTGACTAATCAGTCTATTTTTGCTATTATTTTATTTGTAATAAATTTAGTTTTATTCTGAAAGGCGAGATAGTATGCAGTTGTACAAACAGTTTTGCAATGAAGAATTTAATAGTGATAATACGCTGAAAAGTTTTAAATTAAAATTTGAGGATAATTATAATTTCGGATACGATGTGCTTGATAAAATGGCAGAGAAAGCACCGAATGATATTGCACTTGTGTGGACAAATCCCGAGGGCGAAGAACGAATTTTTACTTTTGCCGACTTAAGCAGATTAAGCAATAAAGCCGCAAATGTTTTCTTGAAATACGGTATAAAAAAGGGTGACAGAGTTTTGCTGATGCTCAAGCGCAACTATGAATATTGGTACATTGTTACGGCTCTGCACAAACTCGGAGTTGTTGCAATTCCCGCTACAAATATGCTTACTGCCGAGGACATAAGCTACAGAGTAAATGTTGCAAATATCAAAATGGCTGTATGTACTCCCAACAGCGAAACGATTGAACATCTGCTAACAGCGGCAAACCGAGAAAATTCATTAAAAACCGTATTTGTTGCGAGAGAAGATTTTGACGGTACGGTAAATATTACAAAAGAAATTGAAGATGCAAGCGACGAGCTTGAACGGGTAGAAACCAAAGCTGACGAGCCAATGCTTATCTACTTTACATCGGGCACAACAGGCTATCCGAAGGCGGTTGTGCATAATCATATTTATTCTTTGTGCCATATAATTTCCGCAAAATATTGGCAGAATGTAAAAGAGGGCGGACTGCATTTTTCAATTGCCGAAACAGGCTGGGCAAAGGCGTCATACGGAAAAATCTACGGTCAGTGGCTTTGCGGTTGTGCGGTTATGGCTTTTGATTTCGATAAATTTTCTCCGTCAAAAATTTTGAAAGTAATTGAAAAATTTAAGGTTACATCATTCTGCGCACCTCCGACCGCTTACAGATATTTTGTGAAAAAAGGTATGCAGAAGTATGATTTGAGTTCACTCGAATACTTGGCAACTGCAGGTGAGGCGCTCAATCCGATTGTTGCCGAGGCTGTATATCAACAAACAGGACTTCATCCGATGGAGGGTTACGGTCAGAGTGAAACCACATTGCTCATTGCAAATCTCAACGGTACTCACGGCAAAACGGGTTCAATCGGAAAACCAAGCCCTATGTATAATATAAAACTTGTTGACAGCAACGGCGATGAAGTAAAGCAGGGCGAAACAGGCGAAATAGTAGTTGTTCCGCCAAAAGACAGAAAGCAGTACGGTATATTTACAGGCTACATAGGTGACGAGCAGATGTACCAATATGCGTGGAGAAACGGAATGTACCACACAAACGATACCGCATATATGGACGAGGACGGCTATTTTTGGTATGTCGGCAGAGCCGATGACCTTATAAAAACAAGAGGATACAGAGTAGGCCCGTTTGAAATTGAAAATGTGCTTATGAAACACCCCGCCGTGCTTGAGTGCGCAGTAATCGGTGTTCCCGATGATAGCCGTGGACAGGCAATCAAGGCAATTATTAAAACCGTTGACGGCTGCGAAGCGGACAAAAATCTTGTAAATGAAATTAAAGGATTTTCAAACAAGCGTCTTGCATCATATAAGTGGATTCAGTACATTGAATTTACCGATGAAATGCCAAAGACTGTAAGCGGAAAAATTAAGCGTGTTGCCCTTAAGGCAAGAGCCTGAAAGTTTTGAAATTAACATAATATACGCGTTTCTCTGCGCAAAAAAAATCACCGTAAAGTTTTTGCTTTGCGGTGATTTTTGAGTTTTTATTAAAAACTGTAATAAATTATGTTTTGACAGAACACTTTGTCAAATAATCATAAAATTCGGTTTAAGCTATTGATTTAAATATCTGCAATATGATATATTTATTCTATAACTTATGAAGTATATGAGGCGATTATATGTCAAATGCAATTCCTACAGAACTTTCGGTAAACGGTAAAAATTACTCCGTAATAAAATTGCTTGGCAAAGGCAAGGGCGGTTATTCTTACCTTGCATCCGACGGTACAAATCAGTATGTTTTAAAGCAGATTCATCACGAGCCGTGCAGTTATTATCAGTTTGGCGACAAAATTCAATCCGAATTAAATGATTATAACCGCCTTAAAAAAATCGGAATAACTATGCCGAAAATGCTCGACATAGATATTGAAAACGAAAAGATATTAAAGGAGTACATAGAGGGCGACACAATATTTGATATGGTAAAGGCAGACAGAGTAAAGTCAGAATATGCGGAGCAGGTAAAAGCAATGTGCAAACTGCTTTACGCAAATAACACGAATATAGATTATTTCCCGACAAATTTTGTAGTGCAAAACGAAACCCTTTATTACATAGACTACGAATGTAATGATTATATGGAAGAGTGGAATTTTGAAAATTGGGGTATAAAGTATTGGTCAAAAACTCCTGAATTTATTGAATGTGTAAATACACATTAATTTTAAAATCGGTACGCTCTGTGCCGATTTTTTAAATGCAGATTGGTTATACTGTTAATGTAAATCTTTTCAGAGGTGCTTTAATGGTAAAGATAATAACAGATTCTGCATCGGATTTTGAACCGAACGAACTGAAAAAATTAATGATTGATTGTATTCCTCTTTCTGTAAATTTCGGCGATGAGGAGTACAAGGATAATGTTACTATTTCAAAAGATGAGTTTTTCGATAAACTAAAAAATACAACGGAAACCGTCAAAACTTCGCAACCGTCACTGCATGATATAGTAGAAGAATTTGAGGTTGCCGAGCATAGCAAAGACGGAGGTGTGGCAATTTTTATGTCGTCAAAAATCAGCGGAACGGCAAATACCGCACAAATTGCCTGCGATATGATCGGCTGCAAAAATGTGTATGTTATTGATTCACTGACCGCTTCGGCAGGTCAAAAACTGCTTGTTGAATATGCGGTAAAACTGCGCAGACAAGGGAAAAACTCAAAAGAAATTTATGAAGAAATCGAGCGCATAAAAACAAAAATATCGTTGCTTGCCTGCCTCGATACCCTTGAATATCTGCATAACGGCGGCAGAGTAAGTCAGACAAAAGCAATGCTTGCGACTGTTGCCCGTATAAAGCCTGTAATAAGACTCAGCGGCGGCAATGTTGAGTTGCTTGCAAAAAGTTTTAACATTAAGCGTGGCATAAAAAGCCTTGCCGAAAGGCTTGAAAGGGAAGAGCTTAATCCTCATTTCCCTGTATATGTAATGTACTCCGACAACGAAAGCCTTGCAAATGATTTGACAAGCGACATAAAAAGGCTGCTGCCGAATGTGCATAGCATTGAAACTGTAAAAGTCGGTGCGGTTATAGGCAGTCACATAGGCACAAATGCGTGTGGAATTGCATTTGTAAAATTATGATTTTAAAGATTACGGTTTAATAAAAAAGTTTGAATAAGTGTTTTAGAATTGCTAAAGATGCACTCAATTTCGGAGTGCGTCTTTATTGTGTATTGAGATGTTTTTATATTTGACTCTTTTTATGTTGTTAAATTATCCCCGATATGCTATAATCAGAAAAAACTAAGCGAGGGATAAATATGGTAAGAGAAGTTGTAAGAGATCCGATGTTTTTACAGAGAAAATCGGTTGAAGCAAATATGTCGGATATGCCGATAGCCGTTGATTTGCTTGATACTTTAAAAGCAAATTTTGAGGGCTGTGTAGGTATGGCCGCAAATATGATTGGCGTTTCAAAAAGAATTATTGCAATAAGCGATAACGGAAAGTATATTCTTATGTTTAATCCTGAAATTGTTAAGGCTTACGGTGAATACGAAACCGAAGAGGGCTGTCTGTCACTTGACGGGGAGCGCAAAACAAAGCGTTATAAAACTGTAACCGTAAAATATGCCAACGATAAATTCAAAACGGTTACACGCACTTTCACAAATTTTACGGCACAGATAATTCAGCACGAAATAGACCATTGCAACGGAATTTTAATATAAAGCAGTCTATAAAATGTATATTTACAGTTATATTTTAATTTTATGATTATTAAGCATTAAAATATCTATATACCGTTTAATTGTTATAAAATTGTGCATTATTGTAAAGAATAATTGACATTTAAGTGCAAATATTCATTGACAAAATTCACCTTTTATAGTACAATTTGGGAAAGATATAATAAAGGAGAATGGACAATGAAAAAAAGAATTCTTTCAGCGTTGCTTTCCGCAACATTGGTTGTGGCAAGCGTTTCTTCAATCACTGCTATGGCGGCAGGTGATACTGTAAACGGTACTACTTATGAGTATAATACTTTTACCGCTAACAAAATCACACATCCGGAAAACGGTTTAAAAGCTCCGGACGGTATTGTTGATTACATTGGCAACAGCACAGTTACCGATGAGATTACAGGCGTGGGTGACCGTGCACAGAACTATGCGTGGTCTGCTATCGGTCACGGTGATTGGGTATATATCGGTACTTGCCCGAATGCTATGACACAGACACTTAACTTTATGGGTACAGTGCTCGGAAATAAATTTGATAAAGAAGTTATGATAGCTACTCTTAACGCTATGTTTAACGGCGCTTTCTTTACATCGGAAGAGGACGGCGGAGATCCTAAGGGTATTCTTGTTAAGGTAAATACAAAGACAGGCGAAGTAAAACTCCTTATGTCAAAGGCTACAACAAACACAAATGTACAGTTCAGAAATGTTGTAGAGTTAAACGGCAAGTTCTACTTCTGCGGTTCTGTAAACGGTTTGCCGACTGTTTATCAGGTAGATCCTGAAACCGATGAATACAAGAAAGTTTATCAGAGTATCAGTCAGGCAGATTATTATAAGGCTTATCAGATGGGTATAAGCGTTGGTATCAGAGGTATCAGCACTTACGAGAACAAACTTATAATCAGCCTTGTAGGTCTTGAGGGTGCATATATCTGCGAAAGCGACAACCCTGAAGATCCCGATTCATTTAAAGTAATTGCTACTATGGACGATATGTTCAATTATCCTGCTTATCGTTATCAAGACAGCATCTACGGCGGTTCAATTTGGGATATGGCTGCATATAATGATTCTTTGTATGTTTCAATCTGCACAGGCAGACCTGAAAACAAGCCTGATGACAATACAATGCAGTCATTTGCTATCATCAAGGGCGACAGAGATGACAACGGCAAGTGGACATGGACATCTGTTGTAGGCGATCAGGAAAAGGATAACGCAAAATATACTTACGGTATTGACCCTGAAAGAACACGCTCGGGTGCGGCAAACTTTTGCATATACGACGGTTACCTCTATATCGGTGAGTACAATGACGAAGAAATTGCTCTTGAAAGAGTTTTGTTTGACCGGAGCTGCGATTTTGTAAACGCTAACCTTGAGCAGTCCGTAAACCTTTACAGAATGGATACAGACGAAAACATTGACCTTGTTGTAGGCGATGCGGACAAGATGTTCCCTGACGGCAGTATTACAGATTTAGGTTCGGGCTTTGACCGCAACGAAAACCAGTATATCTGGAGAATGCAGGTTTATGATGATAAACTTTATGTAGGCACATTTGATACAAGCTCACTCCTTGAGCCTATCGGTCAGCTTACAAACGGCGACCTTCTTAAAATGACAGATGAAGAGTGGCAGTCACAGATTGAGTATATAAAGGTGCTTGCAGAACTTATTCTCAATAAATACAAAAAACCGCATCTGCCTGTAACTGCTCCGGCAGCATTTTCTGTTTCAAGAAACGATGCAAGAGATATGGCAAAGAGTGTAAATAACGCAGGCAGAATCAGCAAAGCAACTGCTGCAAGGGCAGAAGATGTTATTGAGCTTGCCAATGAAGTGGAAAACGCTGTTGACGAAAAAGCAAGCAAAGAGTTTATTGCTACTTACAAAGAATTTGCAGATGCTTCTGATGATATTTCAAGTGTAATCGGCGACTTAAGTGATAAAATCTTTACAGAAGAAAACATTGCGAAAATGATTTCTTTTGTTGAGTGTGCGGCTTACTTAAGCACATCTGAAAGAGGCTTTGACCTTTACACACTTGACAGCGACCTTAATGTAGAAACTGTTACAACAAACGGTTTTGGTGATCCGTATAACCACGGCTGCCGTACTTTTGCCGTAACAGATGACAGCCTTGTTGTAGGTACAGCAAACCCATTCTACGGTACACAGGTTTGGACTCTTGCAGAGAGTAAGTCGGATGTTGATTACGATATTAACAGCGACGGCAAAGTTGATGTAAACGATGCAACATATATACAGCATGTTGTTGCAGGTTCTGCAGAAAAGCCCGATAACTTTGATTCAAAGGCCGACTTCAATAAAGACGGCAAGGTTGATGTAACAGATATTACAGCATATCAGATTTACCTTGCAAAAAACAATAATTAAGACTGAATTTAACTGTCGGTTATAACAATTTACCGCTCTACAATTTTTTTGTAGGGCGGTTTTCTTATGCTTTTTGCTGTGATATAATAAAAATAGAATTTACTTAGTGTTGGGCAATATTCAGAGGTCCTTTATAGGAAATTGGGGTAAATTATGGTTTAGCAAACCTTTTGTGCCAAGCAATTATAAAAGTTAGTCAACCTTTTCAAAGGCTTGACCTAAATTTTAAAATTATTTAGCTTACATTTAGAACAAAAGCTAAAAGAGCGTGATTTTTATGTCAGATTGGAATTCAAATCAATATATGAAGTTTAAAAACGAGCGTACACAACCGTCTGTTGATCTGATAAACAGAATATCTTACCTTGACCCGTAGAATATTCTTGGCATCGGCTGCGGTTCGGGAAACAGAACCTTTGTGCTTAAAAACCGTTTTAAAGACGCAGATATTATCGGTGTGGATTATTCGGAAAATATGCTTGAAAAGGCAAAGAATAAGTTATCCCGATATGACTTTTGAAAAATGCAATGTTACGAGTGGGCTTGAAAATGAGCCGACCCCAAAAAGTTAGACTCTATGAATTCATTGACTTCTGTATAAGCGTTATCCTGATTTTTATGGGCGTTATGAAAGTTTTATAAAATTTCTTGCAAAATTGAATATCTATATACTTTGTGCTTGAATTTGGCTATGATAAGAAAATTTTAAATTTCAGCTGATTTTTTGCAAAAATCTATTGACAAAGGGTAAAAATAACGCTATAATTCAAGTTGTAAAGTAAAGTTTCCGGAAAACTTCTTATTTTAATTTAATTTAAAAATGAATAATCAAGAACAAAGAGGTTCACTTTATCTTTGAAGAATTTGCAATTTAAATTTATTTTCCTGCAAATTTCAAAGATATGGTGAACCTTGTTTTTATTCAGTCGGTTTATGTGGAGGTTTTAAAATGGATGCAGGAAATATAGCTTTTATGCTTATCTGCTCGGCTTTGGTGTTCCTTATGACTCCCGGCCTTGCAATGTTTTACGGCGGACTTGTTCGCAAAAAGAATGTAGTAAACACAATGATGACTTCAATTTTCATCATCGGTACAGGCATTGTAATGTGGGTGCTTTTCGGCTATTCACTTTCATTTGCTCCAAGCTCAAACGGAATTATCGGCGACCTTAGTTGGATAGGACTTGAGGGTGTATCTCTCACAGAGGGTTACATAGACGGTGCGGCTATTCCTAATATGGTATTCTGCGGATTTCAGATGATGTTTGCAATTATTACTCCTGCTCTTATTACAGGTGCTGTTGCGGGCAGAATGAAGTTTAAATCACTTTTCGTATTTATCATTCTTTGGTCTTTAATTGTTTATTATCCTCTTGCTCATATGGTATGGGCAGACGGCGGACTTCTCGGTCTTGACGGTATCGGTGCTCTTGATTTTGCCGGCGGTGATGTTGTTCACATCAGTTCGGGTGTATCAGCTCTTGTCCTTTGTATTATCCTCGGCAAACGCCACGATTACGAACACGCTAACTACAGAATCCACAATATTCCTACAGTAGTTTTAGGTGCTTCACTTCTTATGTTCGGTTGGTTCGGCTTTAATGCAGGTTCTGCACTTGAGGCAAACGGACTTTCTGCACACGCATTTATGACAACAGCCGTTTCTGCGGCAGCCGCAATCCTTTCTTGGATGCTTTGCGATGTAATTAAAAACAAAAAGCCTACACTTATCGGTGCAAGCACAGGTATGGTTGCAGGTCTTGTAGGCATTACTCCGGGCGCAGGTTTTGTTCCGATTTGGGCGGCAGTAATTATAGGTCTTACAACAAGCCCTGTTTGCTACCTTATGATTTCATTCGGTAAAAAGAAATTCGGCTTTGACGACGCACTCGACGCATTCAGCTGTCACGGTACAGGCGGTATCTGGGGCGGACTTCTTACAGGTGTGTTTTCAAGCACAGCTATTAACGCAGACGCAGGCAACGGACTTATCTACGGTGAGTTTGCTCAGTTCGGCGCACAGGCTTTAGGTATTGTAATTACACTTGTAATTGCAGTTGCAGGTACACTTATCTGTTACGGCTTAACAAGAATTCTTACAGGTAAAATCAGAGTAAGCAAGCGTGACGAAATGCTCGGACTTGATATTACACAGCACGGTGAATCTGCTTACCCGTCATTTAACGGTCTTGATAACTAACGGAGGATTAACATATGGATAACAATAACGAAGTTCAGCTTATTAAAATAGAGGCTGTTGTAAGAGAGGAAATGTTCCTCGATGTAAAAAAAGCGTTAATGGATATAGGCGTAAACGGAATCACAGCCTATCAGGTTGTAGGCTGCGGTATTCAAAGAGGTATGTCCGAATATGTAAGAGGTCAAAAAGTAGATGTGCAGGTATTGCCTAAAATTAAGTTTGAAATAGTTGTTTCATCAGAAGAATGGGAAGCAAAAACCATAGAAGCTATTAAAAAGACTGCGTTTACAGGCAATCCGGGTGACGGTAAAATCTTTACTTACTACTTAAAGCAGGCGGTAAAAATCCGTACAGGCGAAACCGGCTACGATGCAATTCAAACTCCTAATTTTGACGATTAATAAAAGTAAGTTATGTTGGTTTAAAAATCTTTCTAATTTATATTTTCCAAATAAAAGTGCGGTAACTGCGGTTATTGCGCTTTTGTTTTTGTAATAATTTTAAAATTTAGGTCAAGCCTTAAGGTTGACCAAACTTTTATAATCGTTAAATACACCGAAAAAATATTATTGAAAAATCGGCAAACATCATAGCAAAGTCCTGTTTATTACCCAGCCGGTACTGTATAATTTAATTATAACAAACCTAAATTGCCAAAGTGAAGTTCGGATTTTTGAGGAAAAAACGAGAAATACCACGGGTTCACCTTGACAAAAGAGTATGGTAAAATGAAAATGGTTACTGTCTGCGGAAAGCAGGAAAATATGAGTCGTTTATCATTGTCTGAAAGGATAGTTATTGAATGTGGAATTTACCAAAAATTAAGTTTAGGAACTTCACTTTGCCCTTTAAGCTAATTATAACAAAGCCCCAAATAAACTTAAGGAGTTGTACAAATGCCTGACGCTGATTTATATGTTAATGTCTGCATTTTCGTAATTATAAGCTACGCTATGCGTTATCCCGTAAAGTCAATATTGTTCAAAAAGCCCCAATCTCAACAAAAAAATAAGAAATGAAATGCGGCAACAAGGCATACATCACGCAGAAAAGCTGCGTAAAAAATAACAAGACAGCTTAGTATATAGGCTGTCTTGTTTGTGCTTATTCAGTTGTTTTTTGCTTACGGGCAACTGCCTCGCAAAGTGCAATAAAAATAATAAAAAGCGGTGTTGTAATCGGTTGAGCAAGGTTTACCACAGCCTGCACGGCATAGCTGATAACAGATACCGCAAAAGCAATTGCAATCGGATTTTTTCTTGCGGATTTAATCGCACCTTTCAGCGCTCCGAAAATTATCGAAAGGTAAGAAGCAAGTCCGAAAATTCCAGTAGTAATAAGGTAATTTATGTATTCGTTGTGGGCACAGTTTGTGGAGCTGTCACCGTAATGTTTAAGCCCCTCAAAATACGGTTCAAACACTGTGGCAAAGGTGTCAGGTCCGCATCCGAAAAGTTTGTTGTAAAGAGAAAAATCTCCGAATATATAGAAAGACCTTATCCACATATAGCCACGGTGAGTACCCCAGCTGTCATTAAATCTCAAAAAACTTTTCAAAAAGCCGATATTTGTTTTTGTGTCAATTACGCTGAAATAATATACGGCAAAAAGCATTGCAATAATGCAGGCAACAAATATACTGCCGATTATAATAGGAACGGTAAGCGGTAAAGTCTTGTCGGGAGTTTTGCTGTCTGCAAAAAATAAAATTGCGGTAATTATTGCGAACAATGCAATTGCTGCCCATATGATTTTTGAGTAAACAAGCAGACTCTGAAATTCCGAGATACCTTTTGATTTGTCACCCATAAAAAAGGAAAATAAACGAAGAATTTTGCCGCTTAACAGCATAATTGTTGTTGCGAGGAAAAATCTTTTAAGTCTTGCAACGCTGCGTGAAAACCATATTAAAAGCACGGCAAAAACAGTGCCAAGGCCAAGTATACCCGAGTAGCTGTCGGCTGTCATAAGAGCCATATAACCGAATGCAGACGAAATATGATAAACGATACGGTGGTTACGATTTTTGCTTATAACCGAAAAAGCGACGGTTACGGGCATAACAATGCAGATAAAACTTGACATAAGGTTTTTGTTGCCAATTGTGGAGGTAAAGTTTGTAATTGTCTGCTCATCTGTAAGGCTTGCAAACATTCCAAGCGGATCTATGTAAAAACAGTTGAGAATATCAAGCAGATATATTGCAATTGAACAACCTGCAAGGGCAACAAAGACATAGTTTTTAAAACAAAAAAATCTGGTAATTAAAAAATAAACCACCGCATAAAAAATCATCAGCAATAAACCGTTGTTTCTTCCGCTAAGACCCAAGAAAGCATCGGCAGGATCTTGAGAAAAAACAGTGGATACGGTGCATACCAAAATGAATGCACCAAATGCATAGTCCGTAAACGATAACTTTTTGTACCAAGGCACGGATTCGGCGTTGTCTTTTGTTCCGCTTTGCGAATCGGAATTAGTGATTGCAACAGCGCCAATCATCAAAACAAGCACCGCAGTGACAACAAGAAAAAAATAATATTTGTCGTGTCTTATATTATAGTAGTAATCCGTGTAAAATAGGGGAAAGAGCGTAAACATCGCAAGCAAAAAGAAGTTGACAAACTTGCTTTTTACAGAATATTTATCCTCGTTCAACCCGTTTGAGATTTTTAGTTTTGTATTGTCAGACATATAAAACCGCCCTTCAAAGTAATATATTTAATCAGTGTAATCATATTTTATACCCCATAACAGCGTATGTCAATTAAAGAAAAATAAAAATCACGAAAGTTTCAAAAAAATTAAAAATAATTGTTGACAAATCAAATTTTATGTTATATAATAATGAAGCTGACTTGTTGAGGCGACAAAAATTAAATAATTTCGAGGTGTAGCTCAGTTTGGTAGAGTGCTTGGTTTGGGACCAAGATGCCGCAGGTTCAAGTCCTGTCACCTCGACCAAAAACGGTGGTTTTTCAACCACCGTTTATTTTTTGCCAAATTTTCTTAAAGTACTCTAAAATGGCTTAAACACTGGGGTTATGAGCTGTTGCTCAGTTAATTTGAGTAAATTTGAAAACACTTGAATTAAGATAAAGTGCTGTCAAAATTGCTGTCAATCGCAGTCAAAAGTGCTGTCAAAAACGCAGTCAGTAAGCGGCTTAATGAACACTCAAAATTTCAAAAGTGCAGTCATTTTTAAAAATTGCACGCAAAATACTAAAAACAGCCTAAATTCGCTTATCGTTTGTCCGACTGAAAAAATATTTTTGGAGGTCAACATTATGACAAATACTAAAATTACTTACTCTCAACAAGGCGACTATCTTTTACCAGACCTAAAACTCCCCCAACAATCGAAATGCGAAATCGGCGTTTTCGGACTGCGGCATAAAAATTATTTGCTCCGATACCACAAGATAAGATATTATAATCTGCTGACTTCAGGCAAACTTGTGGAGTATCTATCCGATATTGATAATCAGGCGAATGAACTGTTTACAACGCTTATAAAGCAACTATCCGAAAAAGAAAATGTGACCGAACAGCTAAAAGCTGAAAACCAAGCAGAATGGATACGCAGGATGAACTCAATCCGCAACAGAGCATTGGAAATTGTCAACAAAGAATTGATTTACAAATAAGCCAATATAAATCGTCATAATTTGAAATGTCATAAAATTATCGACTTACTTCTATTGAAAAGTCAGATTTGAGGTGATTGCGTGTTATTCCGAAAGATTGAAACGTTGATAGAAGAACAACTGAAAAGCGATACCAAGAAGATTTTGCTGATTGACGGAGCTCGTCAGGTCGGCAAAACATACATCATCCGTTATGTGGGGCAAAAGTTGTTTGAAAACTTTATTGAGCTGAATATGGTGGAGGATTCGCTGGGTGAACGCCTTTTCGACGAGGTAAAGACTGTTGACGATTTTTATCTTCAGGTCAGTATGCTTGCGGGTAATAAGATGAAACAGAAAGAAAATACGCTGATTTTTATTGATGAAATTCAGGCGTATCCTCATCTGCTCACGCTTTTGAAATTTCTTTCTCAAGACGGAAAGTTTACCTTTATTGCAAGCGGCTCACTGCTAGGTGTCACATTGTCGCAGACGACCTCAATCCCTATGGGTAGCTCCGCAAGGTACGGATGTTTCCGCTGGATTTTGAAGAATTCCTTTATGCAAACGGACTTAATGAATTTGCCATATCGGCAATGCGTAAAAAGTTTGAGTGTGAAGAATCACTTGATGAGCCTACACACAATAAAATGATGGACTTGTTCCGAAAGTATTTGCTTGTGGGCGGTCTTCCGGACGCTGTGAACTCGTATCTGAATGACCATAACATTCAGCTTGTCCGTGACATTCAAAGCGAAATTCACGACTATTATGCCGCTGACGCTTCCAAGTATGACGAGGAGAAAAAACTGAAAATCCGGCGCATTTATGACCTTATTCCGTCCAATATGGAAAACAAGAAAAAGCGTGTGGTGGCGCAAAACATTGAAAATAAAAGAGGCAAAACATTCGGCGATTACAGCGATGAATTTGAGTACCTCATAAGTGCCGGTATTGCTCTGAATGTTCAGGCAATCTCCAATCCGGTTTTTCCGCTGATTGAATCCACCAGAAAAAACCTGCTGAAGCTGTATCTGAACGATGTGGGAATTCTCACGGGAATTTTGTACGGAAACAATATCCGTGCTGTTTTAGATGATGAAAAGAGCGTTAATCTCGGTTCAGTCTATGAAAGCGTTGTCGCTAGCGAGCTAATTGCTCACGGCTATAAGCTGTTCTATTACGATAACCGCTGTAAGGGTGAGGTTGACTATCTTATTGATGATTACAACAGCCTGTCCGCCGTGCCTATAGAGGTAAAGCCCGGCAAGGATTACACCGTTCACAGTGCGCTGAACACCTTTGTTCAGAATGAGGATTATCATATCAAAAAGGCTTATGTCCTCTCCAATGAAAGAACCGTCACGCACAACGGAAAGATAACATATCTGCCAATTTATTACATTATGTTTTTCAAAACACACCCAATACAAAAGACCTGAATTTTTAAAATTGCAATTAACAAAAACCTCCTTTAGTGCAATAAACGCATTGAAGGAGGTTTTACTATATTGTTTGAGTAAAAAGTTGATATAAACTGGATACAAGGCTATTGTCGCTTTGTCAGGGTTAACATTAGAATAAAATCGTTCTTTCGGCATTTGAAGACATCCTCAGATAAGATATTTAATACAATACCATGAAGTGGTGCTTGAAAAATTCTTCACTACAAGCTAATTCTATTCCCATCTCGTAGGCAAATACTCACCAATACAGGCATATGGGTACTCACGTGCCTGTTTTTATTTTGCTTATTTGACAATACTACTTATAAAACGCTTTTAGCTTTTAGGTCTGAAATTACCAAATCAATTGGTACAAATCCTTGTTTTATAGAAGTATTATCCTCATCTTCAGAAGAACATCCTCCTTTAATAATGCCAACAACTTGGTGATTTGTATTCAAAACTATACCGCCGCTTGCTCCGTGCACAATTTTTCCGCTTACTTTATAAAAAGGCGCTCCAAACAATTTTGTTTTTCCTGTAATTTTGCATTCTTCTTTTGTAATTGTATCACCTTTAATGTAATTCGGAAATCCAGCGATGACAACAGTATCTCCGATTTTTAAATTTGAACTGTTTCCCATAGATAAAGATGCAACATTAGCAATTGATATATTATACAATGCATAGTCTATTATTTTATCAGCAGATACCTGATTTATATCTGCGCTAATTGGAGATATTACGGCTTTGACATCATTTTGCCACAAATAATAGAAGTCTTTGTCTTCTGTTACATGATAAGAAGTAAATAAGCCATAACCAGGAACATAGAATCCAGAACCTTGTTTCATCTCATCAGTACTTTGCAAAACAAAAACATTTTTATTAATAATTTCATTCATTTGATTAAAGTAAGTAAGGTCAAATATATTTTTTGAAAAAACTTTGTTAGCTTCTAAAGCTAATGAATAGAAAGTAAAACTATGTTCACCTTTAATTTGTTTTATAAAATGAATTTTACCAATCAACACAGATTTGTACCATTCTTCAATTAATGGCTGCTTTTTGGGATCGCTCCTAAATGAAATAATATTCCTGTTTTTACAATATCCTTTATCAATATACTTCAATGCTTCAATATATATTCCGTTCTGAATACAATTATGTAATAGAGCTCTAATGTTTTTATAATACTCGCGTTTAACGTTTGGAAATTTATTTACTATTACTCCGGTAACCTCTTGTCGTAAATTTTTTGTTCGAAATGTTATTTTTTCATCGTTTACAATTAAACTGTTTTTATCAAGAACCTTTTTTAACGAATCATCCAACAGAATTTTATCTCCAACCTTTGATATTATATTATCGCTAATGCACCGATTGTATGATGAAAAAGTTATATCATCTGCATATCTTGTATAGACAAGTCCATACTTTTTGGCGTATTGCATTAATTGATTATCTAAAGGGACACATAACATATTAGTTAAAACCGGGGAGGTGGGTGCTCCCTGCGGTAAAATACCGTTCAAACAGGCAATTTGAGCTATTGTTGTTGCAGCTTCTTTGCCTATTGAATATGGCTTGGAACATAGCAGTCCAACGACTCTTCCAAAATGAAACTGACTAAAAAAGTCTTTTAGATCTATATTCAAAATTTCAGCTTTTTTAGTGTGTTGCAAGGCGTTTCCAAGGATAGTCTTATTTTTTATAAACCCGTATGCACATATTTTCGGCTTGTACATTAGATTTAGTATATATGCTAATTTACGTTGAATATTACGCAATTTTTTAGATGGTGCAAATATTTGTCTTGTTCCACCATTCTTTTTAGAAATAAAGAAAGATCTATACATGTTTTCAGGTCGTAAAACGAACAAAAAATATCTCAAACTTTTTTCATCTATCTCTAACATATCAGCTATATCGGTTCGTGTTTTTGCTATGCTAAATAGTTCTTTAATTTCATTATCGCTTCTTTTAAACATAATCTACCCCAAAAAGATGAAGATATACAGGGAAACTCTACCTTCTGCGACATATACAGAATAATAAAGGCGTGTATACGAGGACAACGCAAAAGCGATCACGCAGCATATGCCTCACACATTAAAAACTCCGTTGCGTAACGCTAACGAAAAACAGAGACCCTGAATATCTTCGAAAGTATTATATCATTTTAGCACATTGAATACAATGTTTAATTTGAAACAATTATATGAACATTGTATGTAACATTTCGAATAGTTTTCTGCCCTTCCAAAGAATAAAAATTATTTCTATTTGTTGTTTTATTAAAAGGGTCATAAACAAAAACAATAAGATCCTTTAGTTCATTCCAAGCTGCATAATCGATAAAATCTATTTTCAATTGTTTAATAAAGTCTTTTTCGTCTTTATCTTTTGCCTTGATCATTTTTAATTCAATGTCAATACCTTCATTTTCTATCATCAAGTCAACTTTAGAATTAGTGCCGCCGATTTTAAAATGTGGATTTTCAAATTCAAGATTTATAAATATACTTCTCAAAATTAAGTAGGATAAATCTTGCACATCATATTCATCATTAATTTCAAAAACAGTATGATTTTTTCTTCGATTATTTGTTAAATGCTTAATAGCATCTTGAAAATTATAAAATATATTTTTTATTAGTTCGACGGATGACATATTATTATATTTAAATGCCGTAAACTTTCTTGAAAGTTTATCATACATTGCAATATCAATTGCATCAGCACTGTTGTTATTTACTAATAAATCAAAAACCTTATTCTCGTCATCTTTAGAAAGTTTGGAAGATTTAAAAAGCAAGTTTAACAAGAAGTGATATGGGTCATCCTCAAATTCATCATATGTATTACGTAATCGGTCGTCATAATTCTTAAAAATCAGACTAAGTGCAAATTTGTTTTTTAGAGAAAAGGAGTTAAACTTCTCGTCAATTTCCTTTATTTGAATTTCCGGAGATGCCAAATGTATTCCGATGAAGCAATAAATATTGTTGCTGTAATCGATTCCTTTTACAGGAGGACGATTAATTACTTTTCTAACCAAATTCTCACTCTCTTTTATATTAGAATACCCTTTGAATGCAATTTGATTTTGTCCAGTAAAATTATCTGCATTGAAATTTTCCATAGAATATCCTAAATAGTAATGCAAGAACATTGAGTCAAGGGAGCAAGTTTGCAATATATCATCTTTTTTCGCAGTTATCACAGAAACCATAATTTCTCTGTCACCCCTTTTACTCTTAATTTATCATAATCCCATTTTTTAACTATTTTTAATTTCTCTATTAAGTTGGCCATAATTGAAGGATACAAAATAGTTATGGGCTTTTTTGAAGGCATAAAACTTCTTTCGGAAAGATGTGAAAAGAAGAATACCTGTTGAGAAATATAATAAATATCTTTAAAACTAGATCGTTTATCTATTGATATTTTGAGCGGAATAGGACTTTTATCATTTACAATCATTAAGCTCTCTAAAGCATTAAGTCGTATGTATTGTCCTTTTCTTAAGTCATTCTTACCGTCGTTAAAGTATACTCTGAAATTATGTCCGTAGTTTAAATGCACAAACGCATACGAGATGTTAATGTGCTTATACCGTTCAAGAACTTTTTCTAAAGCACGAATCTCTCTGTTTTTTCCAACAGATTTGTATATGTGAAATATTAAATGAACATCAGATTCTCCCAACAATAATGTCTCAAACAATTGACTTATTAGCTTCTCTAATTCCTCAGGATAATTGTTTATTTCAACAATAGGATTACACGCTCCTGCTAAATATACACCTGAATTGTCGAAAACATTTGCTATACTGATAACTTGTTGATTATTATAATTCACAGTTGAGCCAATGCCGATAATAAGTTCCCGCTTGGTAGTATCTTTCTTTTCAATTCCCCAAGCAGTACCTCCAAGTTTAGCATAAATATTTAACGATATGTTTCCTAATATAAAATCATTAGGGTGCTTTAATGTTTCAATGCATATACATTGAGTAGGAACTTCTTGTCCAATCAGTTTAGCTTTACAGTAATAGTATGGCGATAAAGCAGGTTTCATATAACGGTAATCTTTTTTTATAACAAGAATAACAAGATCGGAATTTTTAGCGTTTAAATCAAGTATTGCTTCTCCGAAAGATTGCACACTTTCTTTTTCCACCCAGCTGTATTCATATTTTAAATCTAATCTGAACATTTTTTTGATTTTCGTGGCTAACTGTTTAGTGAATACATTAAGCGTCCCCTCGTATTCCTTAGAAGCAACTAATGTAATGGTTCTCACTGTATCATTAGATACAGCTGTGTAAGGACCTACTTTTTCTAACGCTACGCTTGGCAAACCACTAATAACTTGATCGTTTGCATAGTATTTTTTAGGGGCTGCAATTATTTCGTTTTCAAACACCTTATCATAAGGAAAATAATTGTTAACACAATTTGTGATTTTAATATTTCCATACAATTGGCCTATAAGTCCTTTTTGTAACCAACTAATAACTTTTTTAGTGAAAGAAAACTGTTTGGCTTTGTTCTCCGCATCTAATTTAATCTTATCCAATTTATGTGATAAACCTCTAGCCTCTTTGTATCTGGTTAATGCACGAGTGTTTGCAGCAACTGTTCCAGATTTATTCTCAAATAAACCTCCACAGTCAATATTGTGATTAGCAAAATCTCTTTGAGTCCAATTAAAGCAGTAATCTAAATTTGAACTTACAGAAAAACCAAAGTGTATTTTGTCATCTTGTCGAAAGAAATATGTGGATACCTTTGCACATTGAAACACACAAAGCGCATCATCTTTATAAATCGGTGACTTCTTCTTTGCAACTAAATTATGAGAATATTTTTCATAGTAAAGATCATATGCCTCTGTTGTCTTGAATAAATCATAGATTCTATTTTCCAACATTTTGCTTACTACGCTAGGATACTCAGTTGGATTAATATTAACTTTTACGGTAGAAAGACTTTCTGCTAAAACATTATCAGAGTTTTTAAGAGACCAAAAATATATTGCGTTTCCTGATCTATAAAAGCAGATATCTTTATATTCTTTTCTTAGACTGGATAGTTGTTCATGATTAATGTAGTCGATAGAAAACACGTCCGTATCACTATCTGTTAAAGAACAAAAACAATAATTAAGATACAAACCACTCATTTGAAAACCTCCGTATTATATATTTTAGATACTCTCCGGTACAAGTGATAGTTTATTAATAGACTTGTGGACTCTCACTAAGGAGTCGCAGACAGCTAAAACATCTTCTGAATCCCAAGTGCACAAAGATTTCTCATCAATAACGCCTGCACCTTCGCCTATAATTTTTGCAATCTGTTCTTTATCCGCTACGTCTACTACAGCCTGATATGCAGCGTTGCTTTGTACCTTTTTGAGGTTTATGATAAGCCTGTCAAAAGAAGCCGAAGTCGACAAGTTCACTAATTGTCGCTGGTATCATCACTTTAATAAATTTCAAAAAGCATCCTAACACTTTTCAATAGGATTAAACCATACAACAATTACGCCAATTGATTTTTGAGGGTACTAAAACCGTATCAGGAATCAGCTACTGTTTACATGCTTTTTATCGTCCCAAATGATAATAGACCAAAGTTTGCTGACATACTCCAAAGAATTTTCAGTATGGTATTTTGCATTCATTTTTATATTTTTTGAGAAAATTTTATTCACCTCGTATTATAGTTTCCTCAATAATTTCATCGATTTTTGCACGAAGTTCAGAAATTTCTGATTTTATTTTATCTTGCTTCTTAATTTGAAGTTTAATTTCATTTACAATACATTGTTGTTCTTCAATTGGGATATCAATCATTGGGAATTCTTGAACAACGGTTGGAAAAATATTTGTGTTGTTTCCAAGGCCCTTTTTATATATCTCAACAAGATACTGAAAGTAACTTGTTCGAAAATAAAAATAAGCAAATTCCGGGTTATAGTCCTTTAGCCTAATCCGCATAGTGAAATCCGCGAAGATACCATTTATCTCATCACTATTGATCAGAGCGACTTTACCTATGGTACCCTCTCCAGATCTTGCTAAAATAATATCATTCTTTTGAACTGACTTTTCGCTTTTGGCATTAGAGTATTTTTTCGAAACGATACTTGCTCCTTCAGAATTGAAATACCAATCTTTTATAGTAGCCATTGAAATGTAGTAATAATCACCTTCATCAGAGTAATCTTCAGGAGATATACTAGCACCAAGGACAATTGGCTCAGATAAAAAATGTTTAATTTTTTTATCCGTAATAGCATTAAGTTGTTCCATAACAAAAGTGCCTGCATTACGATGAAACTTTGCACTAAATCTAAGGTCGGGATTGTTGGAAAAATCCGATTGCTTACAATCAAATTGCTTGATTTTTTTCAACTTTGAAAATTTAGTATAATCAAATACGAATCTTTGAGAAAATACATTATCAATAATTATCGATTCATTAAGCAGTTGCTTTTTTAATTCTCTAACTCTTTCTTCAATACTATCAATTTTAGATTTGATTAATTTTTGATTTTTGAATAGTAAATCTATCATTATTTTATCAAATTTAAGCAATTTAAGATCGTTTTCATTTAAAGTTGGATAACCCTTTCCTTGTCTTGAAATAGCAATTAAACTATCATAAAAGCTACTTCGAAAACAATAATATAGAATCTCAGGCATCATTTTTGCTCTTAAGTGAATAAAGGCAGAGGTAAAATAAATATCTTCATTTTCTTTTGTTATGCGAACATATTTCTTAAGGTTCGGGCGTATTTTAGATATTAGTATATCGTCTTCTTGTACTGATATTATATCTCCTTTTTCTATTTTTTTATAGTAGTTCTCTTGTAGCAAATTTCGTTCTTCAAAGTTTAATATTTGAGGAAAAACATCACCATTCTTGTCTACATCACTTATTTCACAATAGCGAAATTGTTGATTTAATTGACTAAGTGCTATTTTCGATTTGGGTACAATTTCAAATAATTCGCTAAATGAATATATCAAACCATTGAGTTTGGTTTGATATTTATGATAGTCATAGTCTTGACGTAACGTTTTTTCGGAACTAATAGTTGAAATATCTATTGTTTGAATGTTCATATTCATTACCTCAATCCCAATGCAATGCACGCATATAATCAAGTATTGTATCATTAACCCCATCATCAATTAAGATTCTGCCATTGGAATCTGTTCTAAATAATTCATTAGGCATTTGTTTTTCGCCACGTTTTGTACGTTTGTATCCCACGTTGTCAGCCTCAGCCATAAAGATAGAGTAATCAGATTTAGAAGCAACTTCTCCAAAAACCCACCAAGTATTAACAAACCCAAAACTATCCTTAGTATCTTTGTCATACTTACAGAGTTCTTCAAGTTCTGAATAATATTTTGAAATCAATTCAGAACTTGATAAACCGTCATCGCGAATTGTGATATACGATTTCAGCATTCTTCTAATAATATCTTTCTCTTCATCAGGTGTAAGAGCTTTTACCGACGGTAGTTTTGATTTTTGTTTTTTACCATCAAAGACAGCAATAAGATTTTCAACTCTAACTTTTAATTTTTGCCAATCACTGCTTGCTTCTTCCCATAGTGTATTCCATTCTTTAACTTCGGCCTTTGTCTTTTTCTGAGCAAACAAAATGCTGGTTTTAGTGGAAGTATATGGTTCAAAGGCAAGCTGAGGTAATGATACTACCGCTTTAATTTTGAAGTATTTATATAGGAACAAACGGATATACTTATTTTCTGTGGTATCAAACACACTTTCAGGAAGAACCGCAGCTAAACGGCCGTTTTCTCTAAGTAATTGATACCAGCGTTCGATGAAAAGGTTTTCTGAGTTCTTCTTTGCACCAAACATAAAATCTTTTTTAACAGTCTTTTTTGTATCATTGTCAAGCTCAACGCTAAAAGGAGGGTTTGTAAGAATTAAATCAAATTGTCCATTAACCTCTCTGTTTTGATATAAAGCATCTTCATCACTACCTTTCATAGCATTTGGCGCAGTTTCTTTTTCGTACTTTGAAAACGGAAGCAAACCGTCCTTAACAAAAATATTTGTAGAACCATCTCCGTGAAGAATCATATTAACTTTAGTTGCAGTTCCAAGATTAAAATTAATTTCTGAGCCATAAATGTATGTTTGAGCCCATTTGTTTTCACGATGATCCGGATAGAACCAATCAGAAAGCACCTTATCTTTTACAGCTCTGGCTGTTCCGAGTTCTGCATTATACCCATTAGCGTTTCTATTGCGATATTTCATATTCTCTGTAATAAATTTCATATATTCGATAAGAAAAGTTCCGCTTCCTGCAGAAGGATCTATCATATATGGGATTTCTTTGTCCTCTTTAATGCGTTTGATTGCTAATTTATCAGTTTGCAAAGCATAAAGCATAAAACGGACAATATTAATATGTGTAAAGAATTGTCCTTTGCTTTGCTTGAAACCATTGCGAATGATTCCTTCGAAGAAATCACCTAAAATATCCTTACCGCTAAGGCTGTTTTTTCCATCAACAAAGGAAAGCCCTTCTAACTTTTGTACTGCATATTTAAGCTTAGATAAAGAAAACTTCTTTGTGTCTATTACATAAGATTTTTTTAGTTCGTTTTCATCAAGTATGTACAATTTAGATTTAAGAGCACGGCGATAAAGTTCATTTATTCTTTCAAAGAGCTGTTCATTTGTTTCAAATTCTTCATCTCCGTCTTTGGCAAAGGTCATAGATTGGAAATCATATGTATCGCCATCTTCTTTCTCATCTTCATCTTGAATTTTTGCAAGAATTAGATTGGTTAAAGATGCAAACACTTCATTATCATCTGTGCCGCCTCCGCCCCATAAAACATTGTGTAAATCAGACTGCAGCTGATTCAACATTTCATTGGTAAAATCTGTTTCGAGGTCTTTTACTGATGATTTCACATAAGGTGTCTTTTGTGCTTTGCCATAACGAGCAGGAATAGTATTGGTATAGTCACGGGAAGTCACCCAATCCGCGAAAGAAGAATGTTTTTTATTATCTATGATAATACATTCATCTGTTATCGAGCCTGTTGCATCGTTAGTAGTATATAGGACTAAGTATTTAACATCATGCCCTTCAGTTCGCTCCATGCCTGCTAACTTAAAAAGTTGTTCTTCAATAACACTATCCTTATCTATGGTTGCATATTCCTCTTGGTTTTTAACTTCAATAAACAAGAATGCATCACCATTTGCATCTCTTACAATTACATCAATGCGACTTGTTATTGTGTGAGGACGACCGGCAGTATACTCATGTTCAATTTCAATTTTTTCGGGAGCATAACCGAGTTCGTTAACTAGTTTTGTTAATAAAAAAGCACGACAAAGTTCTTCAGGCTTAGCTTCTGTGCGTTTTTGACACTGAACGATTCTGTCATATTCAAGTTTTTCTGCAGCAAGATCAAGTTTAGGTACAACCTTAATCGGATGAGAATCAATGTATTGTTTAATTAATGTGTTATTCAAAGTTGAGAACCCTCCTGATTAGTTAGCTCAAGTTATTGACAATTCTCAGTTGTCATTCTTATATCTATTTCATGATTATGATGTCTATAAACTCTGGCATGAATAATAAAAAAGATATAATATTTTCTTATATACTGCTTTTGCTTTGTAATGTTCCGCCCAAGCGAAAATGTTATTACGGCTGACACCTACATAATCGCAAATTCTTTTTTTATCAACTTATTCAATGTCGAAATCTACTAAACATCATATTGTTTCGTCAAATGCAACTATTGAAAATATACTATTATAATATAGCATATTTCAATGCATAAATCAACAAATATTGGCGATTTATACCAAAAAAAGAACGGGAATATGACTAACATAATTAGTTAAAAACGGAGCTGTATTTCTTAAAAGCTACGTACTAAAATCTATAATTTATTTTTGTTCTGCAAATTACGGTATGTCGTTTTTAGGGTAGCCAAAGAATTATATGTTTTACCGATAGTGCAAAACTGCATAAAACTATTAACCCAACACTTGCTGTAAGGCAGGTGTTATTTTTTTGCAATTTTTAATATGGGTAAGTTTATTTTCTGCAATTTCTATATGGGATAAATTTTTTAGAACATGGGTTGAATTTCAGGCTCTCCCACTCAAAATAAGTAGAGGGATATATTTATTTGAATATCAAACGAAAACGGAAAATTCATTTTTTAAAAACACAAAAGTAAAAAATTTTCAAAAATACCCTGACAAAACGCCTATGTTTGTCCAAATAAGTGAGAGGGTATTTTGAAATTTTTGAAAAAACACCCCCTCAAAAATACTGATTTTGTCCATACAAGTGAAGGGGATAAAGAAATATATTTTTAATTTTCTTTATCAAATTCGAGAAAATTCATTAACAAATTATTTTCTAAGGAAGTGAATCTAAACAATGAAAAACGCTTATTTTCAATGTGTCAGTACTCGAAAGAGAGAAAGAAAAAAGTAAACCAAGGAAACCTATGACAAATCTTAGCGAGCAGACTGTTTGTATCCACAAGCGGATAAAACAGTAAAAGCTCGTTAGTGGATACCCCTAAAACCCCGGAAAAAATAAGAAAAGGAAGGTAACATATGAAATCCAAATTTATCAAACTGCCAAAGGCTCTCTTTGATGATGCATATATAGACTTGTCGTGCGGTGCAAAGCTGCTCTACTCGCTGTTGCTTGACCGCAGAATGCTTTCGGAGCAGAACAGTATGACTGACTCAAACGGCAGAGCCATTGTGTACTTCACAAACAATGAAGTCTGTCAAAAGCTGAAATGCAGTCATGACAAGGCTACGAAGCTTTTTCGTGAGCTTGAACGTTTCAAGCTTATACATAGGCTAAGGCAGGGCAAAGGCAAGCCTGACATTATTTATGTTGATAACTTTATTGACAGCGAAGAAGCCTCATTCAAGAGTGCGGAAAATACGCTTTGCAGAGTGCAAAAATTAAGTGTACCTGACTGCGGAAAATCAGCAGGAAATAAAACTGAAATTAATAATACCGATAGGAGTAATACCAATCTATCAATCGACTATGACGAGGTTGAGAATGAAATAAAATTCCAAATTGAATATGATGTACTGGCGGAGCGTGATTACGGCAGTGTGCTCGACGAAATTGTCAGACTTATGACAGACACTTACTGTTACGCAAGTGATACTGTTCGGATTAACAAACGGCAAATCCCCATACAGTCTGTTCGCAAACGACTGTCAATGGTAACAGCCGAGCATATCGAATATGTAATAAGCTCGCTTGAAAAGAATAAAAGCAAAATCAAAAATATGAGAGCCTATCTGCTTACGACTCTCTACAACTCAATTGACACTATGGAAACCGACTGCTTGTACGGTAATTAGGGAGGAAATCAAAATGGATGAAAAAATAAAATTTTTAGGCACAAAAGAGATTGCCGAGGCACTCGGATGCAGTTTGCCGACTGCCCGAAACATTATGATGAGGGCTGATTTTCCGTTGGTGAGAGTCGGCAAAAACTTCAAGGTCAGTGAGCAGGCTTTTATAGAATGGAGCAGCAAGCGCAGAGTATAAAATAAGGCGAAAATCTGTTGACGGCTTATCGCTTTTGGAGTATTATAAATACAGTCGGATAACGATAAGCTGTCTTTAGGTTTTGAAAGGACGGATTACAATAAACGCTAAAGACACAAAGAAAAAACAAACCTACGGCAACGGCTCAATATATTTTGTAGAAAGCCGTCAGCGCTTTGCAGGTCAGGTTTATTTGACAATCGACGGTGAAAAGGAACGCCGCACCGTTTACGGAAAAACGAAGAAAATCGTCAAGGACAAAATGCGTGAGCTGCAAATTCAGGCTCTCTCAGGCAACCTCGAAAAGCGCAACCGTAACAAGGTTGAGATAAAAACAATTCATCAGCTTGCCGAAAAGATGATAGAGGAACAGCTTGCCCTGAATGAAATCAGGCAGTCAACCTATGACCGCAAAATGGAAACTCTGAAAATGCTTTCCGATATTTCTGATAAGCAGCTTACGGAAGTCACCGAGGACGATATAGTCGGTTTTTTCAAGGTAAAGCTTGATTATTCCCAGTCGAGCATAAATAAGATGTATCAGCTTTTGGGAGCAGTATTTGTAAAAGCAATTAGCAAAAAACTCATTGAGAGCAATCCTTTGAGCGACATCAAGTGCCCAAAATCGAGAAAAAAGCAAATTCCTGTCAGAGCCTTGACGGTTGACGAGCAGATAAGGCTTTTGAATGTGCTGAAAACCGAGGACATACACTACGGCGACATAATGCTTTTGTCAATGTTTACGGGAATGCGAATCGGCGAGTGTTGTGCCCTCACGGCAGAGGATATCAATCTAACCGACAAAACAATAAATGTCAGTAAAACCGTATCGAGAGGCGAATTTGGAAACACCGTAATCAACGATACCAAAACCGCCGCAGGTATGAGAACGCTTTTTATCAGCGATGATGTTGCAGACTTTTTGAAAGAATGTTTAGGCGGCAGAAAAAGAGGTCTGCTGTTTACTTCGAGTAACGGCAGGCTTGTCACATCAAACCAAGTCAACTACGTTTACTCAAATGTGATTAAGAATTACGACATTCTTGACAGCTCGGTGTATGGCAGGGTAGATTTACATTCACTCAGGCATACATACGCAACGAGGTGTATTGAAAGCGGAATGCCTGCAAAGGTACTCCAAAAGCTTTTAGGACACACGGACATAAACATCACGCTGAATGTTTACTGCTCTGTCTTTGAAAAGTTCAAAAACGAGCACCTTGCGATTGCTGACGAATATATGAAATCAAACAACCTGCAAATCGCCTGAAAATGAAAAAATCGCCGTCAAAACCGCAGTCAATTGCGATTAAGTCAGCATTTAAGCCACTTATAAAGGTCACCTCGACCATAGAAAAACCGCACTATTAAGCCATTTTCAGGCTATTTAGTGCGGTTTATTGTTTTTTATTATACACTTAAAACTATGTAAAAGGTATAAAAAATTACAAACAGGTGGCTCAAGAGGTAGCTCAAAAAATTATGCTCCGAGAAAAAATCAAGCTTCTCGGAGCATTTTTGCGAAAAAATCTGCACAAACTTTTAGCTTGCATTTTGTGCAAGGTAACTATCGAGTTTTGATACATTAGTCTTTTTCTTTTGTTGAACAAAATGTGTATATATGTTCATCGTTGTTTCGGGCTTGCTGTGGCCAAGCTGATGTTGCACATAAAGTACATCGTAACCAGCATAAAACAAGTTCGTTGCGTGAGTATGTCTTAAATAATGAGCTGTAAAAGGCTGTATAATCTGCGGAACACCGTTAGGGTCGTATTTACTGCGTTAAGTACCCGTGCATTTGATTGCATAGGTGCTTTTATTTTACCCCGCCGTTGGTTTATACGGCTGAATTTCTACCGCAGGCAAAGCGGCAAGGCAGGGCGGCTGCCCTGATTGTGCAAAATATATCGGCAAGGTGTTTATTGATGATGTGTATTCAAACGGCAAAAAATCGGACGGTGATTATCCGCTGCTTTCAACCGCCATAGCGGAGGGACTTTTTCATCCTCGCTGTAAGGACAGCACAAGCACCCACTACCCGGAACTTGACGATTTGAGCAGACCTCTCTCCGATGACGAGCTTGCAGAGCTTGACCGCCAAAGAGGACTTGAAGTACAGCAACAGCACGCAGAAAAGCAAGCCGAACGCTTTGACCGTAGGGCAAAATACAGCCTTGATGAGGACAACAAGAAGTTTGCTAAAGCAAGAGCAGACGAGTGGCACGATAGGGCGGATAAGTTGGCGGAGCAAAAGGAGGATTATATTCATAAAATATCAGACAGTGAATCAATCACGAAAAAAGAAAAATCTGAAATCACTGCTGAAAAAGCAAAGACAGATGTTGAAAAATCCGTAAATAGTGGTATAATAGAATTTGAAAATGGTGTTACAAAAGAAGTTCAGGAAACTTTTAATAACGAACTTGAAAATATGCAAAAGAAATTCGGTAAAGTAACAACCATTTCAAGAGTTGGCATACTTAATTCTAAAAATTCAACGGATTATGGTGAGTTTTACGATAATTCGGGAGAACTTTTATTAAGATTTGCGAATAAGAAAAATGCTCTGTCTGAACACGCACAAAAAGCACAAGAGATGAAGAAATCGGATAAATGGTCCTCGGCACATTCTCTGCATACTTTCAGACACGAGATAGGTCATGCGATACAGCTTGAACACAGGTTAAATGACCCGTTATGGGATGATAAACTTGAGAAGATAAGAGCAATAATGATGTCTTTACCTGAATTTAATAATAATGAATTTCAAAGTAAATATTCTGTTTCAAAATATGCCTTAAAGAATTTAGATGAATTTATATCAGAATGTTTAGCGGAGAGTATGAGTAAAAAATCAGGTGCAACAGCAAAACAAGTTGCAAAAATCATTGCCGGAGGAGATTAAATTGACAGAAAAATTCGATAAATTTGATAAATGGTCATATCTTGACTGTAACTGTAATCGTAGAATAAAGAATGATGCACCAGATGAAATTAAAGCAGAGGCGAAAAAAGCCGATGAAGAATACTTTAAAAGAACCGGAAGACATATGCTTAAAATTGATTACTAACTAACCGCTCCTTGTGGGCGGTTTTCGCATTAGAAAGGTGTATTTATGGATGAGAATTTTAAGATTATATATGAAATACTTAAGAAATTAGAAAACAGTATGGATATATCTGAATTTGATAACTCAATATTAAGTTACAAATCGTTGGAAATATCTAAACCAAAATGGTGTAGAATAATAAAAATGCTTTTTGACAGCGGATATATAACAGGAGTGAATGTGTGGGAGTCTTATGATTGTTCCTATCCGCAAGTTGAATTGACAAGACCCGAAATTACTTTAAAAGGTCTTGAGTATTTGCGAGAAAACTCTATTATGCAAAGAATGTATAAAGCCGCAAAGGGAATAAAAGAAATTACACCAGGTTTATAAGTTTATTATTAGCACTTAATCAATCGGATTGAGTGCTTTTTTTATACCAAAAATTTGAAAGGCGGTGACAAAATGAATGTGAAAAAATATCGGAAAAAAGCTGTTGTAGTAGAAGCATACCAAACCGACAAAAAAATCGTTATACATACACTTGAAGGTGATATGACAGCAAGTCCCGGTGATTATATTATTACTGGTGTTAATGGTGAAAAGTATCCATGTAAACCTGACATATTTAAAAAAACATATGAACTTTTAGAACAATAAATAATGAGGTGACAAAATGAAAGTAAGAGTAATTACATCGTTCAACGATAAAACCGAGGGGTTTATTAACAGACCGATTAATGAAGTTTTTGAATGCTCCGAGCAGAGAGCAAAGGAACTCATTGACGGTGGTTTTGCGACAGATGTTAAGTCCAACGCTACGGAAAATAAGCCAAACGCTACGGAAAAGCCGAAAAGAAAGACAACAAAAACAGCTTAAAACGCACTTGTGAGTGACTGCACAGGTGCTTTTTTATTGTCCGAAGACGCTAAACTACGGGAGACACCGTGCAAAACTGAAACAGAGAGACACTCTATAAACTGACTACGGGAGACACCCGAAAAACTGAAAGGATTGATAAAATATGGCAGAAAATAACCCAACACCTAACCCAAACGAACCACAGCCGACACCGCAGGGCAACAATCAGCAGACACCGAGCTTTGATTATGACAAGCTCGCAAGCCTTATTACAGGCAAGCAGAGCGTGACAGAGGACACGGTTTTAAAGTCATACTTCAAGGAGCAAGGATTGTCAGCAGATGAGATGAAACAGGCAATCGGTGCTTTTAAGGAGCAGAAAGCCAAGAACACACCCGACATTGCAAAAATGCAGTCGGAAGTTGAATCCGCAAACAGCGCAAAGCTCACGGCAGAAGTCAATCAGTCGGCAACCCTCGAAGCCGTAAAACAGGGCGTAGATGTGGCAAGCATTCCGTATGTACTCAAAATGGCGGACTTTTCGGCCGTTATAACAGACGGCAAAATCAACACAGAAAAGCTGACCGAGGCTGTTAAGAAAGTGCTTGACGATATTCCTGCACTCAAAGCAAAAGCAAGCGAAAACGCTGGCGGTGTTCACAAAATCGGCGGTGACGGTAACGGTACATCAGACGGTACTAAACCGAATTCAAGCGTTCCGACAAAGAAATGGAACAGATTTAATATTTAAGAAAGGACAATTTAACTATGGCAAACACAAATAACTATGCAGAGCAGTTCAGCCCGGATTTGCTCGAAATTCTTATGCAGGGCACACTTACTTCACCATTCATCACTTCAAATGTAAAATGGGTGGGTGCAAGAACATTCCACTTTACACAGATGTCAACAACAGGCTTTAAGAACCACAGCAGAGAGGGAGGTTGGAACAAAGGCAAATATACACAGACAGATGTTCCTTTCACTTGCGAGCACGACAGAGATATTGAGTTCCTTGTGGATAAGGCAGATGTTGACGAAACTAACGCAACCGCAAAGGTTGAGAATATTTCAAAGGTGTTTGAGCAGACACAGGTCGCACCGGAAACCGATGCACTTTTCTTTTCAAAGGTTGCCGCAAAGGCACAGGCAACAGACGGCTATCATTCAGCTACCAAGTCAACAGAATGGACCAAAGCAAGCGCTTACTCAAAGCTCAAAACAATTCTCTCTGCCGGCAAGCTCCGCAGATACAAGGCAAGAGGCACACTTGTTGCTTATGTAACATCAAACATTATGGATTGTCTTGAGCAGTCAACAGAATTTACCCGTAAAATTGAGCTTACCCAGATTGCCGAGGGCGGTATGGGAATTGAAACAAGAGTAACCGAGATTGACGGCTGCCCTATTATCGAGGTTATTGACGATGAGCGTTTCTATGATAGTTTCAACTTCAATCCTGCCAACGGTGGTTTTGAACCTGCCACAGGCGGTCACAAAATCAATGTTCTTGTCGCTTGTGGCGATACCTGCAAGACTGTACCGAAGATTTCAAGTATTTACTTCTTTGCACCAGGGGCACATACAGAGGGTGACGGTTGGCTCTATCAGAACCGTACACTTTCCGATACATTTGTTTTCCCTAACGGCAAAGACGGCAAGATTGACAGTATTTATGTTGATGTTGACACAACGGCGGTTGCGTAATGTATGCCGATTACATTGAACAGCAGGGCGGAGATGAAAACAGCATTATCTCCGCCGCTCACATCGACATTCTGACCTTTAACCGCATTAATTTTGAAAAACTTTCGGAAATGCAGAAGAGAATCATCGGCAGAGTGCATAGCAGACTTACTGCTTTTGAAAAAGAAAACGCTGCTATGATTAATTCTTATCTGAAAAATTACAACATCAACGGTGTGGGTATGGAGTTTGGCGCAAGTTGGAATTTAATGTGCATAAGCGGTGTGGCAATTCCTGCGGACCTCTACTCTCTGCTTAAATCAACAGGGCTTTGTTATCCTGCAATATGAGGTGATATGTTTTGAAATTTCCGTCACTTGTAAAAAAGCAGTTCTGTAAAACTCCTGTCGAGGTCACAATCTACGATGAGGGTGTTTCTGAGGACGGCTCTCCTGTTGTTGCCTTTCGCTGCGGAGAAATATACCCGTCAGACACCTTATTGCCGAACATTAATTTGTTTGCGGGTAATGCTCATTGCAATATGCAGTCAAAAGCAAAGACCATATACACAAAAGAACAGAAAATCGTTCAGGTTTCGGCTGTTTTGCTTTTTAGCGGTGACCTTGCACCCGATTGTCCGAATTTAAGCAGCGGCTATGTGGTGCTTGACGGCGAAAAAAGAACCATTGTGCAAGGCATTAAGCACCGCAACCCTGACGGCACAGTGAATTTTACGGAATTGGATGTGATTTAGTGAGCTTTTCTGTAACATCAAAAATCAAGCTGAATTTGCCTTTATTAAAGCAGCTTGATAAAGCACAGCAGACGGCATTGCGCAATACCACAGACGCATTGCTTACGCAGATTAAAAACGCGCAAGTAATGCCGTTTGATACAGGTAATTTGCAGAACGAAAGCACCTTTGCCGATTACGCAAATCTTGCCGAGGGCGAAACAAAAATCGTATCGAGTACACCGTATGCCAGACGGTTGTATTTTCATCCCGAATATAATTTCAGCCGTGAGGAAAACATTGCCGCCGGCGGCAAGTGGCTTGCACCTTGGCTCAAGGGCGGTACACGACAAAACTTTTGTCAAAAGGCATTTGCACGATTTTACAAACAGGAGGCAGGACTTTGATTTATTTATCTGACATAAGGGACTTTTTAAAGACTGTCTTTAAAGCAGAGCATTACTACATCGGTAAACTCGATAACAAACAAGATAAGTCCCTCGGTGTGTACTCTCTCAAGCAGTCGGGTGCGCCTGTAAGGGCGATTGGTGACGAGAGTACATACAACACAATCAGCGTGTCTTTACTCTTGCATTGGAACAACAACGCAAATGAAACAGAGCGACAGGCACGCAATTTATTTGAAACGCTTTACAGTGTAAAAGATGTTGAAATCAACAAACACACAATTTATATTATTGAACTGCTCACACCCGAGCCTGTCGATGTAGGCACAGACGACAAGGGCATATATGAGCAGGTCATTGAAGTTAAATTTTATTACGAAAGGATGTAAATAATTATGGCAGTATCAAGTGGAGTTTATCCATGTTATGAAAATCAGTTTGCGGTAGGTAAGGCAGGTACAGACACCGCCGCAACAGCAATCGCAAATTGCGAGGAGTTTTCGGTTGCATTTGACAACGGCGTTGAGGAATGGACAGCGTTTGAGAGCGAGGGTTGGAAGTCAAGACTTATGACAGCCAAGAGTGTTACAATCTCTGTAAAGGGCAAGCGTACAATCGGTGACGCAGGCAACGATGAAATCGCAGAGCTTGCGTTTAAGAACGGCACAGCCGCACAGCTTCCGTTTAAGTGGACTTTCCCGAACGGTGCAAGCGTACTCTTCAAGAATGCGGTTATCTCTGTAACAGCAAACGGCGCAGGCGCAAGCACAGGTGTTGCACCTCTTGAATTTGAGGTTATGTCAAACGGCAAGCCCGAATACACACCTGCAGCCTAAGGAGGTATAAAGAATGTCAAAAATCATTGATATTACAAACAAACTTAATTTTGATGAAAGACCTAAGCTCGTAATTAAGGGCACTGAAATTGAGGTCAACAACGACGCAATTTCTTTTATCAAGGCTATTGCTCTTTTCGACAGCGAGAACGATATATCAAGCTCTGACATTTTATCTGCGCTTGAGCTTCTCTTTGATGAGGAGAACAGAGAAAAGATTGCAAAACTTCATCTCTCGTTTGCCGACCTCTCAACTGTTATTAAGACAGCAGCAGAGCTTATCGCAGACAATGACAGCGAGGGGGAAATTCAGACCCCGGCTACGACTTAATAGATGATTTCGATTTAATCGTATCGAGCTTTAAGTCAGAGTACGGGGTGAGCATTTACTCCGAAGATTTTAAAAAGATGACTTGGGCGGAATTCAGCTCCCTGCTGTGTGGCTTGGGAGCTGACACGCCTCTTGCAAGAACGGCTCAAATTCGCCTTGAGAACGATGAAAATGTTTTGAAGAACTTTACATCATCTCAACATAAAATACGCAACAAGTGGCGTTCACGCACAGCAAATAAACGCACGCAGGCTGACATAAACACAGCCTTGCATGACTTTGAAATGATATTTGCAAATATGTAAATATTGCATACAATTTTGTTTATTTTATAAAATTCTTGACTTTTATGTATATTTTTGGTAATATTTAATAAATGTTAAGTATTATAACATTGTAAAAGCCACTCCAAACGGGGTGGCTAAAATTTTATCAAATTATACAGCGTACATCTTCGGGTGTGCGCTGTTTTTATACCACAAGGATGTCACATTTCGTTACGCCCTTTATTTTATATCGAAAGGAGTGTGAGAAATGAGTGCTACAGTTGGCGAAATCGGCTTAAATCTTGTACTGAACAGGCAAGGCTTTTCTAAATCGCTTAATGCAGTGCAGGAGCAGGCAAACAGCGTAAGCAATAAGATGTCTGCTAAGTTAAAAAAACTCGGTACAGCGGTTGTGGCTGCTTTTTCGGTTGCCGCTGTTAAGAATTTCGGTCAGCAGTGCATTGAATCGGCGGCAGAGGTTAATGCCGCAAATTCGCAGTTTGAACAAACATTTGGCTCAATGCAGTCACAAGCTGAAAGTGCTATTGCTACGGTATCTAAAAACAGTGGTATTTTGAAAACACGCTTGCAGGGTGTCGGAACAAGCATTTATGCCTTTGCAAAAACTACGGGTATGGACAGTGCAGACGCTCTTAATATGATGCAAGAGGCTTTACAGGTAACAGCCGACAGTGCGGCATATTATGACCGTTCGCTTGAAGATACCGCCGAAAGTCTGAAATCATTCTTAAAAGGAAACTTTGAAAATGATGCCGCACTTGGCTTGTCTTGTACAGAAACAACACGAAACGCGGCGGCTAATAAGCTGTATGGCAAGTCATTTACGGATTTGTCGGAATCGCAGAAACAGCTCACGCTTTTGCAAATGGTCAAGGACGCTAATCAGCTTTCGGGTGCTATGGGACAGGCAAGCCGTGAAGCAGACGGTTGGGAGAATGTAACAGGCAACTTAAAAGAGAGTTGGAATCAGTTGCTTGCCGTAGTCGGTCAGCCTATTCTCCAGGTTGCAACTCAGGTTGTAAAGCGGTTGAGTTCCGCACTTGCAACTTTAACGGAATATGCCAAAGGTGCGGTTGAATCGCTTTCAAAGGTCTTCGGCTGGGATACAGGCAACAACACCGCAAGCAATATCAAATCTGCGTCCGATTCTGCCAAAAGCCTTACGGATACGGCAGATGACAGTTCAAAGTCACTTGATAATGTTCAGAAAAGTTCCGAAAAAGCAAAGAACAGCGTTGCAGGTTTTGACAAGCTGAATGTTATTACTAAATCAGATAGCGGCGGTTCTGATACTTCCGCAAGCAGCACATCGGCAAGCAATGGTACTTCTGTCGCAAATACTGTTGTTAAAGACACAAACAGCGGTGTTTCGGGTGCTTTTAAAAATCTATACGAAAAGAGCGGATTTAAAGGCTTTGTTCAAAATGTTCAAAAGGGTATTAACAAGGTTGATTGGTCATCAATCGGCAAAAACTGCAAAATAATTTTTGATAATGTTAAGCCGATAGCCAAAAAAAGTTTTGAGAAGATTCAGCAGGTGAGTGCCGCCAAGCTCAAGGCGGTCGGTTCTGCATTCGGAGCGGTTGCGACAATCGGCGGAAAGTCGTTTCAGACCCTTTCGGGTGGTGTCGCAAAGTGGATTTCAAAAGACAGGGAAAAGATTATCGGTTTTATTGACACCATAGGCAATAATCTTACAAACGGTTATAACAATCTCTCAACTTTTTTTGATAATTTCGGTACGCTTGCAGGCAATGCAATTGACAATGTTCGTCCTCAAATGGAAGAGTCAATTTCAAATCTTTTAAGTGGTCTTACAACCTTTGCAGGTTCGGTTGGTGAAGTTATTTCGGGCGCATTTTCAATCGCAACCGAAAGCCTCGTCGAATGGACTGAAAACGACGGTGCAACAATCACAGAATTTCTTGAAAATTTACAATTGCAGTTTGCAGATGTGTTTGACTTTATCGGTCAGATTTTCGGAGATATCGGAACAATTATCAGCGAATGGTGGAACGGCAACGGACAGGAAATTTTTCAGAATGTGTGTGATATGTTTCTTAATATCGGCACAACACTGATGAATGTATACAATCAATGGATTAAGCCTGCTTGGGATTTTATCGTGGCAATTGTAAAGTCAGCGTGGGAAAATTGGCTGAAACCTGTTTTTGAGGGGGCAATAAACTTCTTCGGCAAGGTCGCAGACTGTGTTTCAACCGTGTGGAATAATTTCCTGTCACCGCTTGTAAACTGGCTTGTCAGCTTTTTGGGTCCTAAAATTCAGAACGTTTTCAATGCTGTAAAAAGAGTGTTTGATAATGTGTTTACATTCATCGGTGGATTGGTTAATTCAATTCTTAAAACATTCGGCGGTCTTATTGACTTTATCACAGGTGTTTTCTCAGGCGATTGGAAAAAAGCATGGCAAGGTATTCACGACTTTTTCAAGGGCATTTGGGATGGTATCGGTGCTGTGTTCAAATTTATTGTAAATGCTATCATTGACGGTATCAACAGTTTGTGGACAGGCATTTATAACTTTGTTTCGGGTGTTATCGATGCAATCGGCGGAATTGCAGGGGCTATTGGTTCTATCATCGGACAGGATTGGAGTTTTTCAATGCCTGAAAATCCGCCTCTCATTCCACGACTTGCAACAGGCGGACTTGTCAAAGCACCGACACTTGCGGTAGTCGGAGATAACGCAGGCGCTAATTCGGGCAATCCGGAAGTTATTGCGCCGCTTAGCAAGCTACAGGGTATGCTCGACAATTCGGGCGGTCAGGATACAGTGATTCTCGGCGAAATTCTGTCGTATCTTAAAAAGCTGTATGAGATGTTCGTAATATTCAGAAACAACGGCGGTAACTACTATCAGTTTGTCGCTGAAATTAACGGCAATGATATTTTTAACGAAATCGTAAAGCAAAACGAGCTTTATAAAAACCGCCATAACGGCAAATCGGCATTTGCGTAAAGGAGGTGCAGTATGTCAAATTATAAAGGTTATTTACTAAAATTCGGAAATACCGAATTTCCTAATAACTATTTCGCTGAATATTCGTCAACACCTGATCAGCGTATGGACAACGATGCCGAGCGTGACGATAACGGCAGTTTACAGCGTTCAACACTGCCAACAGGTAAGACAAGCATTACTTTTTCTACACACATTCTGCACTTGAACGAGAAAATCAATATGCAGAATATTATTAATTCTGCAATCGTGAACACAGTACAACGCAAATGCTATGTTACATATTGGAATGATGAAACCAACTCATATGACAGCGGATATTTCTATATTCCCGATATTGAGTTTTCGGTTATGGACGCAAGCAAGACAGACATCCGCTACAACCCGATAAGCATTGAACTTATTGAGTATTAAGGGGGTGCGGTATGATAAATTTAACAGATGAGGTCAAAAAGCAACTGCTCAATGACAGCTTGCAAAGGGAAATAATTATCAGCTTTCCTGACAACGATATTCCCGACATCACTGGCGAGAATATTGTATCTGAAAGTCTTGAACTTACGCAGGCAATCAGTGACGGCAAGGAGTTTAAACTCGGCGGCTGTATTGCGGGTCAGCTTACTGTAAGAGTGATAAATGTTGACACAGAGCTCAACGGCAAACGCATTAAAGTTATGATGAAACAGTCATACAGCAAGGGGCTTTTATTTCCCTCGGATACAGTATTGCCGAGTGCAGATTTATATTGCGGCTATCAGTCTGGAGTTATTGAGGTGTCGCTATTCTGCGGTACTGTCAACAGCTCATCAAGACAGAAAAACAGGGCGGTAAAGGAAATTATCGCATATGACGATTTATATCTCGCTTCACAAAAATACGCTTACAACTACTTTACAAGCCTTGCGATTTATTCGCCAAAAATAAGTTTATATGACTTGAGAGTATATCTCTGCAGCAGCTTTTTAAAGGATTATGATTACGAAAACGAATTTACAGGCTTTAATGACAGCAATGAGCTGTCACTGAAATTGGATCTTGTAAAATCGGTTTTCAATGACAAAACCACGATAGCGGACTTGTTGAGTGCGTACTGCGAACTTAATGCTTGTTTTGCAATTATGAGCGGAGAGGGCAAGATAAAGTTTATTCAAATTTTAAATCCTAAAACCGAGGTCGTTGACAACTACAGCAACCTCGACTTTGAGGAATACACAACACGCAGTATTAATCTTGTTAAGTTTAAGTACAACAAGGACAGCTATTTTTCGTACGGTCATACAGAAGAAGAAAAACAAAGTTGGTATATATCGGACAACATAATTACTGCTTGCTGTACCGACATTGCAGGTATTGTTACAAGTTTTAACGATAATAAAGGTAACAACTACATCTTTTACAATTTGTATGCTTACAGGCCTTTTAAAGCTGATGTTTACGGCAGGTGGTGGCTCGAATGTGGCGACAAGGTGAGCATAAAAACAGGCTTTACGGACACGGAAACGGTCGACAGTTTTATCCTTGAACGAACGCTGAAAGGCACTAACGGCATGAGAGTAAGGCTGACGGCAGAAGGTACAGAATATTTAGGAAAGGATGAGATAAATGAGTTACAGCAAAATTAATTGGGTTGACGGAGCTGTTCTGGCGCTGAACGCAACAAACTTAAATCGTATGGACGACGGTATCTACAACAACAGTGTGGATATAGCAGTAATGTGCACTAATACAAAAAAATTATTGAAGAACAAGCTTGACAAAATGCCATTTGATACTGTACCTGTGAAGAACAGTCCTAACTATGTAACGAGCGGCACTGTGTATAACAGTGTTAATTCGCTTAGGCAGACCGTTGTGCAGAACAAAGCCGATATAGAAAAATCGCTTGCAAACAAATATGATGCGGCGAATAACGAAATCGGTTCGGGAGAATTATCTCCGGCGCAGACAATTTATGAGGGCAGTGCGGGAAAATTCGTTTATGTAAAGAACGGCGACGCAGTTACTGTGTCTGTAAATATTACAAGTATGTTGGCGGATACAAACTATTTGCAAATGTCGGGTTTGCCGTTCCCGTCAAAAACAGAAAGTAAACTTGCAAGTATTGCCGTATATTCTACAAAGAATAAATTGCGTAATGTGAGAATAGACGGCTCTTGGATTTATGTCAGCTCAACTGACAAATTTGCAGAGGGCGAAAAAATCAATTTCATTATTACATACATAATCAAATAAGGAGCGAATTACTATGGAAATCAAAGAAAGAATTACGCTTGATATGCTTACAAAAGAGGGAGTGAGCGTATTAAGACAGAGGGTTATTGAAATCGGCGGCACAGAAATGCAGGTCGGCGGTAATGTTCGCAATGATTTTACAAACTGTGAAGATGACAGAAAAATTTTAAAAGAACAGCTTTCGGAAGATTACTACAACGCAGTTATGGCGGTATGGAAGGTATAAATATGTCTTATAAATTTAAAGAAATATGGTGCAATAAAGGTAATTTCACAGAGAGCAACAGAAAATCTTCGGAAATTGATACACTTGTTATTCATTACACCGGCAACAACGGCGACACAGCAGAAAACAACGGTAACTACTTTAAGAATAATGTAGTTGAAACATCTGCACATTATTTTGTCGATGATACAACTGTTGTACGATCTGTCGCTGACAAAAATATTGCGTATTTGCAGGCGGTAAGTGGTTACCAACTGTAAAAGGTTTATCAGACTTCGCAGGCATTGCCGGCGAGGCAATCAGCGGTCTTGCAATCAAAGTAACAAAAGGTAAGATTAAGTACAGAGTGCATATTAAAGGCGGTAACTGGCTTAGCTGGGTTACAGGTTTTAATCTTAATGATGATGTAAACGGCTATGCCGGTATTCTCGGAATGGATATTGATGCTGTACAGATTTATTATACAACTCCTGCTGATGTTAAATCCGCACACGGCAGCTACTATAAGGCTACATACAGAGTTTCTGCAGTTAATGAAGACTATTACGATTGGCAGCACGATGACGAAAAAGACAGTAAGCAGGACGGCTATGCAGGAAACAAAGGGCAAGGCTATTGACCGTATTGAGCTTACTTTAACTTGATTTGGAGGTATAACTAAACTATGAAAGACAATATTATTCAGGCTACTGTTTCAGTAGCTATCGGTGCTCTGATATCATATTTTAATATCTTACTTATCCCAATTCTCGTGCTCATCGCTGTAATGCTTATTGATTATATTACAGGATTGACATCGGCGTACAGAAACGGCGAATTAAAAAGTAAAACAGGTTTAATCGGAATTTTGAAAAAAGCAAGCTATCTCGCTCTTGTGGTTGTTGCGGGTGTTGTCGATTATTTAATCTGCACAGGCTTAGCGGCGGCAAATGTAAATATAGGTGTCACATATTGTTGCGGTTTAATTGTAACGATTTGGCTCATCATCAACGAATTAATCTCAATTCTCGAAAATCTCTCGGAGTTAGGCACGCCAATTCCGAAATTCCTTGTAAATATCGTCCGCCGATTGAAAAATACAGTTGAAAACAAAACCGATACAGACACAAAAGAATAGCATATATAAGTTTAGCCCCTCGCTTATTTGAATTTTAAAATCAAGGTGGTTCAGTAGGTGGCTCAAAATTGAAAAAAGTATAGTGTCTATCGAATGTTTTTAAGATTGTATTTGCGGTTTGGGAGCGTAGACGGACACATTTTTGACCTTTCCGCAAATCCTCAACAAAGCCTTACACACGGCGGTTTCAGCTCTTTATTTTTTCGTTAATTTATGTTATAATAAGGCAACGACCACATAGTATCCCACAGATACTGAAATCACAAAAATTAAATAAATCCGGGTGTGGCGCAGCTGGGAGCGCGGGTGGTTTGGGAGCATAGGCGGTCTTCGCACCGTACGAAAGCGAAAATCGCAGAAAGCCCTTCAACCGTGCGGATTTCGGGCGGTACGGAAAACAAAAAACAGCGGTCAAAAATGTGCTTGACCACAGATTTGACCACTTACACGACCACAATTTAATAACTATCGGGGTGTAGCGCAGTTGATAGTGCGCTGCATTTGGGATGCGGAGGCCGCGAGTTTGAGCCTCGCCACTTCGACCAAAAAGGCTCTGGAATTGCTTGATTCCAGAGCCTTTTTCTTTGTTTACCGTGGGTCAAATATTATCCTTCTGTACCAGCGAATTCAGCAATTACTTTTACGATGTTATTAAGCATCGGTCTAAAGTTATCAAAATTAATACTTTTGTAATTTGACTGAATGAAATTGGCGAATATTTCTTTCCCATAGTGCTTTTCCTTATCCGCTTTGTCATTCGATGAAAATGTCTTTCCGGCAATAACATGGTTTCTTGTAGTATCATCGAATAAATCCTCTATTTCACATTCTGCTTTTCCGTCTACTAATTGATTTGTCACTAAGAACAAATTGCCCTCATCAATTATTTTCATGCAAAGATCTTCTTTGAGTCTATCTTTATCAGAAGATGATAATCCAATGTGAGAAACAAACGAGTGTAATGGTTTGCACTTATTAGACAACTCATTGTCAAAAATCAAAATTACAGGATTACACAAGTTCTTATCAGAGCATCCGCTAAAAACTTTGAAATAATTTGTATACTTTGGATTCTTGTCCGAAAAAAAGTTGTACAAATTTTTCATGGCATCAGCACCATCTTGGCTCATATGGAAAAAGTATTTGAACCTCTTTGACCTCTTTAAAAAGGACACTTTGAACTCAAAGTGTCCCTCTGGTGTTTTTTCGATGAGTTCAGGATATTCTGTATAAAGGTTCTTTAAAGCTGCCTTTATATATTTAATATCGGTCTTTCCCTCAGTAACAATTACTGGTTTTTCATGTGCAAAAAAATACCTATAAAACAAAAATTTTTGATACTGTTTTTCTCGTCCGTTAAGACAAAACACAGAATGCTGTTGACTAACATCTTTAATGTTATTGTATTTGTCCAATTGATCGATAAAAGCAAATTTTCCTTCCAACTGACTAACTGTTCCTTCAACGCCATTATTGTTAAAACATCCGGTTTTATAGAGTGAATCAGCCATTGCTCTCACTTGTTTGTAATACCTATGATCAACACTGAGTTTTTTGTTTATTACTAGCCCCGTTACCGTTTGGCGTGAATCCCTATATTGAACGCTTGTTTTCTTGGTATTGACTTTAAATCCAGCCCGCTCAACTTCATGAGTTAATTCGTTATAGAAAGGTTCCCATTGTTCAATGAATTTCTTATCATTAGTAGAAAAACTCAAATCATCAGCATATCGGGTATAATCCAAATGATATTTTTTTGCAATTCTTATAATCCTCATATCGAAGGTTTGACAGATATAGTTTGTAATAATAGGCGAAGTTGGCGCACCTTGTGGAAGTTTACCTTGATAGCATGTTAGCTGCGCCATAACAATAGCCAACTCGTGTGGAAGGGCAAAATCGCGGTTTTTCTCAAAGAAACCACAAACCCTACCGAAATGAAAACTATCAAAAAAATCTTGCAGGTCAATATTTACCACTATGCGCTTATTTCTATGCACCTCGCCGTTCGTAATGATACTTTTCCCTTTTTCGAAAGCGTGTGAAATATTAGTGCGTATATTGTTTTGCTTGCGCAAGAATTGTTGATGGTGTAAAAGAATGCTATAAAGTTTTTCCTGGATTTGCTTAAGATCTCCAGTCGGGGCACAGATTTTTCTTGTTCCCCCAGATTTTTTAGGGATCTCAAATATTTTATAAAAACTATCGACTTTGGCAACATATAAAACGTGAGTCAGCTTGCCATGAGGAATTTCCAATAAATCCGCCAGATCGTTTCTGGTACATACATATTCAAAAGTCATACATGACATCTCCTAAAAAAAGCAGCGTATGGCAACTCATTATGCGAAATTTACAGAGATTAAAGAGGCGACGAAGCATGGAAAGACGCAAATGCTCCCACCATTTTAGTCAACGCTTGCGAAACACAAGCCCAAAATCTTGCCATACGCTTGTCAACATTATAACACACATCTCTCCATTATTCAATCATTTATACAAATTATTGCATACATTTGAAATCACATAGCAAGTACAAACGGCACAGAAAAATCCGTGCCGTTTGGTCAGGCCTCTTGCTCTGCCTTGAGCCGTTCTTTTTCCGCCTTGATTTGCGCCTTGACCTGCACAATCATTTCCGCGAGCTTTTCTTTACATTCTTCTCTTGTTTTCGCGTAGATATTATGGCTTTCCCGCTTGCCGTAGGCGTTGGTTGGTGTGTACCGTCCCTCGTAGAGGTGGTCGTTAATCATGGTGACACAGCCCGTCCCGGGCTTTTGTATTTTGGGCTTGTACGGCGTGAATTCGACCGGGGAGGTATCTTTCCTTTCCTCCCACGCTATCGTCGGCATTTGGGCATCTGTACCGCCGATTTTGCGGTCAATATGCACTGCCGCCTGCCTTTGCATGGTATCGGTGATATGGCTGTAAATATCAAGCGTGGTTGCCGAGGACACATGGCCTATAGTTGCCGAGAGCGTTTTCACATCCATACCGTGCTCCAGCGCCATGGTAGCAAAGGTGTGACGCAGATCGTGAAAGCGCACCTTTTTACAGCCCGCCTGTTCCAAGATCAGTTGTAACCGTTTTCTAACCGATGACGGATTTCTTGGTCTGCCGTTATCTGTCGGTGACGGAAACATCCATTCCGAATCCATCGTTTCCTTATACGCCCCGAGAGCTTTCAGGAGCGACGGCGGCAGAATCACCGTGCGTACGGACGCTTTTGTTTTCGGTGTCGATATAATTATTTCCGCCCTGATGATATACACCTGCCGCTCGATATGCAGCTCTCCTGTTTTGAAGTTCAGGTCACTCCATTTGAGTGCCAATATCTCACCGCGCCGCATCCCTGTGCCGAGCTCCAGCAGAAAAAGCTCATAATATCCCTCTTCCTTTGCCTGATGCAGAAATCGGATAATTTCATTTTGCGTGAGCACCTGCATCTCCCGTGCTTTCTTCGGTGGCAGCTTACATCCGACGGCGGGATTTGTTCGTATCAAACCGTCCTGTACCGCCCGCTGTAAAGCTGTGCGGCAGTTGGCATGTATCCCCCTTATCGTTCTGTCCGAAAGTCCCTTTCCGTAGGTTTTTGCGTGCAGTTTTCTTCCGTCTGTCTTTTCCTTTGCGTAGAATTGCTGTAAATCCGACTGTGACAGCCTGTTCAGCGGAATTTTTCCGATTTCGGGAATGATATGATTGTAAATACGATTTTCATAGTCGGTTCTTGTGGTAATGCGGAGTGTGTGTCGGCAGTAGGTCTGATACCAGAAGTCGATCCAATCCCCGAACGGCATATCCGACTTGATTCTGTCGGAAGAGCGTCCGTACTGTTCTTTCAGCGCTTCGAGCTTAGTGGAACATTCTGTTTTTGTTTTCGCGGTTACGCATTTTGTAATAGGCAGGCTTTTCTCATTGTACCCGACAACAATTCTTCTTTCCCACCGACCGTCTTTACGCAGGCGTAATGTGCCTTCACCATTTTTTCTTTTTTTAGCGATTGGTATCATCTCCTTCAAGCATAATCTCATCCATAAAGCTCCCCACGATAGCGGAAGCGTTTCTCTGCATATCGGTGGTCACATGGGTGTAGGTGTCCAGCGTAAAGCTGGCGTTGGTATGCCCGAGGATTCCCGACAGGGTTTTCGCATCCACGCCGCCCGCCAGCGCGTGAGTGGCGAAGGTGTGGCGCAGATCATGGAACCGAATCAGCGGAAGCTCCGCCTGTTTTAACAGTGTTTTTAATCTGTGGTAAGCATAGTCGGGGTGCATCGGTTTTTCGGGCTCATAGATATTCGGGAATATCCATTCGCTGACTGCCGTTTCTTTTCGCTTCCGCAGAAGTTCCGCAGTGCTCGGCGGCAGGACAATCGTGCGCGTTCCCGTCTCGGTTTTGGTTTCGCCGATATTCAATCCGCCGCCTTTCCTTTTAGCAACCGAGCGCCTCACTTTCAGCTTTCCGTTTTCCGCATCGAAGTCCTCCCACTTCAGTCCGCAGATTCCACCCCGCCGCAGTCCTGTGGTCAGCTCGGTGTAGAAGAAATCGTACCACCGCTCATCCTGCCTAATGCGTTTCATAAATCTGTCAAGTTGTTCGTCATTGAGTATCTGCTTCGGCGGATAATTGTTTTTGGGAATCGTTGTGCCGACCGTTGGATTTTTAACAATCAGCCGTAGGCGCACCGCCATATCGAGTGCTTCGTGCAGCATCATATGAATACCGCGCACCATACTGTCGGCAAGCTCTGTACCGTGTAGCCTGTCAGGTTTCACACGACCTTTCTTTTTGACGGTGTTATAGAATTTTTGAAGTTCCTGCGTGGTCAGCGCCGACAAAGGTCTGTCGCCGAGATACGGTTTGATTTGATTTTTAATCATCGCTTTGTAAGAATCCAGCGTGCTCTCGCGAATTGTGAAGATCATATATTCATTGATCCATCGGTCGAGCCATTCGCCGAGCGTCATATTCGAATCCTCGGTGAGGTCGGCATCGCGGTACATCTCGATGCAGTCGTGGAGCTTTACGATTAACTCCTTTTGTGTTCGGGCAAGCACATAGCGGTGAATCGGATCGCCGTTCTTTTTGTGACCGACAACGATGCGGCCTTCCCATCTTCCGTCTTCGCGCTTGCGCACCATACCGTCTCCCGACGGTCTTCGCTTTGCCATAGTATCACTTCCTTTCGCAGTACAACACAATACCACATATATGGCGGAATATCCAGCTAAATTTGCGGTAAAATTCGCAACCCCTAAATCAGCGAGGTTAAAATTCGAGCAACCCCTAAATTGCGGTTTCGTAACCGGATTGCAAAAGCCGTACAAACCCTTATGCGGTCGGCGTTGCCGTCCGCTGTGTCCTGCGAGGGGAAAGCAAGGCAACCCCTCGCTTTCTCCTACTTGTTTTCGGACGAGCCGTAAAACTGCCCTTAAACCGCCGATTTCCCGTGTTTGCGGTCAAATTCGGCGAGTTTTTTCAAGGCTGCCTGACGCCGCATTTCGCTTTCCAAACGAATCATTTGCTGTTCATAATGATACTCCACCGCATCCTCTATCGGGCGTATTGTATAGCGCAAATTACCGTTGCGCTTTTCGCCTTTTTGCGTGTACACGGAGGTCGGCTCGGTTGTGATCAACCGTTTTTTGGTCAAACCGTCCACATGTTTTCTAACGGTGTTTTTGCTCATGCCGACAGCTTTCCCGATCGTTTTGTAGCTCGGATGGCACTGAAATGTTTTCCTGTCCTCGCAGTACATCAGGTAAGCGTAGACTGCAATCTCACCGGAACAAAGATTTAAGCTGAAAATTTCATTCGGCAGAGGAAAATAATCCCGGATCGCATCACGCTTTGGATATCGGGGGAATCTCAAATGCTGCCTCCCGTCTTTTCTTCGACCCATGCGCGGAATTTTTCTTTCGGTACGATGAGCCGTGAGCCGATACGCAACGACGGAAACCCTTTCTCGTGCATCAGCTCGTAGCTGCTTGAGATGGAGATGCCGAGGAGCTTGGCTACCGTTTCAGCATTAAGGAACAACGGCAGATCCTCATAAGCGGTATAAACAGATTCTTTCATTGGTTTTTCCTCCTGTTAAATTCACACGGTTTTTCGCCGTGTTATGTAGAGGACTGCTGTTTTGCAAAACAAAAAGACCCGCACTCAATCCCGATGCGTAGTTGCATCGGTGATTATGTAAGTGCGAGTCTGAAACTCAAAACAGAAATATGTGTATTCAATTGTCGGTTGCTTTCTTTACTTGCAGTATAACATACTGGGGAAATTCTGTCAAGTTTTTTGCGCCAACAGTGTATATTCCGGCACTTTTGCGGGAATACTGTTTTCTTTGTTTTCTGCGGTGCAAATTTTAACCGTGCTGTGTCGAACTGAAAATCGCAAGGCCAAACCGCGAAATCGGCTCGGCCTTGTTTCTGCAAATTCAATCCTCTGACGGATCGTACAACACTTCGGTCATGATTCTCGCCGCGAGCTTAAAGCCGCTGATAAACGCTTCGCGCTCATTCATACCGTGCAGTTCCGCCTCGCAGTCTTTGAGCTTTTCAAAGGTTTCTTTTTGCTGAGCCGTAAGCGTCGGTATCAAGCTGTCCTGATGCCGAATAACATAGCTCAACACCTCACTGTAAGCACTCCCGCGCTTAAAACTGTGTTCGTGCGGAACAATATTGCCGTAGTACAGATCTTCAAGCGTTGTCATTTTCATTCCACCTCACATAAGAAGAGGACGACATGTCGTCGGTCATACCCGACACCGTGTCGCCCTCATTTTTCATTTTCTCTGCCGCAATCAGCGCGTGCTTGACAAGCAGCATTTCAAGCCAAGTACGCTCGTCGTATTCCGACGGACGCCCATTCATAAGATAGTCTGCCGTTGCTGCACCCATCACACCATACTTTTCGCCTCTGTAAATTTCTTCTACAGTCATTCTTGCCATAACAGCACCTCCTTTGCAGTACACAACAGTACCACAGAAAGGCGCAGAAGTCCAGAGAAAATCAAAACAAATTTAGTTGATTATTTTTCAAAGAAACCATTTTTCGCTCTGTTATCTTATCCTCTGGCGATACTTCTCCAAAAAGCAATGGAGAGTAAGGATTGTGCAATCCGGTATTTTTGTTAACTGTAGTTTGACTGAAATTTGCATAGCAATATTTACAACCATTTTTGCATGTATTATATGCTCCAATATCTATGCTTTCCATACAGCCGCATTCAGGTCGTTGGTTTTTATCCTTTGACAAGTCCATTTTACAATTTGAAATCCGCTCAAGTAAATTGCAGTCTATACAGTGACCATGCTGGATACCAAACTGATCCAAATTGATTTTTTCAGCACAAGATTCAACAATAAGATTATTCTTCCTTGCAATCTCTACAAGACGTTCTGCCAGTTCATACATTTCATTTTCGCCTAATGGTAATATATCCAAATCTTTAAGATGCGTCTGTGTATTACGATAGAAGTCGACAAAACTTATCACACATTTATGCGTGTATCCGGATAGTCTTTTAGCTAATTCATTGAAATAATTAACATGATAGTCAATCGAATACTTACTTGTAAGCATAATGGGGTCATAACGCCAAATAACTTTTTCTGGTCCGATTTTTCTTGATAATTCTATAAAAGCCGGAACAATAATATCATTTTTGCTTGGTATATTCGCCTCGATATCTTTTGCATATGAATTAACGGTGAATTGAAAGTAGTAAGCATAATCCTCAAGTCTATCTAATTTATCTAACATAGGAACGGGATTTTTTGTCCAAAAAACAATACCATCAACAACTTCAGGTGATAAGGATATTTTGCTGATTTGATGTATATTCATCGGATTACAGACATACACAAATCCTTCTTTTATTCTATTGAAAAACCATTCGCTATAATAAGTGGGAATGTCTGTTCGCCTGCTTGCGCTAATTATCACTATTGATCACCTTCTTTATAATCATTTGAGCGCTTGCACATGAATCATAGGGTTCATAAACTAAAATGTCTTTGGGGATACTGCTCACAAGTATGTTATTGTTGTATTCATCGCCGTAATTATAGTGACTTCTTTTATTATTATTGCAAAAATGGCGCTGAGAGTATTTGATTGGAGATGAAATGTTTTGTCGTAAAATATCAAAAAATTCTCTTCCGCCATTGTACATGCGAGATAAATTTATATCATTACAAACAATGTAGGTGTTCACATCACAAGACTGTGATATATATGTGCCCAGGACAGACAATAAATGTAATATTTTTGATTCATCACTATGTTTTTGCATATCTGAAAACACATATTGAAAAACGATAACATGAGGTTTCCACGAATCTCTTTCTAATTTATCTACATAATCACATGCATCTTATGGTATTATTTCAATTTTATAATCTTGAGATGCTATCTGCTTGATGTCCGCGTGTATCTTTCTCCAAATGCCAGGGTTTATTTCTACACCTCTATATTCCAATGATTCATAATTATATATTCCTTCTTTACGTAACAAATCCAGTGCAAGGATGTCGGTACAGGGGCCACACCCTATAGAAAGTACCTTAAGCTTTTGAACATTTCGCAAATCACTTAAGTTGTAAAAAGCGTAGTAAAGTTCGGACATGTATCTGTGAGAATATTTACACACATAGTAGTCGCACATTTTTCTGCAATTATATTTTCGTGGGGCAGGTGCCGCTTGAGGAGTATGAACATAGTGTAAACATTTTCCGCAATCGTGGGGACAATGATTTTTGTATGAGCAAGTCCAACATTTGCTTTTTTTATATCTTTCATTACTCTTTTGTACGAGCTGATTTATCATTTTAATTCTCCTTATATCAAAATCCCATTACAATGATCGATTTCGTGCTGAATGATCTGAGCTGTCCAGCCTGTGTAGGTTTTGATGCGAGTTTGCAATTCTAAAGTCTGATACTTAATCTTGATGGATTTATAGCGTTTGCAAGGCCTCGGGCCACCGAGCAGAGAAAGACAACCTTCCTCGGTATCGTACATACCATCTTTTTTGATTATCTCGGGATTGAGCATCACGGTATATGTAGGAACTCGTCCCCTCTCGTCAAGAAAAGCGATGATACGTTTCTTGACGCCGATCATATTGGCTGCCATACCAACACAGCTTTTCTTGTGCGCCATAAGCATATCAAGCAAGTCCTGCGCGACAGGCAGATCTTCTTTTGTTGAGACCTCAGCCTTTCCTGCAAGGAATATTGGATCATGCATTAATTCTTTCACCATTTTTAATCACTGAACGTAATGCCGTAATAGCATTCACCATCTACTTCCTTTATAATTCTGAACCATTTTGTCTCATACGATTTCGAGATATCGACATTTTGACAACGTCTGCGGATTTCGATTCGTAAAACAACCTCCGGCTTTTCTGCTTTGAATTCATAAAGATGCTGCTCCATAATGGCTTCGTATATTTGCTTACAAGTTAGCCCTTCCGGATGATCTATCAAAACACTTACTGCGGCCTCGGCAATTGTTTTGCCTTCCGGAGTAATAACACTTTCTTCTTCTGACGTTTGCTCTTCAATAATTCTTGTCTCTTCTTCGCTGATAACTTGTACACTAAAGATTTCCATCAGCTTTTTCTTGAGTTTCTCTCTGCGTCTATTGTAATAAGCATCGAAATTCTCCAACTCAAATCCTGCATAAAAATCTATATAGTGTTCTTCGCAATACTTTTTGCGCTTATCATCATCCGGGAACTGATTATATATCCATGTCACCAAAGGAGTTTTGCTCTTTTCTTGGTTTTGCTTACCAGTAAGCAACTGCAAATTTACAAGAGTATTGGATTTTGCAGCCCACTCTTTTAAAGTGATATCGTCTAATTTCAAACCCTTTTCAGCAAAATATTTAATTAGTCGATTTTTTTCAAAAGCGTACCGCGGATGAATATGATCTTGATGCCACTTTATCTCGCTCAGCTTCAAATCTGGGTAAAGCAGAGAAAGAATCATAAAAGTTAAAGGCCCTTTTTTGAAATTAAGTATTTCATCAACATCAGCTTCATCTACGCGCAAAGTTCTTTCTTGGAATTCAAGAACTTTCAAACTATCAAAATCAAAATGATCACTACAGCGAAGCTCAATGTCTCCATTCAAGTTCGTTTGTTTGAGCTTGCTTAAAATATTTGACAAACCGCTTTCTACGCTCGAAGAGAAAATCTTTTTTACCATTCCAGTAATCAAAAATTTGCGGATAGTGTTTTTATCTGATTCGTGTAAATCGCTAAGACGTTTTTGAGATTTAAAAAGATAATAGGTCACAGGTATAATTATGTAATATGCAGTGAAATTGTCATGGCAAAAACCGAAATCAACTAACAAATCCACGCTATCGCATATTGATGTTACGATTTCATCCCACGAATCACTTACTTTTTTTACATTATCTCTTGTAAATATCTTTACTTGAAATTTTTGCGGCAAATCCATCAGTGCCAGACAAAGAGTAATTACGAAATCTTTATCAAATTTAAAATGGTCTCCCTTAGAATTTAAAGTTTCCAATAGGTTTTCAATTTTCTCTCTTCCTTCTTCCCAGTTTGCAACAATCGTTGAAAATACAAGGTCGCTTTTCGAAAGAGGTGTGCCTGCGCTATTTACACGCACAAAAATGTCTAAAATATCATCCAGGGATTCTTTTTTTATCTCAAAGTATGTAATCAGTTCTTCGGTAACCAATCTTTCCCACAACAACTCAATAGTGCTCTCTATATCGTCATACTGTTCTGCCGTTAAATTAGCTAAACCAGCACCTTCAATTTGTCGAACTAGTGCCTTAGCCTTTTTCTTTACATCATTTCTTCCGTTAGGAGAATCCGACCAAGAAATTACATCCTTCACCTTAAGCCAATAATGATTCTCATCGTTTATATCTGCCTCTTTGGGCGTAATAAACTTAAATTGGTATTTATCGTCCATTTCGCTTTTACAGCGATACAACAAATTAAGGTATAATTCGCGTTTGGGATACGGGTCGTTTGGACTTAGTCTCTTGCTAGTTTTAAAAGCATAACTTCCTCTTAAAGCACAATATAGCGAGCTCAATCTTTGCTGACCATCCAACACTGCCGTCAATCTATCTTTGCAACTAGGTTTTTCAACCTTTGTTTGCATAAATTCCAAAGCATTTTTTTCGTTATAATTGCTGATGAATTCATAAAAAGTATATTCATCAATATGCGATGGATCTTGTCCTTTTTCGATCGACCAAAACAGAAAGGTTCCTATAGGATAATTCTGCATCAAAGAATCAAAAAGTTTTTCGATTTGATGAACATCCCATACAAACTTTCGCTGAATGGATGGCAGATAATATATTTGATTTATCCCTTTTATTGTTTCAATTATAGTTTGAGCTTTATACGACATACAATCACCTCATTTGTTTTTGAACTTTCTTGGATTTTATTAATTAATAAATCCATTTTCTTCGCTGAATGCTTCTACAATTTCATGGATTTTTGTAATGTATTCATCCCTCGTAGTTGCTCCTGTAGTAAATTGTTCGTACAACCACTCGATACCGCCTCGAACATACGTGTTAAAGAGCTTCATATTCTCCGGTGTGTCGGGATTCTTAAACGCTCTATCAATTTTTTCATCGGCATTGAGCCCTGTCGTATTATCAACAAGCATAACTATTCTAAAAATTGAAATAAGGTTATTCTGCTCTCGGTTCACAACATCTGCAAAAATCTTAACCGTATCAGAATTTGTATTCTCATCTTCGCGCTTCAGACCATAGTTAACGCCTACAATTGCCGCGGTCATATATACATCAATCATTCTTTCAAAGACACCGGCAACTTTTTCTTTGTGATCGTTTTTTTCGGTCTTTTGGCTTAAATATTTCAAATACGTAGCATATTTGCCACGAATATAAATATCGCCAGTAAACATTAACCATCCCTCCTAACCGAAGACTTGATTTCAGAATGCTTGACAATCTGATAGATCATGCCAACTTTTTCACTCATATCAGACTGCGCAAACTCCCAATCCTTATTCATAACCACAAGTATAACCTGCTCTGCAACCTGAGGAAGTACTCTTGAAATATTAGCGATGTGTTTCTCGTCAGCATTAGAGAATGGCGCATCCATAACAATTGGATACGGTTCGCTAGAATATTCAATTTCACCAGGCGTATTTCCTTTAGCTTTTGCTTTCTTTCTAGCCAAATCTACAATACCAGCAATGAAAGCAAAATTCTTTACCGTATCAAGTCCAGGTGAAGTGTCATTTACAAACACACCATTTCCGCTATCCACTTTGAGCGTGATATGATAGTTATCATCTATCTCTACAACACGCTGACCGTGATACATCTGAGAAAACAGCATATTTATGCTTGCATACAGATCTTCTTTTACAACACGTTCAGAGTTGTCATAGCTTGCCTGGAACCACTCATAAATTCTAGTAGCATATGCAATAGCTGCAGTAATTTTCTTGTTTTTCTCAGTAGATACGCGCAATCCATTTATAGTACTTTCAAGCGACTGAATCTGGTTTTTCACTTCACCAATCGTAGACGTGATTTCAAGAAGCAGATTTCTCTTTGCGGTAAGTACTCTATCGTTTTCCTCATTATCGCGTTCGTATTTGCCAACATCAATATTACCTTGAATGGATCTGCTTAATTCCGTAAAATGAGCACGCTTATCATCTAACTGATTCGCATTTTCTCTAATTCGGATATAGTCTGCCCTGATGGTTTCAGCATAGTTTTCAATTTCGGTTTCGTAACGCTGGCAATCCCGCCTGAACTCGCGAATCGTGGTACCAATATGCTGCGGAGGAAGCAAGCTTTGTTCATATCTAATATGATTCACTGCACCTTGATTCATTGTCAAATCAGCGCCGCAGATACACTTTCCACGCTGCAAAATGTATTCAATAGAATCAAAATGCATTTTAGGAATGCCTTCGCCATCTTGCTTTGCATCCGCAATCACACGATAGACCTTAGAATACAGTGCCAATGCAAAGAATTTATAAGCGTTTCTAGTAAAGTCCCGAACAATCTGCTGTTCAACATCAGCCTGATTTCTCTGCAAAAATTCTATATCGCGTTCTACACGTGTCTTTTCTTCCTGACGCGCTTTGGTATCCGCGTTTGCAAGTATCAATGCCGTTAATTCCTTCTTGCGTCCTTCAAAGTAAGCAATTTCCTCTCTTACCTGTGCTTCGCGCGCTTCAAGTGTCTGAAGCTTTTCTTTTGCGGTATCTAGATCCCTCTTGAGCCGCACACTCTTTTCATCCTGACCGATATCCAATTCTTTTTGCAGTTTGCTAATGACAGAATTAGTCTTTTTGGGTGAAAAATGATCAACAGCTTCGCTTATTGTTTCAAGCCCCATAAGACCTCTAACAGCAGAAACAACATTGCCCTTGCTATTGATTTCGGATACATGTTCACCGTCAAAGAAGAAGTAACCAGAGAGAGCTTCAGGCAATATCTTGTTTATGGTGTTTTGGCATTCAAATGTGGGGATTTCCTGCATTTCTCCGTTTTGTTCCTTATACTCGACTTTCAAGGTTGCCCTCGTGCAGGAAGGCTTATTACCTTCGTTTTTCGTTACAACTTGTGTTCTGCGAATAACATACAACTTGTCCTCGTGCTGCAACTCCACTTCAACAGAAACCTCAGCAGAAGAAAACATGCTCATTTCCTGTAGCGTTTCTGAGTTGATCAATTCTCTTGTTTTGAAAGAGGTGGTTCCATACAAGCACCAATTGAAAGCCTGAATGAGCGTGGTTTTTCCGCTCGTATTGTCACCCAAAATAACAGTAACATTTTTCTCTTTATCACAAGAAAATTCAACTACTTGGAGATCTTTATACTGTCTGAAATTCTTCAGTGCAATCTGCTTAATTAACATTTTCGACCTCCTGAATAATGAGCTTAATGATTTTTTCTACCATCTCGTTGTCTTTGAGTTTTTTTGTTTTATAATTCTCACGTTCCATCATATAGACACGAGTTTTAAGGCGCTGCAATTTTGACTCGTCAAGAGCTTCGTTTTGATTGTCAGTATTTACAACATCATATTCCATAATCATGTCCTCCTATGTAGTTCAACTGATAATACTCGTTGATTCTATCAACAAGTTTATACGATTCAGACGGATTTTCACAAAGTCTAACAAAATCGTCTAGGCGTTCTTTTTCGCGTTTGAATAATGCTATTTCACAATCTAAGTTGCTTACTCTTTCAGTAGAATCTAAGCTTCTTGGCAATGTAATAAAATCATATATAACCGCAAATTGTTTTCCTTTGGCCCGACGTAACACACGACCGCGTCGTTGAACGTATTCCTTAGGATTAGTACTGCTAGCCATAATAAACGCAGTTCTAATGCCAGGTATGTTCACACCTTCATCCAAACATTTAATTGCAACTAAAGCCTGTAACAAATGGCCTTCTGCGAAACTCTCTTTAATTCGTTCTCTTTCCTGAGCATCTTCTTTGGATGTGAACATAGATACTCTCATGTTCAATTTGTTTCCAAGAATATCTACGACTCGCTCTATTTGTCGTGCATCATCCTCGTCGTAATCATCTTCTCGATCAGTGAACACTTTTGTCGCACCACAATACACTAAGATATTGTTGTCGTGTTTGTATTCCTCCATAAGTTCTTCAAGAATATGTAACTTATTACGAGCGCCGGCTATAATCCTTGCTCTCTTAATGAGCAACATTTCTGCTGATTTAGGTAGTTCATCCCCTGGATTCTTTCGAAGAATATTAATTATCTTCTCTGTTAGTTCCGTATATTCTTTAAGTTCATCCGGTTCTAGATTGACAACAACAGGATGATAATAGTACGGAGTTAAAAATCCTTGCTTTATAGCATCCTCAAGCGTAAAAGTGATGCACACTTTTTTGAAATAATTGTACAGACTTTGCGTTCCTTCTTCATCATGATGACGTTCCAAGGTTGCTGATAATGCCAATCTGTATTTGAAATTTTCTAGCATGCATTTTTGCAAACGTTTCGCGCCAAAGTTATGTGCTTCGTCCACAACAATGCAAAGATTGCCTTTTGCAGCGCGCAAAATATCTTGAACGTAATCCGTGGAATAAGATGCGTTGACCATTATTGCACAGAAATTCTTGATTACCCCCAGCTTATAATCGCTAAGTGTTAGTTTGAATTTCTTTTTCCAATCGTATTTAGAATAACAAATTAACGGAGTCACATTAAATCGCTTTATATCTTCAACCCATTGCTCAACCAAATGCTGATATGGACAAAGGATAATAACGCCTATATTGTCTTTTAGTTTCTCCGACAAAGCAGATAATGCACCTAGTGCAGTAAAAGTTTTGCCTGCGCCTGTTGCCATATCAAATATTCCTTGTCCATCTGATTCCATCCAATTGTTTATAGCTTTCAATTGATATGGGTGGTCATCGAACGAAACGTCAGGAGGAACACGAAAAACATTTTTCGCAACGCTTTCAGCTTCTCTTTCCCTCAAAGAACATTCAATAGCATCAACTTGGCTATCAACTTTATCTCGCTTGTACTCCAACAGCTTCTTAACCGCAATCTCAGGGAAATCTATAATCGTTACATGAGAGTCAGCATTTGTCCAAAGCATATGGAACGCCAATTCTTTTTGAGCAACTTTTTTCTCTTCGAAAGATGACTGCCATGAGCAATACACATCCATCACTTCATAGTTATCAACAAATGCGGTTTCTGACTCATTTGTTGATCCTGAAAAAGCGATAACGTTGTTATCTGAATCATATACAAGACCCATCTTTTCGTGATAAATACCAAGTTGGTTGCGCCCGTGAGTAAATGCTATTTTAATATCCAGCTTACCGACCGCAATTAATGTAGCAAGCATATTGAGTCTTTCACTTTCAAAATAACTTGTCGGCTCTTTAAACTCTCGCATAATTGCGTTAGTTACTACTTGCTCCCGAGATTCATAACCTTTTTGAATCGCGAGTATATCTTCTTCGGAAAGTCTGGGAGATGCAATCAGCTGAATGTGTCCGCCGTTAACGACCATCTCCGATATTCCCTTTGCAATTTGAATCAATGCTGTAGAAGAAAAGAAGCCGACTGCGCGCTTGTATTTAACTGCGCGAGATAAGACAGGGATATAAAAATCCTTAATGACATCGCTCTTACCAGATCTGTATTCAGTATTTAATTTGATATCTTTGAATGACATCATTACAAACTCCTTATTCCATCTAGCAATAAATCGATATCTTCTTCAGTATTGAAATATCCCACACTTACTCTAACTGTTCCACCAGATTTATGAGAGTCAATCAAATCATGAATATATGGTGCACAATGATAACCCGTTCTAACTGCCACATCGTATTCTTCGCTCAAAATTGTTCCAACATCATTTGCACTATATCCATCCACATTGAAGGAAAGAACACTAGTGTGATGCGTCGGCAAATACAACTTAACTCCGATCGCCCTCAACCCCTGAATTAGTCGTTCCATCAATTGTGCTTTTTTGTCGGCTATAACAGATATTCCGGTTGCTTTTAGCCATTTCAAAGAAGCGTTCAAGCTTGATATAGCAATGATATTCGCACTACCTACTTCAAAACCCACCGGAGAATCAGAAGCCATATTTAAGTTTAGTGAATCTGAACCTGTTCCTCCGGCAAGCACTGTTGCCAAGCGTGCTGTATATGCCGAAACAAAACCACCGATCCCCCAGGATGCGTACAGGTTCTTGTGACCTGCAAAAATGACATAATCAATATTAGACTTTTCCATGTTAAGGGATTCGAGACCAGCGGATTGCGAAGCATCAACAACAACTATTGCATCATGTTGCTTTGCAAGTTCTGTAATCGCTTCAATTGGAACAATTGCCCCTGTTACATTGCTTACATGATTCACGAATACATAATCTGGTGAATTTTGAGAAAACAGCTTTTCCGCCTCGTCTCTGTCAAATTCTTGAGTCTGTGAATCAAATGGCAAAAGAACAATCTCAAAATTATACCTTTCCTTCATCAAATGGAGAGGACGCGCTATCGCATTGTGCTCGAAGGGGGTGATATAAACCGTCTTATATTCATCCCACTCTAATCCCATGATAATTTGGTTAGCCGCTATGGTTGCGGACGGTGTGAAAACCACATTATTAGGGTTTTCTACACCAAGCAACTCCGCCATCAAGTATCTAGTTTCATCCACTACCTTCATAGCATCAGATGCAACCTTATAGCTACCCCTGCCAACATTCACCGCCATATTCCGTTGTGTATAATCTACTGCCTGATACACTTCTTCCGGCTTCGGAAATGTTGTAGCGGCGTTATCCAAATAAATCATAAGCTCTCCTTAGTTTATAATATCTTCTATCAGTTGCGCTAAAATAGCCAACTGTTCGTCAGTTTCCAGTGCCCCGTTATACTCTTCAAAAACGGCACGCAAATTGTTAATAACAGTTTTACCAAGTGGCGATATATTGCTGGATGAGAATGTCTTTTCCAGTTTAGTTCCTGTAAGAGATATAGAAACCATACACTCATTTTCGCCTGACACAGGATCTTCATGATAGTCGTTGATCTTGGCAATCGCATCAGCTACATCTTTAATAAAGTTGCTTGCCAGCGAATCACTCCAGTCCTCAATCTCCATCGAAGCAAATTCATACATCAGCTCATCCAAAATTGCATCATCGTCATAGGTGGAAATCTTTGCTGCAAATCCGAGAAGTGCATTGGAATTAGAATCAAACACATGCTTTTTAGTGCTATCAGGAAGTTTCTTATACCAAGCCATCATCGACTTTGCCAAGCCGCCTTGATAGCCAGGCATAAACAAGGCGATCAGCATTTTGCCAATCTCCATTCTACAATTCTTGATATGGCCATCAAAAAACGCTTTGCATCGCGCAATGCTTTCTGCACAATTTTGCAGTTGATTTTCTGCGGCAAAAATAGAAACAAACGAATCAAATACCAGCTCTCTCGAATTAATCTCGAACTTCATTAATTCTCTTCTGAAGCTATCAAATTGAGCATCGATTGTTCTCGTTTCACCATTCTCCCAGTATGACTTGAATTTTTTAGTATACTCCGGCAAGGAACGAACCCAGTTTTGCATGCTTTTAACAACGCTATAAATATGATTTATGCTAGTGGTCCTCACATCTGCATTATCCGCAAATATCTGTTCCAGACTTGCCAAATACTGTTCTTTCTCTGCTGTCCCAGCTTCAATGAGTAATTGATAGTTTGCCGGAGCCTCGTTCAAATTTGCGAGCAGGCTAGGGGTTAGTTCCATTTCTTTATCTTTGAAATAGAAAATAACACCTTCTTTATACTGGCGAAGTTCATAGGCTATTAAAATTGGAATGATACCTTTTCTCAATCCGTACGGAGCCGCACAGAGTGTTTGATATAGTTGTTCGAAGTTGTTTTTTGCCACTTCGCAATCGGCAATAAATCCATGAATTAATTCCAACACTTCATTTAAGCCAGCGTCTTGCGTTCTCGGATTTTGATCCAATCCCGTGCGGGAAAGAACAGATTTAAAGATGCTTACCTCTTGCCCATATCCATCCATACAGGGGATAACATTGCTGTCCGCATAATCTAATATTTGTTGAATAACAAGATCGCGACCTTTAATGTTTTGCGCGTTGAGCACATTTTTGTTAACCATCTCATTATTGATAACCGGCGTTAGATTATAACAATCATTGCATATGCGCGAAATTGTCTGGATCAGACTCACCTGACTATCAATGTCTAGCAACTTCACACAATTCAAATACGTGCTGTATTGACTGCGAGGAGCAAACATCATATCAATATGAGATTGAATACGTCTAATGAGATCCTGTTCATAAATCTCCATCTCCTCCATATAGTGGGGATCGGGATTCTGAACGTTTTCATCTTTCAATCGTGATATTGCTTCAATTCGTTTCAGTATTTCCAACTGGTCAAATGCTAAGTCGGAAATACAAATGATAATCTGCGGATGATTAGCAAATTTCTTGATTTTGCTTTCTATCCGTTCTCTATCTACAGAAGCATCTCCTACGATATAAACAATCAATCCATCATACTGATACTTTGTTAAAAGTTGTTTGGCATTTTTAAAGCCAATAAACTCTTTGGCACCCATGTACACCTTTTTAAAATATCGAAGGATGCTAAATCGGTCATTGTGTTCTCTCGGAAAAACGAAGCCATTATCGCATATTACATTCAGCATTTCGCCGACGTTAACTTTTACAGACTTGCTTTTCACATAAGCTTCGACGCTTTTTTGTATATCCACGCCATTTGCTGTTAGCAAAACGTATTCGGATGTATCGCGCTGCGAAACAATGTGTTCTTTTTGCAAGAACCTCATCGCTTGCTCGAAAACAGCATCATCCATCAATAATGCTGCTTTCAAGTGGGCTTTGGTATTTTTCAAGCGTTCGTTGCCGATCATGCTGATAACCGCCATAGCTTGTAAAATGTGCACTTGAGCTTCCTCTTTTGCTTGTCTCAAAGCTGCATCTGTCTTTTTCCAAATGCTGTGTACTTTCGCATTGAATACTTCTTTTCTAAATAACTCTTCAAAATACGTATAAATATAATCCGGCGTAATGAACTCGATCGCTTCGTGTTCTTTTTTTAAAAAGTCCTGAAAAGTGAATTCTCCGTCTTGAGCTAAAAAAGTAAACAATGTTCTCTCGTTTTGACCAACAAGTTCACTGATATTCAAAAGTGCATATGCGCTCAAAGGAGTCAAAGGGAAGCAACCATAAAGCAACTTTTCTTCCAAAGAATCTGGCGTCAGATCGCTGAACACATCAATCAATGATGACTTATTGCATACCTCAACAAACGTTGCTTGATGGCTCTTTTTAAACGCTGCGAAAGACGCATCCTTAACAATAGCATTGGATATCAATTCGTAGCTTTGTTCAGAGGAAGCAACGAATTTTATATGCTTGAATCTTCCTTCAACAGTCTTAAAACTATCGCTCGAAGAATAATCAAGTATTTCCTTGTGCGTAATACAAGTAAAATGGATTTGCTTCTTTCCACTTCTCGACGCTAGTTCAGCAACATCTTGAATAATCTTAAAATTGAGCATTTTGCTCTTATCGATATTTGATTCGAGAAATTTGCTAAACTCGTCAAATATGATATTGATACCGGAATATTCTGTTTGTTCTACTAACGCATCTACCACAGACTGATATAGTTTCACAACATCCATATTTGTCATAGGGTTGAAGGCCGTACCTGCCGCAATCTGAGGATAGCAGTCACAGAAAGCAGAATATGCTTCTTGATCAAAACGGCACAACCCAACAAGAAGATCTTCCACATTTATTTTCTTTTTCTTTAATTCTTGAACAAGTTTTTTGTAAGCTTCCGGAAAGTTGGTTTCCCATTTTTTAATAATCGAAATTGCGGAATCAAAATATGTTGCAGGTAACAGATGTTGCAGATTAGCTTTTGCAAGAGCGTCGTTTATTGCCAACAAGAACGATTGATTAATATCGTTAAAATTGCTGTTAATAATCACAGGGAGAGTACGAATTCCCGATTGAACAATTTCTCGAGCCAAGGCGCCGACTTCTTCATTTACACTATAAATTTTATCACACAGCTCTTCTAAAATCGCATAATTCTCTTCGCGCTCATCTTTTGATGCTGCAAACATATCTAATGAAGTTATGGCAGAAAGAACGAGTAATAAATGAGACTTACCTCTACCATACGGACCTACCAATACATTAGCTCGGCTTTGTGTATCATTGCTATAATAGAAAGATTTTAAAAACTCTCCGAGAACCCTCACTGACTGTTCAGTAGGAATGTATCCTTTGACTTTCTCGGGGATATTCAAGTCATATTCTAAGTTGACAGAAGTCTGAAACCCTTCATTTACATGTATAAAATCAGAATATTTCATATTACCTCATTCTCTTTTCATAATACTCGCGCATAACGCCTTCGGGTGTTCTATTATCATTAACATACACCATATCCAATCCAGCGGTGCGATTAAGCGTTATATATCCAGAAACTCTTAATTGATCAAGATACTCATTTATGAGTACTCTATCGAGATTGAACACCTTTCCAATATTGTTGGCATCATTTATAAGCGACTCGATGCTAACCGATTCTTTGCCCTCTTCAATATTGTCTAAAATAACATACAGTACCGCCATTTTGTCGAGCAATTCGCGAGCGGGAGGCGTTTTTACATAAGTTCCCTTTTTGTTAGCGCTTTTACGAATCAATCCTAACTCTATCAAAGGGCAACTAAGACTCTCCTCGGGGTCTTCTGCAAAATCGGTAGTATTATACATTCTAAGAATACTTGCGCAGTCATCAGCAAACAGCCTTTCAGAGAATGTTGCGCCTTCAGCAAGCCGTTTATTAAGCTCTTCTTTGCACTTTTCGATCATATTATCTTTTGTAAAATCTTGTCCATCATAATTATTAAAAAAGATGTCCCAAGCAACACTCAAGCCCTCTGCGTTTTTGACAATATTATAATGCAACAAAAACAATGTAAATACATCATCGAAGTATCGATCGTATCGATCAACTACTTCTCCAAACTTTTCCGTAAGAATTTGCTCTCGGGCTCTACCAACAGGAGCTCGTTCTTCTGTTAAACCGGTAGCTCTCAGCCAGTAGCGTATAGATTTAACCATCTTGCTACCAACGCCCAGGATTTCCATCGCATCATCCCTTGAAAAAAGCGTCGGGCAATCTTGGACACATCGAATACCTTTTCTGAGCCAGCCCTCTCGGATATTGAAAGATTCATTACCTTTCAATTTGACTTTTGTAAGTTTTTCTTGTTTATTTATCATCAGAGTATCCCTTTCCTCTAGGCAAAAGCACTCTTCTCATATAGCAACCACCAGTATAATGATTGATACACTCAAAACAATGTACACACTTATTATCATCTATCAAGTATTTATACTCTGTGTCGCCTTCGCCGTTTTTTATAAGCTTGATTGCATTATGCTTGCATGCGTTTTCGCACGCATGACATCCCGCGCACAATTGGAATTTCGTGATCTGACATTTGAATTTCAATTCAATTTCATTAATCTTCGTTTTCCCTGCAATCGGAGTGGATAGTATCGTTATTTTTAATTCGTTAGTTCCACGTCGTCCTTGAAGTTTTATGATCGGTTGCTTGGTTTTGAAATCTAAAATATAGACTTCTCCTAAGCGCTCTTTACCCATAGTGAAATCTAACAAGCCAAATGGTTTAAAAAACTCATACAAATCATCAGATATGGGCTTATTTAACACGTAGTTAAACGATTTTGCATCTGTTGCGCAAGGTTTAAACGAAATTGCGACATTTTTGCTAAGTTCAATACCAGCACCGCCTTGACGAGCTTTCCATCCACCGCTTGTAACATATTCTTCTGGATCTTCTTTACCCATTTTTACGGCAAAATCAAGCAATATATCTCGAAAACGTTTGTGCTGTTCTGGCATATAAATACTTGCTAAAAATTGTGACCAACCACTGTTATTCGGGCAACACCAGCACCCAACCCTTGTATAGCCAAGTCTGTATGCTTCATTAAAATCAATACCCGTCGTGAGCAAATAAAGCCAAATATCGTAATCCATCCAGTCAATTATTGGAGATGCCACCAACTGTTGCGTAATCTTCTTGCCTTGAGAGGAACGTTCGTACGTATTACGGCTCGCCGACTCATTTCGCCTTATGCCATAAAAAGTCAAAACTGTCTTTCTTCCACTAAACGTTTTTTTGATTTTTTCACCGATAAATCCAGTTTTGAAAATTGTGCAGCACCATCTCAAAGTACGACTGGGTGGGCCGAATGTTTCACACAGGTTAAAAAAATCTTGTTCTTTGTTTTCTGCACGCAACATAGGCGTTCTCTTGTTCGTAGCTCGAAAGCGCTCTACATACTCATAGGTTTGAGGAAACTCAAGGGTTGTGTTTCCGAAAATGTGTATTATTGAAGGGTTACCAGTAGCTTTTCTTACAAGATCACTTACAACAGTTGAGTCCTTACCGCCAGAAAACGATACAAATGCTGCATTCAAGTCATCATTGAGATACTTCTTGGAATACTGTGCAATGTAACTTTTTGCTTCGGATGTAATATAGTCGTATCTTATCGCGTTTGCTTTTATCCACTTTGAAACCATCTTATCAAAGTATACATATGTATTCTGATCCTTCAGTTCACACAACTTTTCTCTAATGAAATTTGGATCATAGTTTTTCGAGTTAGTAACGGAAAAAGGAATTTTCTTTCCATTAATGTAATATCTGTTGCCAGAACCGTTCCAAACTGAATCCTTAACAAAACAGAACGGCTTGCCGATCATAATTTCAATTAACAAGCGTTCTTCGGGGAAGACAGGACGCGCATCGGAAGTAAAATACTCACCTCTACAACCACAAATCGGACAAACTTCATCATAAACTGGTATGTTGCAATTTGAACACCAGTACAGTTTGCTTTCGACTTTTGTTCTTGCACCGCATATCGAACACTCGCTACTTTCAACGTTTATATTGCAATTCTTGCAAAAATATTTTATCACGAGTTCTACTCCTGTTCTTTGAATTATTGATTGTTTTCAGGGATCATTTCCATAATGTCGCTGATATCACAATTTAAGGCTATGCACACTTTTTGCAATACCTCAGTGTTCACATTTTCGTTTTTAGCAAGCTTAGTTACAGAAGCAGAACTAATGCCTGCTGCCGCTTGCAAATCTTTCTTTTTCATATCTTTGTCAATAAGCAATTTCCAAAGTTTCTTATAACTGATAGCCACTTGAACACCTCGATAATAATTTATTACTTAAAGTATAACATATACATACATTCTTGTCAACAGAAATTCGTGCGTTCACAAGATTTTTTCTCTTGAACGTCAAGAAATTCTTTTTGGATCTACTTCTTCTTGTTTCCAACTTCTAACATAACTATAGTTTTTTTGTGGCTCTTTTTCTTTGTCTACTGCGGTGCAAATTTTGACTTGAATCAGGTGCTGTTCAGAGTTATAATAACCGTATAAAAAGCGATCGCCTCTCGAGTAAATGCGAGAGGCGAGGCGGGCATATGATTCCACGGAAATCCCTGTTGACCACATAACAGACCACCTACCGTTTCGGAGCACTCGGAAACAGTGGACATAAGAGCGCTAAAGAGCACGGTTTACCGAGCGGAAAGGGGCGAAAAAAGCTATTTTTAGCGGAAATTGCCTTCATAGGTCCGTTTGGGACCAAGATGCCGCAGGTTCAAGTCCTGTCACCTCGACCATAGAAAAACCGCACTATTAAGCCATTTTCAGGCTCTTTAGTGCGGTTTGTTGTTTTTGAAAATCACCGCAAAAACCCGTTAAAAATCATATAAAATTCTAAAAATGTTAGGCAAATGTTAGGCAAGTAAAAACTTCAGAATACGGCTTGTATCCTGGAGCTTTTTACTATAATATAAAAGATGTTACGCTTGATGAGCTTTGCAAGTAATTAAGTGCCCTTTAACTGCAAAAACAGTAGTTAAAGTGCTAATTTTATGTATTCTTATTCTTCTGATATTTCCGGCAAACCTGCAACACTTGTCAACAGCGAAAGAACTCCCGAAAGTACACTTGCCGAGGCGACTGCAACCCAATTCACATCGCTTAACACTGCAGATACACCGATAACCGAAATTGCAGTTTGAGCAACGGTTTTTACTGCTCTTACGCCTGCACATTTTGCCCACGATTTCCAATTTGTAATTTTTTTCATATTATTACCTCATTATTTTTTCTCAAGGTCTGCAATTCTGTGATTTGCAACTTTGATTTCTTCATCTGTAACGGCTGAATTTTTTTCAAGATTAAACACTCGCTCTTGCAAATGATTGTATTTATCTTGCTTTTGCTCAAGTTTATCTATACGATAAACAATAAGCGATTTTGTTTTTTCATTTTCGCTCTCTTGCTTTTTTCGATTTGAAACATTGATAATTAGCTGACAAATAATACTGCCGCAAGCAACAATGAGCGATGTAATAATTTCCGTTGCCATATTAACACCGCCAATTAAGACAGAATAAGCTGTAATCTGTCTATGTAACAGTCATATGCACCTGCGTAGCCGTCTTGTCCGTTTGATGTTTGAATATCGTGCTGCAAATCAAAATACTCTTTGTTAATTTCTGATACACGGTATTTTGCAACAAGATACTTGCCGATACTGTTTGCAACATTTTCAGGAGTTGTGTAATATACTTTAATTGCATCAATTTTACTGCCGTCACCTGCATAACCGTCTTTGTAATCATTAATATTGTAACCGCTTTTTTTGATTGTTTCACAAAATAGTTCTGTAATCTCTGTAAGTTTTGTTTTGCCGAGTTTAACTTGCGAATTATCTTCCAAATCATAATAAATCGGCATATCAAGAGATTTGTTGTTAATGCACTCAAGAATCATCATATTTTCACTTTTTGCGTTTTTGTAATGGCTTTCAAACATACTGTCTTTCTGACTTGATTCTCTGCCATAGCCTGTCCTTATAATGACTGCTTTTATACCGTCATTTTTCATTTTGTTGAAATTAATATCTTTCTGAAATTCAGAAATGTCAACACAAGATATTTTTGTCGTATTTATGCCTCCTTAACAAAGTTTATAACTAAACTCTTTGATGTCGATAGCAGCGGTGTCCTGAATGGCATTACCGGATATATTGGTAGCCGATAGCTTTGTTATGCAAAGTAGCGGATATACGGTTATATCCTTATCCTTATATTTGCTTATGTCAAAAGCAATATTTTTTGTAATATAGCTTGTGTTAAAGATTATATTCGTTTTACCGTAGTCCAACGATGAATCTAAATATTCGTAAACAAGTTTGCCCGCTTCGTTTTTATAAGAAACCTGTACGGTAGGGAAGATTCCGAATGCTTTGTATTCACTTACTTTTGCGGTAAGTTTCAGATATAATACTTCATTTGTATTATTTTTTAAATTAATTTTGTAGCCTCGTCTGTAAGCAACTTTTGCAAAATCTATGTTATTGATACCTTTTAGGTCGTCAACGGTATATGTCGGTAATTCCGAATAATCGTTAAGATTAAGTTTTAAAATATCCGGATTTTCGGAGAGATTATCTGTTACTGTAAGGTAATTTAACCCATCGCTGTTTTTCATATAGCTGTTGATGACAGGAGAAATCATTTTTATGTCAGTCATAGATTTATCTGTTACTGTTTCGCCGTTAATTTTAATTATATTAAGCGGATTGTCATATTTCTGCTTAAGAGTGTTATACTCGTTTAAATTTGTATAATTGAAAAATTTATCTTCTTTATTTTCTTTGTTTTTGTCTGTATATGTATAAACATACGGCAAAAAACAAACATTGTACATATCCGGACCTTTGAGAGAATCACAAACAGATACATCAATAATATTGTTAATGTTGTTTTTGCCGGCAATTCTGATAGAACTCTCTTCAAATGAGTTCCAATAATCATAGCAGCTTGTTATATTGCCTTGAATATAATTGTTGTGATTATTATCAGTTAAAAGAATACCGGCGGCATTATTTAACGGCTTTTCTCCGTTTTTAAGTCTTGAACCTAAAATAAAGTTATTGGCAAGGCTTTGAAAACCTGTAATTACACAACTTTTGCAATTAGTCATCATAAGTCCGTGTCTGCCGTTTTGCTGTACAGACACATTACTTAAATTAATACAAGAGGCATTACTTAAAGTATTATCCATATTTACACCGTCGCCTCTGTTGCCCCATGATTTTATATTTGTGCCGTTAAAGCCGCCAATATTAATTTTAATACCGTGCTTGCGGTTCTGATGTGTATCAAGATTTACAATTTTATTTCCGTATCCTCCGTTGTACAAACCGCACTCGCCGTTTTCGTATGTACGAATATTAGAAAGATGACAGCCGATACATGTAGTTTCCAATTTTATTCCGGACAAAGGGCAATTGGAAACATTGATGTTTTCAATTGTGTTATCGGAAGAATTACTGTTGCTTATTTTAATACCGTGATATTTGTAATCATCTTCTGAAATTTTACCCTTAACTGAAAAAGAGCTTAGAGTGCAGTTTGATGAACCGGTGATATGAATTATACAATCGTCATTTTTATATTTATATTCATTCGTTTCACTGTCTTTATCATCATTGTGTTTGATTATGGTTTTGTTAATACCCGCACCAAAGATTTCAAGGTTAGTTTTTTCAATTGTTAATTTACCGACTTTATAAATACCTGCGGGAATATATACTACCTTATTTTCTTCTATTGCTTTTTGCAGTGCTTCGGTATCGTCGTTTACGCCGTCACCTACAGCTCCGTAGAACTGTGGAATTGAGAAATACGATGAGTATGAAAATGTTACAGCTTTTGTAGAAGTCAAATCGTTATACTTGCAAAGAGTACCGTCGGATGTCAGAATAAAGCGTATGTTATTAACGATTGTCATAATGAACGAAATTTTGTCATTTTCGCCGTTTCCTATTTCTCCCGTGTAAAGTGTGTCACTGTCAATGTAAGTCAGCAAGTCAGTTACTGAGTTTACAGTTCCTACATTGCAGTGCTTTTCGTAATTTTCAAGATTGTTGTAAGTCATATTTATACCTCCAAATAGATTATTGTATAACTTAAAAAGTTACTTTGCTTTCAAAAAATAAGCAGATAATTATATCGTAACTTTTCAAGTTACTTTTATTATAGCGAGCATTTTGTAACTTGTCAAGATATTTTAAACAGTGATGCATAAGATTTTTTCTTGACAAGTTACTTTTGCAGCTATATAATTATGGAAATGATTAATTTAAACACAAAAAGGTGATATTATGACTGTTGGTGAGCGTATAAAAAAAATCAGACAACAAAATGCGATTTCTCAAACGGAGCTTGCAAATGCCTGCAAAATAAGTAAACAAACATTATATAAATACGAAAATAATATAATAACCAATATACCGTTTGATAAAATAGAATTGATAGCCGACTGTTTATCTACATCTCCGTCTTATATAATGGGGTGGGCGGAATATGATTTAAGCAATGTAAAAAATATTGAATCTATGCCGGAAATGGTAAAAGTTCCTTTAGTTGGTACAATTGCCTGCGGTGAGCCTATACTTGCGCAGGAGAACATTGAAGACTATATAAATATGCCCGAAAAAACCAAAGGTACATTTGCACTAAGATGTAAAGGCGACAGTATGATTAATGCTCGCATATTTGACGGAGATATAGTATTTATAAGGGAACAGCCGGAGGTAGAAAACGGAGAGATAGCAGCGGTACTCATTGACGATGAGGCTACTTTAAAGCGTGTATATAAAACAGAATTCAGCATAGAACTCAGACCCGAAAATCCTACCTACAAATCGCTTTATTATCAAAAAGATGAGATGAACAAAGTCCGTATTCTGGGCAAAGCAGTAGGTTTTTACAGTAATGTGTTGTAATATTTTTTTATACTCGATTATATCAACAAAAATAATCGGTAATCACTGATTAAAAAAATTTATTAATTATAAGAAAGAAAACCAAATACTTTGACAACAAAACGGTAAAATCAACGCAATATTGTAAAACAAAATTAATTATGCCTACACAATTCGACATACCATTTTTTGGTAATGTGATATTATAATGTCACAGGGACAAACCCCTGATGCTTAAAAGACACGGGATGGTAAGGTTGACTTTTTTATTTAACAATGATAACAAAATCACTGAAATACCAATAATAAGAATACGACCTAACAAGGCTCAGCCTCGAAAACAATTTGACGAAGCCTCTCTTACATCATTATCGCAGTCCATAACAGAAAACGGTATCTTGCAGCCGCTGACTGTCAGAAGGGCAAGTCAAAGTGAATATGAGCTGATTGCCGGTGAACGCCGTCTTCGTGCGTCGGTTATGGCAGGACTTAAAAAAGTGCCGTGCATAATCGTTAAGTGTTCTGACAAAGAGTCTGCGATCTTTGCTCTCCTTGAAAATCTACAGCGCAGCGACCTCGGCGTGTTCGAGGAAGCTCGCGGGATTTCAAGACTTATACGAAGATTCGGACTTACTCAGGAAGAGGCGGCTCAAAGGCTTGGCAAAACTCAATCTACCATAGCCAACAAACTCCGACTTTTGAGGCTTACATACGAAGAACAGGAGCTTATTATTTCGGCAGGTCTTACGGAGCGCCATGCCAGGGCATTACTCCGAATAGAAGACGAGGGCAAAAGGCGAGAAGTCCTAAGCAAGGTAATAGCTCTTAATCTTAACACTCAACAGACCGACAATCTTGTAGGCGAAGTCTTGAATGACTGCCCAAAGCATATTAAAAGTATGGGAAGCAGTAAAGCGGTGATAAAAGATGTGCGTATTTTTGTAAACACCATCAACAAAGCGGTAGATACAATGCGCCTTGCAGGTATTGATGCCAAAGCAGTCAAAAGTGAAAACAACAACTATATCGAATACACAATTAAAATTCCCAAAAAAACCGCAAGCGATAATAAATCCGCTTAAATTTACTAACAAGAGGGTGCGAAAGCATCCGTTCCACTCATACCCATTTCCTTATCTAAACCCCTTGCAAACAGCCGTACAGTGTAAAAAACTGTACGGTTGTTTGCGTTCGCAATTAATAATTTTTTGCCGTTTCGTTCAAGCCGCCGAACAGCAGGCTGTTCGGCTACAGAAAAATTTTGTTAGCAGACAGTATCGTTGGCTTTGCCCACACCCACAACTTTCGAAAGGGTTGACCAAACTTTTTATAATCGTAACGAACAAAGTATGAAAATTTTGACATTATTATAAGTCGGTGTTAAAATAAAATTACATTATAATGAAAAGGAATGATTTGTATGTCTAAGGGAGATATTGCAAAGCAAAATTTTATGAACGGTTACAATTGTTCTCAAGCGGTTCTGCTTGCGTTTTGCGAGGATTTTGGACTTGAAAAAGAAACGGCATTAAAAATTTCCGAACCGTTCGGCGGCGGTATGGGCAGAATGAGAGAAGTTTGCGGTACTGTTACGGGTATGTTTATGGTGATAGGTCTTGCAATGGGTAATGACAATTCTAAAGACAATACCACAAAGAAAAATGTTTATAAATCGGTTCAGGAGCTTGCCGCAAAGTTTAAAGAAGACAACGGCTCTATTATTTGCAGAGAACTTTTAGGTTTTCAGAAAAACAATAAGGAAAGTTATGTGCCGTCAGAACGCACCAACGAATACTATAAAAAGCGTCCTTGTCCTGAGCTTTGCAAGTATGCGGCAGATATTCTTGAAGAATATCTTAAGAAAGAAAACCTCATTTAAACAACTGTTATTATATAAAATATATGATTTTGTGAATTGTCAACCAAATTTAAATTGTAGGTTGACAATTCGGTAAAACCGAGTTATAATATTGTCAACTTAATAAACCAAATAGGTTGACGATAAGGAGAAAGAACAATGTTAGAGGTAAAATCAAAGGCAACATCAAAAAGCAAAGCCGCTTTGCTTGATTTAGTATTTGTGGCACTCTTTGCCGCTGTAATGACAGTTTGTGCGCAAATTCAGATTCCGTTCGGAGAAGTTCCGTTTACACTTCAAACTCTCGGTGTATTTATTGCAGCGTCATTACTTGGTTGGAAAAGAGGTACACTCAGTGTTATAGTTTATGTACTTCTCGGTCTTGCCGGTGTTCCTGTGTTTGCAGGTTTCAGCGGAGGTATAGGTGTACTTTTCGGACCGACAGGCGGATATATTATCGGCTTTATTTTTACAGCTTTAATTGTAGGTCTTATGACAGAAAAACTCGGCAAAAAACTTTGGGTTGAAATTGTTTCTATGATTTTGGGCCTTGCTGTTTGTTATGCATTCGGCACAGCATGGTTTATGTTCCAAATGAAAATGGGACTTGTTGAGTCACTTTTACTGTGCGTAGTTCCTTATCTTATTGCTGACGCACTCAAAATTGCATTTTCAGCTGTATTGGTAAATCGTCTTGACAAAGTTATCAAGCTTTAATCTGCGACCGCACCACAGCCTTTGCATACAATTTTTTGTAGGAAAAGGCTACAGCAGTGATTTTGTGCAGAATATGACAAATGTAATTGAATATCTGAATAAAGAAAATCCGTTGATTACCTTAACGGGCAGTTGTAATGATGTTCTTTGCAGTAAATGCCCGAATAATAAATCACAGCTTTGTGCCGATAATGATAAAGTGGCAAGTTTTGACAATGCTTGTCTGAAAGAATATAATTTAAAAATCGGTGACGAAATCGAGTGGATTACGCTTAAAGATATGGCAAAAAGCAGGATAATTTCACAAGGAAAACTTAGTGAAGTCTGCAAAAATTGTCAGTGGAAATGTTACGATATTTAATAAGCTTACAACATCCCCATATAAAAAATCCCTGTTCAGCGCTGAACGGGGATTTTTGCTGTCTGTTAATTTTTGTTGAGTTGAGAGTAAAAGATTATTGTTTAGAAGAATGCTTCGCCAATCAATTATAAAAGTTTGTTCAACCTTTTCAAAAATAAATAATTCTGTTTTAATGGCTGTCGCCTGTTTTTTCAAACTAAGTGCAAGCACGCAAACAGTGTGGCTGTTTGCGCCT
>OHLN01000037.1_pt1 | contig 79221 bp, 49 predicted proteins | sample 1569071 | NCBI WGS metagenome assembly OHLN01 (sample SAMEA3879594, study PRJEB24766) | human gut metagenome | biome: human-associated habitat; feature: feces | place: USA | collected 1985/1987
ACCTTGTCATAATCCTCCTTGCTCGGGAAGCGTTCCTGCTGCACCCTGGTCATATAAAGAATGTCGCAGTCATTCAGGTGTTCTTCCAATGAAGCGGTCTCCTCGTAAGGTATATGCTTGCTGTCCAGGTATTTCAGATATTTGGAAGGCATCTTGAGATCATCCGGGGCGGTGAACACATACTTCGGAGAGAAATCAGACATGGCCTCTGAGAGCGAATGGACGGTACGACCGTATTTCAGGTCACCTACCATATTTATGGTAAGGCCGTCGAGCCTGCCCTGAGTCTGCATTATCGAATACATGTCCAGAAGCGTCTGGGTAGGATGCTGGTTGGAACCGTCACCCGCATTGACAACAGGCACCGGCGACACCTTGGCAGCGATTTCGGCGGCTCCCTCCATCGGATGACGCATCACGATCATATCCACATAATTGGAGACGATCTTGATGGTGTCTTCGAGAGTTTCACCTTTGGAAACGCTGGTATTTCTGGAATCAGGAAAACCTATGACTCTGGCTCCCAGGCGGTTAACCGCTGCTTCAAATGAGAGCCTCGTTCTTGTGGACGGTTCGAAGAACAGACAGGCAATGACTTTTCCCGCGAGGAAGTTCTGCTCTCTGTTCTTTTCAAATTCCTTGGCGACGTCCAGGATGTGGAGAATCTCATCCTTGGAGAAATCGCCGATTGAAATCAGACTTTTAGGCATAATGCACAATCATTTCAGACGGCCGCACCAGAAAAGCCGCATTATTAAGTTCTTATATGTAGAGTGTCTGGTCACTCCAAAATTTCCATCCTGCAGCCCTCCACGTTCCCTACTCGCTTCTCGAAATCCTCCACCGCGGAAAGACGCACTTTCAGGTCAATGCCGCATTCATTGCCGAAAGCCTGGCCGCTCTGCTCAAGCCCCATATCCTTCACTATCTTCATCACCCCGTTCATCTCCATATAGCCGAACGAAAGCCTGTAATGCCTTGCCGCTGTTTTGGTTATGATTTCGGCATGGGCCAATGCGTCTGCAGATGAGCTCTTGTACGCGCGTATCAGTCCCGGTATGCCGAGCTTGATGCCGCCGAAATACCGCACCACTACTATCAATATGTCGCTCAAACAATTGGAATCGATCTGCCCGAGAATCGGACGTCCCGCTGAAGACGAAGGCTCGCCGTCATCATTGGCCCGGAACACATCTCCCTTATAGCCAAGACGATAGGCATAGCAATGATGCCGCGCATCGTGATACTCCTTTTTCAAAGAACTGACAATTTCCCTTATCTGCTCGAGCGTCTCGACAGGATAGGCCAATGCGATGAACCTGCTGCCGTTGTCCTTGAAGAGTCCTTCGGCAGGAGCCGCAATGCTCTTGTAAGTGTCGCAGATAGGGTCAATGTTCTTTTCCATAGGCTCAAATTTAGTTAAAAGCGGATTATTATGCAACGGAACGGAAATATTTTGTAACTTTGGGGCGGTTGAAGCAATTTTTATTAGACTAGCATTTATGATTCTCAGGTATCGTGTATCCCTTCCGGGGATTAAAGGGTTCGCCCGCGTTTACGAATTGAAGTCAACGACGACTTTATATGATTTTCACAAAAGGATGAGAGATGATATGGATTTCTCTCACGACCAACTTATACAGTTCAAGGGCCTCGATGAAAACGGAAATCTGGTGGCCCGCTACGGAATGTTCGACCTGGGCGCAGGCGCTGTGGACGAAGTTACGGTAGAGGAAACAGTGAACAGGGGCATTGCCAGATTCACCTATTTCTATGATGTCACTGACAGGAAGAGCGTAATCGTCACATTCGAAGGTGAGGTGGAAGAGGAGTCGGGAAGGACTTATCCTGCACTGGTTGAGAGCAAAGGTCCTAATCCTGTGGAGTTCGAGAACGGATATGTGGCTTACGAGGATCTTCCGGACGAGCAGAGACATCTGCCTGGCGAATCGCTTATGGCGAAAGAGGACAAGGCAGAGAAGGATGCAGATGACGCAGATGACATTGACGATATTGATCCTATCGATGATGATGACGACGAGGATGATGAGGAGGATGATCTCAAGTCATCCATCGCAGAGGACAGCGATGAGGTTTATGACGGATCAGAGGAACTCCTGTTCTAACCGTTCATTGACCTTTCAATGGGCAGGAAGCTTGTCATAATTACCGGACCCACGGCCGTAGGTAAAACCGACTTCTGCATCGAAGCCGCCCTCAAATACGGTTCTCCGGTGATTTCCTGCGATTCGAGACAGATATATAAGGAAATGACTATTGGGACTGCTGTCCCTGATGCTTCGCAGTTAGCCGCTGTGAAGCATTATTTTATCCATAGCATCCACGTTACCGAGCCATATTCCTCCGGCCAATATGAAATAGATGCCCTGGCTCTCATTGACAGACTTTTCGGCGAGGGGCGCGAGACACTTGTAATGTGCGGAGGTTCAGGCTTTTATATCGACGCGGTATGCAATGGTCTGGACTGCCTGCCTGTTCCGCCTCCCGAGCTGAGGGAAGAGCTTACGCAGAGGGTCAAGACTGAGGGAGTCGGTGCATTGGCAGAGGAACTGCGCAGACTGGACCCGAAGGCGTGGGAAGCCATAGACATCCACAACGGACAGAGGGTGGTCAGAGCGCTGGAGACCATCATGATATCGGGGCGCTCGTTCACCGAGTTCAAGCTCCGTGAGCCGAAAAAGCGGGATTTCGAGATAGAGAAAATATGTCTCACGCGACCGAGAGAAGTTCTGTATAGCCGTATCAATGAGCGTGTTACGGCTATGGTCAATGCAGGGCTCGAGGATGAGGTACGAGGTCTGCTGCCATATCGGGATCTGCCGGCTCTGCAGACTGTGGGGTACAAGGAGATGTTCGATCACATCGACGGAAAAACATCATTGGACGAGGCTGTAAGGCTGATTCAGCGGAACACCAGACATTATGCCAAGAAGCAGCTTACCTGGTGGAAAAGATATTCTGACGTAAAATGGATCGAGTTATGAAAGTGGGCAATATGCTTTTGTGCGCATCCGTCTGCCTGGTTCTGAGCAGTTTGGCCAATGCCACAGGTACTGATGACAGATTGTTCTACCGGCGTCCTGCCAAGATCTGGGAGGAGACTCTTCCGCTCGGGAACGGCCGGCTGGGACTGATGACCGACAGCGGGACACAGCACGAGCACATTACGCTCAATGAGATTTCCATGTGGAGCGGCTGCGAGGCCGACTACCGTAATCCTGAGGCGGCTTCCTGCCTGCCTGAGATAAGGAGTCTGCTGTTCGAGGGAAAAAACGCTGAGGCCCAGGCGCTTATGTACGAGCGGTTTCTGCCGCAGAAAGATGTTTCAGATGCCAGGTACGGGACCTATCAGACTCTCGGCGCGCTGGACATTGACTATGATTTTCCTGTCAATGACGGTTGCGGGCCGGATTTACAACCTGTGGAATATATCCGCGAACTGATTATGGATGAGGGAGTTGCGAGAAGTTCTTTTATCGTGGACGGCATCCGTTACAGCAAGGAGTTCTTCGCATCGAGGGCTGATGACGTGATGGTGCTGCGGCTTACTTCTTCCGAAAAGGGAGGATTGTCATTCAAGTCGGTGCTGAGCCGTCAGGAAAATGCTGCTGCAGGGGTTGAGCACAGGAAATGCGGACGCAGGAAGCTGCACGCTGCCACACTTGAGGGCAGTCTTGAGAGCGGCATTCCGGGCAAGAAAGGTATAAGCTATAAGGTGTCGATGACGGTCGCCTCTTCTGACGGCAAGGCCGTGTACAGCGACGGGGCAATAACATTGACAGGAGCGAGCGAAGCTACATTGATCATTTCGGCCGCGACTTCGTATTCTGCGGAAGGGACCATATTCCCTGGCGAGAGGTATGTGAGTTTCTGCGACAGCCTGCTTGACGCGGCGGCTCATAAGGATTATAACGAATTGAGTTCCGGCCACATAGCTGCGCATGGCGAGCTTTACGGAAGGGCAGGGATTTATCTTGAGGAGTGCGACGACGATGCGCTGGCGACTGATGAACGGCTCCGGAAAGCAGCCTCTTCGGACAGTGGGAGTCTGACTCCGGGACTTGCGGTATTGTACTGGAACTATGGGCGTTACCTTTTCATAAGCAGTACGAGGCCGGGGTCGCTTCCTCCGAATCTTCAGGGGCTGTGGGCGGACGGTACGAGCACGCCATGGAACGGTGATTATCACACGAATATAAATATCCAGATGAACTATTGGCCGATGGAGCAGGTCGGTCTGAGTGAGTTTGTCCAGCCGCTGATGTCCATGATGGAGAGGCTGGTTCCGTCCGGACAGGAGAGCGCCAAGTGTTTCTACGGAAGTGAGGCAGAGGGCTGGGTGCTGCATATGATGACCAATGTGTGGAATTACACTGCTCCAGGCGAGCATCCGTCGTGGGGTGCGACCAATACCGGCGGGGCCTGGCTTTGCGCCCATCTCTGGGACCATTACCGTTACACTCTCGACAAGGATTTCCTTAAAAGGGCATATCCGATAATGAGGGGAGCCGCGAGATTTTTCTTGTCAACGCTGATGGAAGAGCCTGTGCATCAATGGCTTGTCACAGCGCCAAGTTCTTCTCCGGAGAACGCTTTCTGGTGCGGGAAAGACTCTATTGCGACGAGTATCTGTATGGGGCCGACAATGGATGTCCAGCTGCTCGGGGAGCTGTTTTCATCGACGTCTGCCGCAGCCGGGATTATCGGCATTGACAAGGATTTTTCTGACAGTCTCGCAGCTGCGATGAAGCGGTTTCCGCCTATGAGGGTGGATTCCCGTGGACGGCTGATGGAGTGGCTTGAGGAGTATGCTGAAGTGGAGCCTCAGCACAGGCATGTCTCTCATCTGTACGGGCTGCATCCCGGCAATTCCATCAGCACTCTACGATCACCGGAGCTCGCCGAGGCCTGCCGTAACACTCTGAAGGTCAGGGGCGACGGGGGCACGGGATGGAGCAGGGCCTGGAAGATAAATTTCTATGCTCGGCTCGGTGACGGTGACCATGCCCTGAAACTGCTGAAGGCGCTTTTAGCTCCGGCCGTGAGGTACACTGAGATAGATACGTTATCTGTTCCTTATTATAAGGGCAATCTGCATCTGGAGCAGTTCAGCGGCACTTTCCCTAACTTGTTCTGTTCGCATCCGCCGTTCCAGATAGACGGCAATTTCGGTGGCACGTCCGGCATAACCGAGATGCTGCTCCAGAGTCAGGACGGATACATAGCCCTGCTCCCTGCCCTACCGTCCGGGTGGAGAAGCGGCAGTGCAAGAGGCCTCAGGGCCAGGGGAAATGTGTCCGTGGATTTCAACTGGAATGATTCGCGCGTGGAGCAGGTGACCATCACCGGCCTGCCGCTCCGCGGTGGCGAACGTGGCGGAGGTTCGGTCGCGAGTGGCGAGGGTGGTGCTGCGATGGACGGATCAGATTCGGGCGCGAGTGACGGAGTAAATTCCGTGGAAGCAGGTGACTTGATGGCATGCGGCAGGAGCTCAGGCGCGTTGGCCAAGGGTTCTGCCGCAACGGATGGACTGACCGCGGCTAGTACGGACGATGGTGGCACTGTCACGGCAGGCGGACGGAGCTCAGTGGTTCTGAAGGTGCCGGCAGGAAGCATTGCACGGGATCTTTACGGCAATGAGTTCCCTACCGACTCCTCCGGTTTCGTTCACATCAGCGTCCGAAGCGGCGAAAGCGTCACGATACGGTTCGGAAGGTAAACGGGGATGGAGAACGGTTGAGGTGAACAGGGCTGAAAACGAAGATGTAGAACGGTTCCGGTGAACGGGGATGGAGGACGGTTCCGGCGACGGGGATGGAGGACGGTAACGTGTACGGGGCGCAAGGGGCGCACCACGTAAAACCCTGTGGCACAACAACTTAACGCTTTTCAGAGTTGGCAATTTCATAACTCTGAAAGGCACCGGCATCGTCTGAGTGTCTGACGTCGAGTAGTCAATACGTAACCGCGGAGACGAGGATGAAGAACGGTTCCGGCGACGAGGATGAAGAACGGTTTCGGAGACGATGATGGAGAACGGTAACGTGTACGTGGCGTTAGGGGCGCACCGCGTAAAACCCTGTGGCACAACAACTTAACGCTTTTCAGAGTTGGCATTTTCATAACTCTGAAAAGCGTTAAACACTTATTTATCAGTCATTTACAGGTTGCGCTGAACACGTCGTCCTGAAAAAAGTTTACAAAAAAAGGCACCGGCATCGTCTGAGTATCTGACGTCGAGTAGTCAATACGTAACCGCAGAGACGAGGATGAAGAACGGTTCCGGAGACGAGGACGGAGGACGGTTCCGGCGACGGGGATGGAGGACAGTTCCGGCGACGGGGATGGAGGACGGTTCTGGCGACGGGGATGGAGGACGGTAACGTGTACGTGGCGTTAGGGGCGCACCGCGTAAAACCCTGTTGCACAACGATTTAACGCTTTTCAGAGTTGGCATTTTCATAACTCTGAAAATGGCTTAATCATTAATATTCAGAGAGTTACGCGATGCGTGTACTGTATCGTCCTGAAAAAAGTTTACCAAAAAAGTAAACTTTTATGGAAGCTAAATGCTATCGGGCGATGCGGCACGCCCAGTGTATCGTCCTGAAAAAATTTAGTCAACACGTAATCGCGGAGACGCTTACCTCAAAAAAAGTGACAGCGTCACCTTCATCACCTTATTTCCCTGACCATATCTTCGAACTTGTCGCAAGGGCCTCTGGACTTGTTTCTGATTTTAGCGCGATAATTATATACCGTATTGGCCGAGTAATGCAGCAGCGAAGCAATCTTGGACGATTCGTTCACGCCAAGCTTCACCAATGCGAATATCCTCAGCTCCGGAGTAAGCATATCATTGTCCTTCAGCACAATAGCCTCGCCGTCAGCGAGCAGGGCATTGAACTGCTCTATAAAATCAGGATACAGATTCAGGAACGTCTCGTCGAACATCTTGTAGAACGTCTTGATGTCCTCGTCTATCGGCGGCAGCATCTCTATCTCGTCAATGATGTATTTTTCATTGCCGCGCTTGAGATACTTGAGAATGTGGTTCTGATATTTTCGGGTCTTGTTTATATTGTCCGACACCATTCCGAGGAACAGCGCGATGTACTCTTCCTTGATCTTGTCCGCCTCTTTTATCCTGCTGTTCAATGACTTGAGCTCTTCATTGGTCCGCGCGAGGATATTGTGGTGCCGGTAGATATGGAGCGACAGCACGGCAAGTACCACGAGAAGCAGACTCACGAAGACGACGGCAGCCATCATCATCCGGTTCTGCTCCCGCTTCCTCTGTTCATACTCGTGTTCTATCCGAGGGAAGAATTTGGAAATCTGCCACGGACGCAGTTTGCCGTTGAAGGCCAATGCATCCTGCATACAATGGTCTGCGCAGTATTTGAACGCCCTGTCCACGTCTCCCATGTCGAAAATATACTGGGCGATGAGGTTCAATGACGCATAATCCTTCGTGGCGCTGGAGATGTCAGCCTGAGCCGACTTGCAGAGCCAGTACATTATGCTGTCCGGCTGGTTCTTGGGCACGCCCTGAGAATAGTAATAGCAGGCTCCGGCGTATTTGCGGAGATCATTCTTCTGCGACAACGTCATCATTTTCCTGGCAAATTTCCTCACTGATGCCGAGTCCTTGGCTGACAGCGCGGCCTCCCTGTTCAGGTCATACCATTCGTAAGTCCCAGGAGCGACATATTTCATAAGCGAATCGCGAAGCTTGTTCCTGTCATCGAACTGAAGCACGCCCACAGCATTGTCAGACGCATAATACATCAGCTCCCCAGCCAATGTGTGCCGTGTCCTGAGGTACTGCAGCTTGACGCTCTCCGGAATGCCGTCGTCAATGACACTCTGCATCAATGTCGTGGCTTCTATATGATAACCTGCCTTGGCATACACTTCCACAAGCGAAAGATTTGCAGAGGCAAGTCTTTCTTTGTCAGCATTCTGCTCAGCGAGTTCACGGTTACGTGCAAGGAAGAACACAGTGGAATCGAAACTGTTCGCACAGAATTCATTTGCCATCCTGAGATTGAACGCCACCTGGTTTTCATAACTTCGGTCCGAACTATAGACCTCCCTGATGGACTTTATCCTGGATTCAAACGCCTTTTCGTAGGTCGCTTTCATTGCCAATGTCGCATCCAGTTCGCTTACGGCTTCGTTTACAATGCCAGTTTCGCGTCCGCAGGAGCACAGACACAGAAGCAGAGTTATGTAAATATATTTCCTGATCATATCACCAATCTTCCGGTTACAATCTGCTAATATAGTCAGTAATCTTGAAAAAAACACGATTGTCTGAAGATAACGTTTTTTTGCTCATTTTTTTAGATTTTTTCATAAATTGGGCATATGAAATATTCAATGCTCCTAACAATAACCTTTACGGTTCTGGCTCTGTGTATCAATATTCCCTCTGCCAATGCCGGTTTACATGACGAATTTCCATGCCGGTTCACGCAAGTCTCATCGCGGAACGGATTATCCTATAACTCCGTAAAATGTGTCATGCAGGACAGTCGCGGATATGTGTGGATAGGAACCTACAAAGGGCTCAACAGATATGACGGTACACGCATCAAGAACTACGGAAGGAAAGATCTGGGAGTAAAATCCGACTATATCAATGTTCTTGCAGAAGATTCCGCAGGAAATGTCCTTATCGGAACAGACAATGGGATAGTCATTTACGATTACCGTAAGGATTCGTTCCGACAGCCGATGCAGGCAGAATTGCTGAACGACAGAATCTACAGCATACAGAATGACTCGAAAGGCATTTCCTGGATCGGGTCCAGAGCACAGGGGCTGTTCAGCTATGACCCTGAAACTGACGCCATCGGCAAGATTGACCTGAAAAACCCAGAAGGAAAACTGGTCCGGGACATTTACAGGATAGCCATTGACAGAAACGACAAGATGCACGTGGCCGTATATTGCGACAACCTTTATAGGATCTGCAGAGACTATTCTATGAAAAGGATTGAAACTTCAGGCAAATCAGGCTATTTCGAGAAGGATGACATAGAAGGTATAGTACTGAATCCGAGTTCCAACAACCAGATGTTCATAGCGAGCAAGCGCCATGGACTCTGCCGGCTGGACCTGAGAACTGGGGAAGTCATCGTTCTGGTGACATTGCCCGCCGATTCCAGGCCTGTTCACTTGTCGGAAAACGACGGCATCCTATGGCTGGCCACATCATCCGGCGTGATAAAATACTCTGAGGAAAACGGCTCTTGTTCGACATTGAAACACGACAGCGCCGACAAATTTTCGTTGTCTGATGACTATACTACGACTGCCATCCAGACTTCCGACGGAAGCCTGTTCATCGGAACTACGACGCAGGGCATTGACTATCACAGCCCCAGCCAGGATGTTTTCAAAAAATTCTATAAGACCACCGATGGAGAATCACTTGAAGGCAGCACCATCTGCGGATTTGCCCAGGACAGGAACGGTATCGTATGGATTGCATCGAAAGGGAACGGACTGATGACATTGGACCCGGGAACAGGGGAATTGTCCCGCAAAAACATAAAGGGACTGCCCGAGACGTTGAACGCACTTTGCATCGACGGCGACAACCTCTGGATAGGCTATCACAAGGGTATATGCAAACTGGACATAAGGACCGGAAACGTCAAGTCATATCCCCATTTCACAGTATCTGACATTGACATTGACAACAGAGTTCTGCGCATCTTCAAAGCCTCCGACGGGAAAATCTTCCTTTGCACCTCGGTGGGAGTGATGGCATATGACCCGGCGACGGACAAACTCAGAAAGGTGGAATGTCTAGGCGACCGGGCCATCGAATATATGGTGGAAGACGGCGACGGCACCATCTGGGTAGCTTCCTACAGCCAAGGCGTGCTCGCATACGACCAGTTCAATGATACCGTTACCGGACATTGGTACGGAAACAACATCTCCGATATGGTTTCCTCAGTCTGCCTGGATAAAAACGGAGATCTCTGGGCCATCGGTTTCAATACAGGTTTCTACAAATATGACAGACTTGCCAAGCAGTTTCACGCCTACAATCGAGAAAACATCGAAAACCTGCCGACCGAAGTTTTCTTCGCAGCCAGGCCCGATGATTTCGGCAATCTCTGGCTCAGTTCCGACAAGGGACTTGTGCGGTACAATGAGAGGAACGGGTCCATCAAGGTTTTCAACAAGAGATCGGGTCTGGTAGATGATTTCCTGAACAAGTCCGGAATCACACTAAGTGACGGACGGCTCATGTTCGGCTCCACGGACGGTTTCATAATGTTCAATCCTGCTGATTTTCAAGCAAAAGGAGGAATACCGAATGTAGCGATAACCGATTTCGCCATCGGAGACGATGTGGTCGTACCATCAGAAGACGGAGCCATCCGCGAAAACATTGACGTAGCCCGCAGCATTGATCTCAAGCCCGGAGAGAATTCATTTGGATTCAATTTCGCAGCTCCTGCCTCGGATGTCCTGCAGAGCGACAGGATTTTATGCCGACTTGACGGGTATGACCATGATTGGAGGGACATATCTTCGGACATGAGTGTCTTCTATTACAACATTCCTGCGGGGAAATACACGTTCCGCATCGTTGCCGTGGAGCCTTCGGGCGAGCAAGTGTCTGCACATCAGGACATAAAGGTAGAAGTCAAGCCTCCGTTCTGGCAATCGGCGGCAGGAGTGGCAACACTGGCAGGCATCATCCTGATGATTACGGCCGCATCCATCGGCATAGTTCTGAAAAGACAGGAGGACAGGCACAGAAAGGTCCAGGAAGAACTTGAACAGCAGCGGGAGAAAGAAATGCTGGCAGAGAAGATGTCCTTTTTCTCCAATGTCATCCACGAAATCAAGACACCGCTTACGCTCATACGTACGCCTCTGCAGAACATAATGTCCGGGGAAAAGGCTTCTGACACTGCCGATGACCTGAAAATAATACGAAACAGTACGGATTATCTGGACAAACTGGTAAAGGAACTGCTGGACTTCGTGAAGGTGGAACAGCACGGCTATGTGCTTGAGCGCAAGAACATTGATATCGTGGATCTGATAAACTACGCATGCTATAATTTTTCGGAAACGGCCAAGGACAGGAACATCAAGCTGAAATTCAATCACACGCAGGACCATATAGTGTTGGCGGCTGACGAAAAGACGCTCATGAAAATCATCAACAATCTGATTCACAATGCTGTAAAGTATGCCGAATCCTATATCAACATCTGCATTTCCATCGAGGGGGACAATGTTTCCATCAATTTCAGAAACGACGGGCCGGCGATTCCGGCCGGCAGGCGCAAGGAAATTTTCAAGCCATTCATCCAGTTCAGCAATGAGAGGGCAAACTATTCTCAAAGTTTCGGAATCGGACTGCCGCTTGCCAAGACACTTGCGGAACTGCACGGAGGTTCATTGACATTGGCCGGTGGCAATGAGACAGATTTCATCCTGAATCTGCCCTTGAAGACAGAGGAGAACAGTCTTGACGTCATGGAGGCCCCCGTGGAGAGCGGCCAAAACCTGCCGATGCTCCTGCTGGTGGAGGACAACCAGGAACTTCAGAGTTATCTGAAACGGAAGCTCAAGACGGAGTACAGGATATTGGCCTATGCCTCTGCGGAAAACGCATTAGAAGCATTGAAAGCCAATAAGGTGGACATAATTCTCACCGACATTGCACTACAAAAGATGAGCGGTGTGGAACTATGCAGCAAAGTGAGTTCCGATCCGGAGACGTCTCATATACCTATAATAGTGTTGTCGGCAATTTCGTCAGAAAAGACCAAAATCCGTTGCATGGAATACGGGGCGGCATTGTATATCGAGAAGCCGTTCACGCTGGACTACCTCACTGCCTGCATCAAGAGCGTCATCGAGAACAAGCGGAAAATCAAGGAGTCCATGCAGGATACCGATGCAGCGACCGACAGCAAGGCCATCAATCTGGTGGAGAGGGATGCCGATTTCGTAAGGAGACTGGACAGTGAAATCCAGAAGCACATGAGCGACCCGTCTTTCAGTGTCCTGAATCTGGAGGAAGCCCTGTACATGAGCCGAAGTTCCCTCACCAGGAAAATCCGCAGTCTGCTGGGCACGAGCCCGGTGGAATATCTGCGGTCCAGGAGATTGGCTGCAGCCGCCGAAATGCTCGCCACAGGGAAACACCGCGTGAGCGAAATCTGTTATGCCGTAGGCTTCCGTTCACCATCGTATTTCTCAAAATGCTTCAAGGAAACTTATGGCTGCCTACCTGCGGAATATGCGTCAAAGAATGAAACAGACTCGCCAAAAAATGCAATAAACTAACCATCGGACGAAAGCATTTTCATAACCGGTTATATTATAGTGTACATTTGGACCACAAGCAAATTAATACACTAAAATATCGGATTATGTTTAAATTCTTCGAGAAATTCAGGCATCTACTGGGCTTGGCAGCCCTGGTTATCGGCCTGGTTTCAATTCAACACACAGCCTATGGACAAGGCAATGGAACTTGTCGTGTGAAAGTCGTGGATGAAATCGGTCCTCTTCCTGGAGCGGCTGTAGTCGTCAAGGGGACTTCCATCGGACAAGCTGTAGACAACAAGGGTGTCTGCACATTGACCTCACTCAAATCAAATTCAGTTCTGGTGGTTTCCTGCCTCGGTTATGACGACAAGGAAATCATCTGGAACGGCAAAGCGGAAATCACGGTCCGACTCAGCAATTCCAGCCAGATGTTGGACGAGACCGTTGTGATCGGTTACGGCACGCAGCGCAAGAAAGACCTCTCCGGCGCCATCGCGCAGGTAAAAGGCGAGGTTCTCAATGAATTCTCGACATTGTCAGTGTCGAATGCATTGCAGGGAAGAGTCGCCGGCGTGGAAATTTCACAAATCAACGGTCAGCCGGGAGCAGGCATGCAGGTGAGAATCCGCGGAGCCAACTCCATCAAGGGAAGCAATGACCCTCTGTGGATCATCGACGGATTCCCGGGTGACATCAACATGATCAACACCTCCGACATCGAGTCCGTGGAAATTCTTAAAGACGCCTCTGCCACAGCAATTTACGGTTCCAGAGGAGCCAACGGTGTCGTAATCATCACCACCAGGAGGGCCAAGAAAGGTGACGTCCGCGTGGAGTACAACGGCAGCGCAGGCGTACAGACATTGACGAAAAAGCTGGAGGTTCTCAGCGGCGACGAGTACATGCATTATCTGAATGACAAGGCTGACATCCAAGGCCAACCAGCCGTTTTTACTCCGGAGCAAATCGCTGCCAACCAATGGAATACAAACTGGCAGGATGAAATATTCCGCCCGGCGCTCATCACCGATCACGCAATCACCGTCACCGGCGGCAGCGAAAAACTCCAGTCCATCGTGGGAGTTTCAATGTTCAAGCAGGACGGTATCGTGAAAAAGAGCGGCTACCAGAGGGCTTCCGTCAATGCCAAATTGAACTACAATATTTCCAAATATGTTTCTGCCAATGCCAATGTCATTTACAGTTACACCGTGCACGACAGGATGAATTCCCAGGGCGGCGGACGTGGAGAATCGGTTATCGGAAGTTCATTCGAGACCTCTCCGCTGGCAACTCCGCACTATGATGACGGAACATGGAACGACCTCATCACACAGCCTGTCGGCGGCATGAATCCGGTCGCATATCTATATGAGGTGTCGGACAAATGGCGTTCAAACAGGATTGTGGTCAATGGCGGACTGACAATCAGACCTGTAAGCGGACTTTCCATCCAGTTGACGGGAAATGTCCGCAACGGCATCAGCAGGAGCGACTATTTCAAGAGCAAGAAATACCCGAGCTCCGTAGGTGCTGCTTCGATTTCATACGGAGAGACCCTCAACGCTTCCGGAAACGGTATCGTCAATTACGAAAAATCCTTCAAGAAGCACAACCTGAGCGTGATGGGCGGTGTAACTTACGAACAGAACATCACCAAGAGTACTTCCACGGGAACTGCCAAGGGCTTCCTCAGCGATGTCGTGGAGACTTACGACCTGGATGCAGCCGAGACCAAGGGACTTCCTTCATCTTCTTACTCCGACTGGAAGATCCTGTCATTCCTCGGACGTGTCAACTACAATTATGACAACAGATATCTCCTCACGGCGAATTTCCGTGCCGACGGTTCTTCAAGATACAGCAAGGGCAACAAATGGGGCTGGTTCCCGTCTGCCGCCTTCGCATGGAGAGCATCACAGGAGGACTTCCTGAGAGATGTAAGCTGGCTTTCCGAATTGAAAGTAAGAGTGGGATACGGAATTACCGGAAGTACTGCCATTTCTCCATATTCCACACAGAACACATTGGAAAGCGTAAATGTGGTATTCGACAAGCAGACCACCGTGGGCTACGCTCCTAAAAACACCTATCTTGGCGACCTGAGATGGGAAACCACCGCACAGCTCAATACCGGCTTCGACCTCGGTCTGTTCCGCGACAGGCTGAAAATCACTGCCGACTATTATTACAAGAAGACTTACGATCTTCTCAATGATGTGGAAATGCCCCGTTCCAGCGGATATACGACAGCATTGAGAAACATCGGTTCCATCCGCAATTCCGGCGTCGAGGTACAGGCCGACGCCAGACTGGTCGACAAGGCGGTCAAATGGGATTTCGGCATCAATTTCTCGCTGAACAGAAGCAAGATTCTCAAGCTTGCGGACGGTAAGGACATTTTCGGAAGCAAGATTACCAACACACTCATCAGCGACCAGCTGAACATCATGAGAGAGGGTGAGCAGATGTATCTCTTCTACGGATATGTGGAGGACGGTTACGATGACAAAGGCCAACTGAAGTACAATGATTTCGATGAAGACGGCAAGATCAGCACGGAAGACAAGAGAATCATCGGCAACCCTAATCCTGATTTCCTGCTCAACTTCAACACGTCCATAAGCTGGAAAGGATTGACCCTCAGTGCTTTCTTCCAGGGTTCATTCGGCGGGGACATCTATTCATTGACGATGGCATCCATCGCTTACGGCTATGCAAGCAATGGCAATGTCCTCAGAGAGGTGTACTACAACTACTGGACACCTGACAGGCCTGATGCCAAATATCCGAACCTCATTTCCAACCTCAACCTCAAGTTGTCCGACAGATTCGTATATGATGCAACCTATCTGAGACTGAAGAACATTGAACTCAGCTACGCAATTCCTTGCAAGGGCAAGGTGCTGCAGAAAGCCAAGGTTTATGTCAGCGGACAGAACCTCGTCACCTTCACATCCTACCCTCTCTGGAACCCGGACGTGAATGCCAAGGGAGGCGGGTCCTCGCTTACCCAAGGCGTGGATGCTTCCTGCTACCCTATCGCCAGGACAGTCACACTCGGCTGCAGGCTGACATTCTAGAAATGTGTTCATAATCAAAACAGTATACAAGATGAAAAACAAGATATTGAAGATGCTGGCCATCGGATTGGCATTGACTTCCATCGTTTCCTGCGAAGACTGGAAGCTGCTCGACGAGCATCCGAAGAAAATAGACGCGACCACGTTCATGAGCAATGCTGATGAAGTGCAGAGTGTCATCAATTCCATTTATTCGCAATTGGAAAGGGATGCGGGTTTCGGCCGCTATCTCAGCATCCTTCCGGAAGCAATGGCAGATTATGCCTACGGAAGAGGCAACTACAATACGTCTTACGAAACGGGACTTACCTCCAACGGCCAGACATTCGTCAAGGACAGCTGGGCGGTCCTGTACAGGGCCATCAGGTTCAGCAATGAAATAATGTCGCAGATAGGTGACGCCGACCTGAGCCAGACAGAATACAAGCATCTCACCGGAGAAACACGCTACCTCAGGGCGTTCGCGTACTCGTTCCTTGTGAAGTATTGGGGAGCTGTTCCTTTCTTCGATGAGAGCAATATGGATAACTTCAACAAGGGCAGGACTCCGGCCGAGACTCTCTGGCAATACATTGTGGATGAGGCTGATTATGCAGCACAGAGTCTTCCGGAGAGCGCCGCTGCCGGCCGTCCTACCAAATATTCCGCATTGACATTGAAAGGCGAAGCCCTGATGTATATGGAGAAATGGGCGGAGGCGGCGGAGGCTTTCGGCGAAGTGATTTCCTCCGGGAGATATTCGCTGGTGACGCTTTCTTCCGCGGATGATTTCTCGAAGGTTTATGGCATCGCCGCGACCGGAACACCTGAAGAGATTTTCTACATCAAGTTCAACAGGGACGTGACTGCCAAGTTCCAGTGGATGTTTCTCTGCAAGCCAAACCCGGTATATGCGACAGGAGCGGTAGGAATCTACACGGACTATAAGAACAACAATTTCATCGCGTCTTGGGACAAGAATGATTACCGTTATCAATGGTCTTTGTGGATACAGAAAGACAACGGAGCCCTGAATGCTGTTACGAAAACCGGTATGATCTGTCTCAAATACCGCGACTACGAGGATGCCACGTCATGTGCAAACGATTGGCCTGTATATAGATACGCCGATGTATTGCTTTATTGCGCCGAAGCCATCTGCAGAAGGGACGGTAAGCCGAATGCCGAGGCTATGGAATATGTGAACATGGTCCGCCGCCGTGCTTATGGCATGAACCCGAAGAAAGCGCAACCTGTCGACAGGCAGCTTTCAAATTACTCCGACAAGGACAGTTTTATGGAGATGCTTCTTCAGGAAAGAGGCTATGAGACATGCTTCGAGGCGAAGAGGTATTGCGACCTGAAACGCTGCGGCCTGCTCGCCGAATATGCCGTGAAGGCCGGTAAGATTTCGTCCGCGTCTGAGGTCAAGGACGCCGCGTGGTGGTGGCCGATTCCTACCGACGAGTTCAACTACAATACGGCAATGGACCCGGCAAAAGACCAGAATCCCGGATATTAATACACAATTAGTCAAGAACATTACAGAATATGAAATACAATAAGTTTTTCTGCACGCTTTTGGCCATCGCATCGGTCTCTTGCACGACCAGCAATGCTGATGACAATCCCAATCCCCGTCCAGGCAAGGACCAGGGAGAGGAGAAGCCTGTGACCAGTGACATCACGTCTATTTATGACCTCAACCAGAACAAAGGTTATCTGAATTCCCATGCAGCGACCTGGCAGAACAGCGTACTGGAGATGGACTACAGTTCCATCGTCACGCTGGAGCAGCCCAAGATCACGCCTGCCTACCCTATGTACCCGAGAATCAAGAAACTGGCAAACGGGTCCTATCTTCTTATCTATCAGCAGAATCTCTCCGCACATGACGTATATTATGCGAAGAGCATGAACCTCACGTCCTGGACGGAGGGCGGCTCTCCGCTGTTCGAGAAAACCGACATGAACCAGTACGAGAGCTCTGTCAAGGATAGGGTACTGTTCTCCTCTGCGGACGCCATCGTATTGTCAAACGGGGACATTCTGGCATTCGCCTCATTCCGTCTGAACAAAGGCTATAAACTCAACAACCTGAACAACGGAATAATGATGCGCCGTTCTTCCGACAATGGTGCTTCATGGAGCGAACCGCAAATCATTTACCGCGGAACCACATGGGAACCGTCAGCACTCCAGCTCGCAAGTGGCGAGGTCCATGTATATTTCACCAGCGCGGACCCGAACCTGGGCGACTCCGGCACAGCGCTTCTCCGTTCCACCGACAACGGAAAATCCTGGACATCAGTCGGAAAGATTATCAGACAAAGAGCCGGCACAGCAATGGACGGGTCAGGACAAACTATCTTCACCGACCAGATGCCTGTAGCCATCCAGCTCAACGGCAAGGACAGGATTGCAGTCGCCCTGGAATCCAGATTCGGCAGGACCGGAACATCAGCTGACCAGTACAATCTTTCCATGGCATACAGCAGCGACAACTGGGCATCCGGCGGACTGACCGGCGACGCAGAGGGTCCTGCTGACAGAAAGTCAAGCATCTTCACGAACGAAGCCGCACCTTATCTCAGACAGTTCCGTTCCGGCGAGACAATGCTTTCCTGCAATGCTGACAAGACTTTCTACATCAGGATGGGCAACGCATTGGCCGACAAGTTCGGAACGCCGATGCCAAGCTTCGAAAAAGGATGCTGGGGCTCATTGGAAATCATTGATGACCACACAGTTGTAGGCGTATTCCCTACCAGCTGGAGCGAGACTTCCAATGGCGAACAGATATCCAGGTCGCGCATCAATATCGCGAAATTCGTCCTCAACCACAGAATCAACGCAGCCGTCCTCACCCCTGAAACCGACGGCAGCAGCAAAGACTGGAAGGATGTCGACGACGCCCTGTTCATCGGCAGCGCCGGCAAGACCGGCACGACCTTCAGGTTCGCTTATGACAATGACAATGTCTACGGCATGATCGAGCGCAAGGACGCGTCCCTGACTTCGTCCGACGAATGTACCGTGATGCTCCAGAGCGGAAACGGCACCGGCACACCTGTATCGCTGAAATTCTCGCTTAAGGACGGCAAGATCGTATGTTCGGACGCCAATGTGAAGGTGGCATCATGCATCTTGGGGACTCTCGACGACACCACTGAAGATGACGGACTTACCATCGAGTTCTCCATACCTAAATCATTCCTCGGCATAGTATCCGACAAGCTTCTGTTCAATGCCGTGGTGAAGGATGACATCTCAGATGAAGATACCTTCTTCGGGCTCACGGCGAACAATTACCAGAAATGGATTCCGATTGAGCTCAAACCGGCAGCGGAGCCTGCTCCTGTACCGGACCCTGGACAGGGAGAGTTCAATTCCGACGGTCCTAAATGGAGCGAAGGAGATGAAGTGAATCCTTGGAATTAATGACTAAAAACGAAAGAATCATGAACAGATATATTCATATCGGCATAATCGCCGCTGCAGCATTGTCATTGGCCTCCTGCGCCAAGGAATCACAGGAGAAGACGGTGGACATGCAGGAGAACGGAGGTGCGCTCACTGCAGTGCTGCCTTCCACCAGGACAGCCATCGACATGTCAGGCAACGTGGTCTGGAATTCCGGCGACCAGATTATGGTCTATAGTTCCGCCACACCTCTGGGAGCAAAATATTCCACAGAATCAGACCAGGAGACTTCAGGGGCATTCAATCCTGAGGGAGAATCAGTTACAGGCGACAAACTCTACGCTGTTTACCCGGCTTCTGCCGCAACTGGAACACAACTTTCCGGCGAGAACATTGAAATAAATTTCGCAGGACTGGCGGAGCAGACCTATTCGGGCGCATTGGACGCGAGTGCGAACATCAGCAAAGTGCCGATGGCGGCCGTATCGTCCGGCAAGAAACTCATGTTCTCCAACTTGTGCGGAGGTCTGAAATTCAAGATCGCGGACTGGCAGGACATGGGCATCATGGTCAAATCCATTGATGTCAAGGCGAATGGCGGCGAGTTGCTGACAGGAAAGGCTGCGGTCAATCTTGCAGACATGACATACACATTGAAAGACGGCGGAAGCGCTGTTTCCGTCAACATCGACGGAGGCATTTCCATCGGCACAGCCGGCCATCGTGATGAGAGCAAGGACTTCATCATCTTCATTCCTGCAGGGAAATATTCCAAAGGTTTCACCTTCACCATCACCGACAATGACGGCATGGTCTATACGAAATCCACAAGTCAGGAAATCACTGTCGCACCAGGAGTGGTGACACCTCTTAAATCATTGCTGCTCACATTGTATTTCGGAAAGGCGAACTGCATCAGGACGGCAGCGGCGGGCGACATCACCTTCGACATCACCCCATATTATTCATTCTCAGAGGATTTCAGCTATTCCGGCACCGCCGTAAGTTCAGCGAATCCGGCTACCAAGGCCAAGGTTCTCTGGCAGTACGCCATTTCGACGGGAAGCGGCGATGTCATCGGAACGCCTACGATTTCCGGCAACGAGCTCAAGGTCCCGGTGAAGGGCACTTTCGGCAATGCTCTCGTAGCCATCTGCAATTCAGCGGATAAGGTCCTGTGGTCATACCACGTGTGGGTAAGCGAGGCTGCCGACATAAACTGGAAAAACGAGACAGCAGGTGACTTCGTCATGATGGACAGGAACCTCGGAGCAGTAGCATTGAAATTCAAGGACCAGAACAGCTACGGCTATTTCTACCAGTGGGGCAGAAAGGATCCGTTCCCTAGGCCGGTACCGCTGGAAAGGCCGACCTCCGCTGCCAAATACAAGAATCCGGGTGTCGAGCTGACCAAGACGGCCACAGCGACGGAAGAGACCGGCACCGTCGGCTATGCCATCGCCAATCCTGACACCAGGCTTCTGGATGCCGCCACATGGATGAAAGTCGGCACAATGCCGGAGGGCATCTGGGGCAATCCGACCGGAAACAATGAAGGCGGAAAAGGCGTGAAGACCATCTACGACCCTTGTCCTGAAGGATATAGAGTGGCGGACCCGATGTGTTTCAGCATGGGATGGAAGAATAACAAAGCCTCCTGCGATGCCAACTACGGCTACGAGTTCGTGACCGACGGCGGTTCATCCAAGACAATGTTCTTCACCTCCGGTTATCTCAGCACGAATGCCAACGGCGTAGAGTATCTGGAATACCGTGGAGGTCTCTGGACCAACGCGCCTGTCAGCGGCAAAGGACTCAGGTTCTACTACAACAATGCTGATGTCAAGAACAGCGACGGCATGGCTTACACCACCGGTCTTCCTGTACGTTGCATGAAAGAAACAAAGTAAAATACAATGAATAAGAAGAGAATTGCGACAATATGTCTGGTAGCATTGTCTACTATCATGGTTTCGGCCAAAAACGGCCCGGTAAAGATGTGGGAAGGGACCATTGACCTTCCTACCTACAGAGTTGACGCTCCGGAGAGGGCGCCGCTGTTCGAGAGGGATTTCGCCTACCAGAGGGCGAAGCGCGGAGTCTATCCGTATGCAATGAACGACAATCCGACAAATGTCAAGGTGGACTCCACCCACAAGGCATTGTATCTCGAAAATGACTACCTCAAGCTTTGCGTCCTTCCCGATATCGGCGGCAGGCTGCTTTATGCCACTGACAAGACCAACGGCTACGAAATCTTCTATCGCCAGCACGTGATAAAGCCTGCCAATGTGGGTATGCTCGGCGCCTGGATAAGCGGCGGCGTGGAATGGAACGTATTCCACCATCACAGGGCAACCAGCCAGTATCCGATTGATTACAAACTGGTTGACAATGGCGACGGCAGCAAGACCATCTGGGTTGGCGAAGTGGAAAACCGTCACAGGATGAGCTGGACCATAGGTCTTACGCTCCATCCGGACAAGTCCTATATCGAGGTCACCGGACGTTTCTTCAACAATGCGCAGGACCGCAATTCCATGCTGCACTGGAACAACGTCGCGACTCACGTCAATGAGAATTACCAGATTATCTTCCCTGAGAATACCGACTTCGGCACCTATCACCACAAGAACAGTTTCCTGCGCTGGCCGGTAGCGGATGCAGAGTATTGCGGCAATCCGGACTATGCGGGCAAGGATATCAGCTATTGGAAAAACCTGCCGGCATTGACGGGAGGTTCAGTATTCGTCTATGATCTGAAAGACGATTTCATCGGCGGTTACGACCACGGCAAGAATGCCGGAACAATGCTGGCGGCCGACCACAACATCAACAAGGGCGGCAAGTTCTGGGCCTGGGGACCAATGAATTACGGCCACGAATGGGACTGCAAGACGCTTACCGATTCTGACGGCGCGTATGTGGAACTGATGACAGGCGCATATTCTGACAACCAGCCGGATTACTGCTGGATCAATCCTCACGAGACCAAGGAGTTCACAGCATATTGGTACGGCATCCGCGACCTCCGTCACGTGAATAGGGGCAATGCTGATGCGACCGTGAACATGGACATCGACAAGTCAGGGGCCATTCACATTGCAGCGAATGTGACGCAGATCCGTCCTTCCGTAAAAATCACCGTTACGGGCCGTGAGGGTAAGGTCCTGTATGAGAAAACTTCATTTATAGCTCCGGACAAGCCGTTCGCGGATGACTTCAAGGTTTCTCCTGACGACGTGGAGGAACCGACAGAGGTAACATTGACACTCACATCTGCCGAAGGCGAGGAACTCATCAGCTATCATCCTTACGCTCTCGACAGGTCGAAGCCGCTCCCTGAGCCTGTGACCCCGCTCGACCCCGACCCGAAGAGCATTGACAATATCGAGGACCTTTATTATATCGGCATGCGCAACCTGCAGTTCCATCAGGCTCACGTGGATCCGAACATCTATTTCGAGGAGGCCGTTCGTCGTGACCCGTATGACGTACGGAGCAATACTCAGCTGGGCATCTTCTACAGACAGAACGGGGATTATGCCAAGGCCAAGGAGTATCTCCGCCGCTCACTGAAGCGCCAGACTGCAAGCTACACCCGTCCTGCCGACGGCGAGTCAATGTACAATCTCGGACTCGTCCTCAAGGCAGAAGGGAACTACGATGCTGCTACAGATACATTGTACAGGGCCGTATGGGATTATGAATACGCCTCTGCCGCTTACTATCAGCTGGCACAGATTTCCAGCATGAAAGGAAATTCCGGGAAGGCAATCCAGGAAGCGCAAATGGCTGTGGCATACAACGGTATGAACATTGACGCGAAGAATCTGCTCTCTACCCTCCTGAGGTATTCCGGAAAGAAGACTGAGGCGAAGAGTATTGCAGCGGAAGTCGTAAAACTTGATCCGCTTAACTATTATGCCACACGTGAACTTGTCATGATGGACGCCAAACCTGAGGCTGAGCTGAAGAGCCTGCTCCGCGGCACAAGTGAATCATACGTGGAACTCGCATTGTACTATATGAACAATGGTTTCATGGGTGACACGGAGGAGATTCTGGAGGATGCTGAGACCGTACGCGCATATCCTACCGTCGAGTATTATCTGGGCTATCTCGCTGACCTTAAAGGAGATAAGACTACCGCAGAGAAATGGTTCAAGAAGGCTGAAAGCGGAAGTATCGACTATGTCTTCCCGTTCAGGCTTGAGACTGTGAAAGTGTTCGGAAAGGCATTGGAATACCTGCCGGAAAGCGCCAACACCTGGTACTATCTCGGAAATCTCTACTATCAGAAGCAGCCGGACAAGGCTATGGAGGCATGGGGAAATGCTGTCCGCATCAATCCGGACTTCGCAATGGCATTGAGAAACATCGGCTGGGGATGCAGATTCTGGAAAAACGATCTCGCCGAGTCGGCTGAATGGTATCGCAAGGCCATCGCGGCGGACAAGGGACGGAATGCATTGTTCCTGGCAGAGTGCGATGAGATCCTGGAGCTTATGAACGTCCCTGTAAAGGAAAGATATGACCTGTTCAACGACAAGGAGTCATTGTACGAAAAGCGTTATGATTCAGAGACAAAGGCGATCAAGCTCAGAATTCTGAACGGCGAATATGAGGAAGTGCTGGAGCCGCTGCTGACGAGATTCTACTCACGCAGGGAGCATATCGAGGACCTGCATGACATCTATGTGGACGCATGCCTGCTGTCAGCATTGAAAGAGTGGAAGAGCGGGAACAATGAGAAGGCGCTCGAATATGCGCTGATGATGAATGACTATCCTGCAAACCACGGCTACGCGCATCTGGAGTATTACGCCCGCGACGCACAGGTCTACTACAATATCGGATTGGGATATGAAAAGGTCGGGGACAATACCAAGGCTCGCGAATATTTCGAGAAGGCTGCCGGCGTGGAAGTCAAACCGGTCGACGGCATATACAATTATGAGAAAGCTCTGGCAATGAAGAAGTTGGATCCTAAGGCAAATGTACGGAACATGCTCCGGGAGACTGCCAAGTATGGCAAGTCCTGCGTGACGGACTACGTGGAGCGTTTCTTCGAAAGTTTCGGCTACGGAGACTATCCGGAGGACATCAATACGAAGGCTTACTACATGCAGGGCATCGCCTACAAAGGCCTGGGCAGGAACATGAAGGCCAAGAAATGCTTCCGGAAGGCTCTCGCCGAGCGCAACGGAAATGTCTGGGCAAACTATTATCTGGGAAACATCAAATAGAAAATATCAATGAAAAGAATCGCAATATTGTCATTACTCGCCGCAATGCTTCTGGTGCCGTCCACCAATGCTGTTGCACGCGGCGGGCAATGGTCCAAAGAGAAGGCTGCCGAGTGGTACGCTTCACAGAAATGGCCGGTAGGCTGCAACTATGTGCCGTCATACGCCATCAACCAGTACGAAATCTGGCAACATGAAACATTCAATCCGGAAATCATTGACAATGAACTTTCATTGGCGGAGAGCATCGGGTTCAACACCTTGCGCATCTACCTGCACGAGGGGCTGTGGTATGCCGACAAAGTGGGATTCAAGAAACGGATCGACCAGTTTCTCGACATAGCGGACAAGCATGGCATGAAGCTGATAATCACGTTCTTCACGAACGGCGGCAACCATGACAAGGTGTTCAGGCTCGGTCCTCAGCCGGAAGCGATTCCGGGCACGCATAATTCGAACTGGATTCCGAGCCCGGGAAAGGCAGTGATCGACGACCCGGCGCAATGGCCTAGTCTGAAAAAATATGTCCAGGACATCCTGCGCACATACAAGAACGACGACAGAATACTTTACTGGTGCCTGTGCAATGAGCCTGAGAACACTAAAAACGGATGTGACGTCAGCAAGTTCATGCCGGAGGTATACAAATGGGCCTGGGAAGTCCGTCCAAGCCAGCCTCTCAGTTCTCCTGTATGGCAGCGTCCGGGCATAAACGGCACGGCTACCAAGCTGGACCTCCTGGCTTATGCCTGCATGAATTCCGACATCATCACTTTCCATTGCTATTCGAAGCCGAAAGAAGTGGAAATCGACATACAGATGCTACAGCGTTTCGGCAGGCCGATGGTTTGCCAGGAGTACCTCGCCAGAAACTACGGAAACACGTTTTTCGACGTTCTGCCTATTCTGAAGAAGTACAATGTAGGAGCCATCAGTTGGGGTCTTGTGAACGGCAAATGCCATTTCCATTACCCGTGGGGACACAAAATCGGAGATCCTGAACCGGAAATCTGGTTCCACGACATCTTCCGCCCGGACCATACTCCATACGATCCGGCAGAAATAACCTTCCTTAAAGAAATGACGAAATAATATCATGAGACATACTGGAATCATATCAATCTTGCTTGCCCTGACGTCGCTGTTCGCCTCATGTGACAAAGGAGGCGCCGACACACCTATAGGCCCGGAAGACATGACCATGAACGTGCTCTTCATCGGAAACTCGCTTACAGCCGATGCCGTGGAACATCTGCCGCGCATATTCAAGAATATGGGCATAACGAACGTCAACCTTTATGCGGTATATCGCGGGGGATTCACCCTTCCACGTTATGCGGAAGTGTATGACGAGCCTAATTCATGTGCATTGTTCTATTGCAAGGCCGGTCATGAAGACTGGGACGTATGGGACTTGAAACAGGATGACTGCCTCAAAGACATTGTCAATCTGCAACCTTGGGACGTAATTTCGATTCAGGAGCATACCGGGGCGGAAGAGGCATGGAGCTGGACCGAGAGGGAGGAGACTGCCATCAAAACATTGGTAGAGAGGTTCAACGATGCACATCCGGACCACCTCCCGACGATGGTTTATCTGATGTCCCACGTCTACGGCAACGTGCGCTACCAGAACAATGTCCTCTGGGAGAAATTCGACGGCGACAACAACAAGATGTGGGAGACATGCCTCGGATTCATCAAGCCGCTCAAGGAGCGCATTCCGATAAATACCATAATTCCTTGTGCTACAGCCGTCCAGAATCTCCGCACATCCAAATTGAACTGGACTCATCCGATGGACATGTCCCGTGACGGTGTGCATTCCGACAAAGGCATCACACGTTTCTGCGAGGCCGCCACGGTCTTCCAGACGGTATTCAAGCCACGTTTAGGGAAAGATATTTCTGATTGCACCTATACCTACGAAGTATCCAACACGGAAAGGGGCAGTTTGTGCACTCCGGTGACGGCCGAAAACCGCGCAATCGCCATTCAGGCTGCCAATGACGCCGTAAAGGAACCTACTAAAATCACACGACTGGCAGGAGAGAAGCCGGCAGATGCCACGGTGAACTACACATTTGCACTGTGCAACTATTATTCTTCGCTTGCCGAGGGACTGAACGACGGAAAAGGCAAGATGTCCATACCTGACGCAGGTTCGCCTGCAAATGTTTCCTGGGAAATCTGCGCGACCAGAAGTGATTCCTGGGCAAAAGACGAAGGCGGGGTGTTATGCGGATTCGAAAAGGGAATTTTCGACGGTTCGGCAAATAACAGGATAAAGATGGGAACGGCATCGAACACGTTTTTTGAACTGGTCATGAAGACGACAAATCTGTCCGGAAAGACTGTGACCAATGTTTCCATAGGTCTGTCTACAGCATCCAAAGGAATGTCCGGCAAGGTTTCCATCAAAATGGGAGGCAAAGAAATAGTTTCAGGCAAAGACATTGAGCTCTCCACAACTAAAGTGAAGAATACCGGTTTCATTTACGGGGCCGACTGCAATGAAACGGGAGACGTGGAAATTACCGTTCACGACCTCGCCGGCACCAAGACAGTGTTCTATCTATACCCTGTATCTATCACCTATAAGAACGATTAAGTAACATTAAAAATGAACAGGGCCGAATAGTCCCGGTGAAATAGTTCGGTGAACGTGGATGGAGGACGGTTCCGGAGACGAGGATGGAGGACGAAGGAGGGAGACGGGACTGAGGACGGTTTCGGAAACGAGGATGGAGGACGGTAACGGAGACGGAGTGTTTGGGGCGCACCGCGTAAAACCCTGTAGCACAACAACTTAACGCTTTTCAGAGTTGGCATTTTCACAACTCTGAAAAGCGTTAAACACTTATCTATCAGTTATTTACAGGTTGCACTGAACACGTCGTTCTGGCCATCCATTTCCGCATTCCACGATAATTGACGCGTGAGTCCTTGCAGAACGACTGCATCGTCAGTGTCGGAACCGAACTTGTCATCTGGTTGTATCGCACCCATGTCCGTTCGTACAATCTTGCTGCAAGTGCAGGAATTGCTGTTTCTTTTTTTTCCATGTTAATCTGTTCTTGACATTTCCATGGGCAAAAGTACGTAACCGCTAAAAACGCGTCTATACGTAACCGCGGAGACGCTTACCGCCGTCCTGAAAAAAGGTTACCAAAAAAGTTTACCACCAAAAGGCACCGGCGACGCTTTCCACATCACGCTACTTCGCGATGAAGTCGCAGAGCTTGTTGTATCCGGTGGATTCTTCCCAGAGTTTCATGTTCGCCAGGCGGATACTGTAGAGCGGATTGTCGTGGAGAGTTGCACGGGCATCCGGAAGATTCAGATAGAGGGCATACTTGTGGCCGGTCTGGAGAGTGGACGGAAGATGAAGTGTTTCAGTAACTTCCGCTACACGACCTGCCGCCCAGCGACGTGGGTCGATATTGGATTTATAGACACTCTTCTCGCCCGTCTCGGGATCCACGATGATGAATTCAAGTCCACGAGGATTGGCCAGAGCCGCGAAACCTTCGTTCTTGATCGACATTGACACAGTCAAGTTCGTTCCTGCCTTGAAATCAGAGTAGAAATCTGCCTTGTCGAGCACGAAGCGGTAGCCGAGCCTCATCGAGATTTCATCCATACATTGACCTGCCTCCCAGACCTTGAAAGTGCCGCTGTGGTAGCCGCGGTTCTGGTAGGTCCAGTGGTAGTCCTCCATGGCCTCGATTGAAAGTGAGCAGGCGCAGTAAGTCGCGTCGCCGGAGCAGGTCTCGCCACCCATAATCGTGTAGGCAGTCTCGGCCTTCCAGAGAGCACGGTCCTTGCCGCTGCTGTAAGTTCCCCAGTCAGAGCCACTTGAAATGAAGCAGTCATTGTGTCCGGCTATACGTGAGAGGTCCGAGCCGTCATAAGCTGTCTCTACAGTTATAGTATCACGCAACTTGGTCTTGAACAGGCCGAACTTCAGCATTGGTGTACGGACTGCAACCTGCCTGTCCTTAGGCATTGCATCCAACAGAGCGTATATGAGCTTCCTGCGAGGTTCGTATGCAGCAGAGTTGCTAAGGCTCTGGTTAAAATGTGTCGTATAAGCCCATTCTCCCCACGAGCCACAGAAACCGGCCTGGAGAACAAGGATTATGTCGCTGTACTCCTGAAGTATAGGTTTGAGCTGCTCCACGTGGCGGAGAACGATGTCCACTTCCGGGTCATACGGCTTGGATGCCTCATCGTTATTGTCCTTGTAGGCAAAGCGCACAATGGTTTTCATGCCGGCATCACGATGTGCCTGAAAGCTCTGGCGAATGATGTCGAGAGCTGCCGCACTGATGTCGCCTTCCATAAAATCAGTGAGATAGAACATGCTCAATGTCAATGTCTGATAACTTCTGCGGTTCAATGAAATCACCGATGAAGAAATCGCCTTAGGCATCTTGCCGCCGCTGAATCTTACAGTATATTGGGAATAATATCCCCTCTCGGGATTGCAGAAATTGGTTTTTGACGGTCTGTATGTCACTGTTTCCGCTTCCCTGGTGAGGACAGGTTCCTTATCGCATCCGCAGTTCAGTACACAGGCGAATGACAGGGCACAAAGGGTGTAAATGTATCCTTTAACTTTCATAGCACATATTATTTCTTGTCGATTGTAACTGCAAGTTTCTCGGCTGCGCCGCCTTTCGCATTAGGAAGCACTCCAGAGCTTATCCAATTCTGCTGAAGGTCAACGCCCACTGTAAATGTGTCCGCAAATGGCACGTCCATCATCAGACGCATGATCTGAAGTTCATATTTCCCTGCCTTTCCGCTGCCGCTGCCGATACCTGAAGCGGAAATGTTATCCCATTTCCATTCGACAGCACCGACTTTGCCGCTGTATTGCCAGAATGTAGGACTCCACGATGAGTAGCCACCCGGCTGATAACAATATCCCTGAAGCATGTAGTCCACGTCGTTCCCGAGATGTTCACCGAGCGGATTTCCTCCGGTAGAAGGGTCATTGTCAGCATTGAAGAAAACATTGAGGACCGCGCCGGCATCCGTCTTGAGCATGGATTCGTCAAGTTCGAAATACATCCAGATATAGTCGTCATTGGCATATACTCTCATCTTCTTGAGAGCCTTCCATTTCGCATCCTCCGCACATACGGTCTCCGCAACTTTGGACGCGTCGAGTGCATCCCAATCTGAAAAATCCGCGTCAATCTTGATCGGCAGCAGTTCGCTCGGGTCCGGCTCAGGCTCTTCGTCAGTGCCGTCATCCGGAGAAATCACAGACGGGGTGTTGTCCACGGCCGGGGCATCTTTCTGACAAGACACCGCGCCGAGCAGCACAGCCGCCGCCACACACACGGGATAAAGAATCTTTTTCATCGTTTATTATATTAAATTATATGAATTTCCAATTCAAGCCATTATTCTTTTTTGCGGCTATAGAAATGACCATTCTGAAGATGAACCTCTCGTTGAACGCCATTTAAGTCCACCTTGAATGTAAGATCAAAACTGCCTTCATATGTACCTCTTCCGTTGGCATCCACATCACAGCTCTCCAATTTAAAATAGCCTGCATCAAAAGAAGCTACCTCGCAAGAGACAAGAGCATCACTCTTAAACGCATAATTCTCAACCTCTTGGCTTTGAGAAAAATCAACTTCCGACAAATCAGCAAACTTTCCAAGAAGCGTCAAGCTGCCAGTTGACGGAATAATAACTTCTGCATTACGGACCTTGCGGAATTCTTTCCCCGCATCAAAACGCAACTCAACTCTTGCCGGACAGCATGCCTTTACGACGTCTGACGAATACTGTTCCTTATTCATACGATAATAAGCTACTCCAGACATCGGATTAGAACCTGACGGCAAGAACCAATACAACCGCATTTGAGTTCCTACAATTCTCGGCATTGTATCGAATATACAAAGTCCAGTACTATTGTAAGTTGACTCCACCTCAAAATCAACTCCATCAATCTCGAATGACATCCCATATTCATAATTATGAGGAAACCATTTGTGACAAGAAGTAAAAAGAACTGTAGATAGCAGTATCGCCAATAAGCATACGATTATTCGTCCATTATGAGTTTTCATAGTATTCACATTTCTAATTAATCGCATCTTTCAGAACATCACTTTTCACAATCTTAACAAGTATTGTACGTGACGTCCCATCCATATTCAGTTCAACAGGAATGATTGTCATACGCTCATCTTTTTCCTTAAAAGCCTTTATACCATTAAGGAGTGATTCACTTCTCATAAGTTTCTGCTCAAGTTCAGGCAACTTCTGGTTATCATCAGATGAGAGAAACACACCGCCATCGCTATCAAGAGTGGCACTATATGAATAGGTATTTGGATTTGTGAGTGTCTTATAATATGGCACTTTCACAGTATGTGTGGATGAATTATATTCACCTAAAAACAACGTCACATAATACCATGCATCACCTTTAGCATCAAAATCATAATAAATCTGACGATTATTTGAACTTAATCCCAACGACTCTATTTTGCCAGACTCTCCCTCTTTACGTCTCCAAAGATATTTCAAATCATCTCCCGCCAGTTCTACAAATTCAGGGTCATTAACCTTAACTTCTAGCCACGCTCCATGTCCACTACCAATTCGTCCCAAATCAAGCGAGAATTCAGGAATTCCAGCAATAACCTTCTTAGATTTAGAATATGAATTATGTCCTTCAGACCATGTGGCCGTTATTTCCACGACACCGTCAGCTTTATCTTTATCAATAGTTACAGTTCCGTCATGTGAGAACGTCATCCAAGATTTTGAACTGCTCCAACTAACTTCAATTTTCTCATCCAAACCTTTAACAACATATTTATCTCCGGTAACTGGGATTTGAGGGCCAGAAATGACGAATAAATTATTCTTCATAAGCCCATAGAGTTCATCATCAAAACCAATGTGAGAATTTGATGTTGATGAACACATGTACTGGTCAAACGGAATATCATCACTATTACCATTATAGTATGCATAATTCTGGAAGTCCGATTTATTCAAAGAGCGAGACCCTCCACCTACAGCCAAGGCACTAGCTGTTGGAACAAACATAAAACCAGAAACAAGGTTCGCAGAAAAATCATAACGTCCCCACTTTTCCTTTGCAGCCAATCCGAAGTCATAAGAATTGCCATCTGAAGTCAAATATTGTGACAAACTTTCAATCGGACTTAAAAAATATCCCGAACCATAATAAGTATCATAATCGTCACTTATATTCAATGTGCACGACGATGAGAATACAGGTATTTTGATTTTTATTAAGCCGAGAAGTTTTTTCCTGTATACGATTTCAATTGCTGAGATTTTCTGGCTTCCTACATTTGTACTTGCTTTTGCATATGCATTAAGGCTCAGACGGCTTTTTCCTGGCAAAGCCAAAAGATGTTTTATCCACCTGTTATTATCAGTCAGCGTTTTAATCGGACCATTAAAATCATAGATTAGCGACAAGAACAACGAAGCCCAATACTTAGGTTCAAGTTCACCATTTATATACAATAAATTACCATTGTCAAGAACCGGATACAAACTAGAACCAACTCCGTTTAAGAACCCAATATTTACAATAGGACTACCAACATCGCCCTTAGGGAGACCTCTTTTCTTAAAGTTTTGTTCCAAAACAGTGCGATTATCCACTATAGTACCATCAGATTTCATCACCTGCATCATCATTTCATGCGCAGACAGACTATTATCGTATAAAACTTCATATAGATAACTCAAGATATCGGACTTCCCAAAATACCACCAGTCAGATGACAATGAGTTCACCGTAGTAAGTCCAAAATGCGTTGCATACTCAAAGAAAGAGTGAACAAAACCCTGTAGCCCTATAGGAATATTCACCCCAAAATATGGAACATCATAACTCACAAACATACGGGTCTGATGCTCTTTCTCTCCAGCCTCCATTACACAAAGAGCCTGATGGGCGATGAGGCCTCCCATACTTTGTGCTATAATAATATTTTTTTCATCCGTCACTTTCTGAGAATTCACCCAACGGATTATCTTCCTTAACAGGGATGAATTTCTATCTATACTGACTTCTGGATTATTCCAATCCACATATACTATATCATAGTTTTCTTTAAAATAATTGAAGAACAGTCCACTATCTTGTAGAAATGAATACAGATTAGATTGCCCATAAATTTTTTCCACGTCATCTTCGTATGTTGGGAACAGAATTGTCGGCTCAAAGCCTTCCACGACAATAAGCGGTTTCTGAAGAGTATTATTATGGGACGGAGCATATTTAATTGTAACTATTGCAGAATATTTCGGGGTTCTAGGGCTTTCTTGCAGTGCGAACTCTTTATTCAAGTCACCATATACTACCTTTTCAATATCACCTTTTGTAGGGACATTGATTCCCTCTTGCGGATCAATGACATCAACATAACTATTAACCCCTACTGTCATACCATTTAACCACACTGTCATATGCAGTTTCTTACGACCAGGAGATGTATAATGAGCTGTAAATGAAGTTTTATATATATTTTTCGGAGAATTCCCATCACCAGCATCAAAAATTATTCGGGATATTCCCATATTGGTCATCGCTTGTTCAGGCAGAAACTTAAATGTAAAATCAACGCCCATCGGAACGGTATGTTCAATTGGTGAGAATGCTATCAATTTGCGTTCACTATAGGGATTCACCCATGACCCGTTTTTATAAACATCTTTAACCTTGTCATTCACCACCTGGATTTTTCCCTCCGAAACAGCAGAGTCCGGTATATAATTATATTTATAAGCATTAAACAAGATATAAGTTTCAGTACGCTCCGCTACCGGTTTGTCATTTTTATATTTGGATATAATTCCATCAACATCTCCAAAAGGCTTTTCACCTACAGATGCACTACGAATACCTTTCATGAGATAAGTCATGACGTCCACACTTATCAATGTGGTATCTTGCTGATTATCATCATATTTATCCATAGAAATGTAATCAACAGCATACTCTTCAAGAAATCCAGTTGGAATTCTCGTTTTGTCAAGTTCCGAGAAAATTTCGTCCAACGCCTTACGCACTTTTTGTTCTCCATTGTCTTCAGCAGCAGTTCTAAGAGACAATCCCACAAACAAAACAGATAAAAAGCAATATATCAGACCACGTTTCATTTATTTGTAGGATTTAAAGATTCAACAAAAGATGAGTAATTGTCATATAGTTCAGACGGAATTCCTATTTCAATCGCTTCTTCTTTAGCAAGACACAGAATATAAAGTCCACTATCGGAGCGAACTATATGATTCATAAGAATAAAATCATAGTCAGACTGAATTTTGTCCTTGACCGCGACGCTATCAATTTGAGAAGATGCCTTAGTCATAGATTTCATACTTACAGAAGGTTTTTCTGAAGTGGTTTCGATAGCTTCTTTCTCCTGCAACGGTTCTGACATACAAGATATCAATGGCAAGAGGACAAATGTTAATAATAGTGTTTTAGTGGTATTCATAGTAGTGTGTATTTAGTGGTTATTTCTGCATAGAATTTGGAGAGGATGGCTATCTGCATACTGATAGCCATCCTCTGGATAATTAAAGGCTATTTGAGTGTAAGCTTGATGGAAGTGCCGTCGGATGGGAGGATGCCGGCATTGTTCCAGCCATCATCTACATACAAGGCAACAACTCTGACTTGTTTGCCGAGATCAGGAACATTTGTCTTGTCGACTGCATATTCTACACCATAGAAGCCGCCCTTGACGAGAGAGCCTGCAACATTTGCTGCAGATACTACCATATTGTCCAAAGCCACATTCTGCTGGCTTGTAGCAGGACTCATTCCCAGGAACTGTTTATTGGCTTCCGGATCAATGTAAGTCCAGCATTCGCTCCAACCGAGCTTGATCTTACCGGCATTAGACCAGATGTATGAGTCAACCAGAACATCATAGCCATTAGGCTCCTCAGGGAACTCAGGCATCTTTCCGCCTGTATCTTCATTATTGTCAGCATCAAACATAAGACGGAGGGTACGAGGCTGGCTCTTACCACTGTCCCATTTCTCAGCCTCTGTATAGGCTGTTCCGATTACAGCAGCATCAACCTCCGCATAAACGTAAAGAAGTTCGTCCGTGTCATAGAATTTTATGAGTTTGACAGCTTTCTTGTCAGCATCAGACTCAACCTCTTTCATCACGACATCAGCCTCCGGAAGTTTTGCCCAATCGTCGAAGTTTCCGTCGATTACAATTCCCTCAACGTCGGTGTTGCTGTCATCGTCATTGTTGTTCTTGTTGCCGCCGTTGTCCTTGCTGCAGGCAACTGCTGCGAGTGACACCATCACTGCCGCAGCGAAAAAATTCATTGTTTTTTTCATATTTTCACTTGTAGAGAAAGTTATTACATAAGTTCAAGAGTGATGTACTGCTTGTCTCCGCCCTGAGGAAGATAGCCATAAAGCGCTTTATCATACTTGTCACCACCATAAGAGAGGACGCTGATATTGACCTTGTTCTGTCCACGGAGCTGGTCCATGGCGTCACGGCTGATGGCAAACTCTTCTTTTACTACAGTTCCGACAAGTCTTGCCTGGAAATCGCTTCTGACAACAAGAGTATTGTCAAGGTTTCCTCCATTATCAGTTCCCCACAAATAAGGAGGCCATTTGTATTCATAACCATCATCCGGTACTTCACCCTGCACCTTAGCCCTTTCATCTGAAGGATCCCAATAGTTGTACTGACTCCAGCCAAGATTGATCTTACCGGTCTCTACAGCGATGTACTGGTAGAGTTCACAGCCGACTTCAAATCCTACTTGATTGAAAGGTCCAACCTCTCTGAACACCATACCTGTCTTAGGGTTCGCATCCGTATCGATAAACAATGTAAGTTCTTTGGCAAGACCACCTGTATTCCAGGCACCGTTTCCATCCCAAGAAGGATCTATCCTTTCAAGAGCAGGAAGATGGTTTTCAAACTCGGCATAGCAATAGATATAGTCAGCGTCAGAAGTGAATTTAACCGTCTTGAGAGCAACCTTATCGGTGGCATCAGCAGGAAGAGTTGCAACTACAGCTGTCTTGCAGGCATCCCAGTCCTCGAAGTTTCCGTCAATAGCGATAGACTCCGTTGGAACCTCGCCTTCACCTTCATCACCACCGTTATTGTTTGTGGAAGATGACTTGTCGCAGGAAACGACTGCAGCACCCATCATGATGGCGGCTGCAAAAAACATAAATGTTCTTTTCATGTTGTTTGTGTGTTTGAATTGTTAAAAAAGTGGTTATTGTTTCTTTTTGGTTCCCCAATTAGGGTTCTGCTTGAGATTCTTGTTGAGCGCCAGGTCCTCAGACGGCAGCGGCATCAGGTAATCGCGGGACTCGTCGAAGACATGCTGAGTCCTCTGATGAGGGTCCACATAACCATTGGTCTTGCCGCTGAGAGTGATGGTCTTGCCGACCTGAAGCACATTGTAAGTGACCTTCTCGTCCAGGTCTGCAGGCTTCTCCTTCGTGTAGATCCAGACTTCATTCTGGCCGTCATGGTCGAGGTCGAATCCGCGGTCAACACCAGGGAAATACATTCCGTAGAAGTTCTGCTCAATACACTTGCCTGCCTTCCATCTCATCAGGTCATACCATCTGAAGTCACCTTCTTCCGCAAGTTCAATCGTCCTCTCACGACGGATCTCGAGGATGACACCCTTGTTCGCGCCCTTCACATTCGGGTAGCCGTATTCTGCACTTGACATATAGGCACTCGGAGAGTCATTCGCATCAGAGAGTTTCAGATTCGGCATTCCGACACGATCGCGCAAAGGTTTGATACTCAAATCAATGTCATCCTGAGTGATATTTACATCGGTACGCTCAGCCATAGCCTCGGCATAGTTGAGATAGACCTCGGCAGCACGGAAGATAGGCATATCATTGTCAGTAGCCATCCAGCGTCCCGTCTCGAGAACATTGTTGCTCTGCGCGTACTTCACGACCTGATAGCCGGTGCAGCTGGTATTGAAATCGCCGACCATGAGGGAATCCGCGTCAATGCGGTGGTAACCCGGGCAGCGCATGGTCTGGGCCAGGCGCGGGTCACGGCCGGTCATCTCCTCATAGTATTCATTTGTCTCCCAGCCGGCATTGGCAGTGAACTCAGTTCCGTCAGCCATAAGATAGCTGTCCACGAACTTCTTGTTGAAGGCAAACTGATTCTGTCCGAAAGTGTTGTAGGTGGCGAAGTGTGAAAGGCCGAGAGAATAACTGTAGGCCTTGGCGAGGATGACCTCGTCGCTGTTTGCCACCTGTGAGGCGAAGAGCATCATGTAGTCCTCGGCAGGTTTCCCTGTGCTGTAGATCTTGTAAGGTGAGGTAGTTATGAACTCCTTGGCAGCAGAAGCCGCCTGCGCGAGCCAGTAATTTCCGTCGTGCTCGGCGCCGTCATTGCCATGGTAGTTGCGCCATGTGCCCTCGAAAAGGCAGAAACGGGATTTGAAAGCGAGCGCTGTCCACTTGGAGATTTTGTACAGGTTCTTCTCTGTGGAAAGGTGAGCGACTGCAAAGTCAATGTCTTCGAGCATCTTGCCCATGACATAGTCCCTGGAGTCTCTTGCCTTGTAGAGCTCGTTGTGTTCCTTGACGCTGAGTTCGTGGTCATACCATGGAACGTCACCGAAGTCACGTACCTTGAGGAAATAGAAATACGCCCTGAAGAAACGTCCTACCGCCTCGTACTCAGCTCTGACTGATTCATCGGCACAGTTGCCGAGATTGTCGAGCATATTGTTTATGTCGCGGAGAGTGCCCCAGTCCCATCCGCCGCCGGAAGACGGAACCACACGGAGCTTTCCTCCACGTATCTTCATCGGAAGATTCGTCTTGAAACAGATGTCGCTCTCTTCGTCGAAGAACGGGCCTTTGAAAAGGTCGGCATAGAATGTATTGGAAACGTTCTCGAACTGAGGCGCATCCTTAAAGTAAGAGTCTGAGGTTTCCTTGTCGAGTGGGAACTTGTCAAGACTGCACGCAGAAATGCCGAATGCGGCAACTGCGGTAATATAAAGTATATTCTTGATTTTCATACAGATTCCTCCTTTATTAGAATGTTATGTCCACACCGAACACAAATGACTTCTGGTAAGGATAGTAGTAGCCGAATGAGTTCTGCTTGGCCATCGCTTCAGGGTCCATGTAGCGTGAAACTTTGGTGAGCGGCGAGAGATAGCCGAGGTTCTCACCGGTGAAGTAAACTCTCAATGCACTGATGAACGTCTTGGAGATGACCTTTTCCGGAATGGTGTATCCGAAAGTGAGGTTCTTCAGACGGCAGTATGCGAGATTCTGGAGATAACGGTCATTGGTCATCGTCAGATAGGTAGTACCCTTATTGGCCTGAAATCCTCTCGGACGCGGGAAATATGCGCCGGTATTGTCGTCGCTCCAGACATTGTCCATATAGTTCTTAGGAATATATGTCGCCTGAGGGCGGTTATATGCTACCCAGAACGCCTGGTTGTCTGCTGGCGGATACCAGTTGAGACGGCCGATGCCCTGGATGAACATGGAGAAGTCGAAGCCGAGCCACTGTGCAGTGATATTGACACCGTACTGGAAGCGCGGAAGCGAGTTTCCTATGATGGTGAGGTCGCCTGAGTTGTCCACAGTGTAGGCTCCACGTGAAATCACGTCATCTCCGTCGAGGTCGCGGATACGCAAGTCACCGCCTTTCCAGCCGCCTGTCAGGTTTCCCTGAAGATAGGACTGGTCGATCTTGGAGGTGTATTCCGCTGCCGCAGCGTCAGACTCGAAAAGTCCGTCAGTACGGAAGCCCCAGATCTCACCGAATGTCATGCCCTCATAATAGGTTCCGAGCACCTTGGAAGGGTTCTTGTATTTGGTAAGTTTAGTTATGTAATCACTGTAGTTCACGCTCACGCCATAGGTAAACGGACTGCCTGCGAGAGTGAAAGTATCTTTCCATGACAGGGTCAGTTCAATACCCTTTGAACGCAGATTCGCAGCATTTGCGCTAGGCGCTGCCGCTCCATAGACTGAAGGGACTGCCTCCCCTGAAGTAATCATACCCTTGGTATCACGGATATATGCGTCGCCTGTGAAAGCAAGACGGTTTCCGAGGAAGCCGAGGTCGAGGCCGAGGTTGTAATGATAGGTGGTCTCCCATGTCAGGCCGTCCATACTTGAAGAACCGACTGTGGCTCCGTTAGGCTTGTTGGACGCTCCGTTCTCGAAAATATAACCGAGATTGTAGGTGGAGACGGAACGGATGTATGCATAGTCCGAAACCTGCTGGTTACCAAGCGCGCCATAAGAGAATCTGAGTTTGAAGAGGTCCCATGAGGACTTCAGCGGCTCCCAGAATTTCTCCTCAGAGAGTTTCCAACCCACTGATGCTGAAGGGAAGAAACCCCAACGGCTATTGCGCGCGAAACGGGATGTTCCGTCGTAACGTCCGCTGACCTCAACGAGATATTTGCCCATATAGTCGTAGTTGAACCTTGCGAACACGCCTGCGAGAGCATATTCGGTCTGGTTTCCATTGACAGAGAATTCCTTGCTGCCCTTGGAGTTAGGCTGCACGAGATTGTACTCGCTGAGGTACTCTGAAGACAGGTTGTTTCCGCTGGTGTAGGTGTAGCGGTAGTGCTGGGTCTCGTAGTTGTAACCTGCAGTCGCATTGATATTATGCTTGCCCTTTATGGATGTATGGTAGGTAGCATAGACATTGGCAGCGAGGTAACGAGTATAGGCAAAGCTGTCCTCGAGCTTGTTCTGGAAACGGCCGTAGTCTTCAGTGAGAATCTCGCCCGGATACATGCTGTAAGTACAAGGCACCCAGCGGTTTGTAGAGCGGTCGTTGTTGAAGGAGTATGTAAAATTCGCACGGATGTCCAGACCTTCAATCGGATGGATGCCGAGTTCAGCCGTGTTGGAGAAGTTGTATTTCTTCTTGTTGTTCACCTTCTTGTCATCAAGCAACTCGATATGGCAGCCGTTGGTGACATTGGAATCGGTGAATATGGTCTTGTACACATTGGTCCCGTCCGGGTTGCGAAGCGGAATGCTGGCAAGTCCGTGAACCTGAGAATACATAAACGTGTAATTATAGTTTCCGTTGCCCGGCCAGTCGTAGTCCGAGGTATAGAAACCGAGGTTGTCGCTGAGCGTGATGTATTTGTTTATCTTGAACTCAAGCTTGCTGCGGAGGTTGTACTTGTTGTACTTGTCCGGACGCACACGGAATGTTCCTTCCTTGTGTTCGTAGCCGCCGGAGAGGTAGTATTTGAAGAACTCCGAACCGCCTGATACTGAGATATTGTGCTGGGTGAACGGATTCACCGTCGTATAGAGCGACTTGTACCAGTCGGTATTGCAGTAGTAGATATAGCTCATTCGTCCGTTTCGCATCTCCTGGACAACCCAAGGTCTTTCAGGATTTTCAGTCTTGTCGTTGCGGCGGATGTAGAGCTGGTGCATATCCTCCTCGGTGTAATGGGTGTAGTTCGTGCCGTTGGTGGCGAAAGTGAAGAGGTCATTGATATAGACGGAGTCATAACCCCTCGACTCATAGTCGGTACGTGTGGTCGGGACAGAGAATCCGCCGTTGCCGCTGTAGCGTACTACCGGTTTTCCCTTGCTGTCCTTGCCGCTCTTGGTGGTTATGAGAACGACTCCGAATGACGCGCGTGCTCCGTAGATGGCTGCGGAAGAAGCGTCTTTCAGAACGGACACGGACTCCACATCATGAGGATTGACCTTGGCCATGTCTCCCTCTACTCCGTCGATGAGCACGAGCGGAGAGCCGCCGTTGATGGAGTTGTAACCGCGGATGTTGATGGAAGCGACATCGTCAGGCGAACCGTTGGATGTGGACACGAACATTCCGGGAACAGAGCCCTGAAGCATGTGGGTAAGTGTCGGAGAGGTCCTGTTGTCGAGTTCCTTGGAAGTGACGGTGGAAACCGCTCCGGTAAGATTCACCTTCTTCTGCACGCCGTATCCGACCACGACGGTTTCCTGAAGGTTCATCGCATCCTCGGTCATATAGACCGTAATATTGTCCTGCGCCGGCTGCACTGTCTGTCTCACTGTCGAATAGCCGAGACAGACGAATTCGAGAGTCACGGCTTCCGACGGAACGGTCAATGAAAATGCTCCGTTCATGTCGGTCACGACTCCGTTCGAAGGAGACGACATCACTGTAATGCCCATAAGAGGCTGCTTTGCCGCATCGAAGACCTGTCCGCTGACAACTCTCGTCTGAGCAAATGCCCCAAGACTGCACAGAAGCAGTGCGGACATCAGGAAGATTTTATGTAACGTTTTGTGGTACATATAGTTATTTGTTTGGTTATGGTTATTCTGCTATAAATGAAGCCACTCTGTTGTAGCCGAACGCCTCGTCCCAGACTCCCTTGTTCGCGAAACGCACGCTGAAATCAGGATTGTCATGAAGTTTCGGATCAATGTCGGGAAGGTTTATGAAGAGCGTGTAGCTCTCGCCTTTTTTCAGACCTTCCGGCAGCACAAGTGTCTCATCATATTCATAATGCCTGCATCCCTTCCAGTCACGCGGGTCCTTTTTCGAGACATAGACATATTTTTCCGTCCAGTCATTGTCATTGCGGAGAATGAATTCGAGTTTGCGTTCATTGATCAGAGACGCGAAGCCATAGTTGGTCAGACAGTATTTCATCAGAAACTCTCCCCCGGCGGTGAAATGTCCGAAGAACGATGCTCCGTTCAGCACGAAACGGTACCCCACACGTGAGGTGAGGTCCGTGTGGCACTTGTTCTGCTTCCAGTAATCCACGATTTCACCGTTCCATATGCGGAGATAGGAAAGATGGAAATCACGCATGTGCTTGTTCGCATAACCGCACTCGCAATACGTATAGTCACGCTGAAAGCAGGACTCGCCACCGATGGTCGTATAATTGCCCTCGGTGCGGAGCAGCTTCTTGTCAGGCGTGCCGCCGTATGTTCCGCCGTCCGTGGAATTGACGAAATAACAGTCGCAATGGTTCGTAAGGCGGGAGCCGTAGTCACCATTGAAAGCGGTCGTGACGTTCACGGTGTCGGCAAGCTTGTACTGGCGGCCGAGAATGTAGCTCATGGCGCTGCGTTTCTGGCCGACAGTGCGGACTGCCACCATCCTGTCCTTAGGAAAACTGTCCAGAAGAGCCTTCACGATGGTGCCCTTCTGCTCGTCCGTCTTGATGTTGGTGGTAGTGTGCCATTCTCCATAGACGCCCACAAATCCGGCCTGAAGCACATAGATCACATCCTTGTACTCTTCCCAGATAGGAGCGAGCTGCTGGATATGCCTGAGAAGCTGAGGAAGATCAGGTTCCATCATCTCGGCCTTGTCGCTCCACGAGTAAGCGTGGCGCAGAACGACTTTGCATCCGGCCTCACGTTCACGCTCGAAATGGGTACGGAGCACGGCGAGGGCCTCTTCCGGAATGTCGCAACGCAGATAGTCGCAGAAATAGACTCCGAGATAATGCAGGGTGCAGTTGAGACTGCGGCAAGTCTTGAGTCGTGCCACAGTGAAGGGCTGAGGTACATTGCCGTCCTTGAAATGATATTCCATCTGCTCATAGGAACCTCGCTCAGGGGAACAGAATTCCGCTTTCTCATACTGATAAGTCAGCGTGTAGTCAAACGGAGGCTTAGGAGCCTTGAAACTCTCCACCGTCCCATCGAATTCGTCGAGACGCCAGCCTGCGAACGGGTCGAAGTCCAATGTGGTCTCCCCCCCATTCTCAGGATTCACGTCCTTCTGACACGATACACCGGTGAATGCAAGCGCGATGAGCAGAACCGTCATCGCTATTTTATTTGTCAATGTCATATTTTATTCAGCCTTGAATGCTGCAATTCTGTTGTATCCTGTAGTCGCGTCCCAGACGCCACGGCTCGCAACCCTCACGCTGTAGGCAGGATTGTCATGAAGATTCGGGGCAATGTCAGGAAGGTTCAGCCAGAGGGTATAGTTCGCACCCGGCTTCAGGGTTTCAGGAAGCGTCAGTTTCTCGTCCCATTCGTAATGATGACAGCCTTTCCAGTCACGCGGATCCTTGTCTGAGACAAAGACATACTTCTCTGAAGGGTCAGCGTCATTGGTCAGAATCAGCTCGATCTTCCTTTCATTGATAAGAGACGCGAAGCCATAATTGGTCAGACACATCTTCATCAGGAAGTCGCCGCCGGCAGTGAATTTACCGAAGAAAGACGAGCCGTTGAACACGAAACGGTAGCCGATACGGGTAGAAAGATCCTTGTTGCAGCCGTTGTTCTTCCAGTAGTCCACGATTGCATAGTGGTTTGAGAGGTAGGACCAATGATATTGGCGCAGGTGCTTGTTGGAATACTCGCAGTCGCAGTATGTGTAGTCACCCACGAAACAGGACTCGCCACCGACAGACACATAATTGCTCTCGGTACGGAGAAGTTTCTTGTCAGGTGTTCCGCCGAATGTTCCAGCATCATTGCCATTCACCAGCACGCAGTCATTGTGGTTGCCGAGACGGGAATTGTAAGAGCCGTCAAATGCGGTCGCAGCCGTAATCGTATCGGCAAGAGAGTACTGGCCGTCATTGATATATTTCATCACGAGTCTCTTGTGACCAGGGGTGCGCAGGGCAATCTGCCTGTCCTTCGGGGTATGGTCGAGGTAGCACTTCACCAATTCGCCTTTCTGTGCATCCTTGGTGATGTTGGTGAGCGTGTGCCATTCACCATAGACTCCGATGAATCCACCCTGGAAGACATAGATCACGTCCTTGAACTCGTTCCAGATAGGTGAAAGCTGCTCGATATGGCGCTTTATCCATTTGAGTTCAGGCTCCTGCACAGGCCATTTGTTGTCCCATGAGTAGGCATGGCGGAGAATCACTTTCGTTCCGGCCTGACGCTCGAGAGTGAAATGAGTGCGGAGAATCTCGAGAGCTTCCTGAGGAATGTCGGACTCGAGATAGTCACAGAGATATACTCCGAGGTAGTGCAGCGTACAGTTGGTCGTCTTGCATGAGACGAGACGCTCGAGCGTGTATGGCTTAGGGAAGCCCTTGGTAGACACGTCCTTAAAATGGTACTCAAGCGGGGCATACGGTCCGCGCTCCGGGTTACAGAACTCGTCCTTGTCGTACTCGTAGGTGATGGTGTACTCGAACGGCGCCTCAGGAGCCTTGAAGCTCTCCACCTTGTTCTCCAGTTCGCTGGCAATCTCCCACCCTGCCTTCGGATCGAAGCCTCCCGTCTGGGTGCCGTCTCCTTCAGTAACGCTTTCTTTCTGGCATCCTGAAATCAATGCTACGCTCAGCAATGCCGCTATATAAATTCTGTTCGTCATTGTTTCAATGTTGTAAATTATTATTCTGCAAGTCTGAAATATGGAATCCTGTCAAGTGGAACATTTATCTTGACTGTCTGTCCGCCGGCGTATTCCTTTCCGTCATCCGCAATCCATCTGCCTTCAGGAAGGATGACTTCACGCTCACGTCCCGGGTTCACCATCGGAGCCACGAGGATGTCAGAGCCTATCATGAACTCGTCCTTCACCCCAGAGAGTCCCTGGTGAGGGAAACGGAACTCGAGAGGTGTCACTACCGGCTCACCCGTCTTGGAAGCCCTGACTATCAGAGATTTGATTTCAGGCAGGAGCTTTTCCCTGATTTTCACCGACCTGAGAACTGCATCGAGATGTTCCTTGTCGAGAATGCGCCACGGAGCCACGGAGAACTGCATCATCGGCATAAGCGCATGAGTCTGTGCAGAGCGGACGATGAGGTCCTGGTCTATAGGACATCCCGGAAGGAATGATGCGAAGCTGCCGCCGCCGATCATATCCGGGCAGGAATACCAGTAACCCATAAGGTTGGTCGCCATCATTTCAGGAATGAGGACCTGGACCGCTTCCCAGTTGTGAGCCTTGTCATGAAGACGCTGCACGATGGCCTTTCCGCCGTCACGCCAAGAGGCACGGTATTCATTGTAAGGATACTTGTCGGCATAGTCAGCAAATGCCTGGCAATACTCGTAAGCCTGCAGATTGCCCATTGTACGGGAATCCTGCGGGAAGAGGTTGAAGTCGCCAGCATCGAACTTGAATCCATCTACGCCATAGTTCTTGCAGAGATTGTCAAGCTGCCGGTCGAACCACTTGACAGTCTGAGGATTGGAAAGGTCGAGCTCGGCAGAATAGCCGTTCCACCACTCCACAGGATAGACTCCCGCGCCTTTCTTTCCGACAAATCCGCCGAAAGAATTGATTTCAGCCCAGATCTGATACTGGTCCATGCTGACAAACGGGCACACCCAGAGCATGAGTTTGAATCCCATACGGTGAAGCTCATCTGACATGGCCTTCGGGTCAGGGAAACGCCCCGGGTGAAACACCCATTTGCCGTAGTCTTCCTGCCACGTGTCATCAATCATGATGATGCCGGCCGGAAGTCCGTTACGGATTATGCCGCGTGCATATTCAAGCACGTCTTTTTGGTTTTGGTTGTACTGTAGTTCTATCCAAGTATTGTACTGCGGACATTCGAAGAACTCCGAAGGAGGGAGCTTACCGTCCGCAGGGAAAAATTCACGCTCGCCGAAGCGGTATGCGTCAGCGATAGTCTTGCCGACAATGCCGGTCTCTATCTTCGCAAGCGCATTCTCCACAGTAAGCACATTTCCGTCAATATGGAAATCATAAGGTGCATCAGACCAGACATAGCGTCCGTCGCTTGTTATCAGCAACGGCATTATCTGGTTTCCACTGTTCTGGCTGAAGGTGGTCTTGAAGCCGTCCTGGTAAGGCATGAACTTGCCGTCGGCAATGCGTCCGCCCCATACCTGCTCGCCCTCGTTCAGGACAATGCGGGTAGAATAAATCGCAGGAGCGTCAAGAGCCTTCTCGATTTCCTTCACTGACAATGTCCCCTTCACCTTTACCATCTTCTTGTCGGAAATGAGGTAGAGGGACGGCACCAGACGGCTGTCAAATGCATTTTCATAACGCACGAGCTGTCTGGAGTCGATATAGTTCGCCCAGTCTTTCAGGACAGCTGACTTGGCGGCGAACTCGTCATTGTTTTCTCCGATATAGAGAGAAATGAGACGGAGTTTGTCGTCTGAGGCAGCCTTTTTGAGCACTGATGAATTCACGGCTTCTTCCATCAGTTTCGTGCAGGCCTTGCAGTCCTCACCATAGATGAGAATGACGGCCTGACGGTCCAGAAGGCGGTGAAGCGATGTCTCGTCACAATTGCTGTCGCTTATAGGGAGGTCGATCACTTCGCTGCCCACTGCATTGGCCTGAAGCAGATGCCTCTTCCAGTCCACACGTCTGTAGTCCGTGGACATCAATGATGTGCAACGGGCCTCGCGGTCGAGGATGCGGAGATAAAGTTCGTCGTCACGGAGCGGTGAATCCACCTGATAGAACGTCTGTTCCATCGCATCCGAGAAGACGATGAATGTTCCGTCCTGCTCTGCAGCAGTAAGGCTGTCAACGGTGGTATAGACTCTGTCAATGAGTCTGTACGCTTCGTCAGGATCGGCTGTTGAGAGTTTTTTGGCAAATCTTTCGAACTGTTTCTGCGACATCTGCCAGCAGTTGCCTTCTTTATGGAAATCGAGGGAGACCTCGCTGTTGCAGCCGACTGCCGCAACAAGCGAGATACCCAACAAATATAAAAGCCTTGTGAATTTCATATAATGCGCCTGTCTGTTCTTTAGTTGTTCAGTTTGATGGTGCTTCCGACTGCATCAGGGGTGTTGGAGTAACCGCTGACACCGTCTTCATACATAAATATTCCGAGCTTGAGTTCTGTCAATCCCTTGAGTCCGAGACGTTCACGCTCGATGATGAAGCTGTAACGGAAAGTCTTGTCCTTCCATTCGCCCTTTCCGGTAGCGAAGTTCTGCCAGTCTGATGTGCCAGCCTTGACGTCACCGAAGCCGCCGTTCTTGCCTTCCGTGATGGAAGGGCTCCAGGTCTCAGGAGTGATGGTATAGGCAGGACGGGTTTTGGTCTCCGGATCGAAAGAATCTGAAGGGAAGATGTAATGTCCCCATCTGTCCTTCCACCCGAGAGCCTTGTCTTCATCGCTCAGAGGGCGTTTGCAGGAGAGGATTCTTCCGTTCAGGACGGTTTCCCAGCAAGTGCCTACCGGCCAGCCGATTCCTTGTCCTGACTCCACGCCGTCGAGGTCGAGTCCGATGGCCAGCTTGCTGATGAAGCCAGGGCAGAACTCATAGTACTCGCCGTTCTTGAAATAAAGATTGTCAGTGTTAGGAACTTCGATATAGCCGTAAACATAGTCTGCGTCGGAATCGAACTTGATCTTGGTGTTGCCGCGGTTGTTGCCCGGGTTTGTAATCGGGGTGTAGTCAACATTGGCCCAGTCGTTTACGCCGCGGAGCTTCCTGTAGATAGCAGTCTCGTCGAAAGCCGGGGAATCGGCATTCTTGAGGTTGAGCCTGTAACCGCCCCTGTCAGGATTGGTAAGGTTTGCTCCGACGATTCCCTTGCCGTTGTCGAAATTGACACCGACCACCGTCTTGGTAGCGTCAGCCAGTCCTACGACTTTACGGTCGATCACGAAAGTATATTTGAATACTGAAGCGGAGAAACTGCCTTCACCGTATCCTGCAGGAGAGCCTGTGGTCACTTCCGCACCATATTTTTCTCCGTCTGCGGATGTCTGGCTATGCAGGCCTGGTGTCCACACAAGGTTTTCGCCGACCTCGCCATAGACTGACACATCGAAGAATTTGTATAGGGTGAAGAGCCATCCGCCACCCTGGGTTGCGCTCTGGTCTCCGTCTGTGTCAAGCCAGATTCCGAGGTTCTTCAGCATAGACAAATCCTCGTCTCCCTTGGACTCGATATAGCCGTAGATGTAGTCGAGGTCGGAAGTGAGACGGATGCAGCTGATGTTATGCTTCCACTGCGTTCTGTCATATTCCTTGTCCGTGGCGGTGTAGGCCGGTGAAGGGGCAGGAAGATAAGCCATCTCCGACCCCCACCATGAGAGCGGTTTCAATGCTGTCTTAAGCTTCACATTAGGGTCTTCCTGAGGTTTTTCTTCAACTGTAATTGCCGTGGATTCATCACGTGAAATCTCCACTGCCGTCTCGCAGGCTACGGTTTCAGCATCGGAAAGGGTGATGGTGTAGCCTCCTGCGAGGTTTGCAGGAAGTGCTGTCACGTAATAGGTCTTGCCTACTTCAAATCCGGCTGCAGGGGCATTGACCTTTATCTCCGAGACGCTCTGCTCTGCAGGGGTCGCAGCAGGTTTGCCTGTGGCATCGAGGGCTACGGAAGCTTTTCCGGCTATCTTCTCGCCATTGGCAGCCTTGAAAGTGAAGGATGTGATGCCTGCTCTCTGGAAGGTGACAGCCACGCCGCCGCATACTGCGGAGAACTTGAGTGAGCTGTCCCCGGATTTGGCAACGAGCGGCCAGCAGGTTTCGGCTGCAAACGAGCCTTCCTGCGCGGTCTGCGTCTCAGGCACTGTGACTGTGAACGCCGTACCGTCGAATGCGGAGGCCGTCGCAGCTGGATAAACTGCCCATTTCTCCACTGCAGGAACTTCCGTAGGCTTTTTCTGGTCAATGAGAAGGCTCATCCTGCCCTTGAATGTGGCGCTCGCGCCTTCGCCTGCGGATGTGAATTCGCTCACTTCCGTCTTGCTGTCAGCAGTATAGAATACGGAGATCTTGTCGCCGCTTTTCCATGTGACTTTGCCGTCGGAGAATGTGGTCTTGGTAAGTGCCTCGATTTCACCTGTCAGTTCGACATCGGTCATCTTGTATGTGGCCTCGCCCTCGTCCGGTTTCTCAGGAGTCACCGGCGTTTCAGGCTCCAACGGCGTGTTGCCCGGCTTTTCCGGCTCCTCCTGCGGTTTCTCACATCCCGCCATAAGCGCGATGCAAACCATCGCTGCCGCTATAATGTTTCTCTTCATGCTTTCTGATGATTAGTTGTTGAGTTTGATTGTAATTCCTGCAGCATCTGGTACCACGGTATAACCATCGTTGAGATTAGTCTCATAGAGAATAACTCCAAGTTTTACTTCAGACAAACCCTTCAGATCAAGACGCCCGCGGTCAATTGTGAAACTATAGCGGAATATCTTATTTTTCCACTCTCCGTTGCCAGTAGCAAAATTCTGCCAATCCTTTGCATCTGGGCGGACTGTACCAACGCCACCTGTACTCTCACACAATTGAGGATTCCAGACTTTCGGAGTAATTGTATAATTCGGGCGAACTGTTGTTTCTGCGTCAAATTTGTCTCTATACATGGCATAGTGTCCCCAACGACTAACCCATCCATTATTTTTATCTTCATCAGAAAGCGGAGTTGTATACGTAATCAAATCCCCATTAAGTACAAGTTCCCAACAATTTCCGACAAGATTGCTGATTCCCTGACCTGATTCAACACCATCCAAATCAAAACCGACAGCAAATTTCTTTATGAAACCAGGGCAAAACGAAATGACCGGACCGTTAGGAAGTGGATCTGAAGCACCATCTACCACATAAAGGTTGTCAGTGTTCGGAACCTCGATATAACCATAGATATAGTCGGAATCCGAATCAAATTTGAGCTTTGTATCCGCCTTATTATTACCAGTGTTATTAAGTTTCACGTAATCCAAATTAGCCCAATCATCAAAACTCTTAATATGTTTTAATATCGTGTTTTCATCCACCGTGACAAGATCAGAGTTTTTTATATGAAAAACATAGCCACCCCGGTCTGGATTTGTAAAGTCACCGATGCCAGTACCCTTACCGTTGTCGAAATTAATCCCTATAACAGTTGTTGTTTGGTTTCTTATTCCTATTACACGTCTATCAAGAACTATAGAATATTTAAAAATATTATTTTCATAACTTCCCTCACCATATCCTGGAGCCGATATTGCTATTTCGTTCCCAAGCCAAGGAGAGCCTTTTGCAGAAATCCGCAGTTTAGGACTCCAAACTCGGTTTCCATCCGCACCGATAGCCCCATATGCAATTTTATCAAAATATTTGTAGAGCGTGAAGAGCCAACCTCCCCCTTGTTCCTCTGACTTATCGCCGTCAACATCAATCCAAAGCCCAAGGTTGCTTAGTCGAGTGACATCATTACCTTCAGCCTCAATATATCCATACACATAGCTTTCATCAGAGATAAACTTGACACTTTTTATTACCATAGAGGCATTATTATTAGCCTGCACTCTTTCACGTTCCCTATCGGTAGCAGAATATGCTGGGAGAGGATTCTGAATATTATTCTTCTCTGTATCCCACCACGAAATCGGCTTGAGGTTTGCCTTGAGGTCTGCATATGTGCCAGGAGCATCCTTGCTGTCAAGCACACCGAAAACTGAGCGCTTGATGGCGATGGAAGAGGTGCCGCCGAATGACTTGCCATTGGAAAGTGTTACGGTATAGCCACTTGTAAGTGTTGCAGGGAATGCGGTCATATAGTACCATTTGCCGACCTCGAAACCGCCTGCAGGGGCATTGACAGTGATTTCTGACGCCGCATCCTCGCCGAGAGTGGCGACAGGAGTGCCGTCCTCACCGATTTTCACGCTTGCTTTACCGGCAATCTTGGCTTCTTTGGCGTCAAAAGTAAATGAGGTGATGCCTGGAGTCTGGAAAGAGACTTTCACGCCGCCGCATACAGCCTTGAATGAAAGCGCTGCAGTAAGGTCTGATGTCTTGGCCACGACAGGATACGCACCTTCCATGAATGAGCCCTCGACAGCCGTCTGCACGGATGGCACAGTAACATTGACAGAAGTCCCGTCGGATGCGTCAGCTGTGGTAGCCGGATAGACTGCAAGAGCGGAAACCGTCGTCAGGTCCGTATCTTCAGCAGGAAGAGAGAGGCTGCCGGCGAACTTTGCAGAAGCCGCCGGTATGAGATTCTTGGATGTGAACACACTGTGGCCTGTTTTGCCCTCTACGGTGTAAAACAGACTGATTTTGTCAGATACTGACCACCAGTGTGCATTGTATTCGGTCATCACGGTCTTGGTCGCATCTGCAGCGGCAGAAGCCGTCAGTTCGACTGCGACCTCCACCTGTGATGGAGCTTCTGCAACTTCCTGTTTCTGGCAAGAAGCAAATGCCACGAGGCAAGCTGCTGTATAGATTATATTTCTTTTCATGATGTTTCTTCAATTATTGGTTATCTTATTCCACGGCATCAGATTACCATTCCTCAAATTCAGGAGACTCCAGATAACTCTTGTCTTCCATCTTATGGTCGTAACCACTCGGAATCGTAGCAAATCCACCCTCAGTAGTGAAAACAAGTACATTCACCTCAGGTCTGCAATACTCTTTAGTATTCATAAATTATTGATTATTAGTTTATTGATTATTAGTTTATTGATTATTCAGCTTATTGATTATTCAGTTTCAAGCGGAATCCGGCACGGTCAGGTATAATGGCATAGTCATTCATACCGCCTTCGTCGAAGGTGATGCCGATGCCGATTTCCTCCATTTCACGAAGTTTCAGACGGGTACGGTCGATGGTAAATGTGTATTTGAAGATACCGTTTGCGAACTCACCGCGTCCAGTACCGATATTGGACCACTCTTCCATAGACGTGATGGTGTTACCGAAGTTGTCTCCGCCTGCAGACACGTCGCTTGCCTGCGGATTCCAGACAGATGGCTCATAGGCTGTAGCGCATTTGCCGCGCAGAAGGATGTTGAAGCCCTTGTAGTCACAGAGGAACCATCCGCCGCCTTGTCCCTCACGCTTGTCGTCCGTGTCGAGCCATACACCGAGGTTGTTCAGGATATTAGTTCTTTCCGTCCACTTGTCGCGGTCAGCAGTATTGACCTCAACATAGCCGTAGATATAGTCGGCATCGGAAGTGAGTTTGGTGATTTTCGCACCGCGCTCGAATTTCACTTCCTGGTGCGGAAGCGCATCAAGATTGTCGAAGAAGGAGAATTCCTTCACATTGGACAGAATCTTGGACTCGTCGTAAGTGTCCTCGACTTCTTCCGGAAGTTCCGGCTGAGGAAGAGGCGTAATCGGTGGAAGCGGCTGTTCTATTTCGGTTTTGGACTTGTCGCAGCCAGGGAAAACAGCAAGCGTCATCACCGCAAGAGATATGGTGATGAGCCTGCCAAACCCATATGAAGTATTGAATTTCATATTTTTCAGATAGTATTATTATTAACGTGGATTCTGAGGAATGCCTGTCACGAGGATTTCCTTCTTAGGGATCTGGTAGCGCAGACGGAGATCGTCGTACTTTACGACTTCCCACGGCTGACGGCCTGCATATCTGCGGTCAATGTCCTTCTTGTTTCTCTGGAGGTCGAACACGCGGAAGCCTTCGAAGCAGAGCTCGAGACGACGCTCATCCAGAACTACATCCAGAACGGTGTCATAGCCGCGCTCCTTGTAGTTGGCGAGTGTGAACATGGCCTCGTCGGAAAGCCCTGCACGTTTTCTGATGACGTTCACGTCGTCAAGCGCTTTCTTGTCTTCGCCCAAGTGAGCATAAGCCTCTGCACGGTCGAGAATGAGCTCGCCCCAACGGATGAACGCAGGAGATGAAAGGTTCGTGAGCTGGCCTTCCTGGCAAGAGAACTTCTTCATGTAGTTCAGCGGATAGACATTTCCGCCACCGCCGATACGGCATCCGAGTGAATCGGTAACAGTGACATACTGCTTGTTGCCATCGTGGGTCGTGATGTAGTATTTCGGGTAGGTATTGACAATCTCGGTCTCGACTTCGTGCTTCACGGAGCGCTCGGTTTCACCTTCGAACCAGTATTCAGTGCAGGTCCACTTGCCTGTAGCCTCATTGAAGACAGGATTACGGTCAATGTTGTTCTCATAGTGCGCATCACCTGTCGGAATCGGCCAGTAAATCATCTTGGCCCCGGTCTTGGACTTGTGCATCTGGTCGAGCATCGTAAGGCGCTTATCCTCAGGATATCTCCAGAAGAGGTCGAGGAGCGGCTGAGACCAGTAGATCTCTGCCCATCCTGAACCGTCGCCAGGGTCACCCTGACACCAGTACATTGAACCGAGAACTGCGGACTGGCCTGCGATGTCAGTGGTATTGTCAATGAGACCTACGCACCAGAGGACTTCCTTGGACTCCTTGGTGAACTGGAAAAGGTGCTCATAGTCAGGGTCGAGCATTGAAGAAGGCTCTGCGCCCGCAAGCATCTCACCCACCATGTTTATACAGTCCTGGTCACGTCCTTCATAGAGATAGAGACGGGCGAGAAGGCCCTGTGCGGTAGCCTTGCTGATGTAGCTGTTGTTGCCGCGTCTCGTGCCGCCATCCATACATGCCACGGCCGCTTTGAGGTCAGCCTCTACCTGGTCATAGACCTGTTTTACGGTAGCGCGGGTCGTACCGCTTTCACCTGTGTTGATGATCTCGCCCGGCTCAGATCCGTCGCTCCACACATAAGGGAAGCTGAACACCTGGCAGAGGTTCATGTGGGCAAATGCTCTCATGACGAGGTTCTCTCCCTTGATATGACGAAGTTCAGCATCGCCAGTATCGTCCGGTATCATATTGATAAGCACTGATGTAGCGTAGCATATCTTGTAGGATATGAACCAGAAGTACTCGGTATTGGTATCAGTAGCCGAGTCATCGAGTGTGGAATCGAGGAACAGAGGGTCAGTACTCTTTCCTGACATCAGGGTATTGTCACCCTTGAACTCGTTGAGCTGGAAGAAGTGACGGACATAAGTGTTGCCGACGGTGAAAAATCCGCCATAGTCCAACGCCGCCTTGAAAAGGGCGTAGTTACCGTCAGTGGCCACTCCGGCATTCTCGACATTCTGCATGCTTCCGGACGAAACCTTGTCGTACGGGAAGAACTCAAGATTGCAGGAAACCGCTGTTATCAGCGTGGCAATCAGCAATATATATTTTTTCATGACTGCTTTCATTAAAATTTAACGTCAACTCCAAGAGAGAATACGCGGGACACAGGATAGTTGTAGCTGAAAAGTCCCTTTACACCTACCTCAGGGTCCATTCCGGAGAATTTGGTGAATGTGTAGAGGTTGTCACCTGAGAGGAAAATCCTCAGTCCCTGAAGATGCATCTTCCTCAGCACATTGGCAGGAAGAGGATAGCTGATGGTGATATTCTTGATACGCAGATAGCTGCCGTCCTCGAGATAACGTGAAGTAACCTCATTTGAAAGACGGTTTCCGCCGAGTCTTGCGCGAGGATGTGTAGCCTTGTCACCCTTCTTGGTCCAGCGGCTCCATCCGAGGCCGTTGTCGATGGACATGAAGTTATAGTCGATGTAAGCTCCGTCCGAGTCCACATAACGGCGTGAGTCATTGAAGACCTTGTTGCCATAGTTGAACTGGAGGTTTGCGCTTATCTCGATGCCATAGACATTGAAAGTATTGAGAAGACCACCGACAAGTTTAGGCTGAGCATTGCCGACAATCTGGTTGTCATTGGTGAGGTCGAGCTTGTTGGTAGGCTCGGTACCTGTGACATTGCCGTTCTCATCCTTGATCAGGTGTTCCCAGAGAGGGTCGCCGGTCTCAGGATCTACGCCCAGCCACTTCGGCATATACCAGCTGTAGAGTGCCTCGCCTTCGCGGTAAATCTGGTTGCCCTGTGAGCTTGAAGACATGATGTCCTCGTGGTCAGGAAGATATACGACAGTATTCTTGTTGTGTCCGAGATTGAGGGTGGTAGTCCACTTGAAGTTCTTGCGATTGAAGTTGTTGGAGGTCAATGTGAGTTCCACACCCTTGTTGCTTACCTTGCCGACATTTTCAGTTCTTCGTGAGAAGCCGGAGCTGAGGGCGAGAGGGACATCGAGGAGAAGATCCCTGTTAAGGTTACTGTAAACATCGATATTGAGCGTGAGGAAATTGCGGAACGACACATCGATTCCGAGGTTTCTCATCACCGCTGTTTCCCAATGGAGGTAAGGATTGGCTACAGTTTCAGGATAAGCTCCCTGAACTCCCTGATACTGAAGTCTTTCGTTGAATCCGTAGATATCGAGGTACTTGTAGTTTCCGATATTGGAGTTACCGGTAAGACCATAGCTTGCCCTGAGCTTGAGGAAGGAGACGACATCCTGGGACTTCATGAAATCTTCATTGGAGATGAGCCAGGCGAAAGAGCCTGCCGGGAAGTAGCCGACCTTGTTCTTAGGTGCAAAAACTGAAGAGGCATCTGCACGGAATGTGGCATTGAAGAAGTAACGCTCGTTATAGGAGTACTGCGCCTGGGCGAAAAGTGACCAGGAAGCAGCCTCTGTCTTGGTTCCGTAGATGTTCTCAGGCTTGGTTCCGTTGAGCACCTGCATTCCGTTCTTGAGGCCTGAGGTGACAACGTTCATATACTCGTAGTCGCTGCAGCCGTACTCATGGCCGAGGAGGGCATTGACACTATGGACATTCTTAAACAACTTGTTGAATTTGAGAATGTTGGTAGTTCCGAAAGAGTGGCCCCAAGTGAGTCCCTGACTGATCTGTCCATCCGGCCAACTCTTGCTTTTCGCCTCCGGAGTGGTGACGCTCTTGTAGAAAGAGTCGTCTGAGGAGTAGCGGTTTGTAGTGGAGATGGAGAGGTAATCGGTGATGTCCCAAGACAGGCGAAGGTCACCGATGAAGCTCTTCGATGTCGAATACGGGTTAGGATTCATTGACGATGCGAAGAGAGGGTTGTTCGCCTCGCGGCCATACCAGGTTTTCCCGTTGTCAGGACGCACGGCTGAGTCAATGTAGATGTATTTTCCGGTGCGCTCATCGTAAGGGTTATTCCACGGAAGCTGATTATAACATCCGAGTCCGTGCCCGGTGATGGTCTTGGACTGGGTGTAGTTCACGCGGGCCGTAAGATTTACGCCTTTTACGAGTTCTGCACCGACTTCTACCTTGCCGGAAAGTTTGTTGTACCTGGATTCGCGCTGGGTTCCGTTCTCGTCATACCAGTCGAGACTGGTGAGGAAAGTGATTTTCTTGAGATTTGCGGAAGCGGAAGCGTAATAGTTCTGGGTAACTCCCAGACGGCGTGCGTCATCCAACCAATCGAAATCCTGGTTACGGAGTTCCTTCGGATAAGCCTTCATTGAAGCTTTGGAAAGAACTGATGAATAGAAGTTATATAGCTCGTTTGCGTTGAGAACGCGGAAACGTCCGGTCAGAAGCTGTTTGAGGCCGACCTGAGCCTTGAAGTTCACAATCGGGTCCTGTCCTGCCTTGGCGTGTTTGGTGGTAACGACGATTACACCGCCGGAACCGGAAGCACCGTAGATACCGGTAGAACCTGCATCCTTCAGGACTGTGATGCTCTCGACATCGTTAGGGTTGAATGTGCCTCCTGCTACGCCATCCACGACATAGAGAGGGTCTGAACCGGCAGCAATACTGCCTGTTCCCCTGATGCGAATGGTTGCAGAAGAGCCTGGAGCACCTGAGGAATTGGTAACCTGGACGCCGGCAATCTTGCCCTGGAGCATTGATCCGAGGTCTGGAGTCGTGACATCGCGAAGTTTGTCTCCCTGCACAGTGGTGACCGCGCTGGAAAGCTCAGCCTTTTTCATTGACGAGTAACCTACCATCACGACTTCATCGAGCGTGTTGATGTCGGATTCCATTGTCGCATTGACTACAGAACGGCCGTCCACATCGATTGAGAGGTCTTTGTAACCGAGGTAACCGAGGAGGAGTGTAGCATCTGGAGCTACTTCTACAGTGTACTTTCCATCCACGTTTGTGATGACGCCTTTGGAAGTTCCCTTTACTGCTACGCTGACACCCACAAGTGGCTCACCAGTAGCTTTATCCGTAATTTTTCCGGACACGCGCTGCTGCGCAACCGCCTCCACAGAAAATGTAAGGAGGCATAAGGCCAGCAATGTACTGACCTTACTAAGCAATAAGGATCTCATTTAGCTATTTATTAGTAAATAGTCGTGAAAATATGGTTTTATCTCATAGAACCGTCGGCGAAGGCATACTTGAAGCCATCCACCTTGTTCCAAGCTCCACGAGTGAAGTCAGGCACCTCGACAGGAGCGCAACCGTTCTCGATGGAGATGGAACCGAGTTCACCGATGCAGCACCATTCTGCAAGGTCATATACGTCCATATCGAGCGGAAGTCCGTAGTGGAGACAGTAGTTCAGACGGTAGTCCATAAGGAAGTCCATTCCGCCATGTCCGCCGACTTTCTTTGCAAGTGCCTCGAGGTCATCATCAAGAATCGGTGTAGGATACATTTCCTGAAGTTTCTTCACTACACTTTCAGGGAGGGTTCCGTGGAAGTCGATACGGTCTCTTTCATTCATAAGGCCGTCGCCTTCTCCCTTATCGTCACTTACGATAAGACCGATGTGCTCAGCCTGTCCCTTGCTGATGCTCCACTGCTCTACAGGGTATTTCGCAGCATAGCCTTCTGTTCCGACAAGCTGGTACATTCTGTTGTAAGGACGCGGAGTCATCACATCGTGTTCGATAAGGATGGACTTGCCGTTTTCGGTGAGAATCATTGTGGAAGTGAGGTCACCGTTCTGGAAATCAGGCATATCCTCGTTCTGGTATCTCTTGACAGACTTGATACCGTTAGCAGAAGGGGTATCCATGGCTACAAGAGTCTTCAGGCGGTCTCCCCTATGGATATTGAGGGCCTGGCAGACAGGACCGAGGCCATGAGTAGGATAGATGTCTCCCTTGTGCTTGCTGTTGAATTCAAGACGCCAGTTTCTCCAATATCCGTCCCAGAAGTCTGTAAGGTTATGGCAATAAGCACCTTCAGCATGGATAATGTCCCCGAAGACACCTTTGCGTGCCATCTCAAGTGCAGAAAGCTCGAAGAAGTCGTAGCAGCAGTTCTCAAGCATCATACAGTGCTTCCTGTTCTTCTCCGCAGCATTGACAAGCGCCCAGCACTCGGCAAGAGATGTGGCTGAAGGAACCTCGATGGCGGTGTTCTTGCCGTTATTGAGGGCTTCGAGCGCAACCGGAGTGTGATTTACCCAGTCGGTGCATATATATACAAGGTCAATGTCGTCTCTCCTGCAGAGTTCCTTATATCCTTCATCGCCGGTATAAGTCGCTCTTACCTCGATTCCATGCTCTTTCAGGAAATCGACATTTTTCTGAACTCTGTCAGGTTCAATGTCGCAGAGGGCAACGATCTTGGTCCATGGAACGGACAGATATCTATACAATGCATAAGAGCCGCGTCCGCCAAGGCCTACGAAACCGATCCTGACAGTGTCAATAGGGGCGAGGCGAAGTCCGAGGACATCGGTCTGTCCCTCAGGACGGGCCGGAACTTCTGTTTTTATGACCTTAGATTGCTCATTGCAGCACGAAACGGCCAGCATTGCAGCCGCAGCAACTACGGTCAACAACGACATAAATGGTTTAGAATAATGCATATAAATTTAGTGTTAATGGTTTTCTGTTACTGTCTATTGTCGAGATACTCCTTAAGTTCGTCAGGTGTCCTTGCGGGCTGTTCATGTTCCGGAAGGCCGACTATGCCCCATGCATATTTGCAGTATGTAAGTCCCATTTCTTCATAGATCTTTGCGGAATGGTCGAGAGCTTTACGGAAACGGTTCCAGTCCTTATGCCCCTCCTGCACCCACTGCACCTCGCTGAGTGCGGCAAGTCGTGGAAGAAGCATATATTCGAGATACTCCGGAGTGTTCACGTACTCTGTCCAGAGATTGGCCTGGACACCGAGAATCCTCTTCTTTCCGTATTCCGGCACGCCGTCGTAAGGCTCATAGCCATAGACATTTTCGACAGGGAGATAGGCACCGATGGAGAACGGTTCGCGGTCCTGCTCATGTGACTGATAGCGGTCAATGTACATATATCCACGTGGACTCATAACGCAGTCATAGTTCCAGAGCCTCTGGTCCACATTTTCGCCTGTTCCTTTCCATGTCATGACAGTAGCGCCCTCTGCAAGGTCACCTTCGAGGATTTCCTCCCAGCCGATTATGCGGCGACCGTGCTCAGCCAGGAATTTCTGGATGCGGGCGGTGACATAGTTCTGAAGATATTGTCCTGCCGTATGTCCGTCGTGGTCATACAGTCCGAGAGCCTTCATTCTCGCACGGCAGCGTGGGCAGGCATTCCAGCGGTCCTTAGGCACCTCGTCGCCACCTATATTTATATACTTGGACGGGAAGATGTCCATCATTTCAGTAAGGACATCCTCAAGAAATTTGAATGTCTCCTCCTTTCCGACGCAGAGCACGTCTTTCTTCACGCCCCAGGTATTGGCCACCTCATAAGGACCGCCTGTACATCCCAATTCAGGATACGCCGCGAGTGCGCTGAGCATGTGGCCGGGAAGGTCGAGTTCCGGAATGACAGTGATGCCGCGTTTTGCAGCGTAAGCTACCACATCACGCATTTCATCCTGTGTATAGAATCCGCCATGGTCTTCAGGACGGAGATGTGTCCTGTCGAAGTCTATCTGGGTGCCGTGACGGAGCGAGCCGATTTCTGTAAGTTTAGGATATTTCTTTATCTCCATTCGCCATCCCTGGTCCTCGGTAAGATGCCAATGGAAGACATTCTCCTTATAGACGGACATGATGTCCAGACATTTCTTTATTTCATCTACGCTGTAGAAATGACGTCCCACATCGATGAGGACACCACGATAGGCGAAACGTGGAGCGTCCTTTATGACACCGCACGGAATGGAGAAGTCCACATCTCTTGCCCTCTTGCTTCCATAGAATTCTGCCGGAAGCATCTGGGCGATGGTCTGGAGTGCGTAGATGAAGCCGTTGTAAGAATTGGCCTTCACCTGGACACGAGACTTGTCCGTCTCTATGGTGTAGGCTTCGTTTGCGAGAGTGGTGTCAATACTGAACACGACACCTTTTCCTTCCTCTCCTGATATGATACTATTTTTGCCACCCGCAACTGTCTGAAGATGAGCGGCAAATTCCGCTATAGCGGACTTGACATTATCGTCAATCTGTTCGGAAACAATTAGGTCAGAGGACTTTAGCCTATACCCCCCCCCCACCGGAAATTTCGACTTCCGCCGGCTGAGGAATTACGCTGAATGGCAGTGTTTGTGTGGTTTTGCTGCAAGACACAGCAGCGAGCATACCTGTCAATGCAAGTGTAACTAATCTGCGGTTCATATACTATTTATTAATGTTATCATGATGGTTTCCAGTCCCCCAAACTGAAGTCACAAAATTAAAAATTCAGTATCAAATTTACAATAGGGATAATACTTTTTTATCGACTTTTTTTAAACGTTTTTCCCATTATGCTACAGCGATATGGCACGCCGCCTCACAACGCAAAACGGACGCGGCTGAGACCAGTCGCGTCCGTAATACTATTCGGGGCAGTTCTCCGTTAAGAGGAAAACTGCGGTTATTGACATTGACCTACAACTCCCAAGCGAGAGCTGAAGCGCCGAGGATGGCAGCGTCAGATTCCTTGAGCTGAGAGAAGACGATCTTCACCTTGTCTTTCCACAAAGGAAGGACATTGGCGTTCATAGACTTTTCGATAGGCTCACGCAGGAACTCCTTGGCACGGGCAAGACCGCCGAAAAGCACGATGGCTTCCGGGGAACTGAATGCGATGAAGTCTGCGAATGACTCTCCGAGAATGGTTCCGGTGTAGTCAAATATCTTGAGCGCGAGCTTGTCTCCCTCTTTGGCAGCCTCGTAAACATCCTTTGAAGAGATGTTGTCAAGGCTTCTGAGTGAAGACGGTTCCTCGCTCATGTCCAGCCACTCACGTGCTGTGCGCGCAACACCGGTAGCTGATGTGTAAGTCTCCAGACAGCCGGTCTTTCCGCAGTTGCAGAGACGGCCGTTGTGACGTACTGCGCAGGTGTGGCCAAGTTCGCCGGCGAAACCGTCGTGGCCATAAACCACCTCTCCGTTTATCACGATACCGCTGCCGACACCTGTTCCGAGAGTAATCATGATGAAGTTCTTCATGCCTCTCGCAGCACCGTAAGTCATCTCACCCATGGCAGCCGCATTGGCATCATTGGTAAGAGCTACAGGAATGCCGTTCATCCTCTCTTTCAGGAGCTTGGCAACAGGAATCACGCCCTTGTTTCCCCATTTGAGGTTTACGGCGTTCTCGATTTCTCCGGTATAGTAGTTTCCGTTAGGAATACCCATTCCGATACCGCGGACCTGTCCTGTAACGCCAGCATCGGCAATCACCTTGTCGATAGCTTCTGCGAGTTCATCAATATAAGGTTCCACTTCATCGTGAGTGTCGGTTCTGATGACCGTCTGGGCAAGAACCTGACCTCTCATATCCACAACGCCTATTTTGGTGGTCTGTCCACCGACATCGACGCCGACAACATAAGGCGTATCCATTTTATTCATACCTATATTATTTATTATTCAACAGGAATATCTTTGTTCACGTTCTTGCAGCCTACGAGCGCATAGTAGAGGATGAAGCAGAGCATTGCCACTACAAGCCAGTAGCTGGACATGTAGTCGGTATATTTGGCGATGAAGTCCTGGATCAGAGGCATCACACCGCCACCGACAACCATCATCATGAAGATTCCGGAAGCCTGCTCGGTATATTTCCCGAGTCCCTCTGTACTGAGGTTGAAGATCGTTCCCCACATCAATGAAGTGCAGAGACCGCAGAGCACGAGGAAGAGCGCCTTCATCGGCACGCCGGCAACCATTGTAAATCCGTTTTCAACGCTGTATGCAGGCATTGACATGGTGATGCTCTTCGGAAGGAAGATGGCAATGATGATGAAGAGGATAGCTACGGCTGAAACTGTGGAAAGCTGAGCCTTGGTGCTGATCTTGCCGCTGATGAATGAGCTGCAGATACGGCCTACCATCATGAGCAGCCAGTAAACGGCAGCGATTGCACCGCCGATAGCGGCACCATTGACAGCGATACCCGCGCCCTTTTCAGTAGCGTCAGAGAAGTAGAATATAAGCTGTGCAGGGATACCTACCTCAACACCTACATAGAAGAAAATGGCCACGACACCGAGTACAAGGTGACGGAAACTCCATGCGCTGTGCTCGTATTTCGTGGTCTGTCTCTCCTGAGCAGGCTCAGGGATATTAACGAATGAAATGATGATGTATGCCAATGCGAATACGCCCATTGCGATGAAAAGCAGAGGAGCCACGTCGCTCATGGCTGTAGTATTCGTAACAGTGCCGATAAGCATACCTACGAGGAGCGGAGTGAATGTTCCGGTGAGGGAGTTCATGGTACCGCCGATCTGGATGTACTGGTTACCCTTGTTTCCGCCACCGCCGAGGATGTTGAGCATAGGGTTTACGACAGTATTGAGCATACATACGCAGAAACCGCAGACGAATGCGCCGAAGAGGTAAACATAGATGGCTGAATCACCGACGAAAGAACGGCTTGAAAGCCACTGGATTACGATACCGATGAAACCGGTAGCGAGAGCTGCAAGTGTAGTCTTCTTGTAGCCGTATTTGATGAGCATCTTGCCTGCAGGGATACCCATGAAGAGGTATGCTGCAAAGTTCATCATATTGCCCATCATTCCTGCCCACTCATACTGGTTCTTCCAGATTGTTCCGAAAGGCGCGGCCATATTGGTCACGAAAGAAATCATCGCGAAGATGAAACACATCGTAACGATAGCCACAATGTTTGATTTTTTCTGTGTCATATAAAATGTTTTAATGTTTTTGTGTCAACCAGTTGCGAAAACGCCATCATTTATCGTTTTGCAAAATCGTGTAAATTTACTGAAAAAACGGCTCAAAACAAATTTAATCGATAAAAGTCCGGCATCTTTTCTCAGACGCCGGACTCCACACTATACATACTGATAACTATTTGACCTTTTTGAAGTCAATCAATTCCACGCCGTCAGTAGCAGTCGTAGAAAGGTCAATGGTAAGAACATATACCGAGCCTTTCTCAAGCTGAACGCCTTCTTTAAGACCGATATTGTCATGCAGACCGACTGTCGTGTCGAAGAACTCTGCTGCGCTGTCGGTGTATTTCACGGTGCCGGCATCGCCGAGAATCTTACCTTTCTCTGTACCCCAGCCGTCCTGACCGAAGTACTTCGCGGAAATGTAGTCATATCTGAATCTTCCGCCGAGAGTGGTTCCGTCTTTCTCATCCACAGCAGTTCCGGTAAGCTGGAACACCATCGGGCGAACCTGAGCCATACAGAATGCAGCACCCGGATTGAAGGCGAACTGGCTGGTCATCACCGGATTGGCAACTCCCCAGGCCATCATCCAGAGCGCACCGTCATTGATTGTAGCCTCGGAGCCGTCTGCAGCAAGCCTGCGCAGAGTCGCATAACCGTAGTCGAGATACAGATCCACTGCAAATGTGCCGCTTACGACATTGAGCTTTATAGAAGCCCCGTCGAGGTAGAACAGGTCCGGATCGAGGTACCAGTTTGCAAGGTCTTTCACACCTGAGATGGTGATGGCCTCGTCCTTGTTCAATGCGATGGACGTGATGCTGTAATGTGTTGCCGACAGACGGCTTGCCTGAACACCATTCACCTTGATATCCAATGAATTGACAGGAATTTCAACAGTCTTGATGGTGAGTTTCGCAGCGCTGACTCCCGCATTGGTATCCACAATGAACTGGTATGCCTTGCCGGACACGAGCGAAGTACCGTCAGTTGCAGGTTCGATATTGCCCGCAGAAGTGACCTTGAACAAGCCGGTCTCGTCATTGAAAGACGCATAGGAACCGAACTCGACGCCCAAGCCTCTCTGGCCGAAGAACTTGAATGAGAATCCTGTCTGCGCGATAGAGGCGCCTGCCGTCAATGTCAGCCTGCTGATACCTTTCTCGGTCTGAGCCAGGCACCATACGCCATCTTCCGTGTTCCAAGACGGGCCCACATTAGGCTTGCCGATTCCAGCACCGATAGCCCAGACTGTCCCATTGGATTCAAGTGTCGCAGGTTTGTCCTTGTCAGCCATCGCCTCGACCTTGATGAACTTGCCACCAAAATCTGCCGTCAGCCTATAAAGACCGTCCATTGCATTGAATGACACGGAGTTGTCCGCATTGAGCGTAAAGAAATCATAATCCAAATCCCACTGGTCAGGTTTGTCAATGCCGGTGAACTTGATCATAGAACCCTGGAGAAGGTTGAGCAGTTCAACATTGGCAGACTCTGACAATGCAGATGTGATGCTGCCGAACGGTGATGCCGTCAGCGACATGAGGTCGGCCGAAATCTTATATGTACCTGCTTTGACTGCAGTGAAAGGAATCTTGCTTGAAGACTCGGCAGCGACAGGTTTCAGCGCGGAGCCGTCCCAACCGAGCCAGATCGCAGTCTTACCGGCCTCCGGCACGCATTTGATCAATGCAGATGCTTCTGAAGGGAAATTGTCAGTGACCTCGTAAGCGTAATCGCCGCTCTTGTTCATGGTGTATTCCTTGCCGTCGCAGAGGAGTGTCAATGTAGAAGGCTGCGGTCTGTCGATATTGACCTCAACCGTCTCTTCGGTGATTCCCAATCCGGTATTCTGCGAGGTGAACGCGAGCTCCGCGGTTCCGTTCGGAATATCTTTCAACAGAGGCACGGAAATGGCCGCATTGTAGGTTCCGTTTTCTCTGGTACGGATGGTCAGGTCGCTGACTGAAGTACCGTCGAACAGAAGTTTCGCTTTCAATGTGGAGAGCGGGAATTCGTCATTCAGCTTTATGGAGAACCTTATGGAGTCGCCCATGAATGCCTTGTTATCGCAGTTCTCAATCGTCATTTCAGGACCTTTGTCCGTGAATTTCACATCCATTCCCTCTTCTTTGCAGGAAATGGCGACAGTTGCCGGCACTGCAAGCAATGTCATTATTTTCAATATCTTATTCATTGTCCTAATCTTTTAATCTTTCCATTTCAAAGAGACTATCGACTTGGCCGGCACGTCGCATTTCACCGAATGTGCGGAAGAAATGAACACGAGCTGCCTGGCGTCGGAGTTTTCATTCAGAATCACCACACCGTAGGAGTTGTCAGGATTTCTGAACACCAGATAATCCAGTCCCGAGGTGGTGTAACCGGTGGTTCCGATACGTACCGCACCCTGATTTATAACCTTCGAGCAATGCGCGATGTTGTAATAGTGCGTGTAGTAGTCCAATGTGGTGTAGTCGGAGGATGCTATGGTGACTGCTCCGTAACAGGTCTTGCAGGATCCTTCGGCATCAGTGTACGGTCCCTTGTTCTCATCCAGCATCAGGTTCCAGAGGGTGACGCCTTTTCCGCCGCGCTTCAGCAGGCCGAAGAAGATGTCCCTCATGTCATTGATCAGACAAGAACTGAAGTTGTAGTTCCATGTGCCGATGGAGGATTCGGTGAAATACAGTTCCTTGTCAGGTGCGCCTGCGACTATCTTGTCCAGTTCTGAGACGTTTCCTCCGTAGTTGTGCCAGGCTGAACCGGCAATGTAGGCGGAGGCCTGCGCATCGGCGTATATCTTCAGAGGGTACTGCGCCTGGTCGGACATGTTGTCATAATTGTAGTTATGGTCGAACACGAGTATCTTGGTGTTAAGTCCCGCCTTCCTGAATGCAGGGCCCAATGCTGTCTTGATGAAGTCACGTGCAACGTCCCAGTACATCACCATCGACATGGAGTTGCCGGCGTTGAGAGGCTCGTTCTGCGGGGTAACCGCGTATATGTCAAGGCCTTGCGACTGCATGTACTGTATCCATTTCACGAAGTACTCCGCGTAGTCCTGATAGCAGGACGGCTTGAGCGTACCGCCGGTCCAGGAGTACCTGTCGACGTTAGAGTTCACCTCTTTCTTCATCCAGCGCGGGGCTGTCCACGGGGAGCCGATGATCCGGAGCGACGGATTGATCTTCTTGATTTCCTTCAATACAGGGATTACGTATTTCAAGTCATACTCTGCCGGGGCGAAGTTCTCGATTCCTTCCTTGTCGCACCATGTGAAACGCTCTATGGAGAAGTCAGAGCCGCCTATGCAAACCCTTATCAATGAACTTCCTATACCGGTTTTCGTGTCAAACATCTGTTTCAGGAACGCCGCCCTCTTGTCCTGAGGCATTTTCAGGATGTTGTAGCAGGAGGCTACCGTCAATGCCGCACCGAATCCGTCCACCGTCTGGTAGGTCTCGTCCGTGAAGCGCACTGCGTAAGGAGACATTGACGCTGTCTTTCCGAATGCAATGGTCTTCTCCGCGAAGAGGCTGGACTTGTCCGCCGTGGTGGTGTAGGATTTGGCAACTTCCACAGTCGGCTCAGGTGTCGGGGTCGGCTCAGGAGCAGGCTCCGGCGTCTGATTCGAGGTCTGTGAATCACAGCTGCACGACATCATGAACGCCATTGCCAAAATAGAATAAATAGATGAATATCTCATTTCTAATATCCTGGGTTTTGTGTAAGATTCGAGTTCTTGTCGATGGCAGACTGAGGCACAGGGAAGAGGATGGTCTCGTCCGTGAGCGGTGAGCGTTTCTGCCAATATGAGTCATAGCTTGATGATGACGGATCGGACATCGCGTCGTGCACCTGCTTGATCATATCGTGACGGGCAAGGTCGTAGAAACGGAAGCCTTCGAATGCGAGTTCGAGTCTGCGCTCGTCCAGGACTGCCTTGAGCATGGATTCCTTGCTGTTTTTCACTGAAAGCGGAAGGTCTGCAAGTCCGGCCCTGTTCCTTGTCTTGTTCGTGTAGATGTATGCGTTGTCCAGGTCACCTGTCATCACAAGTGCTTCTGCGTGAAGGAGATAGATTTCTCCGAGGCGCATCAGGATCGTACTGCTGGCATTGGTCGGAACCTTGTGCATGAACGCATATTTCGCTGACGGATAGTAGAGGCTCCAGCCGCATTCGTCGTAAACGATGGACGCATTCTTTCTTTCAGTGTCGCCGGCTGCATCATAAGCAGCAGCAAGATTTCTGGAAGGTGTGCTCCATTTTGCCCAGGAGTAGCTGTCCGTAGGGTTGTAGGCATTGCGGTGATACATCATCCACACCCAGTTTCCTGAGTTGCGTGACCAGGTCACTTCGAAGATGGATTCCTTGGTGTTCCTTACCACATCGTCGTCATTATAGCCCCAGAGGTCACCGTAATTGTCCACGAGCGAGAATCCCATACCCTCGACTGCCACACAGTCATTGATGACCTGGTTCCAGTCCTGACGCTGCTTCTCTGCATAGACTCTTGCTCTCAGACCATGCGCGAAAGCCTTGGAGAACAGGTATTTGTCCGAAGGGTTCACGTCAGGAGCATTGTCGCAGGCATAGTTCAGGTCCTCGATTACCTGGCCATAGATTTCATCTACCGGTGTGCGTTTCGGATAATAGTCCTCGTACACTTCCTCGATGTTCTCGGATGTGATTTCCGGCGGAATGACGGTAATCATAGGAGCGTCGCCCCAGAGCTGGGCCATCCTGAACAGGCAGAATGCTCTCCAGCACAATGCCTCGGATTTCCACTCGTCGTGCTCCTTCTGAGTCATTTTCACTGCGGAGGTATCTTTTGCGAAGATATTGTCAATGTTACAGATAATGTTGTTGGCATTGCTTATCTGCTGCAGGTACCAGTCCCAGTCGCGGGCAATATTGGAGTTTGCAGGGTCCTGGTTATTGGCCTCGATTGCAACAATCGCTCCGGTGGACGGACTGCCGCAATATGCATTGTCACTTCTGGTCTCGGTAGAGATGAGCCAGTCCATGTATCCTTTTTCCTGGATATCTTTTACCCAGCTGTTATACAGGGAGTTGCGAAGTCCCAACATATCTGTTCTGGTAGAATACTGGCTTTCGCTGTCGTTCTTCACATTCACATTGTTCTCATTGTAGGATGTGTGCGGATTCAAGTCCAGATCGCAGGCCTGGAACGCCACAACGACAGCCGCCGCAAGAATATAATTTATCTTTTTCATAATAATGTCTCCTTAGTCATCAGAAATCAACATTGACACCGAAAGTTACGGTCTTGACGTTAGGGTAGGTACCCCAGTCGATTCCCATACTTGTAGCGCTTGAATACTGGCTCATTTCCGGGTCGTATCCTGAATACTTGGTGAAAGTGAACATGTTCGCAAGTGTGATGTACGGCTGTATCTTGGTGAGATTCAGCTTTCTGAGGAACTTGCCTGAGAAATCGTAAGAGAGCGTGATGTTCTTGATCTTCAGATATGAACCGTCCTCAATCCATCTTGTGGAAGCCTTCAGGTTGTCCACTTCGCCGGCCTTAGGGATGTCAGTCACCTGTCCTGGAACGCGCCATCTGCGGAGTACGTCGGTAATCTGGTTGGAGCCGTTGTACATACCTATCATCTCTATCTTGGATGCATTGTAGATGTCGTTGCCGATGGAGCTTGTGAGAAGAACGCTGAGGTTGAATCCCTTGTAGCTCCAGGTGTTGGTCATACCCCAGATGAAGTCAGGGTTGGCATCACCGATGTAGTGGCGGTCTGAAGAACTGATCTTTCCGTCCTTGTTATAATCCTCGTAGATCATCATACCGGTCTCCGGGTCAACACCTTTCGCGGTCAGTCCATAGAAGCATGAAAGCGGTTTGCCTTCTGTCATTCTGACTACCTGCTCGCTGAGCGCCTCGGATGTGGTGGTGTAGTTATAGACCTTCTGCAGGGTGAGTTTCTCGACCTTGTTGCGGTTGAATGAGAGGTTGAAGTCGGTGGTCCATCTGAAGTCGTTCTTGTCAATGTTGACTGACGAGATGGCGAACTCCATACCCCAGTTGCTCATTTCTCCGTCGTTTCTGATGAGGTCAGAATACGGGGACGGCATAGGGACGGTTATCAGCAGGTTCTTGGTATATCTGCGGTAAACGTCATACGTGAATGTGAGTCTGCTGTTGAGCACAGCGAGGTCGATACCGAGGTCCCACTGAGATGTTGTCTCCCATGTAAGTTCACGGTTTCCGATGTTGGACTTTCCGCCGAGCGTAGGAACTGAATCAGCATATTTGGAGTCTGTCCAGTCGTAGTAGTTGGTGGCGTACATCTGCTGCCATGCGTAGTCGCTGAGGCCTTCCTGGTTACCCTGCTGTCCCCATCCGAGACGGAGCTTGAGGTCGTTCATCCACCTTACGTCTTTCATGAAGTTCTCGCCTGAGATTCTCCATGCTGCTGAAACTGAAGGGAAATAGCCCCATTTGTGTCCCGGTGCAAGCTTTGAGGAACCGTCGGCTCTGAATGCCGCCGTGAGATAATATTTACTGTCGAAGTTATAGGCCGCACGTGCGAGATATGACATTATGGCCCATTCGCTCCAGCTCTGGCTCTGGCCTCTGAGGCCGCCTTTGTTTCCTCCGTTCAGTCCGAAAATCACATTGTTGTTTTCTGCGGAGAAGTAGTTTCTTGAGCCTGACAGCTGCTGCCAATCTGAAGTTGTAGCTGACATACCGCCCATGAGTTCGAGGGAGTGCTTGCCGAATACATTGTTGTAGTTCAGGATATTGTCATAGACCATTCTCCTGTCGTCGGTCCTCGAGTCGGATGCTTCTCCATGCTGTGTCCTACCATGAGATGTGTGGATAGGGTCGAGGAATGAGTAGCTGTGCACCCAGCGGCGGTCCATACTTACCGTGCTCTTGAAATTGAGGTGCTTGGTGAAGTTGATGCGCGCAAATGCAGACATCACCGCCCTGTCGGTCTGGTCGTAGTTGTTCTCTGTTCTGGCGAGGTTCTCTGACGGAGTCGTAAGGTTCGCGCCGTAGAACTGTGTCCAGTACCAGTCAGGGTTTGTTTCGCTCCAAGGCTTTGCGTAGGTAGGGGTGTTGATTACTGAAAGCACGACGCCTGCCCTGTTGGAGCCTGTTCCGGAGATGATTCCGTTGTTCTTGTAATGGGAGTAGGAAACATCCATTCCGACGGTAATCCATTTGAACAGGTCTGATTCGAGATTGACTTTCGCATTGTACCTCTTGTTGTATGCGACTTTGAGGATACCCTGCTCGTCGCTGTAGCCGAGGCTCATGTAGTAGCGCGACTTGTCGGAGGCATTGGATACTGAAACCTGATAGTTCTGGGTAATTCCGGTTCTGTAAGTCTCGTCAAACCAGTCTGTTTCGTCTTTGAGTCCTTCCGGGACATTGGCCACTCCGATTTCTTTCTGGAGTTCGCGGTACTGGTCCACATTGAGGACGTCATAGGTCTTGGTGACGTTGGAAAGTCCGACGTAGGCGCTGAAGTTGATCTTCGGGCCTTTGCCTTTGCTGCCCTGCTTGGTGGTGATGAGGACAACTCCGTTTGCTGCTCGTGATCCGTAGATGGCTGCTGATGATGCGTCCTTGAGGATCTGCATTGTCTCGATATCGTTCGGGGAAAGATATGAGATGGCATAGTTTCCTGTTCCTACCGGCACGCCGTCCACTACGTAGAGAGGGTCGTTGGTGGAAGAAATGGATGAGGCGCCTCTGACTCTGATGACCATACCGCTTCCCGGCTGGCCGCTTGTCTGGGTTACCTGCACGCCGGAAACCTTGCCCTGGATAAATCCGGAGGCGTCAGTGACCGGTCTCAAGGCCATATCTTCTGTATTCACGGTAGATACTGCGGTGGTGAGGTCCTTCTTTCTGACTGAACCATAACCGATGGCGACTACCGCGTCGAGAGCGATGGCGGTCTCGTGTACATCTACATTGATGACAGCGCGGCCTCCTACTTTTTCAGTTACAGTGGAATATCCCAATGATGAGAACTCCAGGACTGCTTCTGATGATGACACTGTGATATCATAACGGCCGTCAGCATTGGTGATGACACCGTTCTTGGTGCCCTGCTCCAATACGGTCAGTCCTATGACGGGCTGTCCGTTCTGATCCTTGACCGTTCCATTGACACTATGCTGCTGCGCGAATGATACCACGCTGGCGAACATAAGCAATACAACTAAAAGTTTACGCATAACTTAATTGGTTATTGAATAATTATGTAATCCTTGAAGATTTCCTCTTACTGAAGGGTTTCCCGATTTGGTTATTTTTCTTCAATGACGACTCATCCTCCTGAATATTCCTCTTACTGTTTTGGTAAGCGTTAAAAAATAAGTTGGTAAAGATTTGTGGAGGATTTTCGAGGATAGATTCCTTTTAGAAGAAGGAGTGTGCTGGACGCACACGACTGATGAGAAAAGGAATATAGACCGAAAAGACCCGCAAAGATTCCAAAGTTATTTTTTAAGGATTACTTATTGTTCCGGGGTAAACATAGGGTCCCAGGCAGGGAGGAGAGTCGGTTTCTGGCTCAGCATCTCGAGGATGTCGGCAGGGACATATTTCTTCTCGGCCACCACTCTGAACATATATTCGGCGAACCACTGGTCGGTCATGATGAGGCAGCCTCTGTATCCGCTGTCCGCGCCCCAGCTGTTCTCCACCATCCATTTCTGCGGAACACCGTCCTTGATGTCCACGGCAATCAGGGTCATGGCGTGAGACGAACCGCTCGCATGGGTGAGCACCCTTTCGCGCTTGTCCATGGTGTACTTGACATTGAACAGAGACTCATAATCATAGTTTGCGAGGTCCAGAACGCCCTTTTTGGAATTCAGGAACTTGCCCACGTCACAAGAAAAGTACATCGCAGTATTGTCCTTGATGCTCGCCGCTGCCACCTCACGGATACGCTCAATCGGAAGATTCACATAGAGCCAGTTCTTTCCGTCATAGACGTGGCGGTCATAGTCGATCTCATAGACCTTGCCGTACTCACGGGTCGGGTCATTCATAAGCATCACATAATTGCCGTCCAGGTCCTCATCCACATATTTCTTATAGAAAGACAGCGGCGTATATTCCTCTGTAGAAACGAGTTTGTCAGAAGAATCGTACATTGACCACTCGAATGATGCAGGAGGCACGCCGAGGCAGAGCGACAGGATCCTGTAAACGTCCGTAAGCACTGACTCCTTGATTTTAAGCAGCTCGGCATTGACCTTGGCCTCCGCAGCGGCAGCGTTCTTTCCCTTTGCAGAAGCGGCTGGAGAAGCGTCGTAGGCAGCACGCAGAGCCAGTCCGCCCTGACGCAGAATAGTCTTGAGCTGAAGCGCCATCTGCGAAGTGTTGTTGCTGGAATATGTCTCAGGCATCACCTCGGACGGCACAAGTCCATATTTCATCGCCAGGTCAGACACTCCCGTGAACTGGCCGCCGTCACTCAACGGATTTGAGAAGAGCCAATCCACCTTCCTGTCATCGAAAGGAAGTTTTCTCGTGTCAATGACTCCCTGCAGGAAAAGGTTAGCCTTCTCGAGCTGGTCATAGAAGAACAGATAGTTCTGTGAAAATGTGAACGAGCCCAGGTTATATTTTTCTATCATCTTGGCACGCAACACGTTGAGACCGGTGAACAGCCAGCATCTGCCTGACGATTTCTGGTCCGTGATGCCCTTCGTCTTCACCCTGTCGGAAAAATAGGTGTCGATCATGGAGGCGTTCTCGGCATTGGTAGCCATGACATTGACAGAACTTCCTGCCAACGCGTTGCGCACAGCCTTGTCATAAGACGTTCCGGTGTAACCCTTGCTTATGCGTGAAAGGACTTCAGGTGACAGGCCGCCGTCCGGGGCTGTCTGGGCCATAAGTGAAACAGGCAACATTGCCGCAACCGCGGCCAAAACAATGATTTTCTTCATATCTGTATTTCTATTCATTATACAAAAGATACTTGCGACGCAGCGACTTGAAACGCTCCACGTCGTCTGTCCACATTGACTTTATATCCTCAGGCGAGCAGCCGTCAATGATCTTTTCGCGCACCCACGAATTTCCTATAAGCTTGTCAATAAACGGATTACGCCCGAAGAACGGACGCCCGTCAGGAAGCAGCCCGCGTTCCCTGTCAGCCCCGGGGAGCGACATCAGCATAGAATAGGCATTGACAATATAATTCAGGTTTATCCCGTTCCTCCAGATTTCTTCATAGGGCAATGTCGTGAGATCCACGCCACTACACTCCTGCCCCTCGTAGTCAGGATGCAGCGCCCCAAGCATGCTCCTCGGAACGAACTTGTAACTGAAAAGGCTCATGTCCGGGCTGCCGTACATTTCGAAAGGATGCTCTGTTCCACGCCCGAGCGAGACCACCGAACCTTCGAAGTAACAAGTTGACGCATAGAGATATACGGCACGCATCGTCTTGAGATTCGGGGACGGCGGCATTATCAGGCTGTACTTGGTGGCATGCGTATAACCCTTGCACGGAACGACAGTCAGCTCACACTGCTTTCCGCCTTCCAGCCAGCCCTCGCCATTGATCATAAGCGCCAACTCACCCAATGTCATTCCATGCACGACCGGTATCGGAAGCGCCCCCACGCCTGACCTGTATTTCATGTCCAGGACAGGTCCGTCCACATAAAACCCGTTCGGATTGGGACGGTCCAGGACAATGACCTTCTTCCCCGACGCCGCACAGATGTTCATCAGCCTGTACATCGTCACGTAATACGTGTAGTATCTTAGGCCAACGTCTTGAATATCAACCAGAAGAACATCGAACATACCGACATCCTCCCTGTTCGGACGGCCCGGTGCCCCATACAGTGAAACTATCTTGATCCCGGTCGCACCGTCGATGGAATCACCTACCTTGGCGCCTGCATCTGCATTGCCCCGGAACCCGTGCTCCGGAGAGAAAATCACCGTCACATTCACGTGCTTCCTGTTCTTGAGCACATCCACGAGATGAGGGCCATAGACTTTCGGGGCATTCAGGTCGGTTCCACGTCCTTTCAGTACCTTGTCGCCTACGATTCCGCTCTGGTTCGAGAACACAGCCACCCGCTTGCCGGAAAGCTCAGGCAGATACATGGAAAACTGTTCATCACCGAGCTTCACATTCGCAGCGGACAACGAAAATGCCGCCATAACCGCAAAGGTCACAGCAGCAATCATATATCTTTTCAATAATCTCATCCGAATAAAAATTAGGTTCAGGACCGCTATCCGGATAAAGTTACGAATATTATTGCAATGAACCGCCGACGATATCGAGAATTTCGCTCGTAATCTTCTGCTGACGATTCTTATTGTACTCCAGAGTCAGTTCCTGAAGAATCTCATTTCCATTGTCGGTAGCTGTCTGCATGGCCACGGTTCTGGCCGCATGCTCGGCAGCATTCGTATCCAGCTGCACCGTGAACATCTTGAGCATCATCACTTTAGGAAGCAGTTCCTCCAAAAGCGAATCCACGTCAGGCTCCACGATATAGTCGAAATCCCAGCCCCTGTCTTCAGAAGTTATGGCCTGGTCAATGTTCTCCGCTATCGGCATGATGGTCAATGGCAGATACGTATCCCTCATGGTAGGCTGAGACGACGTGGACTTGAAATGGCCGTACAGCAGCTCCACCTTGTCAAATCTCCCCGTCATGAACCCGTGCACAAGTTCAGCGGACAGATTGGCCGCCTCCTCATAATTCGGATGTTCGGAAAGATGAGTGTAGTCTGCCGGTGCATCGAATCCCTTCTTGCGCATTGCCTCGGCGATTTTCTTTCCTACAGGATAGACAGTGATGTCCTCCGCAGTCAAGCCTGCCTTCAGATATTCGTCAATGACGGACTCCGTCTGCTTGATGGCTGCCGAATTGAAACCGCCGCACAAAGAAGAATTGGAAGAATACACCACCAAGGCAACCTTGGAAACAGGACGTGGAGAGCACAGGAGCTCGAGTTCCTTGTCCAGACCGACTGCTTCCGGCTCTTCGCCTTCTTCCACAGGAATAAGCTTGTCCAGATCTTCCTTTTTCTCAGCGCGTCTCTTGTAGGCAATCAGATTCGCCAGCATACGGTGAAGCATATCCTCGTAAGGCAACATGTTGCCTATGGCAGTCTGCGCCTTGTGAAGCTTGGCGGCAGCCACCATTTTCATTGCAGAGGTTATCTTCAACGTACTGTTGACAGAATCGACTCTATTCTTTATTTCTTTCAATGAAGGCATATCCGAAACTGAGAATATATCTAACTCTTGAGACCGAGCACGACGTCTTCAGCTTCCTGCTCGATTATCTTGGTAATCTTATCGTCCAGCTTCCCTTCCGCAAGCGGCTGAAGGACATCTTCCTTGTGGGCCGCCCTCATCCTTTCCAGGAACTTGGACTGGAACTGGCGTGTCTTCTCCAGCGGAACATCTTTCAGCAGAGAATGCGTGCCGCAGTACAATATCGCGATCTGTTCACCCACCGGCATAGGAGAATACTGAGGCTGCACCAGAAGCTGCTTGTTCTTTCGGCCGCGGTCCAATGCCAAGGCTGTAACCTTGTCCACATCGCTGCTGAACTTGGAGAATGACTCCAGCTCATCATACTGGGCCTGGTCTATCTTCAATGTTCCGGCAACTTTCTTCATACTCTTCACCTGGGCACTTCCGCCGACACGGGATACTGAGATACCCACATTGATGGCAGGACGGAAACCCTGGTTGAACAGACTTCCCTCCAGATAGATCTGGCCGTCCGTAATGGAAATGACATTGGTCGGAATATATGCGGAGACGTCGCCCGCCTGGGTCTCGATGATCGGCAATGCCGTAAGCGAGCCGCCCGCCTTAACCTTTCCCTTCAAGGATTCCGGCAAATCGTTCATCTGCTCCGCAACTTCCTGCTGGCCAATGATTTTCGCAGCTCTCTCCAGGAGTCTGGAGTGCAGATAGAACACGTCACCAGGATAAGCCTCACGGCCTGAAGGACGACGAAGGATCAATGATACCTCACGATATGCGACAGCCTGCTTGGACAAGTCGTCATAAATCACGAGCGCGGCACGTCCGGTGTCACGGAAATATTCACCGATTGCAGCACCTGCAAATGCAGAATAATACTGCAAAGCAGCCGGATCCGCAGCAGTAGCGGCCACGACCACGGTATAATCCATAGCGCCCTTTGAACGCAATGTGTTTACGATGCTCGCTACCGTAGAGCCTTTCTGACCGATTGCCACATAGATACAATATACCGGATTTCCTTTCTCGAACTCGGTCCTCTGATTTATGATGGTATCTATGGCAATGGCGGTTTTACCTGTCTGGCGGTCACCGATGATAAGCTCACGCTGTCCCCTACCGATAGGAATCATCGCGTCGATAGCCTTGATACCTGTCTGTAGAGGCTCATTGACCGGCTGTCTGAAGATAACGCCAGGAGCCTTGCGCTCCAGAGGCATCTCCACCTTGTCACCGCCGATTTCACCAAGTCCGTCAATAGGGACACCGAGCGGATTCACGACACGGCCTAGCATCTTTTCACTTACCGGTATGGAGACAATCCTTCCGGTACGTTTCACGGTCATTCCCTCCTTGACCTCATCTGTAGGGCCGAGAAGTACGGCTCCGACATTGTCCACCTCCAGGTTCATGACGACGCCCATGACGCCGCTGTCGAACTCCAGAAGTTCGCCGGACTCCGCATTGGTCAAGCCATAGATTCTAGCCACACCGTCGCTTACCTGCAGCACCGTGCCGACCTCCTCGAACTTTACCGAAAGGTCAGCGGACTCGAGCTGTTTCAGCAGCACGTCCGATATTTCACTTGGTTTGATATTATTCTGACTCATACATCAATCTGTTATTTTGTTCAATGAACCGTCTTCTCAGGTCCTCCAACTGCCTGGACACGCTCGCGTCGATTCTCTTGTCCGCAACTTCGAATACGAATCCGCCGATTATGGAAGTATCGACCGTCACGGACAGCTCAAGCTGAAGGCCAGTAAGATTCCTGAACATTTCACATATCTTTCTTTCAAGCTCCGGAGAAGGCATACTTACCACAAGTGTAGCCTGACTCACACCTTGCGCAGAAAGCCAGCGTTCCTTGAAATAATGAAGGATATAGCGCAGATACTGCTCCCTGTCCTGTCTTATCACAAGTTCCAGGAATTTGGAAAGTGACGGGCACATATCCTCGTTTCCGAGGGCTTTCGACATCAGCTCCACCTTTCCGGAAGACGTCAGCAGGGTCTTGCTCTCCACAAGACGCTCGAACTCGCCGGATGCGGACAAGGCGTCAGCGAGCGCACAGGCCTGTCTGTACACGACCTGTCCGTCACCTGTCTCTTCCACATATTTCAGAAGAGCATCAGCATATCTTGACGCTATAATTCCTGTATTCATCCGAACTTCAGTTGTTTACCATGGAGTCCCTCTTGGAATTCAGTTCCTCCATAACCTTGTCCACATAACGTTTCTGAACTTCTTCCGAAGCGAAATCAGTCCTCAGAATCTTCTCGGAAACATTCATTGACAGCATTGCCACTTCCTTGCGGATATCCTGCAATGCATTTTCTTTTTCGGCCGCGATTTCCACTCTGGCCTGTTCGAGTATCTTGTCCGCTTCCTCCTGAGCCTGAACCTTAGCCTGTTCGATGATGGACGCTTTCATTTTCGCCGCATCATCCATAATCCGGGCCTGTTCCTTCTTGGCCTGAAGAAGAAGCTCTGCATGTTCCTTGTTCAGGTCAGCGAGTTCTTTTCTGGCCTCTTCCGCCATTGCCAATGACTTGTCAATGGATTCTGTCCTCTCATTGACCATCTTGGTAATGACAGGGAATCCGAATTTGGCAAGTATGAAAAAGACAATGCCGAATATTATGACCATCCAAAAAAGAAGGCCAGCATCAGGTGTTACAAGTGACATAATTACTGTAAATTACACAAACAGGGCGAGAAGGCAGACAATGATTGCGAACAGAGCCGCACCCTCGATCATGGCCGCAACAATAATCATTGATGAACGGATGTTTCCGCTTGCTTCTGGCTGACGTGCGATAGACTCGGTAGCTGTAGAACCGATTTTACCGATACCATAACCTGCCGCAATAGCTGCAATAGCTGCTCCAAGAGCTATACCGACCTTTCCAAGTGCCTCAGAGGCAACTGCTTGTAAAAGAATTGTGAGTAACATAACTATAAAATTTTAATAAATTATCATCAAGCTTCTTTCTGTCTTGCCATACCTATGAACACTGCTGACAGAATCGTGAACACATACGCCTGGAGAAATGCCACAAGCACTTCGAGCAGGTCCATGAACACTCCGAAGAGCACCGACACGACCGTCATACTTCCGAAAAGGACAGCATTGTATTTGGCAAACACGAATATTATACAAACCAGACTGATGGCGATGATATGACCTGCAAGCATATTGGCAAAAAGCCTTATCATCAGCGTCAGCGGCTTCATCAACGTACTGAACACTTCTATAATCGGGAGAAGCGGGAAAGGAAACTTCAACATCAGAGGAACATCCGGCCAGAAGATATCCTTGTAATAATGCTTCGTTCCGAACAGGTTTATCATAAAGAATGTGAAGAATCCCAGGACGCAGGTCACGGCGATATTGCCTGTGACATTGGCCCCTCCCGGGAAGAACGGCACGATTCCGAGCAGGTTGTTCAGCAATATCCACAGGAAAACCGTGCACAGGTAAGGGGAGAACTTCTGGTAATCTTCGCCTATCGAGTCCTTGGCCACGCCCGTATCTATCATCATGATAATCGGTTCCATGAATGCTGCCAGTCCCTTAGGGGCTTCATTGACAGCATCATGCCTGCGATACCATCTGGCTGTCCAGAGGATGAGGAATATGAGCAATGCACTGCTTATCATCATTGCCAGGACATTCTTGGTAATGGAGAGGTCCAACGGGCGTATTTCTTCTCCTGCCGCATTCCGCTCGACTATTTTTCCACTGTCCTGCGAAACATAGAATCCTTCATATTGCTCTCCGTGCTCCACTTTGGCAGAGGAGAATACATGCCATCCTGACGTCTTGCTTCTGACGATCACGGGCAGCGGAATGGATATCGACTTGTCGCCGATATTCGTTATATGCCACTCGTACGCGTCACTCATATGACCGAATATGACCTCCTGGACATCCAACCCCTGTTCCGTCGTGTCAGTGTCTGCCACTGCATCTTCCGTCACGACACCATCTGCTGCTTGTTCGGTCGCAACACTGTCAGCCACAGCTTCTTCCGCACGGACAGGAGTCCATACGGTCACGGCCATGACCAATGCAGCTATGTATTTCCACCATTTCATAATTCCACGCAAACCGAAACTTTATTCTTTCCGACCTCCACGAATCCGGATTTGATACTGATCTTCTTGACCTCTCCGCTCATTGTCTCATACTCGATATCTCCTGCATCAAGCACTGATATCAGCGGGGCGTGATTTTTCAACACGGTGAACGGACCTTTCCTGCCAGGCAGTCTGACAAGCTTCACAGAACATTCTTCCAGCACCATTTCCGGTGACATCACCATCAGTGAAATTCCGTTTTCCATATTGACAATTACTTGTTTTCAGCCTTTGCAAGAATATCCTCGCCTTTCTTGATGGCATCTTCGATAGTGCCGACATTGAGGAACGCCTGCTCCGGAAGATAATCCACCTTGCCGTCAAGAATCATGTTGAATCCCTTGATGGTATCATTGATATCGACCATCACACCAGGCACGCCGGTAAACTGTTCTGCTACGGAGAACGGCTGAGAAAGGAAACGCTGCACGCGTCTTGCCCTGTTCACAGTAAGCTTGTCCTCGTCCGACAGCTCGTCCATACCGAGAATGGCGATGATGTCCTGAAGTTCCTTGTTGCGCTGAAGAATCTGCTTGACTCTCTGGGCTGTATTGTAATGGTCCTCGCCGACGATGTTCGGGTCCAGGATTCTGGACGTGGATTCGAGCGGATCGACTGCCGGATAGATACCCAGTTCCGTAATCTTTCTGCTGAGCACCGTGGTAGCATCCAAGTGGGTGAACGTGGTAGCAGGAGCCGGGTCAGTAAGGTCGTCAGCCGGCACATAAACGGCTTGGACAGAAGTGATTGAACCATTCTTGGTAGAAGTGATCCTTTCCTGCATCTGTCCCATTTCCGTCGCAAGCGTAGGCTGGTAACCCACTGCTGAAGGCATACGTCCCAGCAATGCTGAAACCTCTGAACCTGCCTGCGTAAACCTGAAGATATTGTCAATGAAGAAAAGAATATCCTTCGGCTCGTTCTGTTTCTTGCTGTCTCGGAAGGACTCTGCCAATGTCAGTCCGGACAATGCCACTGAGGCACGTGCTCCAGGCGGCTCGTTCATCTGACCAAACA
>OHLN01000049.1_pt1 | contig 70233 bp, 58 predicted proteins | sample 1569071 | NCBI WGS metagenome assembly OHLN01 (sample SAMEA3879594, study PRJEB24766) | human gut metagenome | biome: human-associated habitat; feature: feces | place: USA | collected 1985/1987
ACCGATGCCCGCTCGTAGGTTCGTCTCGTTAAACCCTCCTCGAACGGCTGCACGGCAGCCTTGCGGTCACAGACCGCATCGAAGAGGAGAGCGGTAAGCAGGCAGACAGTCGGGACAAGCCCGCCTGACAGCCAGCTTGGTCTATGAGCGGCCAGCAGTCGGCTAAAGCCGCCAGCTCGCCGCAGGGAGAAACGTCCTTCAAGGAAGGCCGTGCATTCGCACCGCCTTCCCCGGGCATCTTCCTCCGCATCTTCCTTCTTAAACCCCATTGAGGTCGGCGGCAGACTGTGCGCTCCATTACAGGACGGAACCTACGCTGACGCTCCGGAATCCGTCCCTCCGCTCCACGCACAGACTGCCTTAATCCGCCCTCAAAGGGAGAGCGGTATGCTGCCGATACATCTGCCGACTGCTCGATGCACGCAAAAGTGGACCACGACTTCGCCGTGGCGCACTTTTGCTTACGCATCGCCCTTCGGGACGCATTCGTCAGCTGCATCCGCAGCCCCTTTATGACCGCGCAACCGCTCCGCTCTCTTGCGCGGAAGCCCGCCCGAGCGTCCTGCAAAAGTGCCGTCAGCCGGGCAAAGCCCGTCAGACCGCACCGTGCCACGCCCGAACCGCAGTGCCATTAAAGCCTCCTCGGTCGGCGCCATGATTGTCTCCGCTGCGCTACGACGCGCCTTTCGGGCATAGCCCGCACCGAAGAGGACAGCGGTACTGCCGCGCCTTTCGGCTTGCCCCCTCTATCATTTCGATGTCTTCCGAGAGCCTGACGGCTCTCTCCAGCCCTCGAAACGACAGAGGCCAAAAAGGAAATCACGCTCAAACCACAGTGCTTAAAACAACCGAACCACCACGCCCGGACGATGGCACCGGCGTATATAAATATGCCCTGCGGGGCTTTACAGGCAGCGGCTTCGCCGCAGCCTGTTTGGTGGTCAGTTGTGATGGTTATGTCGGTGATATTGAGTACCTTTGTACTCGGGAAGTCCCTCTGTGTTACCTATGTGATTAAGAGGTGCAGCATGTGGTTCCTCCCTTCAACATTCCTGCCTTGCAGGTGTTTCGCCTCCATCATTGCGGCATGGGCAACCGGATTTTAACCGTCAATCTGCCTGATTATGCCGAGATACTATCCAAATACCAGATTTTCTGACTGCTGGGGTTCCACCGGCAGCGTCACATTTTATCATCAGGACGGAAAGTGCTACTGGAAGAACAAGCCCAATCCCACTTTTCCGGGTTCTGCACCCCAGCTTCAGCAGCTGGATTTTCATCGTCGCGCTCTTGCTGCGTGGAAGGGTCTTGATAATGATGTCAAGGAGGTTTGGAGGTCGCTGGCTGTCGGGGTTCACGCCCATCGTCCGCCGTTCCTGAACGAGAACCACATCAGCGGCTACAATCTATTCGTCTCGGCCTATCACGGCTTCGCCGTTCTCGGCGATGAGCGGATTCCAGAGCCGCAGCCGTTCACTCCGTTCCCGGACTGCTTTGCCTCCTTCCATTCGGCTGAAATGTCGGGCGAGGCACTTCGGCTGAATTTCAAGCTGTCTATGTATGGCACGGCTACGCCCGAGAGATACAGGCTGCTCTGCAAGGTGCAGGTCACTCAGGTCGGAAAAGGCAGCAACCCGAGCAAGATGAGAAACCATCTGGCAGAGCCGGTTGGCGAAGATGTGGCGGCTATCTCTGTAGTCGTTCCAACTGACATTGTTCGGGAGTCGGAGGTTCAGCTTCATGTCCGATACCTGCTCATTGACACCGTCACCGGCTACCGCTCCAACTATCGGAAACTGTCTTTTGTCGCTCCTGTCGTTACCTAATGTTGTGGTTTAATACGCAAGGTTTAACAGCCTAACATATAGGCATATCGGCAAATTTTCATTATCTTTGCATTGCTTCCTGATGCTCTCAAATGAGGATTGGCGACCCTTCCCAAAAACTACTTTTCGGAATGGCAAACTTAAATCCTTATATATATGAAAGCACTTCCATCTATCGCATTTAACGAATTCCGGGGAACCGCCGGAGAGGTCACGGCTCGCCGCATAGGCGGTGCCACTGTCCTCAATGGACGCGCCCAGCACTCGCATGTGAAGTCGCCTAAGCAGTCAGAACGCAGGGCGCACTTCTCCTACATCACCAAGCAGTTCCGACAGCTCACCGCAGAGCAGCAGGCTGCCTGGGCTCGCCTTGCTTCGCAGCATCGCGAGCACGCTCTTATCGGTGGCGGTGAACCGCTCACCGCATTCAACCTCTTTGTCTGCCTCAATGCAAACAGGGCTTTGCTCGGTGTCGCTCCGACATACGAGGCTCCCGACTACATTCACGGCAGTTCCTACATCGCCTTCGATGACATCTGGCTCACTCCGTCCCGCTTCATGATCAGCGGACTCCGTGACCCAGAGAACGAGAACGCCCGCCTTGTGGTGCGTATCGCATCGACCGCCAGCAATGGTGTCACCAAGCTCTGGGGACAGACCATAGTCCTCGGCAAGTTTCACGAATCCGACTGGGGCGATGTTCAGCTCACAGAAGCCTATCTTGACCAGTTCGGAGTGCCTATCGTCGTAGGTCAGAAGTACTTCCTTGAACTCTACTGGATGGACGAGTACAGCGGCTATGTGTCCGAAATTTCCCGCGTCTGCTACCCGGCAGTCGATGACCTCTCCATCCACGGCAACGCCTACATTCCACGCAAGCGCATCACCCAAAGCGATGTTGTGGAGAACGAGCGTAACTCCGTTGATGACCTCAAAATAGAGTACACCTCCGGCTCGCCGCTTCTCGCAGTCGAGGCACAGCTGGAAGGCTACAGCAATATCGCAGCCTCATACATCTATCTCAACAAGGAAATTTCACTTCCCGAAGGCACTGGACAGCTTCGCTGCTGGGCACTCGGCAGAGGCACGGACACTTTCTCGGCGCAGTCATACGAGATTACCATCAGCCGCCCGAGCAGATACAGCGATGCGTCCATGACCTTCGCTCATCGTGGAGGCAAATACGCCAAGCCTACCGACATCATCGGCGGAGGACTTTTGTACTAATCCGTTCAACCCTTTAACATTCAAGCATTATGTTCAACTCAATAAGCAACAACTTCGGTGCGCCGACCATATCCTTCAAGGACTATCAGGAGGACAGGTATATCGTCCTGAACGCGCACTTTGCCTACGACCCAACCAACGAGGATTATAAGAGGGCAACTGTCCTCGAAATCAAGGTTCCCGACCTCACTCTCTCCAAGAGCATGGAGGCCGGTGTCGTTGCCGTCTATAAGGATTCGTATGTCTATAGCAACAAGACCTATCTCAGCAACTTCCCGACAGTCCTCAAGAGCTGGATAAAGGACAAGAACACACTCTGCATCGAGAAGCTGACCAACTTCGACGAGTACGGACCTGTGGGCATCTACATCTTCGCCATGTATGCCGCTCTGAATACCGGCGAGGAAATGACCCTCAGCACGAGTACCAAGCTGACCGTTATACCGAAACCCTTTACCTATTACAACACCTCGCAGGCATGCGTCATTACCGACAACTGGATATTCATTCATGTGCAGTTCAGTTCCAACTTCAGTAATCCATTCGCAGACAAGGTCATGATGCTTGCCGGTATTCCCGAGGATGTCAGCTGCGATGAGTTCCCTCTGATGGGAGTCAGCAGCCAGCGGCATTACGACATTGGTGGTGTTCACCTCGCCAACATACACAATACCATTATGAGTGTCCCTCCCGAGACAATGAACTCCGGCCATAGTTCAGGCGACTATCCTTTCTTCTTCCTGTATCTGGTGCGTGCCCCTCATCCCGATGTCACAAAGTACCTCGTCCTGTACTACCACAGCGGACGTTGCATCGACGCGCAGTATTATGAGGCTGGGGACACCATCGAGCCTATAGAAGCACCCGAGGGCTACTACTGGTACAGCATCCCTGAAACCATGCCAGCTGATACAGTCTATGCTCAGTCGAGGCAGATTGAAACGGAGTAGATTTACTTAAAGCAATACTTTGATTAGTAGTAAATAAACACCTATATTGTAGGATATTAGAAAATTTTGTATATTTGTACTGTCTTAACAGACAAACAGATATTGACTATCACTTAAACCTTTACTTAACCTAAACTTTTATTTGCCATGAAGTACATTCCTTCAATCGCATTCGAGGAGATGTCCGGCTCTGCAAAGGGCGTGACCGCAGCCAAGACTCGCGGCCGCAAGTACATCCGCAATCGTGGTTACGGTGGCTCGACCCGCACCGCATTCCAGTCCTCTGTCAAGGCGGTCTTCAAGCAGCTCTCACAGGGCTGGAAGTCGCTCACCAACGCGCAGATTCTTGCGTGGAACTCTCTCGCCCTGTCCCAGGAGGGTCGCCGTGTGCTCGGCACCAGCTCCAAGGTTTCTGGTGCCAACCTCTACATGAGGCTCAACTACTGGATTGTCGCCTGCGGCGGCACCACCCTCAGCAATCCTCCGACCCTCGTGGGCGTAGAGGCTCCTGCATCTGCAACCATCGCTCTCTCCGCAAGCGCGATGAGCTTCACCCTCGCATCAGTTCCCGCTGACGTGACCAACCTGAAGCTCGTCATCCTCGCTTCCGCTCCTCAGAGCAACGGCATCACCCGCGCATACAGCAAGTGTGCCGCCATCGATGCGCCTGTCACCCCTGTTGACACAGCCATCGCCCTCAAGACCGCCTACGATGCCAAGTATGGTGTGCCTAACGCAGCCGCTCCGAAGGTCTTCTTCAAGTGGTTCTACGTGAACACCGTCACCGGCGAGAAGTCCGGCGAGATGATGGCCTCTGCCATCCTTGCCTAAGCTGCACTGACCTAAACCTAACCTGTGAAACGCTCCCTGCCTCGTAGTGATACGGAGCAGGGAGTTTTTCTTAACCGACCCACACCATGAACGCAGAAACCATTATCCAAATCATTACCCTCGTCCTCGGTTCTGGCGGCCTCCTTGCCCTCTTCTTCGTCAGCGAGAAGAAAGCCAAAGCCCAGATCGAGAATATGGAAAAGACCATCGAGCAATGGAAAGAAATCGTCGCCCAGCTCCGCAAGGATCTAAGCGAATCGCAAGCCCGCTCGAAGGAGTTTCAAGACCTCTATCTTGCAGGCTTCGACCTGAACACCAAGCTCCGCAAAGAGCTGGACGAAAAGAACACCACAATTGCCGTCCTCCGTCTGCTCCGCTGCAAGAAGACCAAGTGCATAGACCGAGAGCCGCCCTACGGCTCTGAAATCGAAAAGGAGGTGCAGCAATGAACACCGACCGCATAACCGCCAACTTCGCCTACCACGAATTTGAGCGCAGCGCAAAGGCCGAGCAGAACGGCCTCGACAATACAATCGCCAGCAGCTTCGATCCCGACCAGGTGCGAGACGACATCCGCGCCCTCGTCGAGAATGTGCTGCAGCCCATCCGCGATGCCGTGGCCGAGCCTGTAAGCATCAGCTCCGGCTACCGCAGCCCAGAAGTCAACCGCCTCGCCGGAGGCTCCGCCACCAGCCACCACAAGAGCGGCAAGGCCGCCGACATCTACACCTCTGGCCACACTCCGCTCCAGCTCGCGCAGCTTGTCATCGAAAAGGCTCTGCCATTCGACCAGATGATACTGCACGACACCTTCCTCCACATCGGCTACAATCCGCCACGGAACCGCCGCCAAATCCTCTACGACAAGACCTATAAAGGCAAAAGACTATGAACCTCACCGACACCTCCAAATCCCTCCTCCGAATCGCAACGGCCATCTTCCTCACGGTCGCTGCTTTTTGGAACTGCCTGCGACACGCCCAGGAACAACCCACGGGCAGCGAAAGCACCACCAAAGCAGACACCGTCTTCATCCGAGACACATTCCTCATCCGTCAGCCCGCACCGTCAGCAAAACGGATAACAGACACCCTTCTACTGACAATCACGCAGACCGACACCCTCACCATCCACGACACCTTGTATCTATCATTGCCGAGAGAGCAACGCATCTATTCCGATGACAACTATACTGCCTGGGTTTCCGGCTTCCGTCCTTGCCTCGACAGCCTCAAAATCTATCCCCAACATCAAGTAATCACCAACACAGTGACCTATCCCAAGCCAAGACCCAAACGCTGGGGAATAGGCCTGCAAGTAGGTTATGGTGCGGCCGTAAACGGCAACCAAATCGTCACCTCGCCATATATCGGTGTGGGCGTGTCATATAACATCATCACATTTTAACGGCACAGCCGCCGGAATATTCGACCTCCGGCGGCTGAGAACGACTGCGAGCTCGAAGGAGCGGCTCGCGGCCGTCTCTGCCGGAAGGAGCATTCTCTTCCTTGACTATTTCAGAATCCGTGTCACTCCCACAAATTCAAGGTCAAGTTCGCGGATTAGGGCATCAACGTTGTCCCAGTGTTCGGGAGATATATATTTCATCACTTCCTGCATTACGGGGTTGTCCGGATAGGTAGGAGATTGCCTCGTCGCTACCGTTATTGGCTGTGGGTTAGGGCAGGGGACATGGTTGCCTTTCATCCAGCGGATAAGGACATCGGCCACGTCTGCACCCATTGCACGGTCTTCGTCGGTGGCGTCCTTTACAAGATAGTCAGAGACTTGGATGTTGAGGTATGGCCTTTCGGCTGTCTTCTCAACCCAAGATTCGTAACCATCTGTGTCTGGAAAGGCTATGACGGTGCGGCCTTCAAGAACCTCAACCTTGTCGCCGAGCTGTGTCTTGCCTCCGACGGCAACCCAGACAAATTCGGGCATCGATGCGGCACAGATGATGGCGGTCTTCTCGGCCTCGACCAGGCAGACAGGCTTGTCGGGGTATTTCTTTAGCAGATGTTCTCCGAACAGGCATTGTGTCAATTCCCAAGATTCAGGGAGCACTCCCTGCCTTTTGAGCAGAGAGTGAACCCATGTAATCGGAGATTTTGCGGAGTTGTCCTTGATGCGGTGGCCGGTCTCGCGGTTGTACTTCATGACCTTTCCTGTGCGGCAGCGTCCCTGAGTGTCTATCTGGTAGAAGATGGCATCTCGGCCTTTGGTCACGCCTATGCTGTATTCCTCGACTATCCTTGCAACCGTTTCGGCGTCAAAGAGAGTTCCGAGGAAGTGAACGAAGTCGCTCTCCGGCTGCATCCTGACAGTCTTGCTTACAATGTCTGTCGGGATTGTGCAGACATCGGTTGCGACGGCTGGTTGAGGCTTGACGGCAAACTTCTTCCGTGGCTTGGGCTGACGAGTACGATAATCATGGTATGGCTCGCGCCAGTCTCTTTCGGGAGCATGCGGGTATTTGACGTAACCGCAGCTGGATTCGTGGTCGCAGCGTCCGTATTCCTCGCCGACAATCTGGTCGTTGGCATCGACATACGGAGCAAAACAACGCTTCTTGCCGCAAGCAGGGCAAGTGAGACGAGAGGCGGGGCCTCGGTATTTCAAGAGGTGATAGCGATAGTTCATAAGATGTCCTCCTCGTCTTTATATGGGAGTCGCTGGTCGATTGCTTGTCCCGGGTGTCCCGCTTGTCCCTTATGAGGGACGGACGGGACAGTTGGGACAGACTCGGCTGATTCTTCCGGAATTGTTATGTTGTTCTTCTTCGCCTTTTCGAGTCTGCGCTGTACCGTACTCTTGCCCATATCAAGGATTTGGGCAATCTCGCGAACTGATTTGCCATCGCGCTGGAGCTTCAGAATCTCGATAATCTCGTCATAATCGTCCGAGCCTTCGCGGTTCTTGAGGTGGTCGGCCTCCTTTGCGTAGTCCTGAATCTCGAATTTCAGGAAGCCATTTGACTTGGCAACATCGAACACAATGACATTATCGGCATCGTACTGATATTCTCCTGTGCGGACTTTGACCTGCTTGAGATAGCGGAGGTTGTTGTCCTTCGCACTGCGGGCAAGGGCTATTCCGGCATCGAAGAAGTTGATGAGCTTGGCCGAGCCAGCAAGGTCGTTCTGCGTAATAGGCTCCCATCCGCGCCTCTTTGGGGTGTGGGCTATGACTATGGTCGTCAGGCCGTACTTCTTTTTGAGGCGGATGAGCTTCATCATGAAGCTGCCTGCGGTTGCGCCTTTCTCGGAGTCGTTGCAGATAAATGTGATGTTGTCGATGACAAAGAACAGTGTGCCGCCGATTGCCGCCTCTTCGATGGAGTCAAGGATTTCCTGTTCCAGATCTGCGCCGACAATCATTTCCGGGTCAATCTCCGCCCTTGTGAAGTTAGAGGGGAAGATGTGGACTTCGCCAGTGGATGGGTCGGAGTAGCGCATCTGGAACTGCTTGGAAGAGAGTTCAAGGTCAACATAGAGAATCTTCTCGCTCCTGGCTATGTCCTCGGCTATCTGGATTGCAAGGATGGACTTGCCGACATTGCTGGAGGCGAAGATGACGGTGTTCTCGTTCTGGACGATGAGACCGTGGAAGTACGTCTTGGGGTCGGGGCAGTTGAGAGAGTCCTCAATCCAAGCGTTTGCAGACTTGATGGAAAGGAGGCCGCAACGCTTCGGGGCGCGTTTTGCCTTTTCCACCTCGGAGGCAATGGCCTCGATGGGGTTAAGGCCGGCAGGATTAACTCCTGCCGAGCCTGTGAAATTGTTACTTTCCATTGCGACGACGAATCTTTACGGAAAAATCAGCTGTGCCAAAATACTTGACGAGGTCGGATTTCTTGCAGTAGGTGCGGCCATTGTTGCGGACTGTGTCCACTTCGCCATTGCCTATGCGGATTTCGAGCTCGTAGCGACGAATGGCCGGACGCCTGAGAAGGTCGGTGACATCTTCCCATTCAGCCTCGAAGACTGCATCCATGTCGTGTGCCTTCAGGTCGGCAAGGATTGAGGCGATGATTTCGCCTATAAGAACGGGCTTGCTCATCTCAAACCTCCTTTCTTATAACCGTGTTCACTCATGGCCGACTCTCTGATTTCATCAGCGGTTTCGTGCCTTGATGTCGCAACCCACTCGTCAATCTCGGATTTGAGAAAGGCAAGCTTCTTGGTCTTCTTATGGTAGGGAATATGCCTGCGGCATACCCAGCCATAAACTGTCTGCTTGGAAGGCTTGTCTGGCAGATATGCACACAATTCTTCCAAATCCAACCATTCTTTCTCCTCGCGTGAGGATTCAGAACCAAATTTTTTCACGACAAGGTCTGTAAGCGTGTTAACCTTGTCAAGCAGCTCCGCTATCGCTTTTGGAAGCTGTTCGAAAGTAATCTCTTCTGTAGAATACATCTCGTTAACTTATTATGAATGTTAAACTTGATGTCTTCTTTTTGAGGCCTCAGAAAAGAAAAACACCGCAACTCCTTTGTGGAATTACGGTGGCGAATTTACACCCTCGAAATGGGCCATCTTCTCTACTGAGCGTTCACCTGACGATATTTTTTTATCTTTTTTTACCGTTGTTCAACATCTTCCCGAATGTTAAGGTGAAAGGCTTATTCTTCTTTTGTTTTCTTCCTAATATGTATGCTCTCCGCAGCCTTTCGCTTGGTCTCGTCGATGACTTCAGTATATATCTGCGTAGTGCTGACATTGCGGTGGGTAAGCATTTTGCTGACTGTATAGATGTCAACACCTTCATTAAGCAACAGGGTAGCGTTGGTGTGGCGGAAGCAGTGGAATGTAATATGCTTGCCGATGCCAGATTCTTCAATCCAGCCCTCCAGTTCCTTCTGCACAAGAGCATAAGTCAGCCCCTTGAAAACCTGTTCCTTTCCCTTTGGCCCGCAAAGCTCGTAGGCCTCATCGGTAATTGGAATTGTTGAGGTTGTATCGGTCTTCTCCGTAGTGATGCGGATGCAATGACCGCCATCGGGATAGGTGTGGAACTTGTCCCAAGTCAAATCGCGAATGTCGCCAAAGCGGAGACCGGTCAAGCAGCTGAAAAGTGACGCAGCTTTCAAAACAGGGGAGACGCATGGTGTGTCAGCAAGAATCTGCAACTCTTCCTGAGTCAAAAACTCCCTATGAGTATCGACGGCATCAATTGCCTCCAGATAGTCATTCACATTCTCCGACAACTTGCGCTCTCTATATGCGATATTCAGAAAGCCTCGGAATGTTGACCAATAGCCGACTGCCGAGTTGTGGCTCAACTTCTGGTTCTCATGCCTAAGTTGCTGTGCATTCAGAAGATAGTTCTTGAAGCCATTGCAGAAATCCACTGTAACGTCCTTCATCTGACACTTGCCACCGCAATAGGTCTTGAAGTGGTCATACACCCTAATCCATTTCTGGTTATGCCCTTCCAGTTTACTGTAGTAATAGGCGAGGAAGTCTTCTTTTGGAGTGCCTTTGTCCATAAACCCATTTGCATCGTTGAGGATGCCGATTTCCCTCTGGGAGCGAATGCCCTCGGCAGCAATCATCTTCGCCTTGTTCGCCTCGCGCTCTTCCTGAGTGCGTGGCTTGTTCACAAGGTAGATTCCCAAATACTCGCGCCTGGACATCTTGTTTGTCTTGGGGTCGCGTACAGGTGGATAATAATCCAAGTAGAGAGTAATCTTCCCAGAGGGAAGCAGCCTCTTTCTGAGAGTGACTTTTGTTGCTGACATAACTATATTAACTTTTTGAATAATCTATCAAGTTCTGATTTAAGATACCAGACATAATTGCCTGCCGTTCTGACCTTTGGCACACCAGCGGCCTGAGTTTCTTCGGAGAATCGCTTCTGCCCGATATGGTAATGCTTCAATGCGTCGCAACTTCTCATGTAGTTCTTGCGAATTTCCGCAGGGATTTCCGGCCCCTTATTCTCAAACAACTTGGCAAGATCCTTCTTATCGAAGAATACCTCTATACCGCAGCGATACCGTTTAATGTTAGAACTGTTCACAGTCGCATAGAATCTCTCTCCTCCGACATGGAACAGCCTCTGGGCATGCTTCGCGTTCACATAGTCCTCACTGTCGCCCCTAAAGAATCTGGCTTCATTCCACTCCTTGATGTTGAGGTAGAGCTTTATTCCGACCTTGCGCCTCGTCACATTGTGCTTTGCTGCAAAGTCATTGACATATTTCCTCGACAAACCCTGCTGCTCGGCCAACTTCTCTGCAGCAATCCATTCAGATTCGTCAGGATGGAAATCTGGCCTAAAGAGAGCATCCAGCTCGTTCTTTGGCAGGTAAGTAGTGAATCCTACGCGCTTCGACTTGATTCCCTTACGCGACATCTTTTCATAGATGGTGCTCTTGCTGGTATGATACTTCTTTATTGCCTCATCCAATGTAATCAGTGAAGAATAGTCCAATTCCTCTCTGACAGGTTGAGACTTCGATGCCACCAGCTCGTCCATCGTAATGCGGATAGTATGAGACGAAAATCGAATAGGGTGGAGTTCCCCAGACTTAATCTTCGAGTAGATGGTCGGACGAGAAACGCCCATGAAGATTGCAGCCTCCGAAATGGAAAGATGCGCTTTGCCGGACAATAGCTCTTGATTGAATGCCTCAATTGCCGCTGCGGTCTTGGAACGCCTCTGAACATTGCGTCTTGCATTGGTGCTTTTCTTCCTGCACTCCTCAGAACAGAAGACCTGCCTTCCAACCTCTGGCTGGAATGACTTGCCGCAACATCTGCATATTCTTACCGCTTCTAACATAACTTCTAATTCTGTACCCAGTCCAAGACCTACATTCCGCCACAAAGGGGAGTGATTGCGTCAATTTGTGTAAAACTGTGTTAAGTTGTGTAAAGTTTTCCGAAATGGCAGAAACTCTTACAACATTGTACCACGTGTGGTACAAATGTGGTACAAAAATAGACAAAATTTCCGAAACAAACAATAAATAATGAAAAATAAATAATCGAATAACTCGCTATTATATAGCGAGTTATTTCTCTTTTGCTATCTATCTTTTTCGGTATTTTCTAACTTCTATTTCCCGATGCAAAAATTCCGGAATATATTCCCGAGGGTTTCGTCGGTGCTGATTTCGCCGACGATTTCGCCGAGGTGGTAGAGGGCTTCGCGGAGGTCCTGGGCTATCAGGTCCGGAGGAAGGGTCGCGATATGGAGGCCGGCGCGGACACGCTCGAGAGCTGATGCGGCGCGGACCAGGGCTTCGTAGTGGCGGACGTTGGTCACTAGGGTCTCGTCGGTGCTGCCGGTGATTTCGGAACCTATTTCGCCGAGTGTTTTTGTCAATGTTGATAACCCTTTTCCGGTCTTCGCGGAGATTGGAATGACTTTGCAGTTATCGTATTTATTTTCAATGAGTGAAACAATGTTGTTATTGTGGTTAACATTTTTGTTATCACCAATCTCTGCCATGTTTTCACCCAAATCATTGCCTGAACCATAGCCAGTGCCGTTATCATCCCTGTAGAAACTACCTGCAACATCGCATTTGTTCACCAGAATAACCACTTTCCTTTCCTGCCCGGCATCACGACCATGTTGGGATGCCCCGCCAGTTCCAGCTAGAGGTGCCCCGTCTGTTTCAGCCAAAGAATCTCCGCCCGTTTCAGACAGAGAAGTTCCGTCAGTTCCAGCCAGAGAAGTTCCGTCAGTTCCAGCTAGAGAAGCTCCGTCAGTTCCAGCTAGAGATGCCCCGCTCGTTTCAGCCGGAGAGACCCCGCCCGTTTCAGCCCCGTCGATCACTAAGCCGACATTTTTCACTCCGCCCATTTCATTGACCTTGGACAGAATGAAATCCGCATCCTCAAGCACAGCCGCCTCGCCTCGCGACAAATCCGTCATCCCCAGCACGACCGTGGCCTCGCCAAGTTTCTTGAAAGTCCGGTCAATGCCGATTTTCTCTATCGTTTCGTCTGTTTCCCTGATTCCGGCAGTGTCAATGAATCTGAACAGGATGCCGTCGATATTCAGCGTTTCCTCGATAGTGTCACGAGTCGTGCCGGCAATATCCGAAACGATCGCGCGCTCCTCCCCGAGCAGGGCATTGAGAAGCGTACTTTTACCCGTATTCGTAGCCCCGACGATTGCCACCGGGATACCGTTCTTGATAGCGTTGCCACGACTGAATGATGCGGTCAGACGCCTGATATGTGTCAATGAATCGTCCACCAACTGCCCCAGTTCCTTGCGGCTTGCGAACTCCACATCTTCTTCGCTGAAGTCCAGTTCGAGCTCCAGTAGGGAAGTCATTGTCAGAAGTTTTTCCCTCAGCACTTTCAACTCTGACGAAAAACCGCCCTTCAGCTGATTCATTGCAACTCTATGAGAAGCAGCACTTTGCGAAGCAATTACATCTGCGACAGCTTCTGCCTGGGCGAGGTCCATCTTGCCATTGACAAAAGCACGGCGCGTGAACTCACCTGGCGCCGCAATACGTGCCCCGGCATTGACCAGAAGCTCCAGAATTTTATTGACAATGAATCGCGAAGCATGGCAGGAAATCTCCACTGAATTTTCGCCCGTGTACGAATGAGGAGCACGGAAAACGCTGACTATCACATTGTCCAAAACACTTCCGTCCGCCTCGAAAACCGTTCCGTAGCGCAGCCTGTAGCCTTCGGTCTCGGCAATAGGAACACCCTTAGTGTCAATGACTTTGTCGGCTATCGCCAATGACTCTTTTCCGCTGACTCTTATTATCGATATCGCACCTGTGCCCGGAATCGTAGCCGGCGCGCAAATGGTTCCGCCGGTAAACTGATAATTCGTCATAACTCTCTATCCCAGAATCTGTTCCGCGTGGTTCTTCGTATTGACCTTGTCAATGATTTCCTCAAGTATGCCATTCTCATTGAAAATGAATGTCTTACGCAGAATCCCCTCGTAAGTCTTTCCGTAGAGCTTTTTCTCGCCCCATGCGCCGAAAGCCTTGGTGATCAATGCGTCAGTATCGGCGAGCAGAGGAAATGGCAATGCATATTTGTCGCTGAAATTCTTCTGGGCCTTCACGCTGTCCTTACTTATGCCGATGACATTGTAGCCCAATGCCAAGAACCGTTCATAATTGTCTCTCAGACTGCAAGCCTCAGCAGTGCAGCCCGGCGTGTTGGCCTTCGGGTAGAAGTACACCACCGTCTTTTTTCCAATAAGGTCAGCAGACTTGACAATGTTGCCATTCTGGTCAGCCGCTGAAAAATCAGGCATTCGATTACCAATCTCAAGCATAGCAAATTCTCCTTTTGTTTCAAACAAAGTTACGCAAAACTCTTAAATAATATGGCTTGCCTTCCCATCTCTTTTTGCAGATGTTCGGACAAATCACTAAATTGCCGGAAAATGTGCCAGGAAATTTGAAAATTGAACCCGGAACTTTATGAAAAAGATTTTAACTGTCATTACGCTGCTTGCTGCCTGCGTTTCTCACCTTGATGCACAGACATACATGGTCAATGCAATTGTCCCTACGGAGTCCAAGAAATGTTCCATATATAAAACCGGTGGCAGTGCCATGAAAATCTGCTGCTATGACATCACGGGCGGTTTCGTGATCGGTGCACCTTCCGGCGGGCTGATTTCTGACAATGTCCCGGGTAAGGCGGTGTTCGCTCTCAAAGGCGCATACAGCAAGCTGACATTTGTGATGGGCCCGTATTCGAACCTCAATCCCGACAAAGGCAATTCCATCGTGACAGTCTCTGCGGACGGGAAACGGCTGCTGGATGAGGTCGTTTTCGCATACGACGCCCCACGCTTCCTGACATTCGATGTCGCCGGGGTCAATGAAATAGTATTCACGATTCCACGGGGCGATACGCAAATCGCATTCGGAAACGTAAAACTCTGGAAGACAGGAGCAGCAGTTTCAAACCCGAACACACTCCTTTCCCGAGTGCCTGGCGGAACTGTCGATCTTATGCAGACCAATCAGTTATATAAATATAGGGAGTCCGGGTTCGTAAAGCCTGTACTCGGTGACAAGGCCAAAGGAGCCGGTCAGGAAAAAGCCATCAGCATAAACCGGAAGGAATACAATTCAGGTCTTAGCTTCTCCGTATCACAGGCACTTGCCGGAACAGAACAGGGATTCGCATATTTCTGGCTGGACAAGCGTTATGACAAGGTCTCATTCGTCGTCGGACCGAGAGACAACCAGAGTTCCAATTCGAGCGCCTGGCTTGTCGTGAAAGCGGACAAGAAGACCGTTTATGAAGGAATGGTGACACAGAAAGACCTTGCTAAACAGATAGTTGTTGATGTTAAAGGTGCTGTTCGGCTCGGGCTTATATGCGAATACAGAAACAGCGACTTCCTGGGCGGCATCACATACGGAGTAGTAGATATCAAGGCCTATCCGGAGGGTGCGAGTGTTCCGGCAGCAGGCATTGTCAATCCTAACCGGGACAGAATCGCCAAACTTCCTGATGTATGTCCGCTTATGTCCTCCATCAAGCCATATTCCGTGCGAGGAATTAGTTCCGCAGACAAGACATTGTTCACTGGCGAATCGCGGCACTACACCTTCTCGATGGGTGGAGAAAAGTATTGGGAAGGACTGCTGCTGACCACCGGAAACAAGCTCATGGGTGACAGAGTGGCTTCTTATGCGGAATTCGACCTTGCTGGCGAATATGACTGGATCAGTTTCGATGCAGGTTGCCTTAGCATGAATCACGTGCTGGATGATGACAATCTCCGCGTATATGCTGATGACAAGCTGATCTTCGACCATACCATATATTGCACATGGCCGAACCAACACTACGAACTGCCTGTAAACAAATGCCGCACGCTAAGGTTTGAGAAATTGGGCAACGGCAAGAACAAGCAGACCATCATCGGAGTCGGCGATATCACCCTCTATCGTGGCCGGCCTGTGCCGAATACGGTATTTGAACACGACGTGCCTGATTGTCCTCATGATGCCGATCTGATAGACGTCTGCGGGAAACCGTATTTCCACTATGTCGGAAGATATGTCAGCGACCTGACCAATTTTAACATGGCTGACTGCTTCCATGACGGCAGCACCATCACCAAATACTTCCAGATGAAGGACGGCAGGCAGATCAACAAAGGATTTATGCTGGAGACCAATATCCCTCTCGGTCTGGAGAACGTGACAGTAATGGATGCGGTATTCATGGCATTGACAGGAGTAGGCTCGACGATAAGCAGCTCAAACGTCTCCGCAGCCACCGGCATCAGCGCAGGCGTGTCAGGAACACCTACAGCCAGCATTTTCCTCCTGCTTGAGGACAAGAACAGCAAACAGGCATCCGCGGCGGCATTCAATCCTTACGGACAGTACGAGAGCTGCACATTCTCGGTCGCCAACAGAGTGGAATATGTGGATGCGTTCGATGATGTGTTCCAGAACGAAAGTCCTGAGGCTTTGCTCAATCCTGTGAAACTCAATGTGTTTGCTGACCAGGTTCTCGTAGGGGAGTACTGGCTGGACAACAAGATGCAGCCGCTCACAGTCACGGTTCCGATTTTCAAATGCCACCAGCTGATGTTCTGGCTGGAGTGCGGCGACAAGCGTTCAGGTCAATATGTGTTCTATGACCTCAAACTCAGCAAGACTCCATGCAATATCCCGATTCCTAAAGAATATACTTCATCTCAGGCTGCCAAAAAGTCGGAAGCGCAGTCCGCGAAACAGACTGTAGCACAGGAGCCGGCGCCTGAAAGAGTTACAGTAGTCCAGGAGCGCAAACCCGCCAAAAAAGACAAGAAAGACAAAAAGGCCAGACCGCGGATCGATTGGGAAGTAAGGGCTTATCAATCCAGCAGTTCTGCTGTCAATGAATTCTTGAGGGATGTCAATGCCATGTGGGAAAAGACAGCACAATACATGAAAGGCAACTATGACTTCCCGTCCGCTTCCCAGACATGGGTTCAGAGCAAGGACGGCACAGTATATAAATGTCTGTCATTCACCGGCTCCAACGGCAACCGCCTGTCCATATCTTCCATGATTAAGACCCTTCAGGACCGGATAGCCCAGGGCAAGGATATCCAGTTCTCCATCTCATTGGCAAAAACAGGCGTGGCATCGGCGAGTCTCGGTGTGACCTCGGTTACCAGCATCGAGGACATGGTCTATTTCGGCAAGAAGGTCAAGGAAGGATCCAAGGCGTTGGCCCAATGCAACGATGACATTTCAGACTGCGTGGCACTTGCGCAGGCTCAGATAGATGCGTTCAATGCGTACCGCTCATCATCCGTGAGCGCAGACGGAAAGACCAGTTCCGACACGGTCCTGATTCTGCGGCCGGAGCCTGGCGACACCGTCCCGGGCAATCTGCAGCAGTTGGAGTATTACAATTTCTGACAAATGACAGAGTCTGACAATAGTTTTGTGGCGGTCAATGTGGATGAAGCCGCGTTCAGAAAGGTATTTGACCGGTATTATCCACGGATGCTTGCATTTCTGCGTTCATTTCTGCAGTCGGACGACGATGCAGAGGATGTGGCGCAGAATGTATTCGTGAAACTGTGGATGAAAAGAGAAGTGCTGCTCGACCGGGAGTATCTGGACATCTATCTTTTCAGGATGACGGTGAATTTCGCCATCAACTTCTCGAAAGTCCGGAAACGGCACGTGGGCCTGGAAGACATTGACCTTCCTGACGAACTGGATCCGGGACATGAATTCGATTCACGCAAACGGCTCGACACCATTTTCAAAGCCGTATCCGAAATGCCGGAAAAACGACGTGAAGTGTTCATCCTCAGCAGATTGCACGGGATGAGCCATAAGGAAATCGCGGAGAAACTGAATGTTTCAGCCAAAACGGTCGAGAATCACATAAATTTTGCTCTCCGTGAACTGCGGAAGATAAAATATATCATAGTGTTCTTCATATCTATGGTGTTTTCATAAAAATATCAAAAAACTTTTAGGGGATACGCACGGTTTGCATTGTATTATATGCAAAGTCAAAAACCGATTATGACAAACAAAGATTTATACGGCAAATGGACTTCTCAGGAACCGGTCGGGCTGACGGAAGAGCAGCTCGACAGCGCGTATTCTTCCGTAAAAGGCAAGATACGCAGGGCTGAGTCCGCTTCATTGGCCATCAAATTGTCAGAAGAATTGCGTGTCCGCCGCCAGAAAAGAATCATCAGGATACTGTCTGCCGCCCTCGCTGCCGCATGCCTGATTCTGCCTGTCGTCATTGTCAATGTCTCAAGACATTCCTACGAGAAAGGCCTTTCGGCTCAGGTCAATGACGAGACACCGCAGATGCTCGAGTATTCGGCCAATGCCGGGGAAATGCGTCATGTGCTTCTTCCTGACTCTACATCTGTTACGCTCAATGCCGGTACCGTGCTGATTTGCCCTGCGGAATTCATTGGCGGGAAAAGGGGAGTCTATCTCAATGGTGAAGCCACTTTCGATGTGACGAGGAACGAGAAAAAGCCGTTTGTCGTCAGCACTTCCGTTATGGACATTACAGTTCTCGGGACGAAATTCAACGTGTCTTCCTACAGCGATGACGAAAACGTGACCGCTACATTGTGCAGGGGAAGCATTTCCGCATTGACGAAAAATGCGGAGAAACCTGTAATTCTGACCCCCGGACAGCGGTTTGTCGTCGAAAAAGGCAGCGGCAACAGTTTCGTGGAGAATGTCAATGCAGATGAAGACGTGGCCTGGGAGAGCGGCAAGCTCTGCTTCCGTTCGAAATCCATACATGAGATCGTGAAAATCATCGAACGCAGATATGCCGTGAGGATTTATATCACGACAGGAAAATACGACAACGACCTTGTAACTGCCAAATTTATCCAAGGATCTACTTTGGACGATCTGATGTTCGCCTTGTGCAAACTTATTCCGGGGATGTCCTATCGGAAAGTGAATTCCAATATCTATATCAGATAATCAGGACAAATTATAATCACATAATCGATATTTTTTATGAAACAATTGATTGCAATGCTCGCTTGCATTCTCTTGTCTTCATCTGTTTCGTCAGGGATTTTTGCCCAGACCCAGAATGTCAAATTCAGTCGGGAACGGATGAAGATATCAGAAGTGTTTTCTGCCATCGAGCAGCAGACGGGCCTGACAGTGGCCTACAATGAAAGCGCTCTGGACCTTTCCGGAGTCGTGTCAGTACCATCGGAGACCAATGTCTCTGACCTTTTGGCCTCAGTATTGAAAAATACAGGCAACTCTTTTTACTTCCATGGCAAGATGATTCTTGTGTACAAGGAAAAGCAGGTAAAAACTTCCACTTATTCCGGAATCGTCGTGGACAAAGCCGGTCCTGTGGCCGGTGCTGCTGTGATGGTGGAAGGGACTGACCAAGTGACAGTTACTGGTGTGGATGGAAAGTTCGCCATAAATGCACCTCAGGGCTCGGTGCTCAAGGTTTCCATGCTCGGCTATAAGGAATTCATTGCTACTGCAGGCCCTCAGACCGACAACCTCAGATTTCTTGTCGAGGAAGACAACAGACTTCTCGATGAGTCAGTCGTAGTGGGTTATGCGTCAATGAAAAAGCGAGACCTCGTAGGTGCTGTGGACCAGGTGAAAAGTGATGTCATCGAGAACAGGTCCAACGGAAACCTTGCCAGGTCACTTCAGGGTGAGATTGCCGGTCTTAACATATCGTTTACTGACAGCAAACCGTCCCGTTCCGCTTCTTTCAATGTCAGGGGAACGACATCCGTAGGCGCCGGAGGTTCTTCACTTGTGCTTATCGACGGCGTGGAGGGAAGTCTGAATTCCATTAACCCACAGGATGTGGAAAGCGTCAGTGTGCTCAAGGATGCTTCCTCTACGGCAGTCTATGGTGCAAGAGGAGCGTTCGGAGTAATTCTTGTGACTACCAAGAATCCTCAGAAAGGCCGCCCTGTCATCAACTACAATGGTTCAGTTACCGTAAACAGAAGAACCGTGGTTCCTGATGTCATCACTGATGGTCAGGATTGGCTCGACTGGTGGAAAGACTGCTACAATGGATATTACAACGGCTCCAAGTCATTGCTCAGTCACATTGACAGTACTGTCCCTTATAGCGAGGCCATCTACAGCGAACTCGTTCGCAGGAAGAATGATCCGTCTCTCTCCAAGACGACAACCCTGGAAGGAAGCAGCATGTTCGGCTGGGCATATATGGAGTCAACTGACTGGTATGACCTGTTTTACAAGGATTACAACTGGTCCACGGAACATAATCTGTCAGTTTCCGGAGGAGGCGATATGGCAGACTACTATATCTCAGGCCGCTTCTATGACATGGACGGTATCTATAAAGTAGGAAACGAGGATTACAAGAAATATGACCTGCGCGCAAAAGGAACGCTGAAAGTGCGCCCGTGGCTGCATATCACCAACAATATCTCGATGTCTGTCGTGAATCATTATGAACCGAAACATTCGAGAAACAATTTCAATGTGCAGAGAGCCATCAATCACGCTGCCATGCCGCTCTCACCTGTAAAGAATCCTGACGGCTCATGGACCACAGCAGCTGCCATCTCAGGCTATGCCGCTTTCTCCGAAGGATCTTCTTGGCGCACAAATGATTACATGTATCTTCGTGAGAAAATTTCTGCGGATGTCATCATGATCAAGGATGTGCTCAAGGCCTCTGTGGATTATTCCTACAACTACACAAGCCGCAAGAGAGTCGATGTGCAGAATCCGGTGAAATATTCCAAGAAGCCGGGTGAGGTGATGCTTGAATCGGCCTCGGCTGGATCTTCCCGTCAGCAGGTGACCTATTTTACGAGATATCAGGCTGCCAATGCCTATCTGACTTTCAGCCCTAATCTCGGCAAGAACAACAGCCTTACATTGCTTGCAGGATGGAATATTGAAGAGCAGAAATATGAAACGCTCAACGTCTCAAGGTCCGGTATCATCACACCGTCCAAACCGTCATTCTCATTGATGAACGGCACGACCTCGGATCCTGTTGCAGGCGGAAATGCCTGGTCTTATGTCGGAGCATTCTACAGACTGAATTACAGTTACAAAGGACGCTATCTTGCCGAATTGAGCGGACGTTATGACGGCTCTTCAAAATTCCCGTCAAACTCCAAATGGGGAATGTTCCCGTCCGGCTCCCTCGCGTGGCGCTTATCAGATGAGCCGTGGATGAAATGGGCAGAATCATTGGACAATGCCAAGGTCCGCATCTCAGCCGGCTCTATGGGCAACGGAAACGTGGCTCCATATTCATACACATCCGATATGAGCATCGGCACTGCAAGTGACATTGTCCTGGGCGGAAGTCTGCCGTCATACACTACAGTCGGCAGCATTGTTCCTGTATCATTGACTTGGGAAAAGGCAACTACCTATGACGTCGGCCTGGATTTGGATTTCTTCCGTAACAGACTGTCATTCAGCGGTGATATATACAGAAGGTACACTTCCAACATGTACACCGTCAGCGAATCTCTTCCTTCTGTCTTCGGTACTGCTCCTCCAAAGGGAAACAATGCGGAGATGAAAACTGACGGATTCGAACTGACATTGTCCTGGAGAGACGAATTCAAGCTCTTCGGCAAACCGTTCAGCTACAGCGTGAAAGGTATGCTCTGGGACAGCAAGTCCGTGATTACCAAATATGCCAATGACACCGGTTCTCTCGGTACTCTTAAAGGCTATATCCAGAACGGTGGCTCTCCTTCCTCATATTATGTGGGAATGACGGTAGGCGAAATCTGGGGTTATACGGTGGACGGACTGTTCCGTGACCAGAATGACATCGACAACTCCCCGATCCATAATTTCCAGCAGGCTTCGGACAAAGTCACCAGGCCGGGACAGGTTAAAGTCAAGGACCTCGACGGCGATGGCGTCATCAGCCCGGGCAACTTCAAGGTGCACGACCATGGTGACCTCAGGATTATCGGAAACAGGTCTCCGAGATACAATTACGGTATCAATCTCGCAGCGAACTGGAATGGTATAGGCGTGTCAGTCTTCCTTCAGGGAGTCATCCACAAGGACTGGTATCCTGGTTCCGATTCCGGATATTTCTGGGGAAAATACGGTCGTCCGTTCTTCTCGTTCATCCCTTCCATCCACACGGACAGCAAGACTGTGTATAGCGAAGAGGCAAACAACTGGGATACAGCATATTGGCCGAGAAAGACAACCTATCAGTCCAATGCATCGTACAGCTGGACCAAGGTCCTGGAGATCCCTAACACGAGATATATTCAGAATGCCGGATATCTCCGCGTAAAGAACGTGCAGCTGGACTATACTTTCAATGAAAAACTCTGCAAGAAGATGAGACTTGCAGGTCTGAAAGTTTATCTTACCGGAGAGAACCTGTTCACATTCACCCCGTTGCACAAGTATGCGCCGAATTATGATCCTGAGGGATTGTCCTACGACTCAGATTTCTCTGCGGCAGCTGACGGCTATACCTATCCGGTACTCAAGAGTTTTACATTAGGACTTAACATAACCTTCTAAGAGATTATGAAAAAGATATTGATACCTTTGGCGGTTGCGGCAGCATTGACCCTGCCTTCCTGCGAATCATTTCTCACGCAGGAGAACCCCAACAAGATAGAGAGCGGATTCTATTTCAAGGACGAATCCTCTCTGGAGATATACACCAACGGCTTCATCAGAAGTTTTGCCACATCCATCAAGAGCTTCATTGACGGGGACAAGAACGCTGATACCCACTCCTGGGATGGCCAGGCCGCATATTTTATGGACAACTATACGGCAGAGGACGCTTCTAACTGGTCCACGTCGAACTGGTCACAGCTCCGCTCCATCAACTATTACCTCGACAATATGCGTAAGGCTTCTGCCTCTGACGCAGTGCTCGACCATTATGAGGGTGTCGGCCGTTTCTTCAGGGCAATGTTCTATTTCTCCAAGATGAGGACTTTCGGTGCAGTGCCATGGTATGACACTACCATTGACCCGACGGACAAAGAAGCATTGTACAAAGGCCGCGACAGCCGCGAATTCATCGCCTCCAAGATACTTGAGGACCTGAACTATGCCTGCGAACATTGTTCTGACGACTCCAAATACAGAATCCGCGCCTCGTATATCCACAAATACGTCGCTCTCGCGCTGAAATCCAGATTCTGCCTGTATGAAGGGACAATGCGGAAATATCATTCCGACGACCCTTCCACCGGCAAGCCTTGGACCAAGGATGAAAGTTCAATGTACCTGGAACAATGTATCAAGGCGTCTGAGGAAATAATGAATTCCGGCATCTATTCGCTTACTGACAATGCCGCTTCGCGCAAGACCCAGTACAGGGATATGTTTACCAATGCAGATGCCTGCGGGGTTTATGCCAATGAATTCATTTGGGCCCGTGACTACGACTTGGATTTGCAGGTCACCTATGCCATAAATGACTATATGGTAAATCCTCAGCACGCGAACTATGCGTTTACCAGGCAGTTCATCAATACTTATCTGATGACTGACGGTACGCCGTTCACGACCAAATATGCTGATTATAACAGTGTTGACTTCATTAACGAGTGCAAGGACAGGGATTACCGTCTCGCCCAGACCATCAGGACACCGGGCTTTACAAGAGACGGCGGCAAGACTTCATGGGCTCCTGACGTGAAATTCTCCAAGACTGGTTATCAGCCGGTAAAATGGCTTACGGATGATTCTTCGAAGGACAACAATACTGCCGCCATCGCTACGGATGTTCCGCTGATGCGTTATGCTGAAGTCCTCCTGAACTATGCCGAGGCCAAGGCGGAGTTGGGCCAGATGACGGAAGAGGTCTGGAACAAGACCATTAAACCGCTCAGAGAACGCTCCGGTGTCAAAAGCATTTATCCGACATCGGCAGACCCTTATATGGCTGAATATTTCCAGAATCAGGTGACGGATCCGTTCATTCTGGAAGTGAGAAGGGAAAGAGGAATCGAACTGACTATGGAAAATTCCCGTTTCTATGACATTGTCAGATGGCATCAGGGAGAACTTTTCGCCCGTCCGTGGATGGGACTGTGGATTTCAGCCGTGGATACGCCGCTTGACCTGAATGGCGACGGTACACCGGAAACACTCGTGACGGCAGATGTCAAGAAGACCTCTACATTGAATATGCTGATGATAGACGCGGCATCTGAAGCCGGGCACAAACTGTCTGAGGGAACTCATGGAAATATCCTTCCGGCAACAGCCCTTCAGCGTAATTGGCACGACTACAAATATGTAAAGCCGATTCCTAAGACGGCAATCCAGGAGAATCCGGCATTGAGCCAGAACCCTGGTTGGGATAAAGTGGATAAGAAAAACTAAAGAGATATGAATAGAACAATATATGGAATGTTGTCAGTGGCGGCAGCGCTCTTGACAATGAGCTGTTCCAGCGAGTCTTCTCTTTTCCAGAGAGAGAACGATGTCGTCACTTGTGACTGCTCCGAACAGATTATCAGCCAGTCGATCAAATGTGACGGCAAATGGACTTCAGACTGCTCTGGAACTGAATGGGTGAAGATTTCTCCGGAAAGCGGCGAAGGTAACGGAAAATATTACAGTACATATGACTTGCACATCGGCTACAATGCCGGTGCAGCCAGGGAAGCCACAGTTTATCTGATCTATGACGGCAAGAAATATCCTGTGACAGTAAAACAGGGCGAGTGCGACTTCGCTTTCGAGAGTCCTACCGTCTCGGGTGCGCTGTTTGACGGAAAAGCATCTGAGGCTGTACTTCATTTGCCTTATGTAAAGGCCAATGGGACAGAATCTTACGAAATTTCATGTAATGTCGTTTCTGACAATGTAAAGGGTTTGTACGTGGAAACCAAGACCTACAGTTCATTCAGCAAAGGTGCGGGAGTGCTGGATATACCGGTTATGGGAACCCCTGATGCAGAAGGAAATGTGAAGTTCGAGGTTCTCGCAAACGGAAAGTCCGTAGGGGAGTGTGAGTTGACGGTGTTCGATGCGGCCGGAGGTAAGCCTTCAGGACTCGATGTCGGCTGGAATTTCTATCTCCTGAATATTCCTGCAGCCGATTTGAGGGGCTCAGATTACGATTACAGCTGGACAGCCGCTGCTGCACATTGGCCAGGACAGCCTGTTCCGTCCTCGGATCACAAAGTGTATCCGAATATCGGAAACAAGAAGGCATACCTCACTGCTGAGTGCAAGGCGCCTACTGATTTTACATTCAATCCTTCCGTTCAGATTAGGGGATTGATGCTCAATGACTATTTTATGGCTGTAGTTCCTGTCATGAACATCACACCTGACGTCAAAGTTTCAGTGGAGGCTTCATTCGGTGCGGCCGGTTCTGCCGCTGGTATATTCTCGTTGGAGTATTCAGAAAATGGTACTCAATGGAAAGCGGCTCCTGGTGCACGTGATACGACTATTATCAAGGAAACTGGAAAATATCATTATTACGTATCCCGTGACAATACTTCAGCTACCCGCAAGACCTATGACAAGGCTACTGACCAGAGTTACAGGAAATATACCTTCCCTCTCGAAGGCATTGAGCCGATAAAGAGCGGCAATATGTATTTCAGGCTCAGAGTGTCAATGAATGTACGTGCGGCTGCCAGTGAAAAGACATACACAATCGGCAAGAATACTTGGTGTGATTTGAAAGGACTGGAAATCAATATGGTGAAAGGAGAATGATTATGAAAAAAATGACTTCAATTATATTATTTGCGGCCGGTTTGGCTATGCTGTCCGGGTGTCTTGAAATAGAGACACCTGAAAACCGGACAGAGAAACCAGAGACGGAGAAGACAGCTGTCTATAAGGTCGTTGCGCACAGGGGAGGCTCGGCTGAGTGCAAACACCCCGACAGTTCTGTAGCTTCACTGAAATATGCCATCAGCCAGAACTGCTATGCTTCCGAGACGGATATTGTTCTTACCGGAGACAAGGATATCTTGATCTGTCATCCTGACGGAAACGGACTGGTGAACGGCCTCGATCCCGCTACGCATACGGTGGCTGAAATCAGAGCTGCTGGAAATTTGTCTAACGGCGAGCCCATACCTACATTGACGGATTTCCTCAAAATCGTGATGGACAAGAAGCTGAACCCGAACGGCATGAAACTCTGGCTGGATGTGAAGCGCTTTGCGGATGCTGATCGTTCCATCAATGCCTGTCTGAGAGCTTCTGTGATCATTTCAGGAGCCAATGCCCAGAACTATTGCGAGTTCCTGATACCTACCGGCGAGGATATATTTATGGCGGTACGCGACAAGGTAATCAATGATTACAAAATCAATATAGCCTGGATGACATGTACGAAACCTGCAAAATATGCGGATCCGAAAGATTATGGCAAGGTATGGGCTCAGCTGGCTTACCGCAAGATTCTCGGTGACAATCCTGAGAGTTCATATCGTCCGTTGGATTATTTCAATGCCGGTATTCCTCTTAGTATCTACGGAGCAGATGACGACAAGACTATAGCTGATGTAATACAGTATTATCCTAAGCTCAAGGCGATTTTTACGAACTATCCCGCGAAACTGATATCCAAACTTAGAGAGCAGAAATACATTGACTGATAATTTCAAAACGGCTTCTAAAAAAAATCCCCTGCGCCGGTTGTGGCGCAGGGGATGATTTTTTATCAGTTGCCGGCGAATGTCACTGTCGCATGGGAGCTTATAGTAATTGTTTTTGTGTCAGGGTCAGTTATATATACGAGTAGTGCTAATTCTTTGCCAATTTTCTTATAGTGCTGGCCAGATATTGTCATCGTCAGAGTAGGAGACGATGTGCCGCTTATGATCCATTTGCCTTTTTCATCACTCTCGTCTACATCTTCTAATCCGAAGTACGAGACACCTTGTGTTCCGTTTTCCGGAATTGTAACTATCTGTGCTACGCACCAGGTATATATCGCATTGTCCAAAACAGGATCCAGTTCTACTGACAAACTGAATGGAACACCATCTTTCGCGGAAACATTCTTTGGCTGAGTCTTGATTTTCGGGGCCTTTTCACAATAGTACATTCCCTGGACGCGGCTACTTTCGTTGCCCGGAGTCATTAGCCAACTGAAACTTTTAGCGGTTATATTACTGTTGAAAATTTTTAAGACGCGATTCTCGCCAGGATTGTTCCAGTATAAGAACTGGTTGGCATTCATATCGACTGCATCAGTGATGTCAATGCTCTTGAGCTTATTGTCATTGAGCTGCAATGCTTTAAGTTTGCTGCATCCTTTCAGATTGATTTCTGTGAGTTCATTGTCCGAGAGATACAAATAGGTGAGATTTGGGAAAATGCTGGCGTCAAATTTCTTCAATTTGTTTTTTCCCAACGAGATGGACTCCATGTTGTCATGCTTTCCAAAAGTTATGTTTGCTATCTGATTGCTTTCCAACTTGAGATTTTTCAAGCTGACGCAGTTGCTCAAGTCAATTTGCGTCAGATGACATTTATTGGCTATGAGATCTTGAAGTTTCGTGAGCTTGCCGACGTCCAATGTCTTCAGGTTCTGGCAGCCGGAAAGGTCCAGATATTCAAGATTGTTCAGGAATTCCAGTCCTTTACATGACTCAAGATTCTCTTTGTAGGTGTTAGGCATCGAAAATGATGTTATCTTCGTTACTTCCGCATACATGATCTTGTCCGAATCCTCAATCAAATTCTCATACTCCAATGCAGCTGCAAAAACATAGTCAAATTTATCGGTAATGTCTTGATTCACTGTTATATTGCAGCTTCCTGTAACAAATCCGTCTGGAATAGAGGCTGAAATTGTCGTGGTTCCGTATTTCTTGGCCGTTACCATGCCGTTTTCATCTACGCTTGCAACTTCTTCATTGTCAGAATGCCACACTAACGTGGACAGGATTTTTTCCTTCTTGGTAGCATTTTCAGGAAGCGCAGTGACGCTCAGTTGTTTAGTCTCTCCTGCATTGATCACAAAAGAAGTAGGCTCGATGGTGATGCTTATTATAGCAACCTCCTCTGCTTTTTCTTTCTTGCAGTTTACCAGCAGGGGGATTGTCAATGCTATGATAAGCATGGTGGATAAAACTCGTTTCATAGTGTCCTTGTTTTAAATTGTTATTTGATATTTATTTGGTCTAAGTTTAGATTTTGCCAAAGATACACACGAAGTGGCGCGAAACAAATACGTAATTCTACGTATTTTCGCCATTTGGCAGCCGTTTTATGATGCGTACGTATATGTGAAATTTCGGCGTATTTTTACAAGTGTGGAATAAAAACTGGATTCTAATGAAAGATTTTCACGATTGGGGCGTATATTAGTATATTAGTAAAAGAAAAACAAATATAATCATGAATACTACTTTAATTATTGCTGTCGTTGCAGTGCTTGTGGTGGCTGTTGTCGTAATCGTCTTGAATAAGGCCAATGCCGTGGTCAAGGGCGAACTGTCGAAGAAGGAAAACGAAATCCGGGAACTGACCGGAAAACTTGCGGAGCGTGACGCCGACCTCATTCGCAAGGAGTCGGAAGTGCGTACTGCTGAGGCTCTTAGAGAGAGCGAGAGGAAGCAGCACGATCTGGCTTTGCTGGAGGTGAAAAGTAGTCACGCGAAGTCATTGGCCGAACTGAAGGCCGGGCAGGAAAAGGCTATAGAGGCAGCCAAAACTGCATTGGCCCTCGAAAATGAAAAGATTCTCAAGGCCAGGGAAGAGACTCTCAAGAAAGAGGCGGCCGAGACTATGAAGAATATTACCGGAGGACTGGACCAGACTATAAAAGGAATGACCGAGGCGTTTGAGGCACAGAAAAACACGCATACGGAGGAGAGTTCTGCCATCAAGACCCAGTTCAATGAGACTGTAAAGCATCTTAAGGAGCAGACTGAGGCGATCGGCAACCAGGCCGAGGACCTGGCTAAGGCGCTTAAGGGACAGAACAAACTCCAGGGTAATTTCGGAGAGACAATTCTCGAGAATATTCTCAAGGAACAGGGTTTCCGTGAGGGAACTGATTATGAATCAGAGATTTGGCTGCGAGACAAGAATGGTGGGCTTATCCGTAACGATGAGACAGGCAAGCGTATGCGTCCGGATTTCGTGCTGCATCTCCCGGATGAGACTGATATTCTTCTGGATTCGAAGATGTCTCTGCAGGCGCTTACTGACTATCACAAAGCCGAAACGGACGAGGCACGTGAGGAAGCTGCAGTCAGGAATCTCGAGTCAGTGAAGAATCATGTCAAGGAACTTATCAGCAAAGAGTATCAGAAATATGTTGTCGGCCGAAAGACATTGGACTTCGTGATTATGTTCATTCCGAATTACGGGGCATGGCAGCTGGCAAGGATGAAGGAACCCGCCATCTTCAACTGGGCGTTGGAGCACAATGTGCTGATTACCACCGAGGAAACGCTTGTCCCGTTCCTGCGCCTTATCCATGGAGCATGGCTGCAGAAAGCTCAGATGGATAATATCGAGGAAATCGTAAAGGCTGCTCAGGACATGGTAGAGCGGGTGGGTATTTTCTGCAGGTGCAATGCCGAGCTCGAAGGAAAACTTAAAGGTGTGCTCAAGGGATTTGAGGAGAATACCAAGCGTCTTGTGGACGGTAACCAGAGCATTGTGAAAGCTGCGGAACGTGCTGTCAGCCACGGCATCGCTGCCCCGACCGGCAAGAATGCATTGCCTCAGGTCAATCTCATTCCGCTCCCGGAATCCTCAATTCCTGAAGAATAGAAGAGCTGGAGAGTGTTCAGAAACAATAGTTGGTGCCGAGGGATATCCAGAACGGGTCGCCGATGCCTTTGTTGAAGTTGTGGGCAATCTCGGCGGAGGCGATGAAGTTCTGATTCCAGGCAAGTTTCAAACCGAATCCGCCGGTACTGATAAACTGGCTGGCCATATTGCGGATATATTTCTGTGCGTTTTCCGGTTTGTGACCTGCTGCTACAGCCAATGCCTGGATTTCCGGCAGTGCGCTCATCTCGCGGACACGGTAAGGCTGCACGATCATTCCGCAGTCGAAGAACGGATTGGCGGCTATGTAGAAGTTCTGTTTCAGAAGTCTGAAATCCACAAACTTGATACGGAGTTCGAAGTTGCCCCAGAGGTAGCCGTCGCCGATCAGACGGTTGGCATGCGTGCCTCGGATCGTGTTTGAACTGCCGAGTCCTTCTGACATCATCTGCTTGAGGACCAGTGCAGAAATGTTCTGCTGCATGTAGAAAGGCGTTTCTCCTGCCAAGCTGCCCTGATATGCCAGGTGGTAGGCAAAGACGGGATCTCCGACTTTGAATCCGAACGGAATGCTTACATAATGGCGGAAATGTGCGTTCAATTTCAGATAATTGAATCCGTCTCCGAATACGTCCGGGGAGCCATTGACATAAAATTCAGCCCATAAGCCCTTGTTCGGTGCTGTCTCGAAATCCCTGCTGTCATAAACCAGTCCGGCCTTGATTTCCAGTCTGCTGCCACCTTTTGCCTCGGACTCCTTGATTACGCCGAACTGCTTGTAGTGATGGTAGAGCGTGGATGAAGCGTCGTAACCGTATTTCTTCTCGTTGATGTCTTTCATCCGGAAATTCCAGTAGCTCAGACCGCCTGCCCACTGAAGATGTTCTGTTATATTGCCCTGAAAATCAGCAAGAACGCGTATGATGTCACGGTCAGTGTAGTAGTAGGAGACTTTCTTGAGCGGATCAACGCCCATAGTTCCGAAAAATGCCGCATCTGCTGCCGGAATCGTTCCGTCAGAAATCTGTGACGCGTATGACTTGTTTGAGATCAATGAATTGAAAACCGGAGTTGCAGCGCCGTTGAATCCCCAGAAACTGTACAACGGGTCATCTATAAAGGTGAAACTCACCGATGACCTGACTTTGGGAATCAGAACTCTGCTGTCGTATGAAAGGAACAGTCTCGTTCTGCCTTTCGTGAAATGAGATGCCTCGTAACTTATTTTATCCCTGTAGTTAGGGTACGTGGAACCGTCTCCATAATTATAGAGGTCGCCGAAAACGCCGTATTGGAAGCCCATGTCGGAAGAAAACGTGAGACATGGCAGGATGCCGAATCCCCATCCCGTTTTCTTCTCTGAAGGACTTTTTCCTGCTTTCTGGCTTTTCTCAGATTTTTTGACATTGCCGGCATATATATCCGAAGGCGCGCTGCCCATAATAACTGCTGTCAATGCAATCAATATCGCTTTTCTCATCACTTTTTGTGTCGTAATCGGCTGCAAAGATAAATCAAATCTTATGAAATTTGAGTTCGGCATCGAATTATTGGCGGATTTTATGTAAGTTTGCAAAATATTATTGATAAAATCTATGGCTCTGCTTATAGCTTACCTGCTCGGAACACTCGGAATTTCGTTCCTTTGCTCACTTCTGGAATCGGTGTTGATGTCAACTCCGCTATCGTTCATAACAATGAAAAAGGAGCAAGGCTACAAACCGGCTGAGAAGTTTTTCAAATTCAAATCGGACCCGGACAGGCCATTGGCTGCAATCTTGTCATTAAACACGATAGCAAACACATTAGGCGCTGCGGCAGTGGGCCGCCAGGCGACGATTCTCTTCGGAAGCACCTGGTTCGGAATTATCTCAGCATTGACCACATTGCTCGTGCTGGTGTTCTCGGAGATTGTGCCGAAGACGATCGGAACGACATATTGGAAGAACCTGATGGGCTTCGTGACATCGGTCATTTCTTTTCTGATGGTGCTGATGTGGCCGCTTGTGATTATGGTCCAGTTGATTACCAAGATGTTGAGCAAGAATGATGACGAGGCGACAGTCAGCAGGGATGAAGTGACTGCCATGGCCAACATAGGTGCGGAGGAAGGCGTAATAGATTCTGACGAGAACAAGGTCATCCAGAATATCATGAAACTGGACAATGTCCAGGCCTGCGATGTGATGACTCCGAGAATCGTGGCGATGACAGCGCAGGAGAACATGACATTGAAGAACTTCTACAAGAACGAGACATATCTGCATTTCTCCAGAATACCGGTTTATGCTGACTCACCGGAATACATTACAGGCTACATTCTCCTGAGCGATGCTCTCGAGGGACTTGCTGACGATGAGTTCGACAAGAGGCTGGTGGAGCTGAAACGTCCGATTTCATTCTTCAAAGAGGAGGATTCCTGCGGCCATATCTGGGAGGAACTGCTCAAGAAGCACGAGCAGATGGCTCTCATCATTGACGAATACGGCTGTTTCCAGGGCATTATCACCCTTGAGGATATCATTGAGACCATCCTCGGTCTGGAAATCATAGATGAGAATGACCAGGCAACTGACATGCAGCAGTTTGCGCGTGAACGCTGGGAGCGCCGCCAAAAAAGATTCCGCCCTATCGTCCTTCCGAAAGAAGAAGATAGCGATAATGCTTAGGGCGGGTTGCCGAAACCTTCGTCGAGATTGTCCATCTGTTCCGGAATACTATTCGGATTTGTCTTTTGTTTTTGTTGTACAGATCAATAAACTTGTTTCATCGAAATATCCGGGATGTGTGCGATCAAACTCTTTCATGCATTCTATTCCTTTGCGGTACACCTCGGCATAGAAAGCTTTGCGTTTTTTTATGTCTGCAGTATGGCCTTTAGTTAACTCTGCCCATTCATGTTCGTCTACATTAATCACGTCGCTCACGTACTCCTGTTCGAATCCGTTTTCGAAGAGTGAAATGATTGTTTTTTTACGAATCTCATCTTCATCATAGCCGTAGATTCGTAATGCCTTCTGATAGGACTCACAAAAACCTTCAATGTGTCCTATAACGCAGTTGTTACATATGCTCGCGACAAAATCTTGCCTTTTGAATTTTTTTGCGGCTTCATAAAGCTGCATGTCAAGATCATCCATAATGCCTAATGTTTAGTAATCCTTAAAAATCAACTTGGTAATGCTTTATTAACCACGATTATTAAAATGTCATTTTAAGTATTTGCATAAAAGTATAAAATATCATTTAAAATAACAATACATCTATCTTCGTGTCTTTCAACGTCTGTTTCAATTCCATTCCGACAGATTGCCATGAAGGCATCTTCGGCAGAAATCAGATAATTGGTGCGATGACGTGGAAAACGTCAGTTGAAAGGTCGGACTTGGATTTTCTGGTATCAATTCATATATTTGTCTTTTATGAGCGATAGAGAATACATAAATTCTTTCTCGGATTTTCTTTTCTGGGATGTGGAAAAGGATTCCATAGATTTGGAGTCCAATGCGCCTTTTGTGGTAAGCCGTGTCCTGGAATTAGGAAGATTCAATGACTGGAGGCTTTTGGTCTGCAAATATGGAATTCCACGCATAGCTGAAATCGCCCAAAATTTGCGGACTTTAGACCCAAAAGCTCTTTCATTCATTTGTGCGCTGACTTCCATCCCTAAAGAATCATTCAGATGTTACACTACGAAACCATCTACCCAAACACATTGGAACTTCTAAAAAGGATTCAATCTTTGGATATGTTTAAGGAGTCGAGACTTGTCGGAGGGACTGCTCTCGCTTTACATCTGGGACATAGAGTCTCCGTAGATTTGGATTTCTTCGGAAAAATCGATGCTCCTATAGAAGATATTGTATTCGAATTATCTTCCTTTGCTTCGGTATCACCAATATCTGCATCTAAAATGATGCGGTTCTTGATTGTGGATGGCATTAAAGTGGATATCGTAAACTATCCGTATCCATGGATAGATTCACCTGTTGTAGAAAATGGTGTGACCTTGGCCGGTATACAAGATATTGCAGCAATGAAATTATCTGCAATTACCAATCGTGGGACAAAAAAGGATTTCATTGATTATTACTTCCTCCTGAAAACATATTCACTTGAAGAGCTGCTTGATTTATATGTTCGGAAATTTTCGGATGCACAACTATTTACTGCGATCAAAAGTCTCACATATTTTCAAGATGCAGAAGCAGACCCAATGCCGAGGATGACGAAGAATCTCGATTGGGAAAATGTTAAAAAATCTATTGTCGATACTGTCAATGCCTACATTTAATGTACTCCGTATTTTGAAATTAATATATAATTGGTTAATTTTGAGAATATTAACTAATAATCAATTATATTATGCCAAAAGATCTGATGAAGTATGAATGCCTCAGATGCGGATGGATTTATGATCCGGCTGAGGGAGATCCCGATAGCGGGATAAAACCTGGTACACCTTTCAAAGATATCCCGAATTCGTGGAAATGCCCGGTATGCGGCGCATCGAAATCCGATTTCGCTCCATATCCGGAAGACTGATAACTTCAAGAAAGTCGATCGCCATGCGGTCGACTTTCTTGACATATGGTCTCCTACGGTTTATGTTCTCCGCAATCTGTACAGTCCTCAACCCACCGTTGCGTTCAGCCAGAACATAAAATCCTCATTTTTGCATACAGTCACTTTTACGGCAAATAACGCGCGACGGTTGCGGATTATCGGCGGCATTTGATTATCTTTGTGTGATGTTCGTCATAACGTCAGGCAGAACATATTTATACATCAAACAATAACCGGATGACAAAGAAAGGAATTTTCAGGAACGCTCTCGGGGCATTGACAGTTACATTGGGAATCATTGCGGAAACAACAGCCTCTGCGGACGAGGGGATGTGGCTGCCGTCGTTGATTTCTGAGCGCATAGGGGATATGCAGAGCAAGGGATTCAGACTCTCTGCTGAAGACATTTACAGCGTGAACCAGGCATCGCTGAAGGATGCGGTCGTGCTTTTTGGACGCGGATGTACCGGTGAAGTCGTCTCTCCGGAAGGGCTGCTCCTGACCAATCATCATTGCGGATACAGCCAGGTTCAGAAGCACAGCAGCGTGGAGCATGATTATCTGCGCGACGGATTCTGGGCATTGACACGAAGCGAGGAACTTCCGAACAAAGGGCTGACTGTCAGCTTCCTGGAAAGAATGGAAGATGTTACTTCGCGTGTTCTCGAAGGGGTGACTCCTGCATTGACAGAAATCAAAAGGGATTCCATTGTCAAGTCCAATACTGTGCGGCTTGTTAAGGAGGCGACATCAGAGGGCAGGGGACTGCGCGCTACGGTCGAGTCGCTTTACTACGGGAACCAGTATTTCCTGTTCCTCTACCGTGAATACAGTGATGTGCGTCTGGTAGGTGCGCCGCCATCTTCTATCGGAAAGTTCGGCGGAGATACTGACAACTGGATGTGGCCGCGCCATACGGGCGATTTCTCCATTTTCCGCATCTATGCCGACAAGGACAATAATCCGGCTGAGTATTCTGAGGACAATGTCCCGTACACACCTAAGAAGTTTTTCAAGATTTCGCTCGGAGGTGTTCAGGAAGGCGATTTCACTTTCGTGTACGGCTTCCCGGGAAGGACTCAGGAATATATCATGTCTGAAGGAGTGAGGTATGTGTCGGAGGTGTCTGATCCTGCAAAAATTGCATTGAGGACAATGAGACTCGATATTCAGAGAAAGTATATGTCCCGGAGCCAGAAGGTCAGAATCCAGTACTCTTCGAAGAATGCCGGTGTGGCCAATGCCTGGAAAAAATGGCAGGGTGAGATGAAGGGAATCAACCGTCTGGGTACTGTAGAGGCAAAACGCGAGTATGAAAAGAGGTTTGCCGAGTGGGCGGAAGGGACTGAGTACAGCACCATACTTCCGCGTCTGGATTCATTGTACAGAGCATTGGAACCTTATACCTTCGCCAAAGAGTATTATAGCGAGACGGCTGCGACTGTGGAACTTTGCCGTTTTGCGGCTTCTGTGGCCCAGGAGATTGCCCGAAGTGACAATGAAAGTGCAGCGTCCATGTCAGAGGCTTTCTTCAAAGACTACTGTCTTCCCATTGACAAAGAGTCTTTCGTGGCGACAATAAGCGCTTTTATTGACAATGTTCCAGTTACATTCCATCCTGAGTATTTGAAAGGGGAGTTGGCCCGTTACGGAAGTGTCGGCAAATGGGCAGATGCATTGTTCTGCGAATCTGTTTTCGCTGACGCTGAGAAGGTTGCAAAACTTGAGGCGGCAGATTCGCTGGTTATGCGTTCTGATCCGGCTGTAAGGTTCGCCAATGAATTCAGAAAATGGTACGGGAGTGACGTATATCCTTATGAGAAGCGTCTGAATCAGGAGATTACGCTGCTTTACAGGGATTACATGAAGGGGCAGATGGCGTTTGAGCCGGAAAAGTCTTTCTTCCCGGATGCAAACCTCACTCTCAGAGTGGCTTACGGAAGCATTGCCGGATACGCTCCTGCTGACGGAGTCTATTATGAGCCTGTTTCCACGCTCGAAGGAATAATGGAAAAGGACAACCCTGAGATTTTCGACTATAACATTCCTCAGCGGCTGCGCGATATCTATGCAGCAAAGGACTATGGTCAATGGGCGATTACCACGGCCAATGGCAGGAAGACCGTTCCTGTCTGCTTCATTGCCACCAACCACACCTCAGGAGGCAATTCTGGAAGTCCTGTAATCAACAAGGACGGCAACCTGATCGGTCTGAATTTCGACCGCGTATGGGAAGGCACGATGAGCGACATCGTCTTCGACCCTGACTATTGCCGCAACATCTCGCTCGACATCCGTTATGTCCTGTTTACCATTGACAAACTCGCCGGCGCAAGCCATCTGCTGAAGGAAATGGTGTTCGTGAAGTAGGAGCTTCAAAATCGTAGGTCTTGAGTTTCTCAAGCGACTTCCGCGCATCCCTGACAAGCCCGTCCGAAGAGATGAATTCAGTGTACATCATATCCGCCCCAAACTCCTTGCAAACCCAACGGAACGACGGATCAGTCACATCCTCCATCGGCGCAAGCAGCAGCGGCTGCACTCCCAAATCTATGTTCTCTCCAATTTTCATCTTCTGATGATTTTTCAAACTCGCAAAGTTAGTAATTTTTCATCGTCATTTCGTGAGTGTTTCGTGAAAGAATGTTAAAAGTGCAATCCCCCACCACGGCTCTTTCATTTAAGATGAAAGGAAGGCCATCGAGTCCCTTACCTGGTTCCCCTGAGAATCGGGTAGACTTTACATATTGTGTATTAAGTATTTATCTTGTCGTCAAAATCTCGTTTTTCTTCATTTTTGGCACAGGAAGCGTATGAGTTTCGTGAAGCTCGCCGCGAGGTGCCTCATGATTTCAGCCATGCCCTTTCTTCTGTCAGCCCTCTTTTTCCGCAGTCGCCTCCGACGGCACACCGTTCCTGAGCATGCCCATCTTGCGGAATCTGCCGAGGTTGTGCCTGCCGAACTCTATTATCTCGGCACGTCCTACACGGCCGGAGGCGCGTCCGAGTATCATTAGCATAATGATGTCATCCATGCGATGACGGATGTTACCCTTGCCGACCCTGTGGAAATCGGGGACGGAGGAAGCGAAATCCATAAGTTCTCCCAGAATACTGCCTTGGAATCTGGATTTGTTTTGTAATTTTGATAACAACTTCTTTGAAAGTTCGCGCCAGTTTTAAATGAAAGAGCCGTGGTGATTTAACGGATTATCAATTAGTTTGCACGAAAATGAAATAAAAAACGTATATTTGCTGCGTTGTTTTCGGACAACAGACATACAGAAAGCGTTTAGCTTTTTATTCCATGAGCGAATCTGGACAATTCGCGTGCTGAAAGGCACAAAAGTATAACGGGAATAAAGGTTATCGCTTGCACTGGCTATTCCTGTGGGTTCTCCCTCGCTATAGCAGAAAGTGTGAGCCGAAAATCTTATCCGTTATACGGCAGTCCAGAGCCCGCTCAGATAAGACGCAAAGTAGGCCTACGCTTTCTTTTAGGGAACGATATACGTGTTGGCAACAAAAATGGGATGGTACTTTAAGTTCTGTTGAATTCCAACGATAAAACTTTATATTTATAAAGAGAGACGGTAGTGTTGTGCCGCCTCCCTGCACAGTTTTCTTTACGATGGATTCTGTGCGTTCCACCCCTTATGCCCAACTTTGGGCAACTTGCGACAGTGAGTGCGGACGCGCTCCCATCTTGAAAGACGGTAACGCTTGTAGTCCTGTACACTCACAGGCTTTTTCGGGTCTGTGCAATGACATCTTGCCATTTGTCTGAAACTTATTTTTTGAGGAAGTTCACGTGGCAAAACACGGTATATCCTTAGTTCTATGTGTGGCAAGTGCGCATGCGCAATTTGTACGGGCAAATTTAGTCATTAAATCACATTTCGGTATACGGGATGTGATTTTTTGTTGTACATTTGTGGAGAAATATAGCGAAAGTGTTTTCGTGTCCTTTTATGGAAATGTGGAAGTTTTCAATATCTCGGGGCTGCGGAATACATCTCGCTCGCATTGACTATGCGGTACGCCTGCGTTTCTATGCAGGTAGATACTCCATATCAATCCGAGTGTGGAGTATCAGTAGTTTATCGAGAAAGGTTCTTCCACAACCTCCATAGAGTAGACGATATGAGCTCCACACTTTTTCGTACAGTTTATTGTTGGTACGGAGCCCAGCCAACGCATACTGTTTATTAACTCTATGAAAATCAAACAAATCATTGCAGTTGCAGCCATACTCGTAAGCACAACTGCGTTTGCACAGTCTCCTGATGGTGGAGAAAAGAATCATTCTTCAGAAAAAGGCGGGTGGAACAGCGTATACATCTCTTATAATATGCTGAAATACTCAAAGCAGATGTTCGCGTACAACAAAGCCTACAACGGACTCTCTATCGGTTACGATCGTGCAATAGGACTATCGTCAAAACTGCCTTTCTATATAGAGTTTGGAGGCGCATTTCAGTATGCAGGGCAATCTGTGGACAATTATGACTTTGATGATGACGATTCAAACGCAACGGCAAATATATTGTCCGTCAAGGTTCCTGTAAGTGTTTTATATCGGTGGCATATTCCTAATTCCAATTGGAGCGTTATCCCCAAAGCAGGATTGGACGGGCGCTTGAATGTCATTGGTAAGGGAAAACTCACCTACAATGACGAAGAATGGTCGTCCGATAAACGCATAACTGAAAAATACGATATGTTCAAGGGAGAAGGAAAGGATAGCGATAATGGTCTTTATGGTTGCGGGGAGAAATGTAAACGCTTTCAGTTCGGATTGCATGTCGGCGTAAATATGGAATATGATTCTATAATTTTGGGTATTTCTTACACGACAGACATAAACGCCTTTTGTAAGCTTTTAGACGCTCATTTTAGAACACTTGCAATCACAATAGGTTGTAGATTCTAAAAGAACGACGTGCGGTTGAATGTTTAGAATCATATCGGCAACCACCAAAAAGAGAGTCACAGGTTGTTTTGCGGCTCTCTTTTTAGTATATTCGCGTGTCTAAACATAGTGAATATGGCTGTTATAATTACGGAATCCAAGTTGCGAAAAATTATACGAGAAACAGTTACAGAGATGATTCATGATTTGATGGATTCGTCTATAATACTTGTTGAGCACCTTACAGATACATCAATGTATGTTCCTAAAAGAGGTGGAACGTGGAAAGACTATTGGGAAGATCAACTTTGCAGGAAATTTCCTTCCGAAAATACGAAATGCGACTGTTGTGGAAAAATGACGAAGCCTCATCAGTTTGTGGGTAGCCATGTTGTAGACGTGCATAACAGGAACATGAAGTACATTTATCCCCTATGCAATTCATGTAACAGCAAATATGGAAAAGGCAAGGAGAAATCTCCTCGTTTCTTTGTTAACAAAGGATATTGTGCACAATGGCGCGAGAGCGAATCAGAGATTTTGCATCACGAAGAATAATAGGCGGGACATCTTTTGGCTTGACTGGTATGAATTTCGTCTCGTCCTTGCCGAGTTCGGGAGCATCGACGATCTTGGTAAAGAAATACATGCCATTTTTGCGTCTCCGCATTAAACAATATGTATCTTTAGCCGAATCATACATTCTAATATGATTATAAGTTCCAAATTGCTTTAATGAATCGGAAGTATGATCAAGACCGTCGCCATCTATTACACTATACTTGCCGCACTCCTGTTCAACACAATTCCGTATTGCTTCTTTGACATATTTCCCAATCACTGTTTTTAGTGCGGATTCGGTCACAACGGAAGAGGAATTTTGATTATTTTCTATCCTGTCGTTACAAAGATTTCCGATAAACATTAAAGCCCCCTGAGTTAATGTCTTATCATAAGAAATCATATTGTCATCAGTCATATGGTTGTTATACAAGTCCCAATAGGATACACCTCCATTCTTGTCAATCAACATACAGACAAACCTATCCGCATCACACTTTCCTCTTTCTCCGTTGTCAATTATATAGATATTATAAGCCAACGGATCGTTTATATAGGTTGCAAACATACTTGCTTGTGATATACACCAATTTGTTTTTATGGGAAAATACGAAAGATCCTTATTTGACTTCAATTCTCCAATTACGACTTTGCCATCATTGTATATCTGGTTTGGAATTCCATACTTGTTCTTATATTCTTGGATTATATTGTAGAAATCGTCAAATTCCAAAGTATTAACATCAATACGTTTGTGCCTTAATACATATACGCACCATTGGTGAAAATAATTGAATAACTGCTCTGGCGGGACACCGTTCTTGACAAAGAAACGGCAAGCCGACAACAAAAATCCGTCAGAAATCCTCGCAGCTCGCATTGTATCTGCAACGTCTCCATATTTTGCCTTGGCACTATTGTAATTCTCTAATAATTTCATACTTTTGCATCACGGTTGTTCACCTATAAATACTTTGAGAAAATGAAATATTTGGGAAATTTTTCTTCTCATAATTTACCACAAGAAGATTGGAGTCAATACTATACAAGAGATGGGCTTCATGTTCAATATCAATCACAGAGCAAAAAAGTAGCGGTATGTATATACCACGATAAAATTAGGGAAGAATTTGCTTTGTTTCAGATGAGTAGTGATTTTATAATGGATATTGAACATATTGTGAATTTTTCCTGCAGCATATTCAATTTCATGAGCGATCTTTTCTTGCTATCTCGCTCCATCAATAGTAATCGACTACAATGTTTAATAGACATGTATTCTGAGGGACAAATTGTTCGTACTTTCCCAATTGATGATTTTGCCGTGGCTTTATCTGAATATAATGTGAGACTATATCATTCTATTAATCGAAATGCCTATGAGATCTCTATTGGCAATAAAATACCTATAGCAGTTTCATCCGAACAGGTAGCTTCTGCAATATACTGTTTAATAGTTACCGAGATAAAGAAAGCTATAGGTGATATACATAATCCACTACTTTAGGATGCTGGTTATGCAGCACTCGCCATCTTGACGTCCCTATAAGTAACAATACCAAGAGACTTGGCGAACATATCAGAGAAACGTTCCGATTGGGACGTTTCTCTCGTATTGTAGCGATAGATAGCTTCATCAACGTACCTTTGAAGGTATGCTTTGGAAACAAAATGATAGGTGCCGAACACCATGCGCTTGAAGTGTCCCCAAAAGCCTTCAATGCTGTTGGTGGTAACACCATTTCCATTGGAGAACTGCTTCTTACCATGCTCGATCACATCATGAGCATACCCCATCTTGCCAAGACCGGAATATGATATCAGTTCATCTGTGAACAGGTGAGCATTGTCTGCGCAGAACTGCTGAATGTATGGTTTAAGTGTCTCCGACTTGACATCTTTTACCACGAAGGCATGGGCAAAGCCCTTGCGGGCAACCATGCCGAATATGGGAGTCTTGGTCTTGGTGGAGCGCCCCTGAGTATTTGCGGTCTTCTTGGACTCGTGCTTGTTGGTTTCCCTACCGCCGAGATACATTTCATCCAATTCCACCTCCCCTTCAAGCGCAACGGAATCATCCTGAGCAAAAAGTGTACGCACCTTATGGAGAATGAACCATGCGGTCTTCTGCGTGATGTTCAGGTCTCGGGACAATTGGTGTGACGATACTCCTTTCTTGTGGCTGCTGATAAGATACATTGCCATAAACCATTTGACGAGGCTTATCTTGGTGTTCTCGAATATGGTTCCCACTAAGACGGAAAAACTCTTGTGACACTTGCCGCAGATATACCTGCCGTCGCTGCGGGTGTAGCAGTGGTGCTTACCGCAATATGGGCAGACCACATCACCGTCAGCCCAACGTGATTGGGCAATGGCTTCCTTGCATTTCTTTGGGGTATCGAAATACAGTGCTATCTCTACGAGCGAGTTGAATTTGGCGAAGTTTATCATAATAAAAATCCTAAGTTTTATTCTGTTTATTATACTATACAGACTAAACTTAGTATTCTTTCACTTAAAGTCCAGTATTTTATGAATTTACCGTTTTTTCGTTGCCATCACGTATATCGTTCCCTTCTTTTATGTATTATTCTTGCTTGGGTCGGCAAGGCCATATACTACCATTATGAAGAGAATAGTCCCTTTTCTTATCATGCTAATCTGCGTCTGTGCACTTCCTTCTTGTGAAGAACTAGGTCTCGACGAATTGTTTCAAACCGAATCTTCCTCCTTGTCAGGAACACAATGGCAACACATAGAGTATAATACGCCGGCAGGGACCGTACATTCAACGTTATCATTTTCATCTTCTACTTTTTCTTTGTCCATAAAACAATCAAAAGGAACTAATCAATCCTATAGTGGAAAATATGAATACAGTGGTGGTTCCGGAACGTTATATATCGACGGAGATCCAGCATATATCTCAGTATCTGGTTATGATTTAACTCTCTCCTGGGCAGGAGTACGTCTGGATTTTACAAAAAAATAAGGAATTATACATATAACCAAATCTTCTTTCATTATGTTTATTACTGCTCTTATCATTACGGCAACGATGATGATCAATGCCCCTATATGTGAGACAATCTCTTGTGTTGATTCTCCTAAATTCGAAATGTCTACAGCATCTCAAAATGTCAGATTCCGTTCTACCCAGAAGCTTCGCGCAAGAGATGGCCGCGAAATCTATTTCTATTCAAGCGGCAAGTGTGAAGGATATGATGGTGACCGTCTTCAGTTCTCTACAACGTACACGATTATTGATAATGAAGTACGTCTATTGGACGAAAGGGGCAATACAGTCTACAAGGGGAGTCTAAGTTGGAGAGTAAAAGGGCAATCCCTGTACAACGTTACCATTGCCGGAACAACTTATTTTGCACAGTAATCATTTATCAGATCTTATTTTATTATGCGCAGATTGAATCGATTTGTATCTATTTTTGCCATGCCGCTATTGCTCAATTGCTTAGCAGGATGCGGTGGAGATGGTGAAAATTATTTCACACCTTGGATTAATATAGATAAATCCTATGAAACAATGATAGGGGGAGGTGGTTGTTTCTATGTTCATCTTGAAGCTACATATGACTGGGAGCAGCGCATTCAGTATGAAAATTCTGACAATACTGATTGGATAAGCCTGAATCATACTTTCGGTTTAGGAGGCTCATCATATAACATTAAGGTGAATGTGGAACCTAATTTTGGAGAACGAAGAACAGCAACAGTTGTATTCTATCTTAAAGGTTATGGTGAGCAATGCGAATTGCGCATTGTCCAAGACAGGTATTCCGCTGATGATGGAGGCGGTAGCGGCGGCAATGGTGGCTCAACTGAAATCAGCGCACCTTCAAATCTTCGTGCTTCCGCTAATGGGAACACTATCTCACTATCTTGGAATTCGGTATCTGGAGCCTCACGCTATTATGTGTATTATTCCACATCATCAAATGGCTCTTGGACCTGTCTGGGATATACTGAAGGCACGGCATGTACAACTACGGCAGAAACTGCTGGCACGTATTACTTTGTGGTTACCGCTGCTGATTCCTATGGCAACGAAAGCTCATACTCAAATACTGCGTCTTGCAACTTGACCAGCGGGGGCGATGGAAGTGGTGGTGGAGGCAGTACATCTAAACCCTCCGCTCCTTCTGGCCTTTCAGCATATTGGGATGGACCAGCATCGTATCCTTATGTTGTTCTGTCATGGAGTTCTGTTAGTAACGCAACCAGTTACTTGGTTTATAGGTCAACTTCAGCAAATGGGAGTTATTCCAAAATAGGTGATAGTAACTATAGTAGTTATAGCGATAATAATGTGTCCATCGGAAAAACATATTACTATAAGGTCAAAGCCTCCAATAGTGCCGGACAATCGGATTATAGCAACTATATCTCTGTTACTTTGGAAGATACGAGAAAGCCAGGTCCGGTAACATATGGTAACTGTACTGCAACAAGTACTTCTATCACACTGCGATGGACTATCCCCAAAGATCCGTCATATGGGAAACCCACTAAAATTGTATTACGGTTATATGACCCTACTTACAAGACATGGGTGGATGCCCAGGAGTTGTCTGGAACTGCCACGTCTGTCTCTTTCAGTTTTGGTATGTGGATAGATTCTGACGGCTATGTAAAATGCGGTGTAATTCCGTATAACGATTACGGCAGTGGTGGCGGCTCCGCAAAAGTATACGACACCAAAAACAAAAAGTGGATTAACTAATCCCTTATGGGCCAATAGCGAATAACGAACAAGCGGCTGAGTTTCAGTCGCTTGTTGGTTTTCTAAACGGAATACCCCGTGATTTAGACGTGAGATTTGAGCCCTTTGTGAGCCCCTTGCCTAAAGCTTTCCTCTGCCGAGTTCATCCTTGAGGTAGGAGTAGATATAAGCCGGACCCTCTTTGTAGAGCGCAGTGGCGGGGTCGGAGAGTTTTCGGAAGATTTCGGAGGAATAGACAACGTCCAGGGCCTTTTCAAGGTCCAGGTGGTAGTCTGCCATCACGCGGTCCACGAGGTCTGCTATGAGACCTTCTTTTAGGTATTGGAAGTGCTCACTCATAGTTTATGGAGGGTTTGGATGGCGGCCTCTGTGCCGAAGTAGTACTGGAAAGTAATTCCTTTGAGGTACTTGATGCGGCGTAGGAGTTCGTCCAAGTCGATGCTCCCGTTCTTGAAATTGCGGATCTGTGCGCCCACTTTGTCGTTTGCGATGGGGCCGTAGATGATGTCGTAATCGTGTATAGGCGTGTCGGAATAATTCTCCCGGTTGTCATAGACAAATTTCGCCCACTCTTCTGTGTAAGATTCAAAAGTCCTGACTTTCAGCTGACTGGATGTCAAGATGTTGTCATTGACTTCGAATTCCGTCACGACAGGTTCGCCCCCGAGGAAGGCGACCTTGCTCTCCGCCATTTCGATGGCCTGCTGCCTGTCGGCTGAAAGGTAAAAGCCTTTGCCGAAGTCTTTCCCAGGGCGTGATTTGGAAAGGTCAATAACGTCAATTGCGACGTTGGAGCCGTGATAGAGTATCATATCAGTTGCCCTCCCATTCTTCTGCAGTAGGTAGCCACATCATCCACGTTACCTCGGAAATCCTGCGTGTGAAGAGCTCCGTAGTGTTTGTCGATATTTGTTATGGCTCCGTATGTCTTCAGGTAGCGGTATGCCTGCGAATCGGTTAGGCCGAAGCGCTGACCGAATTCATTGATGAATGCAATGATATATTCTATTTTGTCGCGGACCGGATAGGTGGTTTCCATGGCGTTATTATCTTTAGTGGGTGCAAGTTACGAATTTTTTGCGAGTTCCTGGTGCAGAATGAGTAAAATGTTGAAAAGAACCCACGGCTCTTTCATTTAAATTAGCCGACTCGATAGCCGAACCGGGTAGGGGAATTTATATTCTCTGATTTATCTTAAATGAAAGAGCCGTGATCCCCCACAGACGTCGCTCATCTGCGGGGGATTGAATACTATGTATATGTCCGGACTATGTTTTTGACGCGAATCTGCGTTACGGAACCTGGAAATATTTGTTCGTTCTGTATATGCTGCCGTCCGAATTGTATGATATTATCTTGAAATTACGGAACTGTCCCGTAGTGTTTGCAGTCAAATTGACGTTAACGTGCATTTCGGAGCCATCGTCAACAACAGGGGTGAATGATACGAATGTCTTCATTTCTTCCGCAGTGTATTGAGGTCCGACCTCTCCGCCAATATCTTCGCTCTTCAAGTCAGTAAGTTTCAATGCGTGTTCAATCAGTGCATTCTGCAGGTCTTCTGGAATGTTCTTCATTGTTCCTGCCGGGTATGCAGTGCCATCGATTACGATGTTTGAGAAATGATACAACGGCAATGATACTTCGGTATTTCCATATCCCGGTTTTGCAGTTTCCGGCTCATTCGCTCTTACATCATATTCAAATGTGTGCGTCTCTGTTTCTCCCGCAGGGTTTGCTGCCTGAGTGAAAGAAGACTCTGCTGAGCCGTCCTCTGTTTTTACAATAAGCTTGAACGATTTGGTCCTGGACGAACTGTTCTCCGGAACAGTAATGCTGACAATGCCTTCCTTGCATACGGCTGCTGCCCCTCCGCAAGAAATGGATATACAATATTTGCTGTCAGCAACGTAAGAATCGACATCTGCTCCCGTTACCGTTGTCCCGTCAACCTTCAGTTCAAGGGTGGCGGCTTCAACCGTTTCTCCTTTATAGGATATTTCTCCTTCAAATTTTGGCGTGAGCGTCGGCGTAATCACAGGGAGTCCTTTGCCGGGGTCCTGGTGGACACTGATGAAATTTCTTGAACGGATACCCTTGTATTCCATATAAACTTTGCAAGAACGGTCCGAAGTGGATTTGTTTTTGGCAATCGTTATCTGAAGGTTGTAATTATTGGTGTTTTCCCAATCGGCTACAGCCCAATCGGAAGCATCGCTGCCGTCAGGATTGACGCTCACAAGGACGCAGTCTTCCGGAGTCATTGTGACAGGCTCTCCTCCATAAGTGGCGGTGGTAGGACCGAGATATTGAATATGCTGATTCATGTCCACATTCTGAGGCGCAGGCGAGGCGCTGCCATTGGGATAGAAAACGACATCCTCTGCTGTTGATTGGAATACTCCCTTGTCGAGGTTGAGCGCGATATTGTGTATTGTGCCGGCCTTGAATTCCTTCTCTTTTGAAGACTCGAAACTGTATGTTCCCTTGTCGGTAGTCACCACATAAGTGCAACCCGTTGTTTTCGCAGGGCAAACTCCCATATATATGCCGGAAGCATCATCTTTGCCCGTTACGCCCTCCAAATTGTAGGCAGTGCCCAGATTTACCGTGACTGATGATTTCTGGTCACCGGCAATGAATGCGCGGGATTCTCCGTTCCAAGGCTGTACGACAACCCACAATCCACTGATCTTGGCATTCTCAGAGGTTGTGAGAGATACTGATTTTACAGCATCGGTAGAGCCCTTGGAAGAGTAGATGATAAATCTTACCATTGAAGATTGCATAGTCATTGCAGCAGAATAACTTGTTTGAGCCCCAAGCTCAATTGGGGATACTCCTGTAAGGGCAATCTTGTTGGCCGAAACGTCCACTTTTCCGGCTTCTGTCTGAGTTTGTATGGGAGCAATCGGGAAATTTATTGTAAGGTCACCATCATTTCCGCCGGCTGCTCCGACTTTGGGATAGTAAGGCAGGAATTTGCTTGCAGTCTCGGCTACGCTGCCTGTAAAACTGGCCGTTCCGTCTGTTCCGAGGGTGAACGATTCTGCATTATTGTTGCTGCCTTTGTTGTCGGCGAGTCCGAAAACAGCAGCTTCACCAGTGGCCCAGTGCAGTCCTTTGCCATCTTGCCATGTAGCCTTGGAGACTGCTCCATTTGTATTTTCGTCGTTGATTTCGGTTTCTACCCGAACTTCAATAGTCCTTGTCTTACCGGGGACAATAGTGTCCTCAATCCTTTCTGTGCAGGCAACAAAAACAGTTGTTGACAGAAGTGCTGACAAAATAATTGATGTGTTCTTTTTCATAAGCCAATCCTCCTATTCAAATTCATCATCATAAACATTGGACAAGCCTGAAAAGTCAGCACTTGAATTGGAACTGTCGTTCCATTTTCCGGTCATAGATTGAGCAAAGCCGAGTTCGACATCCAGGTTCTGAACCAGGATCTCCGGGGAAATGTAGGTTTTCCCACCCAATAAGTGATTCTTTCTCATTTTCGAGTTATATTTTATATGGTTATTGTTTTTTCTGATATACGCGCACCCAATCGACAAACATTGTAGCGCTGTCACCGTTGTTCGGAAGGGCAGTTATGCCTTCGGGCTGAAGGATGCCGGTGAAATAGCCGCCGACAGCAAGGTTCAGGATTATGAAGAAATCGTGGTGGAAATAGTATCCCACACCCCAGTCATCGTCTTTGTTTACGATGTCCATTTCATAATAAGGGGAAACATTCGGATGAAGATCCCTGTCGAGATACATTTTCACGGACTGTGGAGTCCAAATCAGTGTGTATGTGTGGTAATTTCCGTCTTGAATGCTATAGGAATTCGTAGTGGAGCGCGCATAATTGGGATAAGCGCTTCCTTTGTAGTATCCCCAATGGCAAGCTCCGTTGAAGAAACGGTCTTGTGTACCGTTCTTGATGCCTTCCGCATTGCCCATTTCCATAATGTCGATTTCACCGCAACGTGGCCACGAGTTGGTCTGAAAGTCCGCTCCAAGAAGCCAGAATGCCGGCCAAAGACCATTGGCTGTACGTGGAAGACGTATCCTTCCCTCCACTTTGCCATAGCAGAATTGGAAATGTCTGGATGTGTTCAGGCGTCCGGACACGAAAGCTTTGCCGTTTCGTTGTTCACGCTTTGCAGTAATTTTGAGGGCTGAATTGCCGTATTCGGAATCTTTTCCCAATGAAATTCCGCTCTCGTCATAATATTGCAGTTCGGCGTTACCTCCTCCGTTTCCATTGACTTCAATGCGCCATTTCCCGGTGTCAAGAGAGTTTGAGTCGAACTCGTCGGACCACATCAAAACATAGCCTTCCGAATCGGGAGTCTGTTCGTTTTCGCCCGGTTTGTTTTCGTCGGGTTTGTTATCGTCAGGCGTCTCGGTTTCAGAGCCGTTGCCTTCCGAGTCAGGCAAGACCGGTTGTCCAATCTTGGTCGAGCATCCACAGCTGACCATAAGGAAAAATGCCATCAAAAAAGCCGCGAGTATGCGGGGAGTTGTAGGGAATGTCCCTTTTTGTTTAGAGTGCATAATGATTATCAGTTTTATGTTCTGTTTGACCGATACAAAAGTATTTGTAAAATTCTTAAGATTGAATATATTTGTACTCACAAAAACTCAACAGCTCATTTTCATAAACTCACATCTTGGATGGTGAATGAACTTGAGTACAGAATGTTGACATTATAACACATAACCATAGACGGAAAGATGAACCACAACAGAACAATACTGGTGATTATACTCACCGTCGCCCTATTTGTTGAGGGAACAATCGCGGCACATAACCCTTCAGTCAGATATTTCAGGAAAGATGTTTATCACGCGGCTACCCAGAATTGGGACGTGGCCTGCACTCCGGACAGGTTTACATTCTTTGCAAATAATGACGGCGTACTTATGTTCGACTCGGGGGAGTGGACACTTTTTCGCAACCGCAACAGAACAAATGTCCGTTCACTCTACTACGATCGTGACAATGCCGTTCTTTATGTCGGTTCTACGAATGAACTCGGCAAGATTGAATTTGGATTGGATTGTCGTGAGGCTCCGGTCTATCGTTCGATGCTTGATACGCTCGATGTGACAGCCACTGAAATTTGGAGTATTGGCAAAATCGGGGGAAAAGTTTGGTTTCAGGACGACAGGCACATATACCTGCTTGATGGCAATGCTGTCAGAGTCTATGGCTTTGACAAAAGAATCTATTGCGCGTCTGTAATTGATGACAAACTCTACATCTATGTCAGTGGTGAGGGTTGTTTGTATTTCAATTCAGGAAGGTTTGAAGCCATCGAAGGAACGGAGCCTTTGAGAAAGAAGAGGGTGTGCGCGATTATGAAAATTGGCGACAATCTTGGTTTCGTGACGAGGCTTGACGGTGTTTTTATTCTTGATAGCGGTAAGCTGGTAAAGAAAGAGTATCCCTTTTCTTCCGAGCTTGGGAACGACAAAATCTATACGGCCGCCACTGACGGGGAGAACATTGCTTTCGGAACAGTCACTAACGGCGTCTTTATCTACAACAACAGGAGTGGTGAATGGTATAATTTGAATACGGATTCCGGTTTGGGGAACAATACTGTACTTAGTTTGCGCTTTGATGAACAGAAGAATATATGGGCCGGGCTTGACAACGGTGTTGCATATATAAACCTGTCTGCGGCGGAACGCGAATTGTTCGCGGGCAACGATGTCTTCGGGACGGGATATGCTTCGTGCGTGTGGAAGGGGAAGCTCTATCTTGGGACAAATCAGGGACTTTTTGTGACTGATAAATCTTTGACTGCGAAAAATATATATTCGCGTTGCAATAATGGTATTAGTCAGGTTTGGGATTTGTCTGTCCGTAACGGAGAATTATTCTGTTGTCACGATTCCGGTATATATATAATGTATCCCGATGGCAGTGAATCTACAATTCCTCTAAACGGCACGTGGAAACTCGATGCTCCGACGGGCGAGGATGATTTGCTTGTCGGGAGTACATACGACCATTTCTTCAGACTTACAAAAACGCCTGGAGGAAAATGGAAATTCGCCGGTTTCATAAAAGGGGCCGATGATGCGAGCAAGTCGTTTTGTTTCGACGATGGAAAGATGTGGCTGGCGCATTGGGTTAAGGGCCTTTTTCGTCTGACTTTCAACGAAGAATTTACCGAAGCTGTTTCCTGCGAGTATTTTGGCGAACGGAACGGATTTCCTACATCATTCAACAATTATCCGAATGTTGTGGACGGGAAAGTGCTGTTTTCCACCGAGGGAGGCTTTTACGAATTCGACAACAGCCGCAATCTTGCCTTTCCTGTTGACAGTCTTAACAGGCGGTTCAATTTCACTCCGGTCGCGATGAGGCTTTTCCCTTTACCGGACGGGGATGATTTCTATTCTTCCGGCACGGTACAGGCTTTGGGATATAGGGACAATGCGGGAGATTATCGTCTCGATTCCCTTTCGATTCGTTATATGGCTTCGCGTCGTCCATTGGGATTCGAGAATCTGCTTTATCTGGAAGAGGGGAAAGTCCTCATCAATACAGAAGACGGTTTTTCGGTTATAAACACCGCTATGCTCAAGAATCGCAAGCCTGAGGTTACTCCACTGATAATCAGGAGGGTGAGAGTGATAAAGGGAGGCAAGGAGACGACGGTGCTGGAGAATACATTCTCAAAAGAAACAGAATTAAGGACACTCAATCCGGACGAAAATACTCTCAGGTTCACATTCAGAATGGTAGAGTATAGACAAGAGCAGGCGATAATCTACAGCTGTTTGATGGAGGGTTACGACTCCGACTGGTCTCTTCCGGGAGTTTCCTGCTCAAAAGACTATACGAAACTGCCCTATGGACATCACATTTTCCGTGTCCGTGCCTATAATGCCGTCACAGGACAGAGTGATGAGACGGCATTGGATGTTATTATCAAACACCCTTGGTATCTGACAAATTGGGCGTACTTTTTATATGCCTTCCTGGCTATATGCCTGTTGGTTGCCTTGTATTATATCGCTCGGGCAGCATACCGGAGGCGGATTGCGGAAGTGTCGCGCCGTAAAGAGAAAGAAATGGAAGAGGAGCAGATGAAAAACGATCTGCTGCATAAAGCCAATGACCTTGCAACCTCAACAATGAATCTCCTGAGGAAAAATGAGGAACTTATGGACATTCAGGAAGGCTTGAACAAAACCGAAAGGATGTTGAGGAACGGCGAAAAACCGGAGTATGTAATCGGGCAGATCGTCACTATGAGGGAAAATATTGACAGCAATATCCGCCACGATGACGATTGGAAAAAGTTTGAAAAGAATTTTGATATCGTTTACGATGAGTACCTCACCCGTTTGGGCAATACTTTTCCGGAACTGACAGTAAGCGACAAAAAACTTTGCGCATATTTGAAGATGGATTTGTCGTCAAAGGAAATAGCTCCTTTGATGAATTTGACATACCGCAGTGTTGAGATGACGCGCTATCGTCTCCGCAAGAAACTCAATCTTTCTCGGGAACAGAATCTTATCGAGTTTCTTCAACGCTTTTAGCGCCTGAGCATAGCATCTCTCCCTCCTGCGAAACATCGCAGGAGGGTTCTTTGTACCCTCTGATTTGTTGGTTTCTTTTTCGTAATTACCTAATACTCAATGGTGTGAGTTTTTGTGAGTTTGCTTTTTCGTGAAAATAGGATGTTTGTGATTATGAAAACATTACTTTTGCATATCGTCGTTTCGCAATCGATGAAGCATCGGTAGAAAGTACGACGTATCACATTGTATAGAACGTTAAAACGCAATAAATGAAAAAGTCTTTACTTGCATTCAGCATAATTCTGCTGATTTTCACTTGGGGTGGGCAGTTTAATGATGCTTTAGCCCAGAACATTACAATAAAAGGCAAGGTCACTGACGCCACTACAAAGTTGCCTATTGATTATGCGGCAGTTGTGGCGAGGGGGGCTAACCTCGCTGAGATGACAGATGCGGAAGGGGCTTACGAGATAAACGTTGCTCCGGGAACGACTCTCGAATACTCTTGTCTCGGCTACATCTCAAAGACAATCAAGGTCACGGAAGACGGTGTTCAAAATGTTTCGCTTGAGACAGATGCAATCTCTCTTGATGCTGTCGTTGCAATCGGTTACGGAACCACCAAACGAAGCGATGTGACTGGAGCTGTTTCTTCTGTCACTGCTGATGAACTCAAGGTGGCTCCGGTTGCGACTGTTGACCAAGCGATGCAAGGACGTGTTGCTGGAGTGACGGTCAATGCCCAGTCCGGACAGCCGGGACAGGCGGCGCAGGTACGAATCCGTGGAGTCGGTACAGTGAACAACTCATCTCCAATCTATGTGGTGGATGGAGTCATTACTGAGGATATCTCATTCCTCAATTCGGCCGATGTCGCCTCAATGGAAATACTTAAAGATGCGTCTTCTTCGGCTATTTATGGATCCCGTGGAGCGAACGGAGTCATAATCATCACCACCAAGAGCGGTGCGGAAGGCAAGGTCAAAGTTTCCTTCGATTGTTACGGCGGTGTCCAAAATATATGGCGCACTCTTGATTTGATGAAGAGGGACGAATATGTCGAAACTATGGTGAAAATCGGTAATTCCGATGCGGAACGAAAGGAACTCAAAAGAGGTTTCACCAATTGGCTCGGCACCTACCGTTTGGGACGTGATTATTACGCCACTCCGGAAACCTTCAGTTATGAGACGCAGGAAACTGATTGGCAGGCTGAGGTTCAACACAAGAATGCGGCTATACAGAACTATCACATATCCGTTGACGGAGGGACAGACAAAATCAAATATTCCCTCTCGGCAGGCTATTTTGCTCAAGACGGAACAATAAAGCAATCGTTCTATAACCGTCTCACTCTCAGAACCAACGCTTCTTACGAAATCACAAAGTGGCTAAAGCTCGGAACCAATCTTTCCTACATTACTTCGAAATCCCGTTCACTTGGCAATAACGCCCAATACAACGGTGTGCTTTTCCAAGCGATTTCAATGGCTCCGTGGGACCCTACTCACTATCCTGCGGGAACGCTTTCCAAATCGGGAGAGGATATCAGCGGAAAGATTGCAGCATCAACAAACTACACCAACGTGTACAATCCGTTCACTCAGCTTGAGACTTCGCACCCGAACAATACTGACGAACGCCTTCTTGCCAATGGCTATCTCGAAATCAAACCTTGGGAGTGGCTGACTTTCAAGTCAAGCATAAGTATGAATCGCTATAGTTGGCAAAACCGCAGCTATCGTGAGAAGTACCATTTCTCCGACTATGACACCAATGTCAAGAATTCAGTTTCTGCGGCTATGGGACGTAGCACCGAGATGTTTTATGAAAACACTCTCACTTTTGCCAAGAAGTTCGCCGGCAAGCACGACGTCTCGTTTATGGTCGGTCAGACTACAGAGGAGTACAACTACTATTCACTCTCAGGCAACGGCTCCACTCTTCTTGTGACCGACCCGAACAGATGGTATGTCTCCAATACAACGGAGGACAAAAACTCCAGCGATGCAGTTGCGAGGACAAGGAGACTGTCTTTCTTGGGCCGTTTCTTCTACAGCTACGACAATCGTTATCTCGTCACTGCAAATTTCCGTGCGGACGGTTCTTCAAAGTTCCCGAACAATACTTGGGGATATTTCCCATCTGTTGCTTTAGCGTGGAGAGTTTCTCAGGAGCATTTTATGGAGAATAGTAAGGATGTTCTGGACAATCTCAAACTGCGTCTCAGCTGGGGACAGATTGGAAACGACAAAATCAGTGACGGGGCATTCACGCAGTCCATTATGCAGGGATTGACCTTTGTCAGCTATCCTTTTGGCAACACCACCGCGAATTGGTCCACGGCATATGTTCCAGGAGCGGCAGTGACAACCTATGTAAATACAGGAGGTAAATGGGAATATACCGAACAGATTAACCTTGGAGTCGATTTTGGTTTTTGGAACAGCAAACTCTACGGAAATATCGACGCATACATCCGAAACACCTACGATATGCTCCTTAACGTAAAGGCGCCTGCTACGGTCGGAAACCTTTACTCAAGCACTATGAATGTCGGCACTGTAAGCAACAAAGGTATAGAACTTACTCTTGGTCACGCCAATGCCGTTGGAGATTTTCGCTACGACATAAATGGCAACCTCTCTCTCGTTAAGAACCGTCTCACCCATCTGAATGGTGGCGAGAGAATCCAGGGAGGCTTTACAATGTGCGATGAGGGACTTCCGCTCTTCTGCCTCTGGGGATGGGAATATGAAGGAATATATCAGTCCGATGAGGAAGTCAAGGAGCATCAGTTCGGTACTTCCAACATCACAGAACACGCCGGTGACGCTCGCTACAAGGACCAAAATGGTGACGGAATCATTGATACCAATGACATGGTGAACATCGGAAATCCATTCCCGTGGCTCTCCTATGGTCTCAATCTTACGATGAATTGGAAAGGATTCGACTTTTCGATGTTCCTTCAGGGAGTTTATGGCAATAAGATTTACAACGCACTTCGTCGTCAGACTGAGGGAGATGGAAGGCAATCTACGCTGAGTACAGCTATGCGTAATGTCTGGACTCCGACATCCACCGGAGGCATAATTCCGAATCCTTCAGGCTCTTCCAGAAACTATGACGCGAACTCCCGTTTCGTCGAGGACGGTTCATATCTCCGTCTGAAGAACATTCAGCTCGGCTACACGATTCCGACACGCCTCACGCAGAAGTTCCACGTGTCTTCATGGCGTTTCTATGTCTCCGCGAATAACCTGCTGACTTTCACTAAGTACAGCGGATATGACCCTGAGGTCAGCGGAGGTGTAGATTGGGGAAACTACCCACAGTCACGTACAATTCTTTTCGGAACATCACTGAACTTCTAAACCACTATAACAATGAAACTCAGATATTTGATATATGCTTTGACTTTCGGTCTCTGTCTGACTTCCTGCAACAAATGGCTACGGGAAGAACAGCCTAACGAATCCAAGCTCGGCGACTTCTTCGTCACCAGAAGTGCTGCGGAGCAGGCCGTGAACGGATGTTACGTCCCAATGACTTGGAATCTCGGAGGAACCTACTGCAACGAATGGCTCATCGGGGACATCGCTTCAGACGACGCAATCAAGGGAGGAGAGTATCTCAAGGATATGCCGGCTGCATTCGACATCTGCAAATTCCAGGTGGTTCCGAGCAATGGACTTCTTGAGGCTTTTTACAATGCGCAGTTCATCGGCATAGGCCGCTGCAATCAGGCGATAGCCTCCATTCGTGAAATGACGCTTCCGGAAGATATGACGGAAACTGACCGTAGCCGCTTCATTGCCGAAGCCGAATTTATGCGTGCATTTTATTATTTCCGCCTTGTGCGTCTTTTCGGCGGAGTCCCTTACACTACTGAGCCGATTTTGGATTCTCGTGACTGGAAAAAACAGCGCGAGAGTGCGGAGAAAATTTATGAACTCATAATTTCTGACCTTGAGGCCGCTGAAGCTGTGCTTCCGAAATGTGACGAATATGCCGCGACAGAACTTGGCCGCGCGACAAAGGGCGCAGCCGATGCTCTTCTGATGAAAGTGAATCTCTACAGAAAGAACTACGACGAGGTACTCAAATGGGGAAAATCAATCATCGGTTCCGGAAAATATGATCTTGCGCCAGATTATTTCTCCCAATTCCTTCCGGAAAACGAATGGAATATAGAGTCGGTTTTTGAAATCAACTATGTTGAGGATATGTACTCCGATTACGGGGGATTCGGTTTTACAAGGGGAACATTCTCCACTGTGATGATGCGTCCGCGTTCCGCTAAAGTCGGAGGCGTTTCCGGTTGGGGATATGATCGCCCGACTTGGGATTTGTATGCAGAATATGAGATCGGTGACCCGCGCCGTGACTGGACCATTCTCCAGCAGCTTCCTTCCGAGGTTGAGAACGAAACGGCAGAGATTCAATATGCAAACTATTTTTACAACAGAAAATATCAGCAGGAACAGTATCCTGCATCGGCAGAGGCTGTTGCGAAGGGGTTGCGTTTCGACTTTCCGGAGCTCGGACATCCATCTCGTGCCGGCTTGAATTGGAAAGAAATCCGCTATGCTGATGTACTTCTTATGTATGCCGAAGCTGCGATAGAAAGTGGGAAAGAACTTGATTTGGCAAAAACATATATCAATAAAGTGCGTCATCGCGCAAGTGCTTCACTCCCTGAAGTAGAGGCGACACGTGAGTCTCTAAGGCACGAGCGCAGGGTGGAGTTGGCAATGGAGGGCCACCGCTGGTTTGACCTCTGCCGCTGGGGGATTGCCAAAGAGACAATGAATGCCTATCGCGAGAAGTTTAAAATTGCGAATTGGAGCTCACTCAAAGCGGAATATCCTTTCATCAGCGGAATTGACGCAAGCAGGTTCGAACTCCTTGACGGAGATGATATGAACGAATTCAAGGATTGCCACTATCTTATGCCTATTCCTCAAGAGGAAGTCCGCATTGCGGGTCTGGAGCAGAATCCCGGGTATTAGAATACGGATGACAATAAATTAATTATAAACCACTTAAATACACGTTTTATGAAAAAGATTTCAAGCTTGCTGCTTTGTGCGGCAACTATTCTTTCTCTTGCGTCATGCAAGAAGTCAGAAGTCAAGGGTGATGCTTTCGACTGCATCGTAAAGACTTCCGAGGTTACGGAAAATTCAGTAAAGGTCAGCGTTGAGGTTAATGACGCGTCTGCTGAATACAGCCTTTGGGTCGTTGAGGAGTCTGCCTACAAAGAAGCCGTTCCTGAAACAGCAAAGAAGCTCAAGGGCAATGCTGCTGAGGTTTTCGAGGGGCTCAATGCCGACACCGAATATCTGGCTGTAGTATATGAGCCTTCTTTCGGATTCTCGAAAAAAGGTTTTGTAACTTCAAAACCGAGCATGGTTTATCCTTGTCTCCAAGGCTCGGACTACATCATCATTTCTATGGATGAGACTACCATAAAGAAAATCGAGAAGAAGATCAAGTACTTTATGCCTGCTGACGGTGTGTATGGAGAACCGAATACCGGAACTCTCTTCTTTGACTGGTGGAATGGCGGAGCGGCTGGTACCCCTTCTGGTCCTAACTTCTTCGGAGTTGTTGCTGACTGGTTCTCAATTAAGACTGCCAGTGGCTGGTTCGGTTATGCGTTCCGTCTTGCAGAAGGTCTTACCGATGAGGAGAAGGCTGAGTCCGCAAAGCGCCGTGAAGTTCTTAAGGGAATTACAGCCGACTACACTCTCCATATTGCAATGAAAGGAACTGCTGCAGGCGAGTACAGCCTCGGAATGCTTGACGGAGCTACTATTACCATTGGGGACGAGAAAGCTGCTTACGGTTTCAAAAGAGATGGCGAATGGCACGAAATCGAAATTCCTGTTTCAGCATTTATGGCGGGAGAAAAATATAATGCATCAACTGCTGTAAACGTGCTCCAATGGACTCAGGGAACCAATGGTTACCCTACCACTCTGGATGTTGACGCCATTTTCTGGTACAAAAAATAGTTGAAAAAGAATGAACAGAATTATCATTCTGTTGCTATCCCTTATCACTGCCGCGCCTGTTGTGGTGTCTTGTCAGAGTGAGCCTTCAATGGCGCACGAGGAAGACTTTAATGTCTTCCGAGTCAGGACAAAGCAGGCGCGCAGTGCCAAGAGGGGAGTCTGCGGCAATTTTCAGATTTCTTCAGATGCCCGCTTGCTCGCTCCGGGAGTCAGTTGGGACTATAATTGGTCCCACAACTATCCCGCGGATGCTTCAGCCATTTACGGGGCGGGGATGGAGTTTTATCCGATGGTTTGGAATGCCGGACTGAACAAGGAAAATATCAGTCGCCTCAAGAATGATTATCCTTCCACGGGATATATTCTGGGTTACAACGAGCCGAACCTTGTTGACCAGGCCAATATGGTGCCGTCTGTGGCTGCCAAGACTTGGCCGGAGTTGAGGGCGTTTTCCAAGGAAATCGGAATGAAACTGGTGTCTCCGGCATTGAATTACGGCACCCTCTCCGGCTATCACGACCCCGAGGTGTGGCTTGACGAGTTTGTTGCCTGCGACGGAATCGGCAACGATGCCTTCGATGCGATTGCGCTACATTGCTATATGCCGAATGCGGCAGGAATGCGTTCAATGATACGAAAATTCGACAAATACGGCAAACCTGTATTTATGACGGAGTTTTGTCATGCGAACGGTAGCATCACAAACAGTGTCACCGAGCAGATTTCGTTCATGTCTGATGCCCTCAATATGCTTGAGGCTGACAGCAATGTATGCGGATACTCTTGGTTCATGCATCGTGCAACGGGTAAGTGGGGAGCCATATCATTGTTGAATAGTGATGTTTCCTCTCCCGAACTTACTGAGTTGGGAAGGGTGTATGTGAACTTTTCTTCATTCGATAAAAACTGTTGGTATGGGAGGCACGAAGTCATTCCGGCAGAGCATTATGTCGCCCACAATATGTGTGGAGTGCAGACCGGATGGAAGGATGTGTTCAAAGTGCGTCCGTGTACCGATTCTGCCGGTGAACTTATGATTCTTTGCTATCAGCAGGATGCGTGGGTTGAGTATCAGATTGAGGTTGAAAAAACCGGGACCTACTCGCTCGGAGCTCGCTACATATCAACTCTCCTTGGGGGAGTGATGGCTGTTTCTGTAGATGGAGGAAAAGAACAATTTGTCACTTTCGACAAGACTTCCGAGTGGAAATGCAAGTGGATAGATGGCTTGTACCTCGAGAAGGGTAAACACACGATTCGTCTCACACATAAGGACGGGCGAGTCGATTTTAATTGGTTCTATCTTGACTGACGTTCCTGTGATGCTCTTTTCTTTACCTGTCCCAGAAGTTGAGTTTTGAGGGCTTCCATCTTCAACGGTTGGAAGGTTATGGGAATATACCGTGGTTACGAGGGCTTGATTAACAACGAGATAACGGAATTTACATCGCAGTCCTTCAGCAACACCATCCAGAGAGGCGGAACCATACTCAAGACGGCCCTTTCCGAAGAAGACAAATGGGCCGTCGTCAGAGGCTTTCAAGTGCTTGCTTGAAGTCTTCTTTGTCTGCAGTGAATACGTGATTCAAGATGCCTATAGAAACGATTTTGGTCTTTCCGGCGTACGTGATAGTCCCCACGCTGCAGACAAAGTGATTTTCTACTTTCAGCGTGTTGTCAAGTACAATTCCAGCGATGCCGGTTCCCAACATTGACCCGAATGCCACAAATCCGGCGTCGGTTTCGGTTTCGCCTTCGGCCAGTTCTTCTGTCAATACCGTGTTTACGAGGTCCTTCAATGCTTCGCTGTGAGCCGCCTTGTCTGGGCAGGTGACCACGCATACGCCAGCGACTGCAACAAGTATCAAAATGAACAGCAATAATTTCTTCATACTTTAATTTTTGCTGCAAGATAGACTTTTTTATCGAAATAAGAAAGATGACGAACTATCCAAAATCCTGAACTTGAGTGTCACAGTATTTTGATTGCAATATGGGCACAGGCTTCGGCATCGGCCAGGGCATGATGGTGACGAGTCAGGTCATAACCACAGGCTGCGGCAACCGTCTGCAGCTGATGGTTCGACAAACCGCAGCCGAAATGTTTACGTGAGGCAGAAAGGGTATCATGGAACTCATATTCAGGATAATCCATCCGATACACTCTGAATGCCGCTTTCAGGCATCCTTCATCGAATCGGCTGTTGTGAGCCACAAGCGGAAGTCCCTCAATCTTTGGGGCTATCTTCTCCCAGACATACGGAAAAACCGGAGCATCTTCAGTGTCTTCTTCGGTCAGCCCGTGGACTTGCTGGCAGAACCACTTATAGTATTCCGGCTCCGGATGTATCAGGCTATAGAAAGAGTCCACGATCTGACCGTCACGGACGATCACCACTCCGACGCTGCACACGCTGGACGGGCACTCATTGGCTGTCTCGAAATCAATTGCTGCAAAATCTGTCATACTCTACATATCTTTGTCAATGCAAATGTATGAAGATTCGCTGAAAAATACCGGCAGTCGTTCTGGTATCCGGGAATGTGAGAGGAAATTATTGAATTCCTACAGAATTCGGCAAGTGTGCTTGCCGATTTATCTTCCAGTTCGCTCCATGCCTCATAAAATTTGCGCATATTCTTTAGGCTGATGCTATCGTTTATATGAACCGTCCGGTTGCGCTGTCTTTCGCCGCGCGGATCTGGGCCGGCGTGCCGGTCGCCACGATTCTCCCGCCTTCCGAGCCTCCGCCGGGGCCCATGTCAATGATATAGTCGGCGTTGCGGATGACATCCAGGTCATGTTCAATGACAATGACGGTGGCGCCGTGGTCAATAAGGCTCTGGAACACATTCAGGAGCGTCATCACGTCTGACGGATGAAGACCGATGGTCGGCTCATCGAACACGAAAACGGAGTCGCTCTGTCCTCTGCCCATTTCGCTGGCAAGTTTAAGCCTCTGGGCTTCACCGCCTGACAGACTCGGGGTTTCCTCTCCCAATGTCAGATAACCGAGACCGAGATCACGCAATACCCTGAGCCTCTGGCTGATAAGCTTTAGATCCGCACAAGCGTCAAGGGCGGAATTGATGTCCATGTCCATAAGTTCCGGGAGCGAATGGAATTCTCCGGCAGCGTTTTCCCGCCTTATGCTTCCAGCGACTTTCGAATATCTGGAGCCGCGGCAATCAGGGCAGGGGATATCCACATCAGGAAGAAACTGCACGTCAAGGCTTATCACTCCGGTACCATCACAGGTAGGGCATCTCAGTTTGCCTGTGTTATAGGAGAAGTCACCATCCTTGTAGCCGTGCTTCTTCGCATCCGGAGCCTTGGCAAACACTTTCCTGAGTTCATCATGGACATTGGCATAAGTAGCTACGGTGGAGCGGACATTGATACCTATCGGAGAAGCGTCGATGAGCTTTACCTGACGGATTCCTTCAGCCTCGATTGACTTCACATGCGCCGGAAGCTCGTGGCCTGAGATTTTCGCCTGCAAAGCGGGGATGAGGCTTTCCAGCACCATGGTGGTCTTTCCTGAACCGGAAACTCCGGTGACCACAGTAAGGCGTCCTTTGGGAATCTCGACGCTGAGCGGTTTTACTGTATGGATGGCATCGGTCGTCATCGTTATCTTTCCGTCATTGAACATATTGGCTGCCTCCACCTGTTGTCTTACTTTAACAGAAGCTTTGCCCGAAAGGAATGGTCCGATCTTCGATTGGCCATTGGTCTCAATGTCATTGACAGTACCCTGCGCCACCACTTTGCCGCCGTCCGAGCCGGCTCCGGGCCCCATTTCGATCATCCAGTCGGATTTGGCCAGAATCTGGGTGTCGTGGTCCACCAGCACCACGGAATTCCCGTCAGCTATAAGGTCTTCCATCACGCCGCAAAGGCCAATGATATTCGACGGATGAAGGCCGATTGACGGTTCATCCAAGACGTACAAGACTCCGGTAGTGCGGTTTCGCACGGCTCTGGCAAGCTGCATTCTCTGACGTTCTCCAGTCGAAAGAGTCGCGGCCGAACGGTCCAGGGACAGATAGCCTATTCCCAAGTCCATCAAGCGTTTGGCTGCATCGAGAAAAGAATCGCAGATGCTTTTGGCCATAGGTCTCATTTCTTCAGGAAGTGAAGCCGGTACGCCTTTTACCCATTCTACACTCTCTGTGAGAGTCATCTTGCAGGCATCAGCCAAGGATATTCCCCTGAGCCTTGGTGTCCTGGCCGCGTCGGAAAGCCTTGTGCCTCCGCAGTCAGGACAGACATTGAGCTTGAGAAACTTCTCAACTCTTTTCATGCCTTTTTCGTCCTTGACTTTCGCCAATGCGTTCTCAACAGTGTAGGTGGCATTGTAAAATGTGAAGTCCAACTCGGCCGCGTCATTGGAATTCTTGGCCTTGTAGAGTATGTGCTTTTTCTCGGCCGGACCATGAAGGACAATATCTTTCTCCTTGTCGGTCAAGTCTTTGAAAGGAACGTCGGTGCGCACACCCATTGCTCTGCAGACATCCTTCATGAGCGACCACATCAGCGTATTCCATGGAGCGACCGCCCCTTCGTCTATCGTAAGGTTCTCGTCCGGGATGAGTGTGGATTCGTCCACTGTTCGGACTGTTCCGGTTCCGTCGCAAGTCCGGCAGGCCCCCTGGCTATTGAATGCCAAGTCTTCGGCTCCAGGAGGATAGAAATGCGCTCCGCACACGGGACAGACAAGATCTTTTCCTGCGGCTACCCGCAAGGAGGGTTCCACATAATGTCCGTTGGGGCATCTGTGACTGGCCAGTCTTGAGAACATAAGCCTGAGGCTGTTGAGCAGTTCCGTTCCCGTGCCGAAAGTGCTGCGTATGCCAGGAATTGCCGGTCTCTGATGCATTGCAAGAGCCGCCGGAACATAAAGCACCTCATCCACATCGGCTCTCGCGGCCTGTGTCATTCTTCTTCTCGTATATGTCGAAAGTGACTCAAGATAACGCCTTGAGCCCTCGGAATAAAGCACGCCAAGCGCAAGCGAGGATTTCCCCGAACCGGACACTCCGGCGATTCCCACAATTTTCCCAAGCGGGATGTCCACATTTATGTCCTTCAGGTTGTGCACCCTGGCGCCACGCACCAAAATCTTATCCGGATTTTTCATTGACTCAAATAATTTCAGCCTTAAATTTAGCGAAAATAGCACAAACGACAAAAAATAGCCTGAGCCACAAAAACAAAATGTTCTAAACAGCAAAGATGTGTGATTCTGAAAATCAAGCCGATACATATCTGCAAATAACGGGTTGATTTAAATTTTTTCGCTTATCTTGTGGCGAATAGAGACAACACATAGAACATTTACGACAATGAACAGAATCACAACATTATGCTCGCTGGCAATCCTCGTGCTGGGCGCCTGCTCGAAAGAGAAGGTGCGCGGTCTGGACATGCCGGAGCTGCGCTTGACTGCCGGCATCGAGGCAATGACGCGCGCCACGGCGGACAAGAATGCTTGGACAGGTGGCGAGCAGATAGCTGTCGAGGCAACATCATCCACCGGGGGCATTCAGCCCGAAGTGAAGATCTATACCGCAGCGGCCGACGGGACATTGACAACAGACATTCCATTTGAGTGGACACGCGACGACGAGAGGAAGCGATTTCGCGCATGGTACTGCGCCGACGGGTCGTCCGCGGCAGGTGGCGCAAATGCCGCAGCAGCACCTGACAAATGGGCAGTCAAGGCCGACCAGCGTGGTGAAGGCTATGCGCAGAGCGATCTGCTCTTCGCCGCGACTGAGGTCAGCTATTCGGACCATGTTGCCGATCCAGTGCCGATGAAGTTCTATCACCAGACCTCCAAGGTGGTGGTGAACATCGTGAAATCAGAATATGCCACTTCCGCCGAACGGATCAGTTCGGTGCGTATCGGTGGCGACCTGCTGTTCGAAGCGAGTTATGTTGCGCCGGATGCCGGAGGAGCAATGATGGGCGACTGGGGCTCGGGCGGCACACGGGGAACTATCGAGCCTCGTCAACTGTCAGCCCCGAGTGATCCGGAGCAATATGTCGCTACCTACGAGGCACTCGTGATTCCGCAGGAGACCGCCGGCCAGTGTTTGCTGACCGTGGAAACTGACTTGGGCACCACTCTCCATTACAATGCCCCTGCAGATGCCCAGCCTCTCGCACCCGGCAAGGTTAGCACCTATGATGTTACGGTCAAGGTAGAAGGGCTGGAAGTGGATATCGTGACCGTAAACAGTAATGCATGGACCGACAGCGGCTCCACCGAGGACATCATTGCGAATGCAGATCCTAAAATCGGAGACTACTTCTACTCCGACGGGACTTGGAGCGACGGAGGCCTGCGCAAGTCCGCTGACGGCAGTATAAAGATTGCAAGTCCCAAGCCAGCTCCTGTGCTGACCAACCCGAATACCGGTGCTGCAAGGAAAGTCGTCGGCATCGTGTTCCAGACGGACTGGAACCGCATCGGAGCAAAGGAAAAATAGAAGCTGGGAGGTGAAGGCAATGTCCACGGCCTTGTGATGGCTATCAAAAATGCTGCTACGGGCGTCACCTGGGGAATGGCTATGAATATGTGGATGACGCAGTGTCAGACAAAAGCGCAGAACTACAATGACATCAGCGGTTACGGCAATTGTGAACATATCCGCAGCGGCTTCTACTTCTCCAAATGTCCCGCAATCAAGGCTGCCTACGACTATAACACGACTTGTCCGGTTCCACAGACCACTACCGGATGGTACCTTCCTTCCTCCGGCCAGTGGTGGGACATCATACTGAATCTGGGCGCTTGTCCGGCATTGGCAGACGAAAAAGAGCAGACCTCGTCGGATTCCGATAATTTCTCATGGATTGACCAAGGAGATGTTCTTGGCGCTTTGGATAAATGGATGGAGAAGATTGCCATTGAGGACAAGGACGCATTCAGTGGCAAACAAGGCTTTTATTGGTCTTCATCGGAGTGCGGATACGACTATTTTGCACGATACTGGTACGTGTATGATAATATTGTCAGTTGCTCTATCGGCCAAAGAACCCGCAATTTTGATGTGCGTCCCGTCCTTGCTTTCTAATTTACAGAAGATATGAACCTGAAGAATATATACACTACCTTATGCTTGTCAGCCCTTGCGATAGTCTCATGCAGCAAGGACAAGCCAATATTGACCGGCAAGACAGAGCCCGGCGCACCCGTCGCAATCACCGTCACCGACGGGGGCTATGACAATGACGCCGTCACACGTACCGTGGAGAACGGATTCGTCACCGAGTTCACTGCAGGCGATGCCTGCGGCCTGTACGTGACGCAAAACGGCAAGGTGACGTCTGAAAACATCAAACTCACCCTCACACAGGCCGACGGTAAACTTGAATGGACTCTGCCGCAAGGCACAACGCTCCATTTCAACTCCGCCGACCGATATTTCCTCTACTATCCCTATCAGGAAACATTACAGGGCACAGTCGATCCGAACGCCGACGACGATGCCGCCTTCTTCGCTGACGTAATCTCGAAATGGACGCCGAAAGCAGACCAAAGCAATTACAAGGACGGCTACACTGCTTCCGACCTCATGACAGCTGCGGCCCCATTGTCGCCCGTCAAGAACGAAGACGGCCGCATCAACCTCCCGTTCTCCATGACGCACCGCATGGCGATGGCTGTAATTGAAGTGCCCAGGACAATATATCGGTTCACCAACTCCGAAAACGGAGGTATACCCGACTACGTGACATCGGCAGATTTCGGCGAAAACAAGCCATACAAGACCACGAGCGGCTCTTACCGCTACATCGTTCCGCCATCTGCACAGATTGTCCCGAACATTATCGGCAGTTATGCCGATGGCGTCCATAAGAAAAAGTTCAGAATTATCCCTACCGGTATCATTGCAAATAGCTATAAGACTTACAAGGTGAACGGGGCAAAAGTAACTCAAATTGAGCATCAGCTGCAGGTGGGCGACTTCTTCCTTGCAGACGGCCGAGTGCTGTCAAAAGATACCGATATCTCAATAGTGCGGGTAGCCAATGTCGTCGGCATTGTATTCCAGACGGACAGGAACCGTATCGGCGCAAAGGAAAAAGAGAAGCTGGGAGGTGAAGGCAATGCCCACGGTCTTGTCATGTCCGTGAAGAGGACTCCGGCAAATGAAAGGTGGAGTGCAATATATGAAAAAGATGGGCTGAAGAAATGCAAGACGCAAGCTGATAACTACAACGACATCAACGGTTACGGCAATTGTGAGCATATCCGAAGCAAATACGGCAACTTCGACAGTCATCCCGCATTCAAGGCAGCCGACGAACACAACACGGCTTGTCCGGTTCCAGCATCTACTACAGGATGGTATCTTCCTTCCTCCGGTCAATGGTGGGACATTCTGCAAAATCTGGGAGGTTGTCCGGAGTTGGCTGATAAAAATGAGCAGACCTCGTCAAAAACAGGTTCATACGCGTCCAGCTATGTTTTCGTCTGGCACAAGCAGGGAGATATTCCAGCCGCCTTGAATAAATGGATGGAGGCTATTCCCGATGGAGACAAGGACACCTTCGGCGAGAACGGCTGGTATTGGTCGTCTTCGGAATACTCGGAAAGTAATGCGTGGGGCTGGTATTTTCGCAACACTATCAGTAATCTCATAGAGTGCTCATATCAGCTATATAAGGACAGGCAATATTGCATTATTCGTCCCATCCTTGCATTCTGAAAAGTTCGGGAATGAAGCGATTTCGGAATACAGCACGCCAAGCGCCAGCGAGGATTTTCCCGAACCGGACACCCTGGCGCCACGCACCAATATCTTATCTTGATAAACCATATTCATTGTCTTAATAAAGAATCTACCCCAACACCACGTCCAACACCATCATCAGAGCAAACCCGAGCGCAAAACCTATTGTGCCGATATTGGAGTGCTCTCCCTTAGAATATTCAGGAACCAGTTCCTCGACCACTACATATAGCATGGCTCCAGCTGCGAACGCCAACATGTAAGGCATGATGCCCAGAATGGATGTCGCCAGAAACAATACAAGCCCACCGCCAATCGGTTCCACGACTCCGCTCAATGTTCCTAGGCAGAATGATTTCCAACGCGAGTTACCGGCAGCACGCAAAGGCATTGACACAATAGCTCCTTCCGGGATGTTCTGGATTGCTATTCCTAGGGCGAGAGCCAGCGCACCGGCCAGATTGAAATCCGCAGAGAGTGAACCGGCGAGCGCGACGCCAACCGCCATACCCTCCGGGAAATTATGAATTGTTACTGCCAATGCCAGTTTGGCGGTCCGTGACAGGCGGCTACGGGGACCTTCCGCTTCTCCGCTGATATGAATGTGAGGTGTGATGTAGTCGATAAGCAACAGAAATGCGAAGCCGGCCAGCAGACCGATGGTAGGAGGCACTACGGCATAAGACCCCTCTCCCATGTCGATGGCCGGAATTATCAATGACCAGACCGATGCCGCTACCATCACGCCGGAAGCGAACCCCAGCAGAATCTTTTGCATAAATGCCGGCATATCGCGTTTCATAAGGAACACGAAAGTAGCTCCTAAAGTCGTACCAAGGAATGGTATCAGAAGTGTTGCCAAAACGGGATACATGATTTCATTCATTAAAGGGACTGTTATAGTTTTTCGAACTTGTAGCCGAGACGCGCGAGTTCGACTGCAGCGCCGATACGGTACATCTCCTGACAGGACGCCACGAAGACCTGGTATGCGGCAATACTCTGTGGCTCAATGTGTTCGTGTCGTATCAGCGAAACCGTGGCATCCGCACATTTGCGGAAAAGTTCCCGAAGTGACTCGGCTTCCGGAGAATTCAGGTCAATGCCGATAATGTCACTGATGATATGGTCATCCATGTCATCGAAACCTTGACGGCCATAATAGACTAAATAAGGCAGGTTCGCACACATTGCCCAGTCCGAATCCCAACCGCAGGCCACCGCCATACCCAGATAAGCAGCCCACGCGACGGCAACTGTAGGATAATCAGCAATTTGCGGCATTGCATCTGCAATATAGTCCCCGCCCATTTTTTGCCAATGCCCGTCAATGTCAGGACTTGACAAAAGCATTGGCGGTGCTGTTAGGGACGCAGCTTCCTCCTTGGGCGCCGACGTCACAGGAAAGCCGCATTCGCGACAGATCCGCACAAGTTCTCCCTCGAGTTTGTCGATGTAAGTTTCAATGTCGTAAGTATTTTCCATGTCCAATCCAGTTCAAATCCAATATTCCGGAATCCGTAACGTGCCTGTCAATAATTCCGACACGCCAAATTTAGATAAATCACACGAATTGGGCAAATCTCACCGGTGTCGCAGGATACGGACCGGCTATCGGCATTTCATCGTACATGACAACTTTTGCCGTGGGGTGATTCTCCTTGATATGCTGCTTCAGAGCCGGATGGGTGATTTGGAATTTGAGGGTTCAGAAAATATTGTTAAATTTATGAATTGATTATTTTGCAATATGATAGACAAAACCACAATCAAGGACTTATGCCAGAAAATGGCAGGAACCTTCAAGAGATTTACGACTTCGGCTTGCTTTATGATAGCGGCAGCCATCATGTCGGTCGTGTTGATTCATCTTGGAGATAAAATAGATGAAAAAGACTCTTTTTTCCTGATGTTCTGGACGATAACCGCCGGTCTGCTGAATCTGGTGGTAAAGCTCGTGCTCACGGATTGGAGAAATGACGAGAGACACACCGTAAAACCGCTTTGGACTATAGCCGTCAATGCCTTATGGCTAGGGGTCTGCCTCGCGTTCCGCCAGGCATGGCCGCTGGATTTGAGTTGGACCAATGCAGCTGCCACACTCGTGGGGATAATAGTTTCAGGAATATTCATTGCTCCTGTCTTTCAAGAATCCAACAATGACATGAGGCTATGGAACTATATCATTGACTGCACATCAGCATTCGCGACTGCTTTTGCTGTCGGGGTGCTTCTGGCTGGAGGACTGGAGTTGCTCGTTCTTGCATTCAATGTACTCTTCGGAGTTGAAATCGGATGGAAGGTGTTCGCTGACGTGTTCCTGGTATGCATGATATTCGTCGTGCCGATGGTGTTCATGCAATTGATTCCAGAAAAAGAGAGACATGACACTGAACGTCCCGGAACAACTGGACTCGGACTGATTAACTATTTGATATTTCCTCTTTTCGGCACTTATGTAGTAACGCTCTATGTATATGCCGTAAAGATCCTTTTTGAATGGACGCTTCCCTGCGGATGGGTATCAACACTTGTAATAGCATCAATGATATGCCTGATACTGATGATGTTTCTGCTCTATCCGGTACAATTTCGAAAAGAAGACAACAAGTGGAGATTCGACCGCAAGGCGCTCAAACTCTTGCCTGCCATTTTCCTTCCGCTTCTTATATTGATGACGGTAGGAATCGCCAAAAGGATAACGGACTACGGAATCACCGCGCCACGCCTATACGTAGTCCTCTTCAACGTTTGGGGCTATGCTGTCTGCATAGGTTTGACGGTCAGCAAATGCAAAAGATTCCGATGGATTCCGCTGTCCTTTCTAACGCTTGCAGCACTTTCGTCTGTTGGCCCGCAGAATTTCTCAGCCATGTCCCGAAGAGTCCTAGTCAGCGAAGTAAAGAAAGCACTATCCTCTAACTGTCCCGGCATCAATTTTCCTTTGGACTCGGCAAGATATTCAGAGATAATGAAATCCGGGGATATCGCAACTATGATTGAGACAGACGAGAAGATGGAATACCTCTACATCATGTACCCGGAAAGAGTCGTGCGTGAGATTGTTGACACAACTGTGGATTTCTGGAACTTTGGACTTATGCAGATGGACACCGTAGAGGTAGACGAATGCGATTCCCACTGGATTGAAATCAACACCACAGGGGCATCCATAATTCCTAAGGGATTCACACGCTTCGAAAACATCAACTTCAATTGTTCTGTACCATTGGCCGACACGGCCTTCGTAACCGTCTCATCAGATTCTGTCACGCTGACGATTCCTGTGAGCGAGATTGACACGGCGCAGAAAGAGAACGGATGCAAGCCACTATACTTCTACGGAGATGGCGGAGTGTTCTTCACCAACAATATTTCCATCGACAGCGAAGGCAAAAATGATATGAATGTACAACTCAGCGGAATAATATTCTTGAAATAAATCTTGAAGTAGTGACGAGGTAAGAGAAAATAGGTTTTGTAAAACTTGCTACGGCCAAGTCAATGAAAATAGGTGAATTGGTGTATCATAATCCTTGCTGCACTCGTAAAAGTGGACACGGAGGGGTAGAAAAAGATTGAATGAGTTAT